>Ga0187880_1001697_pt1 | contig 17407 bp, 17 predicted proteins | sample June2016WEW_19_4_FD_132998 | JGI IMG/M metagenome (GOLD analysis project Ga0187880, IMG submission 132998) | Peatland microbial communities from SPRUCE experiment site at the Marcell Experimental Forest, Minnesota, USA - June2016WEW_19_40 | ecosystem: Environmental > Terrestrial > Soil >...
CAGGCAGCCGATACAGCGCGTCACATCGACACCAAATGCCCAACGGTGCTTGGTCCAGTCGTATTCAGGAACCGGACCTGCCGCGGGGAACTCGGCTTTGGCCGGCGTGGGTGTCGGTGTCGGTGTTGACGATGCAGCGGCCCTGAGGTCCTCTAGCGCAATGGTGCCGACGCCTGAGCACATCGCCGTCGTCGCGCACACTTTCCCGAGTAGGGAAATGAAACCGCGCCGGCCGGCCCGATTCTTGATTAATTTAGTTTCGCTCATCGTTTCGCCTTCTATCGTCTCGTGACTACACTCAACGTCGGATTTCCTATCTGCAGGACATGCCAGCGAAATACGCCGCAACATTCTGGATATCGGCCGTGGTCAAACTCTTCGCGACCCCGTCCATTATGGGATTCGCACGCTTTCCGCTCTGGTATTCCGTCAGAGCGCCAATTAGATACGGCTGCTTCTGGCAGGCCAGATTCGGAAACATCGCGACCGCACTGACGCCGTCGGGGCCGTGGCAGGCCGCACACGTCGCCGACAATTTCTTGCCGGCTGTGACGTCGACGATGCCCGTACTGCCTGCAGCCGAGATAGGATCGCCCGCATTCGAGAACAGCGGCGAATGCGGATTGTGGCATGCCGTGCACGCCTGCCCTTTCGAGTGGCTATCGACCTCGATCTGGGGCATGAAGTCCGGTCGCCCCGCAATCTTCTCGTGGCACTTGACGCACAGTCTTCGATAATCGGCGGCCGCGGGTAGCGCCGCCGACGCAGACGGTAAAGTTGCGCCTGCAAGGGACGCCATCGTCGGCGCGTTTCCTACGTTCGTATGACAAATTTGGCACTTGACGACTTTATGTATGCCGCTGGACCAAGTCGCATATTCCTTCGGATAATCCGTCGAAAATGAATCGGGATTGAGATAGGTCGGATGCGCCGCCGCGATATCCTCAACCGACGCGGCCCGATAATGGCCATACACCCCGAAGGACTTCGGAGGAAAATAGAGTCTCCCGGCGACGAACAGCAACGCGAAAACCGCAAGAATCGCAAGCAGGCGTCGAATGTGTTTAGGCACTTGTAGCTGCCCGGGCGAAATCAACAACGCGGATCGCGCAATCGGCTTTCAGCGAATCACAACTGAGTGAATCCATTTCTTGTTCCAATGAGAATGACATCGATTCGTACTCGCGCACCTGTAATATCGGAAACCGCAACACCGAAGCGACCGAATAAATTCAACATCCAGCGCTTCGCAAATGAATCTACGCCCGTCAATGATGCGGAAGAATAGGTAATTACCGAGCGGGACATCGCATCATGGAATCTGCGTCGCCGTCTTCGCGCGCGTCACGGTGCTAAAACTTCTCTTGTCATCATGACTTGCAGGGGTTTTGGTATTCCAGCGACTCGGCCAACCTCGAGTTCTGCCCCGTTGTTGGCTAATGCCTCGCGCCGCCGAGCATAGCGCAGGCGCTGCGCCGTCAGGACCGACACGGTCGAAGAGCAAATCAACCGCGTCGAAGTAACGCGCTTCGACACGGACACGTGAGGAATGCGCTTAGCGCCGCTTGATCCTCTTCGCAAGGATTCGGCGCATATAAATCTCGTCGAAGCCGTGAGTTTCTTGCCTTGACCACCCGTTCACTCGAAGGCCCTAATATAGCTGGGCGGCCACTGGCGATCGTTCGAACCGGCTTGACCTGACCGGCCGTTGATGACCCTTATCTCGCCAGATCGGAGATCTGAGCGGCTCTGCACTTGTGCGATGTCCGGGAAACAACCGGACCCGTCCTGAGGCCTGGATTTGGCGGCAGCAGGCCTGGATGTCCGGCGCCACGCAATGCCGCGGTCCCCAGTGAAAAAAAAGGGCGCTCCAACAGTTTGGAGCGCCCCGCAGAGCGTACCCGCAATCGTCGTCTCACCCCGGACTAGCGGTCTCCCTCGAAGAGGAACGGCAGTACGTCGATCTGTTCCTTGCGCACGGCCGCCAGGCTCCAGGGATCGAGTCCGAGTGCCTTGAGGATGGTTGGCGCAACCTGCTGGTTGGTCGTCGCCGTCTTCACGACAGCCGGCTGCAACCCGTCCAACGACAACAGCAATGCCGTGTGTACGTCATCTTCGTTGAACCCGCCGTGTTCGGCGATCTTGGACCCACCGGTGAAGATCACGCCGGTGTTGACCTTCAGAATGATGTCGGGCGTGCGGGGGTCGGAGAGCGGACTGTTGAATTTTTCGCTGAGCGAGCGATCCGCAAAAATTTCCTGGATACCGAGGAGCTGCTGATTCGCCGGCAGACTGAGCGAAGCGACCACGTTCGGCGTGAGCGAGGAATCCGCGAGCCAGATCAGCGAGCCGTCGTCGGAGATGTCGAAGGCTTCGTTGGCACCGAGGAACGTGCTCGGCTGACCGTTGCCGATATTGTGATTCTTGCCCCGGTCGATGGGCGACTGGCCGTGCTTGGCGCTGATGATGATCAAGGTCGAGCGATACAGGTCTTGGGCCTGCAGTGCCTGCACGAATCGCCCAATGGACTGGTCGATGAAATCGAGCTGATCCGCCAATCCCGATGCGGGCGTGCCCAGGACATCGGCATAGCCGCCGGGCTGGCCGGTCACCGGATCCGACTTGAGCTTCTCGCCGACGCTGACCGCTTGGAAGTTCGTCCCGAAGATGGCGGGTACGCCCACCCACTTGCTTCGATCATGGTTGTAGCCGTCGATCTGGTTCAGGATGGCTTGGACGTGTATAGCGTCATAACAGCGGATGTTCGCGAGCGCCGTGGTCCATCCGTCGTCCGGGGTCGGATCCGGATAAGGCACCGGTGTGCATCCCGCATAGGGGAGGGCAACCGGGATCGAGTTAATTTCGGGACCGAAGAAATCGTCGACGCCTTTCCCGCTTGGGCCGTTCGTCCATTCGTAGGACGGGTGTTTGTCCGTCCATGCAGTGCGCAAGCCTGCGGCTTTGGCCACCTCAAATACGGTGTTGACGCGCAGATATTCGTGCGGCAACACGGTCTTGCAGGCGTTCCTCGGGTCGCGGCGCAAATAAGCGGGATTGAGACCGCCGCCGCCGTCGAGCCGTGTCAGATCCGTGTCGATCGATTCATCCATCGCCATGATCGACCCCACTTGGCCGGGGCAGCTTCCGCCCGGATTGCCGAGACCATCCGTTTGGGCGGGCGGCGAGAGCGCGCGGTTCCACGTCACGTCGTACCAAAAGCCGGTCGTGACCGGCGAGCCGCCGGTCAGAAGCGCCGCAAGTCCCGGGAATGAATCCGACGGCGAGGAGGTCTGATTGTTCGTGTAGGTAACCCCGTGCTGGCTCAAGGCAGCAAGCGCGGAATGTGGGTGACTATTCACGTAGTTGGCCAGATCGAGGGCGTGCAGGCCATCGACACTGATCAGAAGCACGTGACGAACCGGATGCTCGTGCGTGATCGCGCCGTCCGCTTGTGCGGTCAGTGCTCCCAAGGTAAAGAGTCCCGCGCTCAGCGCGATTGAGAATCTGCTAACGTTCAAGATACGTCTCCTTGTTCTTTGCATTCCACAGTGGGGTACCCCCGCAATGGCATCGAATCCCGGCAACCGCTGCCGGGGGTATCTCATTACGATAGGCCGCCCATGTGAAGCACAGGTGACAGCGCGAAGTCGGGTCCTCCCACCGCAGTTCTGAGCAGTGCCGCAGCGCTGCGACGTTCGCGGATCGACGCAAATCAGAGCTATGACATATGTGTGCGGGGTTCCGACGGAGGTTGCGGAAAATCGCGATCCACTCGTGCAAGCCGATCTGAACCGGGTTTTAGTTCTCGATCGGATCTACCAGGCGGTGGCGAGGCTTCACCAACCGCGATATCCGGGCACGCCTCGCCCGCTCGCCGCTGAACGGGGAGCGGAGGGCTTGGCGTAAATCCCAGCCGGCGATTGGGTCCGCTCGAGATCCTAAGGCGATGGGGTGCCGCGGAGGGCTGAGCTGCAAGTTGGATTTGGCACCGGAAGAGGAGGCGGCTGGGCAGGGCGCGTGCAGTGCTCTCATCGGCGGATGCTGCCCGTCGCTGTTCCGATCACCCGGAACACGCGCACGATGGCCGTTGGTGCGGCCGAATACGCGCGGCAAATGTCCCTGCTGGGCGATGCGATACGCGGTGCGGGCGCCGGCGGTCATGGAGACCTGCAGAGCAGGGATTTGTAGCCATACGACAACGCCGGGGCGACGATGCCATCCAGCACGGCCGCAGCTCCGACGGCGATGGCGGTCGCGAGCAATGCATCCGTGCCGAGCGGCAGGTGCGGGCCGTGCTGCTCGAGCGCGCCCACGGGGAGAAAAACCGGCGCCTTGAATGCGGTCACCCGTTCCTGGTACTCCTGCCAGGTCATGCGGTTCATATGGACTTCGGACATGGTCAGTCCCCTATCATCGGTTCGCCACGCGCAATCACAGCAGATTGGGTTTGTATTTATAGGCCGCCTGAATATTGCGGATGGTCCATTCGCCGGCACGGATCGGCGGATACTTGGCAGGCCTGCTCTCGCTCAGACACACTGGAAGACATTCGACCACGGCGTGATAGTTGGCACCATAGAAGAACGCCAAACTGTATCTTTCACTGCCGGATAGATTGATGACCCGGTGCAACGTCGATCTGAACTGATCGTTCGTCCACCGCTCCATGCAGTCGCCGATGTTGACCAACAGAGCGCCGTCGATCGGCGGTGCTGCCACCCATTGCCCGGAAGTATTCTGGACCTGGAGACCGGGGGCGCTTTGGGACAGGATCGTGAAGCACTCATAATCCGTGTGAGCCCCGATGCCGATCATCTTCGGGTCGACCGGTCCCGGCTCCTGAGGCGGGTAGCGAATGACCCGCAGCTGCCCCATCGGCTTGGTGATCTTGTCGTCGAACCAATGTTCCTCCAAGCCCAGGGCGAGAGCGAATCCTCGGAATATGAGGCTCCCCAACCGGATCATCTCGTTGACGTAGGCGGACGTTCGAGTGCGGAATGCGACAGGATGCGCGGGCCACAGATTGGGGCCGTACATCGGGTTTCCAGCGAGGTAATCCTCGTCGTCTGCCGGGAGCTCCACCGACACCTCGTAGGCTTCCTGCCGATCGACCGCGTCGGGATTGTTGACATCCGCCTGCAGCACGCCCATCGCGCAATATCCGCGGTGACGATCGCTTTTCGAAATATCGACGATCAGCTTTTCTTCGGCCGGCAGAGCAAAGAATTCACGCGCCGCCGCGTACACCTCGCTCAGCAACTCTTCGCTGACTCCGTGATTCTTCACGTAGAAAAATCCGACATGTTCGCATGCCTCCCTGATCTGCACGGCGACGGCGATTCTCTTGTCGCGGTCGATGTGTTTCAAGTCGGCGATGTCGATGATCGGGATTGAATCCAAATCAAGCTTCCGCGCGGACAGATCTTTGCGATCGATGTCTGTCCTGGTGCGCGATTGAAGTTCAGTCATGTCGATAATCCTTCGTCATGTAGATTCGCTGGACTTACGTCCCGGCGTTTCCACATAATCACCGGGCGGTAACGAGCTACTTCATACACTCGTCGTTCAACGAAATTCATGGAAAATCTCTCTGCGAGTCAGTCGAATGTGTTGCGTGTGCCGGCGCGCCGAGGTGCCGCTGCAAAGGTCAACGCCGGACAGACCATCAAGGTCGTCAATACCAGCGGCAAGCAAGTGGTCGATACGTGGGCATTCAACGCCTACGACCTCGACGAGAGGCTGTCGATGGAACACAGCCGGGTATCGCTGTGCAAGCTCGTTCCGGCAGTAGGCGATACGCTGGTGACGAATTACCGCCGGCCCATGCTTTGCTTCGTCGATGACACGACGCCCGGTCACCACGACATGCTCATGGCTGCCTGCGATCTGCGCCGCTACGAGCTTCTTGGGGCGGTCGGCTATCACGACAACTGCTCCGACAACCTGCGCGACGCGCTTCGGGCAATGGGTCTGTCGAGCACGACGACTCCGAGTCCTTTGAATCTTTTCATGAATGTTCCGTGGACGTTCGACGGAAGCCTCACATTCGAACGGCCCACGAGCGAAGCGGGCCAATATGTTTCCCTTCGTGCCGAGATGGATCTCATCATCGTGTTCTCGACATGCCCTCAAGACATGACGCCCATCAATGACATGAAGTCGACTGACGTGCACGTCACCATATTCTAATCCGCCGACGCCCGGTTGGATGCCTCCGCATCGGGCGACATCCCAAGCTCATCGTGCTGCAAATACAAGCGTTTGCACGGTACAGCGGTAGTCTGCACGCCGCGGGCTCGCCATGGAATAGTGCCGGGAGACACTATTGTGGCCCGGGTTAACGCACGGCAATATTCCCCCGTTGCAGTTCGGCTCGTCATGACCGCCTAGCACGCATATGCCGACAACAGAGGGGATGAAGTGGGAAGAAGCCATTCACCGACGATTGCAATTCGCCTATGGGGTTCCATCGGTGTGGGACTGCTGGCCGGTCTTTCGGCGACCAGCTCCCGGGGAGAAGAACGGGCGCCCGATCCCGCTGCTTCCGGCGAATTGGCAGAAGTGATCGTGACGGCGCAGAAGCGCGAACAGGACATGCAGTCGGTCGGCATCTCGATGGCCGCGATCACCGCGCAGCAGCTGCAGCAGCTGGGCCTGAACAACACCAATCAGCTCGGAAATCAGGTGCCGGGACTCATCGTCGCGGATTTCGGAAGTCCCGACGACACGGTTTTCGCGCTGCGCGGCGTGAGCCAGATCGACTTCGCGGATCATGAAGAATCGCCCGTCGCGGTGTTCATCGACGGAGCATACGTCCCCTACCTGGCGGGCGTGGGCATGAGCCTGTTCGACCTGGACCGGGTGGAGGTGCTTCGCGGGCCGCAAAGTACGCTCTTCGGCCGCAACGCCACGGGGGGACTGGTTCAGCTCATATCCGCCAAACCCACGATCACACCGGAGGGTTATGCCAACTTGACCGTAGGCCAGTACGGGCTCGTGGATATCAGCGGCGCCGTCAGCGGCCCCCTATCCGACACTGTGCAGGGCAGGCTCGCGGTTTCGAGCATCAAACACGACGGCCTCGACCGAAACAACGCGGGTCCGAACAAATACGACCAGGACGTGCAGAATTTTCGGGCGCAGCTGCGGGTAGAACCCACCGACGGCGTGGATTTCACTCTCATGCTGCGGGGTACCCGTGATCGGGACGCGAGCACGCCTTACCTGCCGGTGCCGGGCGCCCTGAATCCCAGCACGGGGCTTGCGTATATCGCCGGACCCGCGGCGCATGGCGCCTTTTGCCAATCCTTCTTCGGCATATCCGGCATGGCCGGCTCCGTCGGCTGCTACTACTACCAACCCTATACCGGCAACAAGTTTCAAATCTCCCAAAATCAAGATGGCGTGGGATTCCGCCGCTACGACTCGGGAGCCACGGGAACCCTTAATTGGGAACTCGGGTGGGCAAAGCTCATTTCCGTCAGCAACTACGAACAGCTTTCCAAGGAAGGTAGTTTGGAAGACGTTGTGTCGCTGGCAGCTTGATGGACATCAGGATTTTCCCATGTCGAAGACAAAGGCATCGCGATTGATCTCGTCCGGAAGCACATGGACCCGGGCGGCGTTGTGTGTCGTCGTCTCTCTGTGCTCGCTCGGTGCGGCCGTGGCGGCCGTCCCGGCACGCCCGCCCACCCCGTCCGGCTGGTTTCATATCATTCCGATCGACGCACACACTTACGCCATTTCCGAGCCGAAGTATTGGCAGGAAAACGTTAGCTATTTATTGATCGGCTCGCGCCGAGCCTTGTTGTTCGACACCGGTCCGGGCATTTACAGCATTCGGAAGGAAGTGGCAGCGTTGACGCTGCTGCCGGTGGTCGTGATTCCATCTCACCTGCATTTCGATCACGTCGGCGATCTCGAGGAATTCGACGACGTTCGCCTTCTCGATACCCCCGCACTGCGGGCTCAGGTGCATCATGGGTACTTCGTCGAACCCCCCTCGCAATATCTGTTGCGAACCCCCATCAAATATCGAGTGCACGGATGGATCAAGGACGGACAGACGCTCGATCTCGGCGGCCGGACAGTCCGCCTTATCAGCACCCCGGGGCATACACCCGATTCCCTCTCGGTGATCGAGGCTGGCGGCGCCAGGCTTTTCACCGGCGATATCGTCAACCGAATCGTCACCCTTTGCGACGTCCCGGGCTCCGATGTCAAGGCCATGGCGGCCTCTCTGCAGCGCCTGCTCCAGCTCGGCCAACCCGGCAGCTCCGCGTATGAGGCGCACTCGGAGTCTCCTCTCACGAGGCCCGAACTCGAACAGTTGGCTGGCGGAATTCGCGCGATCGCCGCGGGGACGGCGACTTCCGCGCCAATGTGTCTCGGCGGTACGCCGATGCGCCGCTTCAATGTCGGTGCCTTCCCCATCGTTCTGCCGGTGAGCGCCGATGCCACGTTGAAGCCGCTCGGCTCGGTCACGGAGACGCTCAATTGGGAGGGTGGCGAATGCGGCACGCCGCATCCGAGCCAGTGACCTCGCAGGGCAATCCCGTTTTTGGCGTCGAGGTCCGCGGCTGCCGTTCACCGCTCCGGCGTACTCCCTCCGCTCAACGCTCCGGATCGCCGACTGATCGGCTGGATCGCCCTGATCGGCGGTATGGTCGTCGGCATCTTGACGATGCGGTCACCCCTCTATGACGGACCCATCGCGACGGCGCTGGGCGGCATGGATCTAAACTGGGTACTGGGCCTTCTCGTGAGCAGCGCAAGCTACTACGCTCTTGCCGTCACCCCTTTGCGCCGCCCCAGCTGGGAGAGAGTTCGTTCGTGACCGATACACCAGTTTTCCATCCCACAAGTAACTCAGTAGCTGCGAGGAGAGTTTGGACGTGAAAACGGACCGACATGTGGCTTCACCTCACCCAACGGTGATCGACCGTCAAGATTCCATCCTCCTGGTCATCGATCTTCAGGATGGCTTCTTGAAGAGGCTGTCGCCCGAACGCAGGGAGGCGGTCATCGATCATTGCCGTTTCGTGGTCGAGGCGGCCACGCGCTTTACCGTCCCCGTCTTCGTCACCGTGGAAGACCCACATAGAAATGGCATGACCGCCGAGCAAGTCTATGGCTGCATCGACCCCTCGGTGCCGCAACGAGACAAGAGGATTTTCGGACTGTGCAGCCAGGATGATCTGCGAAATGCGATTCTCGAACAACCCAAACGCACGGCCATCCTGATCGGAATGGATACTGATGTCTGCGTGCTTCATTCGGCGGTGGGCCTTCTGAGCGAAGGTTTTCGCACCGTTATCGTGAGCGATGCGACCGAGGCGCCCGGTCTCGCGCGCGATCATGGCCTGGCACGGGCTGCGTTCTTCGGTGCCGAACTCGTCTCCGCTCGAGGCTTGTACTACGAATGGATGCGCTCGCTCGAAGGACTGGCAATGATGGAGAGCGCACCGATCGTACCCCCCGTGGGCATGGTGTTCTAGACCACTTGGCTTTGTGTCGACGGCAGAGTTGCATCTGCGAGAAAATTCATCAGCAGCGATACGATTTCACGCTCGCAATTTATGCCGAGTTTGGCATAGAGGCGCCGCTTGTAGTTCTTGATCGTGCCGACGCTGAGCCCCAGTTGCCGCGCGATGCGGCGGGTATCGGACCCTTGCAACGCCATCTGGAAGAGCTCCCGTTCCCGCGGGCTCAGCCGATAACGGCGAGCGACGGCGTCGAGCACCGTCCCGAGGTCGGCGTTGATCGAATCCGCGGTCGATCGCCCGTCGAGAGACTTGAACGACTTGAAGCGCAATCTTGCCAAGGTTGAGGTCGCGAGTTCGAGTCTCGTTTCCCGCTCCAAAACTCTCCAGTCATCAATGACTTGCAGGGGCTTTGGTATTCCAGAGCTTGGCGACTCGGCCAACCTCGAGTTCTTCCCCATATTTGGCTACCGCGTCTCGCCTCCAGGGAGATGAACTCGTCATGACCCAGGATTGATTGCCCACATGTCAGAAGTACTTGCGGATCTGCAGATAGATCTGGGTCGCCGGCGCCAGCAGCGTCTGGCTGCCTGGCGCGAGCAGTATCCCTCCAAACTCCGTGCCCACCCTCCCTTCGGGGACCTGTACGCCGCCGATTAGGCTGAGATTGTTGCTGAGGGAGTAGGTTGCGGCGATGAGCGCGAATAAGCTTCCGTCGTCCAAGTCGACAATGACAGTTGGGCTGACGTTGAGCAGTGGGTTGACCTCGAGAGTGAGCCCCGCAGCCAGATCGTCGCGTCGCGTGTCGAAGAGTTGACCGCGTGCCAGACGCTCGGTCAGCGCCAGTGGCAGCGTCGCGAGAGTCAAGTGGCCGCTGCCGGCACCGAAGCCGTTGTGAAAATACTCGAGGAAGACCGTCGCGTTGCGGCCCGCGAGCCTTACCGCATCGCTGACATTGCCGAGCACGGAGGTGAGTGTCGGTCCACCGTTGATGACGGTCGGCAGGACTTCCACATTCCAAGTGGCCCCGCCGAGTGCACCGTTCACGCCGATCGCCCCGACCCAGTCGCCATGATCGCGGGCGAGGAGCCAGGTGATCTGGTGGCCGAACAGTACGGTGTGAAAGTGTAAGGCCGCCGAGCTGGCATCGCTGGACGGCGGCACTCCCGCGCGATCCTGCCGGGGCACGACGATGAACTGCAAGTCCGAGCCGTCGCCGTACAGCCATTGCGTGTAGAGCATGTCGGTGCCGGGTTTGTATTCGGTATCGGTGGCGCTGGGCGAGAATGGATCGAATAGATCCATCGGTCGGAAGACGAAACCGCAACCCCAGGTGAGCGCTTGGCGTCCGACACGAGCGACGAAGTCCGGCGCGGTGTAGGTGAGCGATAATCGGTCGATTTGCTGAGTGGCGAGAGTCTGATCCCCTTGGTCGAAGTTCTTCGTCAGGTTGAACCACGTCACGGGCGATGCCGTCAGCAGACTCGCCTCGGCGCGCGCGACACGGACATTGACTCCGTCCTCGAATGTCACCAAGTCGTGGAACGAGAAGCTCCATCGGTCCCAGCTGGGGTCCCAGGTGAGTCTCAAATTGCTCAGCAAATCGTTGCCATCCCGCGATCCGACGGCGGCGTAGAGACTGTCGCTGCGGGCGAACAGGCCGGCGTCCTGCAACTCGATGCGCCCGTGGATATCCTCCCCCGGATCCGCGCGTCCGGACGCCGGTGCAAGAGCGCAGGCGAGCGCAGCGAGCGCCAGCGCGGCGGGCGGCGCCGCGCGTTTAGGCCGCAATCGGCGCATCGCGCCTCTGATCGCCGCTGATCCTGCCGTCTGTCATCTCGATCTGGCGCCGAGAGTGCGCGATCACGCGCGCGTCGTGCGTCGCAATGAGGAACGTGATCCCCGACGACGCATTGAGGCGTCCCATGAGGGCGATCAACTCTCCCGCGTTCTTGGAGTCGAGATTGGCGGTTGGTTCGTCGGCGAGCACGATGGAGGGCTTCGGCGCCAGCGCACGCGCCACCGCGACGCGCTGCTGTTGACCGCCGGACAGCCGCGAGGGTCTGCGGGTCTCGAGTCCTTCGAGGCCGACCTCGCGCAAGACCTCGCGGGCGCGCGCCTCGCGGTCCCCCCGAGGCACGTTGAGCAGCCGCAGAATGAATTCGACGTTCTCGATCGCCGAGAGCACCGGAATCAGACTGTAGCTCTGGAATACAAACCCGATCTTGTGCAAACGCAGGTCCGCGAGGCGATTCTTTTCCATGGAGATGATCGATTCGCCGTCGACGGTGATGCTTCCGGCCGTCGGCCGGTCGAGCCCCCCGATGAGACTCAGCAGCGTCGTCTTGCCCGAACCCGAAGGTCCGGCGAGTGTGGCGAAGTCGCCGGATTCGATATCGAGGTCGACGCCCTGAAGAGCCGGCACGCCGAGCGACCCTTGAGCGTAAGTTTTCGTCACACCGCGGCACTGAATGATTGCGCCCATCGATGAATTTCCTTCAGACTTGGCCCATCGCGGTCACCGGATCGATGCGGGCGGCGGCGCGCGCGGGCCAGAACGCGGCGCCGATGCCGAGCAGCCACACGATCAGACTGAAGCGCAGCGCATCCCCCGCCTCGAGGTGCGGGTGGAGTACGCGGCCTGCACCATACATCTCGGCCCCGGCCGCGAGGAACCCCAGATCGAGCCCACCGCGAAACGGCGCGAGAGTGGCCAGCATCAGCATGACGCCCGCAACGACGCCAATGCCGATCAGGAACGCCGACTCGAGCGTCACCTGCAGCAGGATCAGCCCCGGCCGCATCCCGAGCGCCTGCAGCAAACCGAATTCACGCGTGCGCTCGAACACCGCCATCAGCTGTGTATTGACGATGCCGATGGCCATGAGCACGAACATGACCATCAGCCAAATGAGTACGTAGGACCGTGAAAACTGCTCCATTATGTAGGCGAGCGGCGCCAAGACGGTCCAGGGTTCGATGTTTCGCGAAGGTGCGGCCCGTCGGAGTCCGGTGACGACGTCGTTGAGCGCGAACGTCTTTGTTCCGTCGAAGGTAATCTCGGAAATATCATCGCCGATCCCGAGGAAGGACTGCGCCGTGCGCAGCCCCGTGAAGGCGAATTGATCCTGCGCAGGCACGCTGCCGCCGAATAGGCCGACGATAGTATAGCTGGCCTCGGCGAGATGGCCATCGGCCGCCTGCGCCATCACGATGACGCGCTTACCAATGCGTGTCTTCAGCCGCTCTGCAAGATCGCGACCGATGACGATGCCGGCGTCCGCCTCGCCGCTGAGATACCGGCCTGCCACGATCTCGGATGGCAGATCCGACACCCTCCTTTCGCTGGGAGGCGAGACCCCCAGCAGTGTGAACGCGCGCGTGCGATATTCGCTTCGGACAACGGCCGGGACGCGCACTCGTGCGGCCCAGGCATCGACAAGCGGCGAATTCAAAACTCCCAGCAGGGCGCCGTCCGGCCGCGGCATACGCAGCGCCACGTTGGGATCGTCTAGATAGCCCGTCGCGTGAATCTGGCCTTCACCCGTCAGGAGCCGCAGATTCGCCTCGCGGCTGCTGGTGGCCCACGCCTGCAGCATCACATCGAATATCAAGATCGACCAGACACCCACCATCACGACCAGCAGCGTGATGATCGTGCGTCGCGGGTTGCGCCACAGATTGCGCCAGGCCATCGGCAGGAGCAGCGTCAAGCGCCCCATCATGCGCCTCGCATGGCGGACGCCGCGGTCAGATGCGCGACGCGCAAGTACGGCACGATGCCGCCGAGCGTGATTGCGAGAAGAATCGCGCCCGGTCCGAGGAGCGCGCTGAGCGGCGTCAGCGTGGGATAGAGACGCGGCGGCAGGCCAAACTGCTCCAGCAACTCGCCGAGGCCAGGGTAGGCGATCCCGTGATGCTGAAACCACAGCGCCACGCCCGCACCGATGGCGAGGCCAATCGTGCACCCGGCCAGCGCCAGCGTGAGCAGTTCGAGCCAGACCATCCGGCCGATGAGGCGCGGCTTCATGCCGACGGCCAGCAGCATCCCGAACTCCCGCGTGCGCTCGAGGACCGACATCAGCAGCGTATTGAGAATGATGAATGCGACGACGGCCACAAGCGTGAGGTACAGGAGCGAGGTGGTCACATACTTGAGCGTGAGCGCGTCGCGCAGCCCCGGTTCCAGAGCGCCCCAGTCCAACAGCGACACGCGATTCCCGCGCGCGATCGCGCCGAGGGCCGGCAGAGCGCGGTTGACGCCGCCGAGGGACGGGCCGACGAGCGCGATGGTGCTGGCACGGCCGCTCATCGCGAACGTGTCTTGCGCGCGCGACAGCGGCATTTCGAGTATCGAACGATCGAGGTCAGGAATACCGCTGCGATAGATGCCGACCACATGCAGCACGTCGGCCGCGACCGAGCCGTCGCGGGCCGCACCGAGTAGCGTCACCTTCCCGCCCACGGCAACCTGCAGGTCGCGCGCGAGACTCGCGCCGAGGACCGCGGTGTCCGCGTCGGTGGGATCGAGATACCGCCCGTCGCGAATCGTCGCGGCGATGGAGGAGACTTGGCGTTCTCGCACCGGATCGACGCCGATCACCGAAGCTCCGTAGCTGCGCTCCCCATTGGCGAGAATGGCGAAGCCGTTGACGCGCGGCGCGGCCGTCGTCACACCGTGAATTCTGACGGCGTCCTCCAGCAGCGCCTCCGGGTGCGCAATCGTTCGATCCAGCCCGGGATCGGCCGCATAGCCGTCCGGCTGGAATTGCGCATAACCGTCGAAAATGCGCAGCGTGCTCTCTTTCATCACGCCGTATACGCCGAGCTGGAACGACAGCATGAAAACCAGCAATGCGGCGGCGATCGCCATGCTGAGCAGGCTCAACAGCGTGCGCTGCGGGCGACGCCAAAGGTTCCGCCAGGCGAGAGCCAGAAGCATCCTATGGTCTCGGGTTCTGAAGATTGGAGAGGGTAAAGAAATATTCGGGAACCTTCACGTTGAAATGGCCGTCGGAGGTGTCGACGCGCGTCCATTGATCCGGCGCATCGAGCGGATGCATGGTCATGGTGACTGGATACGGGCGGTCACCGAGTGTGGCGATCTTGTCCGTCTGCATGCGGCGCGCGGGTTTCATATCCTGGTCGAAGAACGTTTCTTCGGTCACGACGTCGTCGTCGCGGATCTTGAGCACGATCTTGCCCCACACAACCGGCGCGCCCGGCTTTGGGACCGCTTCGATCGTCCATACGGTGTGCCCTCCCGCCTGCTCGGTCGCGAGCAAGCGATGTGTGTATTCGGTGATGATGTCATTGGACTTCGCTAGGTCGTTGTAGGAGAAGTCCGATCCCATCCAGGACTGGCTCATCATGCTGGCCGGGAGTTTGATCACCTGATTCAGCTTGGGATTGAATACCCACGTGTCGCGGCCCAGCTTCAGCGTCGCGTTTCCGGCGTCTTTGGCGGGGGCCACGAAGCGTACCAACGCGTCATCCTGCCCGCGTGTCCACGCCTTCAGGTCGAAATGACGCTCCCAATCCTGGCGGTGGACCGTCATCCCCACGGAAGTCGTAGAACTTCCTGCCCGGTAGTTGTCGAACGCACGCTGGAGGATCGCATCCGCGTCCGGTGCCGAGATGGCGAAAGCCCGCGTGGCGCCGGCAATTGCGATCACCACCATAGCGAGTCGCGCTCGGTTGCCGATGCCTCGGCGGATCGCGTTGCTCACTTGGTCGGCTTTTGGCATGCCAGGGAGTTCAGCACACGCTAAAAGGACTAGCAACGGGCTTCCGCCGATTGCCGAAGCCGAATACATGGAGAATTGGCACACTGACGGCCGCGGGTGCCATCATGGGACTCGGCGAGTTGGTATTTTGTACTACGGTGCTGGTTGTCGGTATCCACCGGATGGGGTATCAGATCGCGGCCTTGAGAACACTCGCGTTTGTTGTGATCGTGTTCGGCAATCAGGCGACGACCTACACAAATCGTGCACGTGGGCGCCTGTGGTCCTCTCGCCCCAGCGTTTGGGTGGCCGCTTCATCCGTGAGCGATGTCCTGATCGCCACCATCTTGGCCATCGGAGGAATCGCAATGACGCCCTTACCAGCATCGGTGGTGGTGGCTACGCTGACCGCAGCGATTGTGTTTGCCGTGATATTGGATTTCATCAAGGTTCCGCTATTTCGCCGGCTTAAGATCAGCTAGAACCCGGGGTCATGGCGAAGCCTTCCCGGTCCAATGAGTGACTGAGTGCCGCCGCATCGAGCGCCGCGATGGAATCCTTGATAGTGCCCGCGATGGCGTGTAAGCGGCGCACTGGAGCTAAGGCGCTCATTGCGCTCGCTTCGCGCGCTCGCGGTCGATCAAGGCGCGCTTGCGCTCCAGTCCCCATCGGTAGCCGCCGAGGCCGCCATCCCCGCGAAGCACGCGGTGGCAGGGCACCAATACCGCGATGCGGTTGGCTGCGCAGGCGGAAGCCGCAGCGCGCGCAGCCTTCGGCGCACCGATGCCGGCCGCAACCTCGGTATAGCTTATGACGTCGCCCTCGGGCACTTGCAGCAGGAACCGCCATACGCGGATCTGAAAAGCGGTGCCGCGCAGGTCGAGCGGCAAGTCTGGGCGCGGAGCCGTGCCGGCGATGTTCGCTTCGAACGCTTGAATCCAGGCGTCGAGTTCGGGCGAGTCAGCCATATGCGAAGTCACCACGGTCGCGCGCGGAAACTCACTCCTCAGTTGGGTCGTTAAGGCTGCCTCGTTCTTGCCGAATTGCGCGAAGCACACACCGCGATCCGTAGCCGCCATGAGGAGCGGTCCCAAAGCCGTGGCACGGCAGGCGTATGCAATCGTCTCGCCCGCGCCGCCGGCGCGATAGGCCAAGGGGGTCATGCCGAGGTTGCGGGTAGTCGCACCATACACACGACTCGTCGACTGGAAGCCTGCATCCGTGATGGAGTCAAGCACGCTCTGCCCCGACTTCAGCCCACTCTTCAACCGCTTGAGACGTGCTGCATCCTGATACGCCTTCGGAGACACGCCGAGGACGGCTTTGAACTTGCGCTGCAAGTGCGTCGGCGAGAGATGTGCCTGCTTCGCCAGATGCGCCAGAGACAATGTCTCGCCGGCATCCTTGTCTATGTATTGGGCCAGCCGCTGCATCAGTTGGGTGGTGCGGTCGTGGATGCCGCGCGGCTCGCAACGCTTGCATGGTCTCAAGCCGGCGCTCTCCGCCGCGGCCGGATTCGCAAAGAATCGGACATTCTCTGGTTTGGCAGGGCGAGACCGGCATGAAGGCCGGCAATAGACGCCCGTCGTGACGACTCCATAGACAAACGAGCCGTCAAAGCTTTCGTCGCGCGTGGTGATCGCGTGTCGCATGGTCGCTTCGGCGGGCATTGTGGCGTTAGGTATAGCGGTATGGTTCATATGGGTGCTCCCGATCTGGATAGTGGAGCTGATCCTATGTAGGGCGCCAGCCCGCTGCACTCCGATTCTTGCGGGATCATGGAATGACGATCGACGACACCCGTAATGAGAGCGCAAGAACCCGAGCGCAGTTCTCGCATCGATCCGCTACCTTTGCACAATGTTCAAACCAGGAGATTGCGTGATGGACTATCGAATTCAGGGCCTGTCGCCCGAACCCTTTCTGTCGCTGTACGGATTGTCCGACGAGGAACTCGCGAGCCGGAGCGCGAAACGCTACATCGCGAACGCCAAATCCGGCTTTCCGGATCGCATCGAAATGCGTGACGCAGAGCCCGGGGAGCGCCTGATCCTCGTCAACTACGTTCACCAGCCCGCCGCGACTCCCTATCGCGCGAGCCACGCGGTCTTCGTGCTCGAGGGCGCGGAAAAAACATATGACACCGTCAACGAGGTCCCGGAGGTTCTTCGGCGGCGTCTTATTTCGATCCGAGCGTTC
>Ga0187880_1001699_pt1 | contig 17401 bp, 9 predicted proteins | sample June2016WEW_19_4_FD_132998 | JGI IMG/M metagenome (GOLD analysis project Ga0187880, IMG submission 132998) | Peatland microbial communities from SPRUCE experiment site at the Marcell Experimental Forest, Minnesota, USA - June2016WEW_19_40 | ecosystem: Environmental > Terrestrial > Soil > Wetlands...
AGAAGGGCCTCTTCCGCTACGCTCCAGAGCCCCTTCTCCCCCGAAAAACCCCGCCTTACCGCACACCGCACTGGTTCCCTTTCACTCCGCCCCAGTGGTTTCCTTTTACTCCGGCCTTGACACCGCGTATCGGCGATTGATTGAGTTGACCGTCGATAGCGACAACGATGACCAGGTAGCGAAGGCCGAAGCGTTCATCTTGGCTGAGGACTTCGATGGGCTGGACGAATGGATTCACGAGGAAGTGATCGAACCCCTGAACACCTACAGCGTGGACCAGCACAAGCTGGACTTTCCGGCCGCTTCCGATCCAGCACCGGCAGACGCGAACAAACACATCACGCACCGCGAACTCGCCAGCGTGCTCCACGGCTTGCGCCTCATGCAGGAACAATGGGAACCCAAAATGCACGGGTGCACTTCCATCGGCCTCCACGACCCGCAGGAATTGAGCGAGCCCAACTCCTGCGACCACTTCTGCGACGAAGAAGCCTCTCCGCTCAGCCCCGCCGAGATCGACGACCTCTGCGAAAGGCTCAACATGGGGTTCTGCAACTGACCGACTCCGGAGACAGGGCGAGAGAGCGAAGGGTTCCCATCCATCTGCATGGACCAGCTACTCGCCCGAAGCCGACGCGGATGATTCCTTTGCGCACCGTAACGCGTGCTGCATGATCCGTTCCGTAGCATCTTCCCCAATCAGCGCGTTGACGAAGAGGCAGAATTGAATGGCTCTCAAGGAGAGAGGCTCCACTACTTTCTTCAGATCCTCTTCCGACAAAGTGTGCACATCGGCAATCGCATTCTCCGTGTCAAGGTCGCAGAAAGCCCACTTCAGAGCGGAGATCACTCGCCAGACGTATCGCTCTTCCAGCGGCAGCGCAGCCAATGCAGCTAAATACGGTTCGGTATCCTCCCCCGACATCTGCGCCTTCAAGAAGGCAAGGTATGGCTTCATTTTTTCGGAACGAACAAGCTCCTGGGCACCATCTTCGGAATGAATTTCGCTGATGGGGAAAGTGGTAATCTTTCCATCCGTCATACTTCCTCCACGCTGAAGACATCCCCTCGGTCGTCCGGCAAGGACTGAGGCACTTCGGCTATATACATCGCTTCGCCCGCCTCAACGCAGAACTCCTAGTGCCGCCTCCATTATGCGCCCGCGACCGCGGTTGTCAAATTCAATGGATTCTTGCCGATGGCGACAAAGCACTGGTAGGTTGGGATGGCGAATGGGACGCCGCGCCTTCAGTTTGACCTTGGGTCACCGTCGCATAGCCGTTTATGGGGATTAATGAAGATAAGGCTTTCCTGCTCTCGTGAAGCGAACAGCATTTGACGAGTACCATAAAGGTCACAAGGCTGACGAGGCCTTATAAATGGCCGTTACCGATCCTGCATGTCGGACTGAAAATGGTTGATTTTGGGGTGTCGAGAGACCGACACTTTCGCCCAAGCTGGTACGTCGGTGTCCCGGTTCACGACAAGTGCCAAACAAAGAGTAACTGACGACTTGGCGTTCGGCATTCCCAATGGATAAAACGGCAGAGCCAAAGGAATGTGCTTGCGCACGACACTTTGATAAGCCTTGATTCCCTCCCGCAACTGGTCAAAGGCTGAGTTGGAGTTGGCGGTTGACAAGCGTGGCAGTAGCCCAGTTGGGCCACGCCGTCGCATCGATATAGAACAACCACGGGTGACCGGAGCTGGTCGTTGGGTCGCTCCCCTCGCCCACCAGCGTGGTGTATAGGATGCTGTTGGCGCCGTCGGTGATCGCGCCGGAAGCAATCGGGCCGGACCAGGAAAGGAGGTTCGATCCGTGCTGCATCGCGACGGCGTTGTTTCCGGTGGTATAGGTCATTAGGTACTGCTGCGTCACGCTGTCGTAAATCACGCTTGGAAAGCTGCCTACAGTTGCAATAATCGGAGTGTAGTGGCCGGAGTTGGCCGCCGCGTTCGGATCGCTGCTCGTGCCGGGTTGTGTCCATCCGCCCTGGTAGTACTTCACGAACAGTGTGGGGAAAGCAGCAGTGTTGCCCGCGAACGCTGCCGTGAGCACGGAGGAGAGGCTCGCCCGAGCCACCGCCAAGCAGGAGTACCGGCTGCACGGAGGCGACGTGGATGCGGTGGGATCCCTGTCGGCATAGAAAACGTAGATGTAGACCGTGGAAGGATCGGCCGTGGCGATATTGGCGATGTGCTCGCCGTTCGCATCGGCCAGCACCAGCGTGCCGCCGCCGACGTCCATGCTGACGCCGGCGCCGATCTGTGAGTTTCGCGTCACGTAAGGCTGAATGATCTCTCCCAGTTTCGTGAACGTCGCTCCCTCGTCCCGCGAGATCGCCATTCCCAGAGAGGCGTAGAAACACGGCCCGCTCCCGCAGGTTCCTCCTTGCCACTCGCCGTGATAGATTTGCAGCACTCCGCTCAGCCCGGTGCTGCTAGTCACCGGCAACACCGGGCCGCCGCCCGCGTAGTCGTGGTCAAAGGTGTAGCCGTTGGGATCGCCGCCAGGTTGAATCAGCGCCGTGCAGCTATAGGGCGCCGTGATTGCGCTCAGGCTCCCCCCTAGGCGATAGCTTCCCTGAACGCTGGGTGTGCCGCTGCAGCTTGAAGAACTCTGCGCCGCCGCATAGAAGCTATAAGTTCCGTTGCTCAGCAAGACGCCCAGCGTTCCGTCCGGCGGCCCGAACTGAAATCCCAGCGCGGTGCGCTGCGCTGCGGTCAACACGCTGTTGGCCTGGCCGACTGTGAGCGTAAATGTTCCGCTCGGAACATTCGGAACGCTCGGCTGTATACCGCTACCGCCGCCACACGATCCGGCCGATAGCATCAGAACCACCGAAGCCACCCGCACGATCCACGCTCGCACTTCAACCATGCCGCGAGTCCCCTTCTGTTGATGGGATTTGCAGCCACAAATCAGTTTCCGATGAGATGCGCCATCCGGCCTTGGTTCGCCGCGATGTCTGAGACCGAGTTTGAAGGGAAACTGGCCTGCTGCGCGTCGAAGTGACCAGCCGGTTTTACAACTGAATCACACAGGCCATCCTGGGCCGGGGAAACCTGATCACGAGATCCTGATCCCTGCTTTCTGTCTCAATGCCGAGACTTGACGGATAAAGGACGATGGCTTGCTTCGCACGCACCGGAACTCTGACCGTCTCAGGACCGTCCAATCGCCATACAGCCAGCCAGGAGAAATCCTGGGCGTGCATTCCCAGCGCAACCGGAGCAAGCTGGTCCGTGACGTTCGGCATTCCCAATGGATAAAACGGCAGAGCCAAAGGAATGTGCTTGCGCACGACATTTTGATAAGTCTTGATTCCCTCCCGCACCTGGTCAAAGGCTGACTTGGAGACCTGGTCCAGACGTCCGCTCTGATGGATGCGGCACATCATTGCCGTCGCCAGGTTGAAGGACGCCTGATCAGCGTCGGCACCGGCGAGCGGATACGACCAGGATGCAAGCTGCTCCGGCAGCACAGCAGCAGACGAACCGGTAATAATTGCCGGCAACTTCAAATAGTCTTCCTGGTCTGTGGCGGATTGAAGCTGGAGCCGCGACAGCATCGCGTAGTCCATGCGCCCCCCTCCGCTCCCGCAATTCTCAATCACCAGTGTTGGATATCGCTCTGCAATGCGATCCAGCCAAGCGAGGTGGGCACGATTGTGTTCCAGAAGTCCCTGGCCTGGGCTGTCGGCACCCTGGTCCGTGCCTTGTAAAGAGTCGACGTTGTAGTCCATTTTCAGGTAACCGACGCCATAATCGTTTACCAGGCGATCGATCACATGATCGAGATATGCGGTCACTTCGGGGTTGCGAAAGTCAAGCTGGTAACGCGAATTCTTCAGCACGCGTTTCCCGTGACGCATGAAGAACCAGCCATCGGGCTGCTTAGCGAGTTGCGAACGCACTCCTGCGACCTCCGGCTCAAGCCAAAGGCCAGGAACCATTCCGGCTTTCTTGATTTCATCCAGGACAAACTTCAGGCCTTTGGGCCAGCGCTGCGGACAAGGCTCCCATGAGCCGATCGTCTGGCTCCAGTCTTCTCCCGCCTCGGCGTACCAGCCGGCGTCAATAACAAAATACTCGCATCCTGCTTTGGCGGCGGCAGCAATCAGCGGAAGTTCCTTCTCTTCCGTTGGATTTCCCAACAGGCAATTCATGTAGTCGTTGAAGATGACATGGCAGCTTGTGTTATCAGGGTGATGGCGTTCGCAAACCGCGCGCCGATAGACCGTCAACGCGCCGACGGCTTCGGCAAATCCGCCGCGAACACAACCAACGGCGACTGGCACCGTTTCATAACTTTGGCCCGGCCCGATGCCCTTCCATGCTTCCGCATGCAGATCGTCGGGCCCACCCATGTAAGCGTAAACATCGCCTGCCACATTACCCGTTTCCGAGTTATTCGAGATCTCCCAGTACCATGATCCGTTGTGTTCAATCTGCCAAAACCACGCAAGGCCACGCTTCGTGTTTTCCACCACGGCCATGGGCAGGAACTTCTCGGTTGACCAGCTTCCAACGCTTCCGGCGGAAGCCTCGGATCGGCATATTTTCTCATTCTGGACGAACCCGAGCTCGAACGGAGAAAAGCAATGCCATTGGCCTTCGGCCATCCAGCTGTTGAGCGCAACATGTATCAGGAGCTCGTCATCGAACTGTTGAGGATCAGCCAGACCATGAAGCATCGCGGAGCTGAGGAACTCCAATCCGACCGGTCTTTCACCCTGGTTCGTTATGCGTGTCCAACGGCGGATGATGGCGGTGGAGTCAAAAGCATCATAGAACGACTCGATTTTCAGCTTCAGGATGGGATCGGTATGAATGAGAACAAGACGTCGCCCTCCCCGGATCTGTTCTTCCCGCTTGCCTGAAAACTGGAGCCGTTCTCCCGGTTGTCCGACACCCTGCTTCATCCCCCAATCCGGAGAGTCCTCACCGCTGCATTGGATGGCGACTTCGACACCGGGCGTGCTCTGGGTTTTCTCGAAAGCGTAACCAGCCGGCAGGAAAGCTCTTTGCCGGAGGCGTTTCGCTGCATCGATATCGAAGGTCAGTGTCAGGTGGTCCCTGCTCCATACGAATCCCGCCGAAGGGCCCATCGCCGCGAACGATTCCGCTGCGGACGCAATTGTGGGTGACAACATTGCCAATGCCGTCGCCCCAGACGAGCTTAGAAAGATCCTGCGATTCATGTTCATATCAGTTCCATATATTTCCGCAGTTCCAGATTCAGTTCGTGTCAGTGCATCAAGTCCCGGACGGAAGGGGCAAATCGCAATTCCCCAACGCCGTCAGGTGTTCCCCGCTCAGTGTGCGATTGGCTTCAAGACGCGAACAGCCAACATTGTTGAGAACGATAGCTTCCTTCTTGTGATCTGCATCCGCCATTTCGGACGAGTCCTTGAACGTGTTGCGCATGAGCGAAAGCCCCGAAGCGCGGGCAGCGAAGATTGCGCAACCGCATGAGTTTGTGAACTGGTTGTCGTGAATCGAGATGTTGCGATAGACGCGGCCGGGCGAAGTGTCGAGCACGCGCGTATTCTCGGCGGTATCGATGGTGATCGCGCCCCGGCGATAATCCATACTGCCGTAATAGTTGAACTCAAAGCGGTTCTGGTAGATCTCAATATCGCGAATCAGCGGCCCCTCCATCCAGTAGTTGGTGTCGCAGCTGAGAAGAATCGCCGGCAGCGACTGGCCGTAGAATCGGTTCCTGTAGATCTTGGCGTTGTTGTGAACCAGAATCGCCCTTGCACGGTTTCCACCAAAATTGCAATCGTGAATCTCTGTAGTGGTGCCTTCTCGCGCGTCGCACGCAATAAGTCCTTCGAGGCGGATCGTGCTGTCCGCTTCGACAAGTTGGACATTGATGATTCCGTTTGTTTGCGGATCGGTGGGAGGAAGAACGCGAGCGCGCCCCTCAAGGACCTGCGTCGCTGGGTCCACAATCTCCAGGATTGTGCCCGGCCTTGGAAGGTAATCGGCATTTAAAAGGATGGGATACTTCACGTCCAGCTTCCATTGCAAGGCAGGCGGAGAGCTGGTGGAGGATAGGATTTTGTAATACCCCGAGTCGATGTTGATCGCGTCATCCCCCATTCCCTCGAATTCGCAGTTGGAAAATGTGATTGGGCCTGAGCAATCGGACAGATGCACGGCGTCGGCATTTAGGGAAAGCAATCGGTTAGTGCCCGGAGCACGAATTACTCTCAGATTATTGAACTCGAACCCGCTCCCCAAATGCGCAAGAATGCCCATTCCAGGAGATGAGTAAAGGCTAACCCCATCGAACCGGACACCATTGCACCGGCTCAACACGAATACGTTTGTGCCATAGCACGGGTGGCGGAGCACGACCGTGGCGCCTTTGTGAAGGGCAATGGGTCGGTCCAACTCGATACAAAGCGTCTGCTCTGTGGCGAGAGAAACGGTCTTGATCCCGTAATAATGATCGATACCGTTGCGCGAGGGCAGACGTACATCAGGGTCGTATTCGCCAACGTAGTCAATCGGTTCTTTTCCCGTCACCGGATACTGCGGATCGATCTTTACTGTGAATTGACGATCTGCGATCTCCTGAACGATTCCCTGGGAAAATTCCGGGCGAATCCAGTCCACCGTGATGCCGGAGATAACGATCCTGCTGCAATCTTCAAAGAGGAACGCGGGTGTGTTTCCGGAAAAAAGAAAGACTGCGCCCGCCCCCTCGATCACAAGGCCGCTGGTCTTCCTGAAGTGGAAGATCGGCGCGACGGAAGCATCAAAACGATACTTCCCCGCCGGCACACGCAGCCGCGCGTCCGTGGACGGCAGGGTTGCAAGATATTTCCGAAATGCTTCGGTTGAATCGCCGACCCCCGATGGATCGGCGCCTGGTATGGGAGCCGGCGCTGCGCTGGCTGCTGCTCCCTGTTTGGCTTGCCAAGCTGCGAAAAGGCCGGTGCCTAAAGCGCCCTCAATGAACTGCCGTCTGTGCATCTCGTTCTCCGCGAGTTTGTATCAAAGTGAAGTTAAGCTATCAATCTGCCAGGTTATAGCCGATCATCCCGCAATTGAACCAGCATCGGCGCGCTGTCTCGGCGCATGCTTGCCAAGACTGAGATGCGGCGCACAGAGCCCTGGACCTTCGGCTTCGATATAAGAACGATTGCCGTAATTGTGCTTCCGGCGGAGGAACTCTCCGCCGGAAGCACCATGGAGAGCTCAGAAGTAAATCTTGCCCCCTAACTGCACATTGCGTGGCGAGTTTTGCTGTCCGGGGATGACAACCCCGAACTGACCGCTGTCAACGGTCGCATTTGGCGCCTGGAACTGCGGATGATTGAATGCGTTGAAGGACTCTGTCCGGAATTCAAACCTTGCCCCTTCGCGAAGGTTGGAAAGGTCGAAGGACTTGAACACGCCAATGCTGGCTGTCGCGATCCCCTCCGACCTCACACTGCTAGAGAATCTGGGAACGTTATCAACTGTGCTGCTCGGCACGGTGTAGTTTGGTGTGCTTGTCACTATTGAAGGGTTGGCGAAATAGGAGTCGCCGGGCTTCTTGAATGATCCGCTCTTTTTCAAGACGCCCGTGATGGTCGGCCGCAACGAATAAGTCGGAACAGATGAGCCATTCTGTTGACCGAGAGCGATTGGAAAACCACTCTGGAAGGCCCACATTCCGGTTGTATTCCAACCACCCAGAATTGCATCTACGATGTGGTTCGATGTCGATCCGAATTGGCGGCCATGCCCAAATGGCAATGCATACGTGTAGGCGAAGGTGAGACTCTGTGGGACATCAAATCCAGAAATCGCCTTTTCCAGTTTCAGGTTGTTTGGATCCACGGGGCCACGAGTCGATCCAGCCGAGAGATACGCGGTATTCCCATCGACAACCGAGCCATCGTCGATGGATTTGGACCAGGTATAAGCCGCTTGAACCTGGAGTCCGAATGTTAAGCGCTTTTCGAATTGCGCCTGGAGAGCGTGATAGTCCGAGTTCCCGTAGGGCGTATTATTTGTGACAAGGTTCTCGAACTGAGGATACGGCAGCAGGTTATAGTACTCTGGCATGTATGAGTCACAAGTGATGTTATAGGATAAACATCCCTGAGGAACCGGGGCTTTATAGAGGCCGTAGGGCGTGTAGGTGGTTGCAAGTGCCCCAATCTGGGCAGGCGTCATGGAATCAACAGAGGCCGGCAAGTGATCCAGGTTTTCGGCCCCAAAGTCGTATAGGTGAGTGCCCTTTGTCCCGACGTAGTAAACAGTCAAGGTCTCCTGTGCTGGCAGCGCACGCTCCACCCCAAAGGTCCAAGTCTGCTGATTGGGTACGGTCGAGGTTCGCACTGAAATGGCATTGTCATACAGGCCCACAAAAGCCAAAGGAGATGGGTTCAGCCCAAAGGGTTGCAGAAGGCCGCCAGCGAATGGATTGTTGAGACGAGCCAAGGGCGTTGCTCCGTTGGAAGTATATGAGGGTCCTCCTGTCCAGGTATACCACCCAGTTGAACTACCGCTTGTGATGCCGCTCGCACCGGCGATTGAAGGTAGGTAGTAAATTCCGTATCCGCCGCGCACCACCGTCTTCTGATCTATCTGATAGGCGAGCCCGAACCTCGGCTGAATATTGTTGAAGCTCGTATCCACCGCAGTTTTCTTTCCCCCTATAGCGCTCGCGAAATCAATCGCACCCTTCAGATTCGGATATAACGATGAATAGCCAGCTAGCGGTGAAGGCGCATTGGGATCGAACCAGCATAGCCTGTTGCTCGCTTCGGTTTCAGGAAACTGAATTTCATACCGAATACCCATATCAAGCGTAAGTTTTCGGGTGACGTGCCAAGTGTCCTGCACATACATGTCGAAAGCAGGATTTGCATCGGCTAGTGGCTCAGTGGTTTGCTCGTTTGCCCCGCCCAAAAGGGGTCCGCCAATCATGAGGCTGGCAAGAGAATTGCCGCCTCCGGCACCGGAGCTTAGGTTCTGCGCGCTTCCCGCATTGCTGAAATAGAACTGACCGGCAGGCACGCCGACTTCAAAGAAGTTCTCGCTCACGCGCCTCCAGTCTGTGCCGACTTTAATGTCGTGATGGCCGCGTTGAAGATCTGCATTTCCACCGATCTGCCAAGTTACAAAATGCATATTCCAGGCAGCCCAGGTCTTGCCGCCAATGGAACCAAGTCCGGCTCCGGAGTAAAAAATGTTAGGAGTGGCTTTGAAACCCGAGGAATCCATATAGCCCGGCATATCCAGAGTGGTTGCCTGGTCAAAACTTGGATCTTCTGATGCGGCGACGCCGGGGGCGATCAGATGATTACTGATGATGCCGCCCTGAAGCTGGAAAAGAGTCCGTGGCCCCGCGGCCCGCGAATAGTTGAGCGCCACCTGGTAGGTCTTCCCCGAATTCGGTCCATTACTGCAAGGATCCCATATCGTAGACAGACAGCCAGCCTGATCGGAGTTACCCCACCCATATGCGAGCTTCCCGATCAGGTTGTCCTTGTCTGAAAAGCGCTGATCCATGCGCAGATCGATTTCATTGCCCGTACTGTACCCGGAGGTGACTGAATAATAGTTGACGGCATTTTCTGCAGCACCATTTATGTTGGGTTCCGGAAAAGCCGTCTTCATGATGATTTGTGCTGTTGGGTCGATGATGTTCCCGGCGCCGGATGGTAGGACGACGGTGCTGCCTGCGCCCGATGGCGGTCCGGGACTCGCGTATGTGGCGAGATTGTTGTAGGGGATATAGGCTTGCGACGTCACGTTCCCGCTCACAACCTTTGCTGTAAAGGGGTCCCACAACTGACCGAAGTTGGTTGCAGGCTTTACGTCTTGGCATTGTCCCGATGCGTTGAATCCGGTTTTGCAAATCTCGGCGAAATTTCCAGCTCGCTCCGCATCGCTCGGCACCCAGGATGATGATGTTGAATGATAGAAGGAGTGTGACCCATTGTAGTCAAGGAAAAAGAACGTCTTGTCTTTTTTGACCGGGCCGCCAAGGACTGCGCCGAAGATTTGATTGTTGGATGGTGGATTTTTAACGCCATAGTAATTGTTTGAATAGCTATTCGCGTTAAAGTCATCGTTTTGGTCAAAGTCGTATAGGGTCCCGTGCAGAGTATTCGACCCCGATCGCGTGACGACGTTGATGACGGTTCCGCCCGAGAAGCCAGTGTCAGCCCGGATGATCCCCTGCTGGATCTTGAACTCTTGAACCTCATCCGGCGAGGGATCGTAGAGAGGTCTCACCACTCCCGGGTTTGGGTCGGTTTGACTCGTGACGACTCCGTCAACGTACATAGCTGCAGTCGCATTCCGCTGCCCGTTGGAAACAAAGTTGAGATCGTTTCCCTCACTTCCGCCAGCGGCGTTTAACGTCTGGCCTTGAGCCTGCGTGACGCCCGGAGTAAGGTACGCGAGCGTCAAGGTGTCGCGCCCGACGAGCGGCAAGTCGTTTACCAGTTGACGATCTACTACCCCGCCGAGGGTGGCATCTTGCGTTTCTAAAAGTGGAGCCTCCGTGGTGACGTTCACGACTTCCGTATTGCTGCCGACATGAAGCGCGACATTGTTCGAAGTATTCTCATTGACAGCAATCACGATGCCCGATTGATGGAACTGTTCGAAGCCCTGTGCGCTGGCCGTCAGAATATAGTTTCCAGGGTTGAGATTCAATATCAAGTAACGGCCCTCATTATCAGTGACGGAGGTATAGAGATACCCCATATTTGCGTCCTGAAGTGTAACTTTTGCGCCTCTAACGACGGCTCCGGTCTGATCGATCACAATCCCCGTAATGGAGCCGCTCAGGCTCTGGGCTGAAACCCTGCCTGATACGCCAAAGGCGACTATGAGCAGGATGGTGTAAAGAATGAGAACCAGTCTACCGAGAGCCTGGTTCGCAGTGCGATTGAGTCGATTCATTGCATGCCTCCTAGCACGAATAGCCCTGATCGCGAAGAGAACTGGAAAGTCTCCCCGACGGGTTCTCCCGGAATGCGGGCGGGAAAGCGCTTTCCGTATTCATCGATCCAACTGGAAAGCGGTTTCTAAATCCGCGACAAACCCTGGACACTTCTCCTCGATGGCAACGAATCCTACTGAATTGCCGAAAATCTGTCAAGCAGAATTTTGGGTTTCGGAGAAACCCGATGATTTTAGTCAACTTAACCCCCAGCAAGCGCTTTCTCCAGCCTGAAAACCCAGAGGATTTCCACCGCCGTCGGAGAATATGCTGGTCGGGAGTCATGCACGCTCAGAACGCCAGCCTGAGGGGCGGGTCAGGGGCAACGTGCGACTCGCCTGCCCGGCGAAATCTGTGCCAGTAGGAGCGGGAGAGACTGGCTCCGAAAAGACGCTAGTAGGTGACTGACCGTTTCAGGCTCCGAAATTACAACCCTTCTCAGCTTGGTTTTCGAATGCCACTAGAAATCGCAAATTGTCCGAGACGATCACTCGCCGTTTGGGAATTCTTCACTTGACTTTCCGGAGTTCCTCATAGATGGCGAGGGTCAACGCGCTTCTCTTAGGAATGCTCCTCGAACCTCTCCACGGACAGGCGAGCTGCGAAACGCAAGACAACCGGGCCTATCAATCCGGAAGGCTGCAGAGGCGAATCTGCATTCCAGTACTTCCAAGTGACGAATGTGATCCGCTGCCCGGGCTTCGGCATTCCCTTGTCGTACCACTCCGGCAGAGCGTCGATCGACCCCGATCCACGGATGTGACCATACCCGTTCTCTGCCGGAAGGTGCTCGTCTCCGATCAAACGGTTCGGCCAAGTATTTGTCACGAGCAGTTCCAATTCGTTCTCGCCCGCGCGCAGCGCATCCGTCACGTCGATCGAATACGGGACGCACCAAAGCGTACCCAGGTTCTTTCCATTCACCACTACATCCACGATGACCTCAACCCGGCCGAGATCGAGCTGTACGACTCTGCCTTGTTCCAGATACTCCAGTGGAACATGGAGCATCGTGGTGTAGGTGCATGTGCCAGAGAAGTTGCGGATCCCCTCTTCTGGATGTTCCGAAAGCGAGATCAGCCGCGCAAGCATACACGAAACCGGTGCACCGCGATTGGCTTGAAAGTGCAGTTCCCAATTGCTTTCCAACGGTAGTGGCCGAGGGATTCCGGTGATGGCTTTCCTGTGAACCTTTCCCGCATGGTCCGTGAGTTCGTACACACCGTCCTGGCAGACGAGCAGGTCCCTCGCGTGCCCAAAAACATCGACGACCAGTGGCACTGCGAGTGTCATGGTAGTGTCAGGCTCACTCATGAACACAGCGTCGAGTTTCTGCTGGGGTACAGTGTAGCCGGCTGTCCCAATCAAGGTCTTACCAGCGCTTGAAATGCATTTCAGGTGAGCGCGTGCCGACACAGGACGAACGATGACGAAGATGGAGCCGCCGGGGCCGAACTGAAGCGGGAGCGCAAGACGTCCATTCGACCTGTCGTACACTTTCGCCGGAACGGTAATGCCCCGCACTGGGTCCCACAACTCGGGCTCACCTGCTCCGGCCCGCAGGCTGCAGATGATTTCTTCCGCGGTATGGCTTCGATTGGCAACAAAGTAGATGTCCACATCGTTGACCCTGCGATGAATGAAATTGATCAGCGCCGTTCCCGAAGCCGAAGTGAATTCGAAGTCCGGTCGGACACCAGACTGATCGAGTGCATCCTCAATCGATGTATCGCGGAAGACCATCCCCTTGCCGATTAAATGACGTCCCGTTTTTTCACCCCAGAGTTTCGTTAACTCCTGCAGCTTCGCATCGGGATCCGGATAATGAGTGAGGCTCGGCGTTCGCGTGGGCGGTGGCTCGCTAACCACAAGGCACATGCCCTGCTCTACAAGTTGATGCAGTTTCTGAGCGAGCGGCAGGGTGATGGCCTCCATCGGCGGCATGAAGAGAAGCCTGTAGCTGGCGCCGTTCCTGAGCACGATGCGGCGATCATGAACTTCGATCCGGTTCAGGATGGATTCCGCGTCGATGAGGTCATAACCGAATGCGACGGGTGGCCGCGGATTGAACCTGGAAGCATTGACGTGCATCGGGGAATCTTCGCCGATGAAGTATAGTACGTCCGCGACATAAACACCCTTCTGAAGCAGGTATTGGCACCGCGCGAGATAGTCGACCCACGCATGTCCCTGCTCGTACCATGTATTGTTGCGATTGAAGGAGCTCCCCCATCTGGCCATCGTCATACCGGGCACGGCATAAGGATTTGGCTGCATGGCGAAGCAATGCAGGATGAACTTGTTGATGCCCAGCGTATACATCAAGTCGCCGGTGGTCTTCAGCGTCGCCGGAGACTCCGTGTACTGCGCAAGCCCGGTGAACGATTCTGCAGCAATCACTCGCCTGCCATTCAAATGTCCATAGGTTGGCACCGAGGTGTCGCTTGAATTAAGAGATCCGCCTACCCAGAACTCCGCCATCGGTACGTCCGGCCGCGCTCCGACGGAAGCTTCGTCAAACGGGCCCGCATCGTAAGGTTCGATATAGCCCGTGAAGCCGTGCTCATGGCAAAGTTCAACGAAGCGCTCGTAGTAGTTTTCGCTCATTAGTTGTGCTTGCGTCGTGCGCAGGTCCCAAAGAAAACGCTCCGAGATATCAAGGCTGCCTACGACGCGCCCGGTCATGCAGGGAAGATAACTTCGCAGATCATAACCGGAACGTCTGCGGAATTCTTCAGGGAAGTCGGCTGTCCAATTCTGCATGCCAACCTCATAGCTGTCGATCGTCGCTCCCGCAGTGCCCTTGCCAATGAACGGGCGCATGAGAGCCAGCATGTCATCGTTAAAGAATCTCAGGAAATGGAATTCGATTCCCTTGCGTGAAAACTTGTCGCACTCCAGGCCGAGTCCGTCAGTCGGCGCCGGATTGTCGTGAGCCCGAGTTGTAGTGTGGCCAATGCGCAGGATCGTCCATTGACCTTTTGGAGCATCCCAGAGAAGCATGCCATCTTCCTTTATCCGTTCGGAAAGATCATGCACTGTGCTTGGATCGATGATTCCTTCTCCCACCGAAAACGGCTCGGGCTGTTGGGGTGAGTTCCCATTTGTCCACCGCGGAGCGGAATCATAAGGTGACTCGCCCTTAAGGGGTGATGGATAATTTGCCTTCTTCTTCCAATCAGGGATTTGCTTGATACCAGCGGCCTGCGCAGGAAAGGCAAGTATGAATGCATCGCGGTAGTAGTCAAGCTGCGCTGACGGCTGCGGCAACTGAACCGAGATTTGTCCTCCGCCTGCCACGGTCACCTCGGACCAGGTGACCACCTGCATCGAAAGTTCCACGGGTATCCAGGGACCACCGCTCGATGACCAGCCGGGACTGTTGTGCACACCGAAACACAGGCCAAGGCGCTCGGCATCCTTCGCCGCGTGACGGAGTAGCTCCAGGTTCTCGGGAGATCCATAGCGAGCCGGTCCGGCATCGTAGAAGTCCTCTCCAACCTGGAAGATGTGGAAGCCCCCAAGACCCACACGCTTCATTGCCTCAAGGTCCAGCGTGACTCCCTCTTTGCTCACATGCCCGTTCATCCAGTGCCACCAAGTATGCGGCTTTGCCATCTTCGGAGGCGATACGAAGGCTTCCTCATGAAGACTGGAATCGTCCCCAAGCTCCTCGGGGCCAGTTCGGAGCAGTCCCGCCGCATAGTTCTCAGCGAGAAGCTTGTTGGAATAGAAGACGATTCCAACCGAGCCGACTGCTGTTTTCTTTAGAAACTCTCTGCGCTTCATAAACGTACTCTCCCTGGCGTGCCTTTCGAGAAGTGCGAGGATCATATCATTAATTTTGAAGCCGGCAATCGCTTTCTACACTGCATCCCGTAAGGCCCATATAAACATATAATCAACTAATCAACGCAACATTCCGGAGGGATCGGTAGCAGAAGATGCAATCGAGCACCATGGCTTACCGACCGCATCTACGGACCTTCTTCGGCCTGGACTCAGTCGCGCCGATTCACTTCCTGGCATACTTTCTTGCCGGAGTTGCTACTGTCTCCCTGGGCGCGATCCTCCCTCAGCTAATGAGGAATTGGTCAATGAGTGACGCGCGGGCTGGATTCTTGTTTTCGGCTTTGTTTACAGGTAGCACTCTCGGTTCTCTTGTCTCTACTCGTAAGCCGGAGTGGAGCTATCCGATCGGGTTCTGGTGCTGCGGTATTGCCATACCATTTATCCAATCCGCATCCTCTGGTTGGCTGGATCTAGTCATTTTGCTTGAGGGGATTGGCCTTGGCTTAATCATTAACTCCGGGAATGTTCTCGTTGAGAAATCTGCAGAGAAGGCGGGAGCTTCCGGTGCCGCCGCATTAGCAAGGGTGCACTTTGCATGGGGAGTTGGAGCAATTAGTTGCCCATGGATTGTTCGGCCAAACATTCTTCATCTGGCCAACTCCTCTTTGCTCTTTCCCTTGATGGGAGGAGTTTTTGCATTGCTGGGGACCTACCTTGGATGGAAGGTGGGACGATCTCTCCGCACTCCGAGTTCGACGATAGCCGCCAGGCAACGGCCGTCGATCAGGTTCAAGACTCAAGTTTTCTTCGCCCTGGCTTTGCTACTTTATACGGGAATTGAAAACTCAATCAGCGGCTGGCTACCTGTATTTGCATTACGAATTTATGGGGAGGATTCACATTCAATTGCAGCAACGACCACATCAGGTTCTCTTGCTGCTTTGTCCTTTACCCTTTTTTGGACTGCACATCTCCTCGGACGCGCATTGCTTCCGGTCGCAGTGCACTTTTGGAGTGAAGAACGACTCTTGAAGGGGACCGTTACCGCTCTCTTGGCAGCTGTGATTCCACTCTCCATTCTCCCTGGCCACTTCGGCGAAAAAGGAGGCGCGTTGTGTGTCACTGCCGCTGCATGTGGATTCAGCCTGGGATCGGTTTATCCGCTCCTGATCGCCGACTTACTCAAGCGATCTGGCAATCTGCGCGTTGTGGGGTGGATCTTAGCCTGCGCCCCGCTTGGCGGTGCTGTGCTTCCGTGGCTCTCCGGGATCGTCTCTACCTCCACAGGCAACATTCGAAGCGCGCTGTTCCAGCCATCCTTTGCCGCGGTCTTGCTTTTCATCCTGGCCTATCGTCTGAAGTCGGCGAACGGAGATTAGGCGTTTGCTCGAACTCTTCGCCGTTGTACGGAAGGCTGGTTGGTCAATGGAACGCCAGTAGTGCGACGGAGAATCAGTTTTGTCGAAACAGTATGGGGTGAACGTGGCTTCCGACCTTCAATGATCTCAATCAGTGCTTGGATGGCGTGTTCGGAAAGTTGATCCAGAGACATCTCGATCGTCGTCAATGGCGGGAATGTGTAATCGGATAGATGGATATTGTCGAAGCCAACAACAGACAAATCATCGGGAACCATCAGCCCATGATTCATTACGGCGTGCAAGACTCCGATCGCGCCAACATCGTTCGTGCAGACAATGGCTGTCGCTCGATCCCGCTGCCGCAGCAATTTCTCAGTCATTGCAATTCCGCTCTCCAGCGTCCAGTTTCCCTCGAATATCCATTTTGAGGGGACCTCGACGCCGATCTCGCGGGTCGCGGCCATAAACGCATCGAATCGGTCAACTGCGGGAGTGTCAGGCCTATCGAGCGTCCCGGCAAGGAACCCAATCTTCCGATGGCCAAGAAAGCCAAGATGCTGAACCGCCTGTCTGTAACCGTCGCGGTAGTCTACCTTCAAACATGCGCTGTTGGGAAGACGTGCATCGTAGTTCGCAAAAACAATGGGAACTTGCTTCTCGACAAGATGCTCAACGATCGGTTGGTGAAGTCCAAACGTTAGCGCAGCGATTCCATCGACGCCTCTTTCCGACATTCGCTTAAGGCAGCGATCAATGCTTTCCCGGTCTTCGGATAAACTTCCGATCAAGATCTCGTAACCACGCTTCACGGCATGGTGTTCGAATCTGCGGATCATATCCGGGAAAAACGGGTTGCTTACATCGGTGACGACCAGTCCAAACAGGCGACTGCGACCCGACCCGAGAGACCTCGCCTGCAGGTTTGGACGGTAGTTCAGTTCCTGTGCGGCGTTCCACACTTTTGCAGCTAATCTGCGGTTAACGGTGGATAAACCATTGATCGCACGCGAGACTGTTGACGGCGACACACCCGCGCGCTTCGCAACCGCATAGATATCGACCCGCGGATTGACCTCATCCGGCGCGGATTTTCCATTCTTTTCTGAGCGCATCTCTAGAATTCACAGTACCACATTTCTCAAAGGAGAGAAAGCGCTTTCCTTTTGATCAAATGAAGATGCAACTCCACGGCGTCGAGTAATCGCTCAGCGGGAAATTGCTTCCAAGAAAAGAATCGGTCTGCATCGACGAGAGCTGCGAGGAGAGTCTGAAAACTCTTCAA
>Ga0187880_1001705_pt1 | contig 17365 bp, 16 predicted proteins | sample June2016WEW_19_4_FD_132998 | JGI IMG/M metagenome (GOLD analysis project Ga0187880, IMG submission 132998) | Peatland microbial communities from SPRUCE experiment site at the Marcell Experimental Forest, Minnesota, USA - June2016WEW_19_40 | ecosystem: Environmental > Terrestrial > Soil >...
AAAATTAAGGTCCGGCAACCACAATGATCAGAGTGGTGCTGGATGCCAACGTGTACGTGAGCTCAGTGTTGAAGCCCTCATCCAATCTGGGGCAAATCATCGATCTGGTGCGGCGGTTGACGCCATTAAGGACAATCCTTCGGATAACATCTACCTCGCCTGTGCCGTGGAAGGGAAGGCCGATTTTATCGTGTCCGGAGATCGGCATTTGAAAGCTTTGAAAAGCTTCCGACAGACCCTGATTGTAGATCCTGCGAAATTTCTAGAGGTAATTTCCACGCTGGATTCCCAAATTCCCCAACCATAGCCATTTCTCTTAATAAGGTAAAATTCTCCTACGTTATAAGGTGAAATTCTCCTACATTTGCTGTAAACCCTGTCCATGCTTTTCCCCGCATCCCCGCTCCCCGCTTCTCGCTTCCTTCCGTCCTCCACCTTCCGCCTTCCGTATTTCAGGGTTTTCCTTGACTTTTATTTGCGGCATCTTTAGAAATATTTGATTATCCTGAAATTTTGATGCTTACCGGGGAAAAGATGGAAAGTATTCAAGCCGTTAGAGGCATGAACGATATATTGCCCGACGAAGCCTACTGGTGGCAGAGCGTTGAAAACACGGCGCGAGAGGTGCTCGAAAGCTTCGGCTACCGCGAGATAAGGACCCCTGTGGCTGAAAAGCTGGAACTTTTCGCGCGCAGTATCGGAGAAAGCACGGACATAGTCGAAAAAGAGATGTATGCGTTCCAGGATCGCAACGGCGAATGGCTCGCCCTGCGTCCGGAGGCCACGGCTTCAATCGTGAGGTCCTATGTCCAGCATTCGCTCCACACCGATTCGGCCCTCCAGAAGCTCTATCAAATCGGTCCGATGTTCCGGCATGAACGTCCTCAGAAGGGTCGCTATCGGCAGTTTCATCAGATCGACGCCGAGGTTTTCGGAATAGAGGGCCCGATGATCGATGCCGAAATGATGCACATGCTGAGCCTTTTAATGGACCGGATCGGCATTTCCGGGGCCATCTTGAACATCAACACGCTTGGGTGCCCTGAGTGCCGGCTGACTTACAGAGAAATCCTGAAGGATTTTCTCACGGCAAAAGGGGACCAGTTCTGCGCAGACTGCCTTCGCCGCAGGGAAACCAACCCGTTGCGTGTCTTCGACTGCAAGGTCGAAAAGTGTCGGGCACTGCTCGAAAGCGCTCCTATGCTGATCGATTACATTTGTGAAGACTGCCGCGCGCACTTCGATGCGGTGAAGGATTATTTGGAGAAGCTTGGGACGCGCTATGCGGTAAATCCCCGAATTGTTCGCGGCCTGGACTATTACATGCGGACAACTTTCGAGCTGATTACAGACCGTCTAGGCGCCCAGAACGCAATCGGAGGAGGGGGCCGCTACAATGGCCTGGTGCGCGATCTGGGCGGACCCGACGTTCCGGCGATCGGGTTTGCTATCGGGATGGAACGGCTTATTATGCTGCTTCAGCAGGAGCAGCGGCAAAAAGTTCGCACTCCACTTTTTTTTATCGCGAGTTTGGGCGAGGAGCCACGTGCGAGTGCTTTTGAACTTGTTCAGCGGCTTCGCGGGCGTGGTCTGGAGGCCGAAATGGATTACGAGGGGCGCAGCCTCAAAAGCCAAATGCGCCGGGCCGATAAATCAGGGGCAAGGTATGTTCTCATCCTTGGCGAAGACGAGCTGATTCGGCGCCAAATCCAGTTGCGCGACATGAAAACCAAAACTCAGACGTCATTGCCACTGGACGATCTGGTTGAATCGATGCTCAGGATTGATTCGGAAACAATTTAACGGTAGCTGCCGTAAAATAAGTCTTATTAGTCCTATAAGACCCGTTTGAAATATTTTGCAGGAGGAAACCCAGGTGAATTTGTTTGAACCCCCGACTGGGAATGAAATTACAGACGCTCAGGAAAGGCCGGTTGTTCTCGACCAGCTTGGCGGATGGCGAAAGACGGCGGACTGCAACAGCCTGAGGGCTGAGGACGTCGGCCGGGAAGCCGTATTGATGGGATGGGTGCAAAGGCGGCGTGACCATGGCGGGCTAATATTCGTTGATTTGAGGGACCGGGAGGGAATCACCCAGGTCGTCTTTGACCCGCAGATCGGCGAGGAAGCGCACGAGCGCGCCGGAGTTCTTCGGAGCGAGTATGTCATAGCTGTTAAAGGAAAGACGCGCTTTCGGCCTGAGGGAATGGCCAATCCAAAGCTGCCTACCGGGGAAATCGAAGTCGCAGCAACGGAGTTGCGGATACTCAACAGCTCTAAAACGCCTCCGTTCCAGGTTGAAGACGACGTGGAAGCAAGCGAGAACATACGTCTCAAATACAGATATCTCGATTTGCGCCGCCCGAAGCTCTTTCATAACCTGCTCCTAAGGCACAATGTCGCCCGGTTGACGCGTGACTACTTCAACGAGTTGGGCTTTATCGAGGTTGAGACCCCGGTACTTACGCGCAGTACGCCTGAAGGGGCTCGAGACTACCTGGTGCCGAGCCGGGTCAACACCGGAAAATTTTTCGCTCTGCCTCAGTCGCCCCAACTATTCAAGCAGATTCTCATGATTGCCGGTTTCGAGAGATACTATCAGATCGTCAAGTGCTTCCGTGACGAAGACCTGCGGGCGGACAGGCAGCCTGAGTTCACTCAGCTCGACCTGGAGATGTCTTTTATACGCGAAGAAGACATTTTCGATATGATCGAGGGCTGGATGGAGCGGATATTCCGAGAGCTGAAAAGGGTTTCTTTTAATGCCCCCTTTCCCCGCATGACCTACAACGAAGCCATGGACCGCTACGGGACCGACCGGCCGGACATGCGATTTGGCCTTCCGCTGACCGAAGTAACCGGCATCGTTGCCGAATCCGAGTTCCGGGTTTTCCGCCAGGCGATTGAGCGGGGCGGGATTGTGAAGGCGCTCCGCGTGCCCGGCGGCAAGGATCTATCAAGAAAAGAACTGGATGATCTGATCGAATTTGTTAAAATATTTGGAGCGCAGGGGATGGCCTGGATCAAGATTCAGCCTGAGGGCTGGCAGTCCCCGATAGCCAAGTTCCTGCAGCAGGGGGTGCAACGGGAGTTGGAGCAGCGCCTCGGCATGGAAACCGGAGACGTCATACTTTTTGTTGCCGATCAGCGCAAAATCGTAAATGATTCCCTCGGAAATCTTCGGGTTCGACTCGGCCAGCAGTTGGGACTGATCGATCCGGGCGAATTCAATTTTGTCTGGATTACGGATTTTCCGCTTGTCGAATGGGACCACGAAGCGAAAAGGTACACATCCGTCCATCATCCGTTTACCTCGCCTGTGGAGTCCGATATGGGCCTGCTCGAAACAGAGCCCGAGAAGGTGAGGAGCCGGGCATACGACCTTGTGCTGAACGGGATCGAGATCGGCGGCGGCAGTATTCGTATTCACCAGCAGGAGGTCCAGAGGCGTGTTTTTGATGTCCTCGGGATTTCGGGTGAGGAGGCGCAGGAAAAATTCGGGTTTTTGCTGGAAGCGCTTCAGTTCGGGGCTCCTCCTCACGGCGGAGTTGCTTTTGGGCTTGACCGGCTGGCAATGCTTCTATGCGGGGCGAGTTCGATACGAGACGTGATCGCATTCCCGAAGACACAGAAAGCTACCTGTCTCATGACCAATGCGCCCTCCGAAGCAGATGTCAATCAGCTTCTGGAATTGTGCGTAAAAGTTGAAAAGGACTTAAGGAAGTAAATCCATGGCACGCTGGAACCCCAAAAAACGGGTGCTGGACCACGAACGTCTGGACCTTCGGCAGCCCAATGTCCAGGATTTGGACGAACCCAACCTGATGCGGGATATTTATCCATACGATGAGGCGCCTCGCATCGATTTCGACCACAAGCTCCTGCCCATCGACCCGGCCGACGATATATTCATAACGGACACCACCTTCCGGGACGGCCAGCAGGCGCGGCCCCCCTATACGGTCAGGCAGATCGAGGCGATATTCGAGATGCTTCACCGTCTCTCCGGCCCAAACGGGGTCATCCGCCAGTCCGAGTTCTTCCTGTACACGGATAAGGACCGGCAGGCGCTGGAGGCCTGTCTTGCCAAGGGGTACGAGTATCCGCAGATAACCGGATGGATTCGGGCCGTTGAGGAGGACCTGGACCTGGTGGTCCGGATGGGTTTGAAAGAGACGGGTATTCTAAGTTCGGTCTCCGACTACCACATCTTTCTGAAGCTCAAGATGGACCGCAAGGGGGCCCTCGAAAAATACCTGAAAATCGTCCGGGCCGCATTGGAAAAAGGCATCATTCCTAGGTGTCATTTCGAGGATGTCACGCGCGCGGATATTGGCGGCTTCTGTATCCCGTTTGCCATTGAGCTGATGCGCCTCAGAGAACAGAGCGGCATAGATATCAAGATTCGTCTGTGCGATACGCTCGGCTTCGGCGTGACTTACCCTGGAGCGGCCCTGCCCAGGAGCGTTCCCAAGCTTGTAAGGGCGTTCATAGATGACGCGGGGGTGCCCGGGCACCTCCTCGAGTGGCACGGCCACAACGACTTCCACAAGGTATTGATAAACGCAGCAACTGCATGGCTCTATGGGTGCAGCGGAGCTAACGGGACCGTGCTCGGGTTCGGCGAGCGCACCGGCAATGCCCCTATTGAGGGCCTCATCTTCGAATACATCGGGCTCAAAGGCGATGCGAACGGAACGGATACGACCGCGATTACCGACATTGTAGAATATTTTCAGTCGGAACTGGGCTATACAGTACCCGCGAACTACCCATTTGCAGGCGAGGAGTTCAATGCAACCCGGGCGGGCATCCATGCCGACGGGCTGGTGAAAAACGAGGAAATCTACAATATTTTCGATACGCGGAAATTGTTGAAAAGACCGGTCAGCATCACCATGACGGACAAGACCGGTGTCGCGGGTGTAGCCTATTGGGTGAATCACCGCCTGCGGTTGGATGGGGAGCGTCGCCTGGACAAGAGGCATCCAGGGATTCTCAAGATCTTCAAGCGTGTAATGAGCGAGTACGAAAAGGGGCGCAATACCTCTATATCCAATGACGAACTGGAGCGGTGGTCGAGACGATACCTGCCCGAGTATTTCATCTCTGAATTCGACCTGCTCAAGCACCGCGCCCGCGTTCTTGCCGCTCACCTTGTGGAAGAGGTCGTCGAAAGTGAAATGATAAGAAGCCTCGACCCGGAGCGCCAGGAGCCTTTGCTCCAGACTCTTCTTGAACTCAACCCATTTATCCAGTACATCTATGTGACTGACAGGCAGGGACGCAAGATCACCCGCAACATCACGCACATAGTGGATAAATCGAAGTACGAATGCGCAAGGGTAGGAGAGGACCTTTCCGATCGGCCCTGGTTTATAGAGCCTATGAAGGACGGAAAGGTGCATGTAACCGACTTTTACTCTTCGCGTTACACGGGAGCGCTCTGCATAACGGTTTCCGCCCCGATCAGAGACGCAACCGAGGAGATTGCGGGAATCCTCGGCATAGATATCCGCTTTGAGGACCTCGCCAAAATGGAGAAAAACGGCGAGCTGAGCAACACATAGCGGTTCACTTTATACATTCGGTGACGTATTGAGGCTGCCAAAAAACAAGCGGGATGGCTGGTGTCACAGGCTCAAGTATGTTGCCTCCGCCGCCGCGGGATCTGGCGCGGGGCAGCGGCAATCCCGGCAGTGGCTGCTAGCCGCCCGAAAGATCCCAAAAGTGTGGATTCTTGTCAGCTTGTCCATTTTGTTGGCCGCCTGCACGAAGTATTACGCCCCTCCTGCACAGGTTCCTCCCGGACTGAAATCGCAAAAACCCTATCAGATAAACGGCATTTGGTACTATCCTCTTCCCAGCGCGCAGGGCTATGTGGAGGATGGCCTAGCTAGCTGGTACGGACCCCGGTTTGATGGCAAGCCCACCTCATGCGGAGAACCTTACAATATGTGGGCGGATACGGCGGCCCACAAGACGCTTCCCCTGGGAACCTACGTGAAGGTGACCAACCTTGAGAACGGCAGATCGACCATTTTGAGAATTAACGACCGCGGGCCGTTTGTGTCGGGAAGGATCATCGATCTCTCCGCTAAGGGCGCCCAGGACCTGGGTTGCCATACGAAGGGGCTGGCAAAGGTGAGGGTCGAGGCCGTTCAGAGTGCAACCGCGCAAGTCGTGGGTGATGCCACATATTGGAAGGTCGACCCGGTTCCTTCGTTCCGCTACGGCAGATTCACCATCCAGATCGGGGCCTTTCGCGATCAGGCTAACGCTTACAGGCTGAAGGGGAAAATGACCGGAGAAAACAGGGAAAGCAGGGTTACGAATCTGCCTGAAAGAGACGGTTTATGGTACAGAGTGCAGGTCGGTTCCTACCAGGACCTTGTTGTTGCGAAAGCGGAACTGGAGCGATTCAGGTCGAATGGATTTCCGGACGCTTTTGTCATAGCTTTTGAAGGCGCCCCATGAGCGCCAAATCAGTGTTGCCATTAAGTCTGTGTGACGAGGACAATAAAGGTGATTGACATAATTACATATCCGTCCAATGAGGCGGAACTCAAGATTTCAGCAATCGCAAGGCGCAGACCGGGGGCCGATCCCGCACTGGAAGCAAGAGTTCTGGAGATAATCGGGGCGGTCAAGGCCGAAGGCGATGCCGCAGTGCTGCGCTATACACGCCGGTTTGACGCTCCCGGGTTGGAAGAGGGGCGGTTGCGCGTATCCGATGAGGAAATAGATGCCGCGTGCGGCGAGGTGGATTCGGATTTTGTGTCCATCATCCGGACGGCGATCCGAAATATCGAGGATTTCCACAGACAGCAGATGCGGTACTCTCATTTCATGACCAAACCGGACGGGACATTCCTCGGGCAGATAGTGAGGCCGGTCAGGGCTGCGGGGATATACATCCCGGGAGGGCAGGGCGGCGAAACTCCTCTTATCTCCTCGGTTCTAATGAACACAATACCAGCGCGCATCGCCGGGGTGCGGGACATCGCGATGGTTACTCCCCCCCGAAAGGACGGCAGCATAAACCCATATCTTCTGGCCGCTGCACGGGAGGTCGGGGTGAGCCGGATTTACAGGGCGGGGAGCGCCTGGGGCGTTGCAGCTCTTGCTTACGGGACGAAATCGATCCCGCCCGTTGATGTAATCGTTGGTCCCGGAAATATTTACGTGGCGCTCGCCAAAAAGCTGCTGTCGGGTGAGGTGGGCATAGACATGATTGCCGGTCCGAGTGAAATCCTGGTCCTGGCGGACTCGAGTGCAAGCGCGGACTATATTGCGGCGGACCTCATCAGCCAGGCCGAGCATGACAGCATGGCATGCGCAATCTGCATAACCACTGAAGAAAGCCTTGCCGGGAATATTTCGCTTAGCGTATCCAGGCAGTTGACTTCGCTGCCCAGAGGCGAGACTGCTGCGGCCTCACTCGATCGCTACGGGGCTGTTTTCGTAGTGCAGAGCGTGGATGCCGCTTTCGCACTTGCAAATCGTATTGCGCCCGAACATCTCGAACTGCACCTCAAAGACCCGCTTTCCTGGCTTGGCAGGATTGAAAATGCAGGGGCGGTCTTCATTGGGGACCATACTCCGGAGCCTGTCGGAGATTACTTTGCCGGTCCAAATCACGTGCTCCCTACGGCGGGCGCTGCCCGTTTTGCTTCAGCGCTGGGGGTGGATGATTTTTTGAAAAAGACCAACGTGATTGCCTATTCGCGGGCCGCTTTCGACCGGGACGCCCCGTCGATCATCCGCCTGGCCGAACTCGAAGGGCTTATGGCGCATGCCGAATCTGTACGAATTCGGCTCAAGAAGGGGAGCGGGGAGGGAGAAACGGGGAGCGGGGAGCGAGAAGGAAGAAGTGAGAAGCGAGAAGCAGTCTCTCATGACCCATGAATGCCGTGAATAGTCAGCAGTGCACAGGGAAAGACTTAACAAAAATTCCCCCTGCCCCCCTTCAGAAATTGTTTCGGTAAAGTGGCGCGTACAATTTTTCGCACCGACACTGACAGATTGCCTAGCGCCGAACCGGAGGTTGCGTGCTGCTCAAGCGGCTGAGATCCCCATCATATCCGCGAATCCCAGGGTAAAGTGAACATAGATGTCGCTTGCTTCGTCCAGGGGAATCCAGTAGGTGGTGAGCGTTTTGCCATTACGTGTCGCTTCGGTGCGTATCGCCGCACCCTGGCCGAGCGCTTCGTCTGCTTGGCATTGACGGCACTTCCCGCCGGGCGCTCCTTCGGGATTTAATAAAAAACATTTAATCCCCGGCTGTACCCCCACTTTCTGCGCCAAGAGATTAACGGCAAGAACGGTCCGGTCTTTTTGAATGAGCAAAACCGGCTCGGGGAATTTCTTCCACATGATGTGGAAGGCATCCAAGATAGACTTATCGACCATAACATTCTCCTCTTCAATGAGATCGGGTTCTTCACACATCACTGGGTGCGGTGATTGCTTTATGCAGTCTATGACGAAGGCGGAGAGATCTTATTGCAGAGAAAATTATTATTTTTCGACTCGTCCGCAGAATTCGCGCTTAACCGCCAGGCGGGGACGCCCGGGCAGCATGACAAGAGGCTCCTGTTGGTCGCTCAAGCGCTCGCGACCCGCACCGATGAAGAAGGTGGCCAAGATGCTCAGGGCTCGCCACGGCCTCTTGCTCAACTGGTTGCGGGCCAAAGGCTGCATTAGCTTCTATGACTGCTGATCGTTCGAAAACTCGCGGAAGGATTTTTGGCCCTTCTCTTTCCACCACTCGTCATATTCGCGCCACGGGTCGCCATGAGGGCGGCGATAATGCCCTCTTGTTCCATGTCTAAAACCGCCCACCAAAATCCTGGACAAAAGCAACAACCCGACACCTTGCAGATAAGTCAGGGGCGGAACGCCCAAAAGATCGGGCAGGATGCCGTTCCAGAGCAACTTAACGAAAAAACCGAGCAGAAACGACAACGAAACGGCGATGAGCAAGCCGAAAGCCACATGGATAAAGATCAGATAAGCGCGTCCGTGTTTCGACTGCGCGTCCGTGGGGTAATGGTTCATCATAGTCAGCTCCTATATTATTTTTTGTACTCGCTGAGCATTTCCCTCAAGCGCGCTTTCGCACGACTTTTCCGGGACAGCAACGTCCCGAGCGGTTCGTCCCATTCTTCCGCCAGTTCTTGAAAACTCCGGCCGTCCATCTCGGTGGCCAGGAAAATGGCCCGTTCCTTGGGAGAGAGCCGCCCGATCGCATTCAGCAACCGCTCCCGCATCTCGCCCTGATCAAGAGCGCTATCGGGTGCCGGACCCCGGGCATGAAGTTCGGGTGCTCCAGACTCCAGGGCCTCCTCATCAAGGGAAACAGCGGAGACACGATTACGCCGATGATCCAAAATCCGATTTTGCAGTGAACGATAAATATAAGCTGTGAGGTTTTCGATCTCTCCAACTATATCAGCCCGTCGAAAGAGGCTGAGCGTCACTTCAGAGACAATGTCCTCGGCGTCCATATTGGAAATATCGTCGAACTTACACCTGACGAACCGCAGAAAGCGGATTTTTTCCGTCTGAAATATTTCGGCCAGCCTCTCTTTGCCGTGATCCATTGCATTTATCCTCTATGAACGCCGGTCTCGACAATTAAGACGCAATAACTGTCAAGTTATTGCAGATCAAGTCAAAAGGAGAACAGGCTACGAACAAAGGGGACATACCATGTCCCTTACTTTACTCAATGAAAGACACTGCAGGTTGGTCCTGATCGGCGAGATTTCAAAAGAGGAGTTTTTGGTTTACCGCTCCCGCTTCCCAGGGCCTGTCCAGTGAGAGCGGTGGGCATAATAGAGTAGCAAGAGGCCAGGAGCAGGAAGCGGGGAGCGAGGAGCGAGGAGCGAGGCAATGCACGGCCTTTGCTTTCGGCTTCCACCTACTCGCTCCCCCCTCCCGTTTCCTTCTCCACCCATTCAAGGTATTCCCTCAGGCCGCGTTTGACCGGAAAGGATATTATTTCAGGAACTTCGTAGCTGTGCAGTTTTTTTACCCGTTCTTGGAGTGCCTCGAACTGTTCGGCCCTGGTTTTGATGATTATAAGAAATTCCTGTTCGTCGTAAATTTGCCCTTTCCACCGGTAAATCGACCGTATTTGAGGTACTATGTTGGCGCAGGCCGCCAGACGTTCCTCGACCAGGGTTCGTCCGATCGTCGCAGCTTCCTCTGCGCTTCCGGCGGTTACAAGGACGATGGATATTTCGCTCATTTGCGCATACCTCCGGCAAGAAGGTCAAAAATGGAGCCCGGTCCTCAAGACGATGAGATTTTTTCAAAAATTCCGGTCCGGTTCTACGACCGGATGATCAGGGATATCCCCGCAACGACCTGGATCCGCATTCTGGCCTCGAATCCTATTTTAAAAAAAGAGGTTTTGGAAGGTTTTTCCCTCCAGCCGGGAAAGTTCTCCAGGATGCTCCACCAGCCCCGGATTATGGGCCGCATCCGCCGCAAGCTTCAAAAGGACAAAATCTTTCTGGAAGAAATGCTGCACGAATGGAAGGAAGAACAATCGGCCATAGTCTCCTACCTCGCTATGTTCGACTGTGATTTTATCGCTAAGAACCTGTTGAAAATAAAGGACCTGGTGGGTCCGGCGCGTCTTTGCCTCGGCCTTTACTCGCTCGGTCTTTCAGGTCGGCAATGGGCTGCGGACGCGATCATGGAAGACGACTTCTGGTCGGAGCCAGCAACTGCGAGTCTTTTTGACCTTCTAGTTCCTACTTTGACCGTCTGGGGGGAATTCATCGAAAAAAATCCCGGCCTCTCGAAGGGGTTTCTTGAGAGCACGCAGGGGGCCGGCTTTCTCTTCGATATGGAAGAGGATCAAACCGGGCAAAGGACCGGGCGCGACCCGGAATCGAAGGAACCTTTCAGGAAAGTCGAGAAGAAGCTGCAAAAGACCCAGTTGGAGCTGATTCGTGCCGGCGAGCAGCTAAACAGCCTCAGGAAGGAAAACGAAGGTCTGAGGAAAAAGATACGGGAATGTGAGACGGAGTTCGAAAACAAGCTGAGTGAATCGCTTAACCAGAGAAGAAGGGAGTGGTTCGAACGCTATCAGTACCTCGACAAAGAAGGGGCGGGAAAGGAAGCAGAGAGGCTCGAATCTCTTCTCCAGAGGACCAGGCGTGCGCTTGAATTGCAGAAACGGGCCGATGAGGAATACGGCCTGGTCTCCGATATCAGGACAAAATTGCTTGAAATCGATCTCTCGCTGGACCACATAGAGGCCGTCTACGCCAGTTCCCTTGTCGTTCACAAGGAAGTGGAGAAGGTGAAAGGTGCCCTTGTGACCGAGAAAAACCGTCTGCTGAGGCTGCCCGGAATCCGGAAAGTTATCGGACCTCACCATGAGGGCGGAAGTGAAATCGTCGCCCGAATCAACCTTATCGATCCAATCGCTGTTAATTTGCCTAAAATCAGTAAACTGCTTAAAATGGCCGGCACTCTTTCGGAAATCGGTCTTGTCAGCGACCCGGCTCAGGTGGAGGAAGCCGTGCGGCACAAGAAACGGCAAATCCTGGAGCGGCTCTATTCGCAGTTTGAACCGGGAAGGGAAGAGCGGGTGCCCGAGGACCGATTCCGGCACCTCGAGGACTTCATCAGTGCCGGCCAGAGCAGGCGTTATGACGTGTTCATTGACGGATACAACGTGCTGCTACGGGTGCACGGAGCTGGCGGGCATTTTTCCCGCATGGACTTCACGCAATTTCGGGAACAGTTCATTGAGGCTGTTGCGGCCAAGAGCAGGTATTTTGCCAAAGTCTATCTGGTATTTGACGGAGTCGAGGATTCGAGGGACGTTCAGGCCAATGTCGAAATTATCTACACGGATAAGACCAAAAGCTCGGCCGACGCTGTTATAATGGAAAGGATCACTGCAAGAAAAGACAAAAATATCCTGCTCGTTACGGGAGATGAGGAAATCATTTCCTCTGTTCAGAACAGGATTTTCGCCTTGATCGACGTGGTAGCTTTTTATATGTTTCTATTCGATTAGAAGCCCGGCATGGCGTTGCCCGAACAAAAGATTTCCAATGGTTGATGCAAAGAAAAAAACGGTTGTGCTGGTTTCCGGGGGGGTCGATTCGACAACCTGCCTAGCGTTCGCACAACGCGAGGGCTATGAGGCCTTCGCGCTCAGCTTCAATTACGGGCAGCGCCACAAGGCAGAACTTCAAGCGGCCAAACGGGTCGCAAAGGCGCTCGACGCAAGGGATCATCTCATTTTGGACCTTCCCCTGGATACGATAGGCGGTTCCGCGCTGACATCCGGAATTGAGGTGCCCAAGGATGTTCCGATCGAGGAGATGCAGAGCCGTATCCCGGTTACCTACGTGCCCGCCCGGAACACAGTTTTCCTTTCACTGGCCCTTGCATGGGCGGAAACGCTAAAGGCCGCCGATATTTTTATAGGAGTTAATGCCCTGGATTATTCGGGATATCCGGATTGCAGGCCGGAATACATTGAATCCTTCGAAAAAATGGCAAACCTTGCCCTGAAGGAATGCGTCGAGGGTAGAATGCACATTCGCATCCATACGCCTCTTATTAAAATGACTAAGGCGCAGATCATAAAAAAAGGGGCAGAGCTCGGGGTCGACTTCTCAATGACCCACTCCTGCTACGACCCCGATCCAATTGACAGGGCATGCGGGAGATGCGACAGTTGTATCCTGCGCAGAAAAGGCTTTGCCGAAGCGGGAATTGCCGATCCGACGCTATATGCACCATAACTCGCCCGTCCGCCTCTGGTCGTGGACAGGTCATGGATAGCGTCGAGATATTGGTCGCGGCGCCTCGCTGAAAGCGCGCGGCGATTTTGCAAGCGCGCAACCTGGCCACGGCGCCTCGCCGCTGAAATGGACTGAAAATGGCCCCCGATACCACCAAACTTACCCAGCTTGGAAAAAGAGCGAAAGTAGCCAAGACCCCGCAAAAGGCGATCCTGGAGACATTTCAAAACGCACATCCGGGTACCGACTATGTAGTTCGCCTGAGCGCCCCCGAGTTTACTACACTGTGTCCCATAACGGGCCAGCCAGACTTTGCGGTAATAGTGGTGGATTATGTTCCTTCCGATCTTTTGGTGGAAAGCAAATCACTGAAGATATTTTTGGGTAGCTTCCGCAACTATGGTACGTTTCACGAAGATTGCACCGTCTACATCCATGATCGCCTGAAGCAGGCCATGTCGCCGAAGTTCATACGCGTGAGCGGCCTGTGGAATGCGAGGGGCGGAATCGCCATAGATGTCGTTGTGGAGAGCGGCACTTTGCCTCCATCGTGCAGTATTTTGCCCCTGGGCAAGACAGACTACCGAGGGGGCAGGGAGTAGGGGGGCCGGGGCAGTGTTGTTACAATTCAGTATAATCATGGAACGTGATCGGGAAAGCAATTACGTTGCTTCGGTTCCTGCCATACGGGGCTGTCATACCCAGGCCAAATCTCTCGATGATCTTGTCAGACGCATAAGAGAGGCTATTGAGTTGTGCCTGGAGGTTGAGGGTAAGGATGTAGAAACGCTTTCAAAAAGCATAACATGAATCTTTCATTCAGCACCAATGCATTCGTCAGGTTCTCCGTTCCCGAGGCAATCGAAATCATTGCCAAAACCGGGTATTCGGGCGTGGAAATCCTTGCCGATATCCCGCACCTCTATCCATTCTCGACAAAGGCCTCCGAGCTTGACGAAGTTGCCGCTTCGCTGGAAAAAAACCAGATCCCGGCAGCCAATATAAACGCCAATACCGCTATCGGCTATTACGGGGCGAAGTTTTGGGAACCTCTTTTCGAACCCTCGCTTGCCAACCCTGATGCGGACGCCCGGAAGTGGCGGGTCGAGTTTACAAAAAAGTGCATCGACATGGCCCGCTTTCTCTCATGCCGCAATGTCAGCGTGACTTCGGGGAGGATGGTTCCCGGTGTGAAACCGGAGACATCTTTGGCTTTGCTAAAGCAATCCATCTTTGAGATTGTCGAATATGCCGCCGGCAAGCATGTTCGGGTGGGCATGGAGTATGAGCCAGGACTTATTGTCGAACGGGCGGAAGAGTTGGAGCTTTTGATCCGGGAAGTCGGCGCGGAAAACTTCGGGGCAAACCTCGACTTTGGCCATAGCCACCTTGCCGGGGAGGCGCCATCTGATGTGGCGAAAAGTCTTGCTTCAAGGATTTTTCATATTCACCTCGAGGATATCCGCGGCCGAAAGCATTACCATCTTATTCCCGGAGAGGGGGACATCGACTTCGAAGATATTTTTCGGGCGCTGGCCGGCATAGAGTATGAAGGGTTCGTGACAGTCGAACTTTATACCTTTCCGGAAAACCCCGAACAGGCGGCAAGAAAAGCTTTTGACTATCTTAAAAACGCATTTTCGAACCGGATTATGAAATGAAATTTGCTTTCAGCTCCAACGCGTTTCTCCATTGCACTCTTTCGGAAACCATTTCCCTTCTTGCAGACATCGGTTACGAGGGAATTGAAATTATGGCCGACGTCCCTCATGCCTACCCGCTCTATTTTACCGATGAGGAAATAAGGCAAACCAGGAGGCTCCTCGACCGGAAGCGCATCCAAGTCTCAAACCTGAATGCATTTATGCACAACGCCGACGGAGACACTTACCACCCTTCCTGGATAGAAATAGACCCGGCCCAGAGGGCAAGAAGAATTGAGTACACCCTCAGGTGCATCGACCTGGCTGAAAAGCTCGGTGCGCCGCACCTCTCGACAGAACCCGGCGGACCCCTGGATGGGATTTCCCGCGAAGAAGGGCTCTCGCATTTTCTTGACGGCCTGAGAGCGGTGGAGGGCGTGGCGCGCCGAAAGGGAATAAAGATACTGATCGAGCCGGAACCCGGGCTTCTTATCGAAAACAGCTCTGAATTTCTGGAGACTTACAAAAGGCTCGACCCGGCGGTTTTCGGCCTGAACTTCGACATCGGCCACTTTTTCTGCGCTGGTGAGGACCTGTCCGCCCTTGTGTTGCAGCTAAAGGATTGCGCGTCCCATTTCCACCTCGAGGATATCGACTCTTCGCGAAGGCATCACCATCTTATGCTGGGCGAGGGGGCCATAGATATACCGGGCGTGCTCGATACTATTGAGACTACAGGTTTTGCCGGTTACGTCACGGTGGAGCTCTATACCTATTCGCAAAATGCAGGGGAGGCCGCAAGGCGCGCCTTCCGATACCTGAGCAACTGGAGAGAAAGGACCGGACACCCCTAAAATCATTTGACTGTCCGGGATCTGCCTGCTATTTTGCTGGTAAATCAGGCATGAAGCCCGGGGAATTTCCGTAAAGCATCACTCATATTTTGGCACAAGAAGGCCAAATGCTCGTGGAGAGCTGTTTGGTCTTTTTTTATCACATGAACTGGAACTAAATCGCGAAGTGCATCGCTAAGGGATGGCCGCGATAGCATTCACCAAATGATCCTTTTGTGTTGTTAACAAGTCTGTCATACGAGGAGAATGATTATGCACATGGCCGACGCTCTGATCTCACCGGCTGTCGGCGGCACAATGTGGGCTGCGGCGGCAGGGCTTACAGCCTATAGCGCCCGGCAACTCAAGAAAGAAATGGATGAGCGGAAGATCCCTCTTATGGGAGTTTTGGGCGCTTTGGTTTTTGCCGCCCAGATGATCAATTTCACCATTCCCGGAACAGGTTCAAGCGGTCATCTCGAAGGCGCAATGGTTCTGGCTATCTTGCTCGGACCGTATGCAGCCTTTCTCACCATGGCCTCAATCCTTACAATTCAGGCCCTGTTCTTTGCGGACGGGGGTCTGCTTGCCCTCGGCTGCAATATCTTCAACATGGGATTTTTACCTTGTTTCGTTGCTTTCCCCTTCGTCTACAAAAAAATTGCCGCAAACAGCCGGGGACAGAAACGAGTAGTTGCGGCCGCCGTGGCAGCGTCAATTATCGCCCTTCAACTGGGGGCTTTCGCAGTTGTAATGGAGACGGTTTTTTCAGGCATCTCCGAGTTGCCTTTCAGGACATTCGTTTTGTTGATGCTGCCCATACACCTGGTGGTCGGCCTTGTCGAGGGCTTTGTTACCGCTTCTCTTGCCGGCTTCATCCTCAAGACCCGCCCCGAATTGCTTGAAGCGGCAACTCAACCTGCCGGCAGCAAGGGAATGCCGATCAAACCCGTATTGATTACACTGGTCATTATTGCGGCCTTAACGGGTGGTATACTCTCATGGTTTGCTTCCGCAAACCCTGAAGGCCTTGAATGGTCGATCGGCCGAATCTCCGGGAACAAGCCATTGCAAAGCTCCGAGAGCCGGATACATGCCCTGTTGTCCGGGGTGCAGAAAAAAATAGCCGTCTTTCCCGATTATAATTTCAGGAAGGACAAGGCCGAGGAGTCGGCGAAGAGCGAAAGGCCACAGGAAAAAGAGGATGCCTGGCCCTCGGTAAATGCAGGGACCTCCGTTTCAGGCCTTCTGGGAGGGGGAATGTCGCTTGTTCTTGCCGGCCTTATTGGCTTTGGGATAAGGATCTTCCAAAGAAGAAAACCGGCCGGAGGACGAACGCCGGATGCCGGATGACGGTTTTCAAATAAGGGAGGGGGCAGGATCGTTTTTTCTCCGATTCCCGATTTCTGATATCCGACGTTAGAATAAGTGATGAAATGGGAAGTATAGAGTCTTCATTTTTCGATATAGGCCACCTCGATGCTCTTTCGAGCAAAGATACCCCGATCCACAGGGTCGATCCTCGCGTAAAGGTATTGACCACCATCTATTTCATAGCTGTCGTCATATCGTTCAATAAATACAATCCGGCCGGACTTGCGCCCCTGGTCATCTATCCCGTGGCCATTATGACAATCGGGAACATTCCGTTTTCCTATATGTTGAAAAAATTACTGATTGCGTCCCCGTTCGTTCTTTCCGTGGCATTGTTCAATCCTATACTGGACCGCAGTCCTGCCCTTGATCTGGGATTCTTTAGCGTCTCCGGAGGTTTCGTGTCGTTTGCATCCATTTTGGCAAAGTACGTGCTGACAGTGAGTGCAGGGCTGGCATTGATTGCCTGCACGGGATTCGATTCAATTTGTTCGGCCCTGTCAAAAATGGGTGTCCCCGGAGCTTTCACGATTCAACTGCTTTTTGTGTACAGATATATTTTCGTGTTGGGCGAAGAAGCCGCCCGCATGGCGCGGGCGAGGGCCCTGCGGTCATTCGGGAATAAAGGACTGGGGATGGGCGTTTACAGCAGCATGATCGGGCAGTTGCTTTTGCGGACCATGGACAGGGCGCAAAGGATACATCTCGCAATGCTGTGCAGGGGATTTGACGG
>Ga0187880_1001709_pt1 | contig 17355 bp, 20 predicted proteins | sample June2016WEW_19_4_FD_132998 | JGI IMG/M metagenome (GOLD analysis project Ga0187880, IMG submission 132998) | Peatland microbial communities from SPRUCE experiment site at the Marcell Experimental Forest, Minnesota, USA - June2016WEW_19_40 | ecosystem: Environmental > Terrestrial > Soil >...
GAAGAGCGAGTAGTTGATTATTTTCTTCGCCCAAAACCGGTCAAATTGAAGCCTCAGGTAGGTGCGAAGGTACACGACCAAGATGAGGCCAATGACGGCGTACGAGACGTACGATGAGTACGCGGCTACCTGCCACGACCTCATATCGTCGCTCACAAGTGTGAGAAACACGGCGAGCAATATGACTGATTGAAAAGCATTAACAAGGGCATATGCCTTCATTCTTGATAGGATTCTGAGAGGGCTCATCATTAGCGCAAAAAACGCAGAGATAACGGCGTACGCGATCGAGAAGATGAATAGTGCCGAAGAAATCCCGAACAGCCGGGATAATTGCGGGGTGAGTAGAACGTAGATGGCCGTGAGAGCGGCAGTGAGCAATGCGATTTGAATGCTGGAAGTGGAGATGATTCGAACCCGAATGGCATCGTTTTGCGCCCCTGAAGCGTATTTTATCATCGGCGTCAGACTTAGCCCCATAAGCACGGCGAGGATAACACTCACCGTCACGATGATACTGAAGCTGCCGAACTCGTCTGGGCCCAGTGCGCGTGCCGCTACAATGCTGAATACAAGCGTCACTAGTGCTCCGACAAGCGTGCCGACCGCCACCTGCGAGGTGCTCACGAAGAACCTTTGAGCTTCGCGGCCCATCTCTTCCTTGAAGATGAGTCCGTACGGCGCGCTGAGCAGACGATAGCCGAATTGCCTAAGGTTTGCCACGAGTGGAACCGAGACAGAATTGGCTTTGTTTGGTATATAATTTGAGCAGCATCGACTCTTCAAGACTGGCAAACACTATTATTCGACATGGGTAATCTCGTCAAAGTAGCCTCTCTCGTGCATGCCCTCCCATTCTCCCGCGTGCCAGCGCATTCGTCTGGCGGCTAGAATCTTTATCTGTTGCCCTTCACGATCACTGCAACGCTCGCTCCTGTCCGTGCCGCATAGCGAATAACTGGACGCACGCTGCCTTCTGCATTACAATGCGTTACTGCCTAGATCACGTGCAGCCCGAGAGAGAAGACCCCTGGGTATTCGAGCAGACTTGGATCGAGCGTACCCGTTATGAAGAGACAATCGCCCTTGCTGGGGACGCCAGAAGCGATGAACGCAGCACCCAAGTAGCGAGACCGGGCGTATTGGAGCAAGTATGTCGTGCCGGGCATCATCCCGTGGTCATACCAGACGCACACGAAGTGGCCGTTATAAGTGTCAACGATTATTATGCCGCCAACTTTGCTATCTGGAGCGATAACGGTGAAAATGGAAATGGGCGATTTGGTCGCCTGCACTCTTTTGGGGCGACCGGCACAGCACCCGCAGGGATCGCACCAACGGTGGTTACCAGCAGTAGACACACGATGCCTGCCAGTGCTACGGTTCTCATCTTAATTAGCATATGCTTGCATCTCCGTTCGTCGTTTTTGAAACCGATTAGTGTAGGCTGTTATCAGATAAAGATTGCCCTTTTTGAAGCGCTTTATGTACAGTGCCGAACGCGGGAGATTCAGCGTGAATCGCAATGGCTATGTTTAACGATCGTTCGGCAGTGCGTGTAACGATTTGCCGGTCTAAAAACTGACAGCGACAGGCAAAGCGCAAATTGGTGAGGGATAATTTTGATGAGCAAAGTTGTGCGCGTTCTGCGTGCCGCTCCCCGATTCTGGTTCTAATCCCAGGGTCGCTAACTCGACGATGTCAACGTTGATGCTCGTTCTTCCTTCTCGCAGGTGAAGGAAACGAGCGCGCAAAACCAATGTGAGTATCTCGCAACGCCTATAACGTTGGGATGCGACGCGCGAGTTCGGCCCAGTCGCTGGCGACGGCCTTTTTGATGAGTTCCTTTGCTCCAGCGAAGACTGGTGCCGGCATCACCATCTGCCAGATACGCGTCATGCTCTCACGATCGTTCTGCTCCATCAGCGGGAACATCCACGCCACCATTTCCGGGAACCGCTCCTGGGGAACCGTGCTTGACATGATACCAACCGCCTTTCCCTGCTCGGGCAAGGCTACGCGTTCCGCGAAAATCCGGTAGAGGTGAGTATCTTCCTTGTCCAGGTGGATATTGAGATGAAAACGGAACGCAGCGGTGGCCCGGGCAGTTGCTAACAGATCGCGTGAAGCATATGATTTGTTCAACTCGTCAAAAGCTGCGTCCAGACCACGGTGGTCTTTCACATAGGCTTCAGCGACCAACGGGGCGACGTTCTCGAGCACAAGGAAGATGGCTAACTCTTCTCCGTGGGCATGCCAGACCAATGCTTCGTTGAAGAACCGGAAACGCTCGACGGTGGCGGCAAGTCCCGCCTTTCCCCGTGCTGAGTCCAACGCTGCGGCATCGATATGCGCCAGGTCATTTCTGAACGCGTTGTGAATCGCCCGTATAGCATCTACAGGTTCTACCCTGAAAATTCCCTCCGTGTTTTGGTTATAAAACATTACCTGTCTGAACAGGTAGATCCGATTCGCCACACTGAAACGTGAACGTACGAGGTGTTGGCGAGAGTACTTTTTCTTGGCACGACTGGGCCACGATAACACAGCATGTTCCTTTTCCCAATTCCGTAGTTCCTAGCTCATTATTTCTTGTGCTGTGGCGGATAATACGGTAAGAGCGCTATTACAGTCAGCCTGGAAGCACCCCAAAATACGGCCCTATGCCCAAAATGAAAAGAATCAGCACGAAAATCAGCACGATTGCGTTCATCGTTTTTATCCACCTGTCATTCATCCCGACGTAGGTAATAGGTATACGTACCCTTGTTATCGCATCCGCTTGTCATAATCATGTGGGACGAACAAATGCAACAAACGCCTATCTTAACGAGCGAAACCCATTCGACTGCGCACAGCAGACATACTTATCTCGACCGCTGGAGCGCACTACGTCCCTTGTCATCCGACCGACGTCCAAGCCGCATGTGCACGACATAGGTATCCCACCACAGAGAGCTTCCCTTACCTCAGCCGGTATCAGTTCGTCCGGTCATGCTGAGCAACTCGTGAATCTTATAGCGAGACTCGACAACTGCCTAAAAAGCAGGATAACAACTATAAACGTAAAGACTGATGTACCAGATTATTATGTCGATAGAGGAGAACAAAGCAGCCGTCCGCCACTTTTGGCAGGACCACTTGAACAAAGGTAACGCGACGATGTGCGAGAAGGACTTCGCTCCCGACGCCGTCAACCACGACCCAAGCAGCCCCGCGGTTCCGCCTGGCCCCGACGGCATCGGACAGCTCATCACACTGTACCGCACCGCGTTTCCCGATCTCACCGCGACCGTTGAGGACGTGATCGCCGAAGGCGACAAGGTCGCCTGCCGCCTTACGTTTCGCGGCACACACCAAGGTGAGCTCATGGGGATGCCAGCGACCGGAAAGCACGTGACCTACACGGGAATCGGCATCGACACGGTTGTCAATGGGACAATCATGGAGATGTGGCTCAATTTTGACGCTCTTGGGTTGTTGCAGCAGGTGGGAGCAGTCCCCTCGCCTGGGGCGATGGCAAAGAAGGCAGAATACTACTATAAGGGAAAAGAGGTCAAAGGACAGAAGTAGAGATCAGCATTACGGTCCCCAAATCTCCTCTTTCATTACTCCGTCCTCCATTTTTGTGAAGCGAATGTCCGGCTGAAAGGGTGCTTAGAAGACCTGGGCTTGAGAGCGTTTCGTGTCGTCGACTTGCTGCCTCATCTACGTTAACCTAGAAGTTGGACACGTCATCCAGCCCGTCGTCAAACGCAAGAACGTCATGCGGACTGCTCTCGTCGTGTGACTGATCGCTATCGCTTTCGGCATTAACATTTATCTCACAGTCTACTACGGGTGAGCAGATCATGACCAAAACAGTCGACCAAGCTGTAGCTTATAGAGATTCATCATCAGGATTCAACGTGCTAAACGAGCATATCCCTTCTTTGGCACACACCGCACTATCGGAGCATTTATGCATCTCGCTACGAGCGCCGAGCAGCAATGGCCCATATCCGACAAGCAAAATACAGAAAGGGCCAGTGCTCGTGCGCGGATCTGCTGACTTGTCTGGAGAAGGCGTTGGGCTAGGCGTGCCCGTCGCTAAGTTCGCGCATCGTGTCGTTTTTCCGGGAAAAGCGTGTCTAGTCGAGCAACGAAAGGACAATCACCTTTGTATGTGGGTTGTGGACTACGAACTCAACTTAGAAGAGCTGATAACATTCAAAAGTGGTAAGAGCATTCGAAATGAGAACTTCTACCGGCTTAAGGAATGGTTCGCAGGCCTGCACAAAGCAATCCCTATCTCACGCGGTCTTGTAGAACGCGGTAACCGAGCGGTTCGGTTCACGTGGAGACTGACCACGACGTTCGAAACGACGCCTTCTGCTGGAAGCGTACGAGTTTCTTACACCGTCGACCGTGGCGAAGGCGTACTCCACATCAGCGTTGACGCAAGCCGCCTGGGCAAGACCAGATGCACGGAAGTGATCCTTCTTAACGAGCAAGATGGGAGCCTCTTCGATCGCTACAGCGATTCCAACGGCGTAGAGCTCGTCGGTAAGGAAATTGGAACGTGGGAAGAGACCGCTGCCGATTCAGTAACGCTCAGCGACTCCCGTCATAACATCACCCTCGCGCTTCGGAGCGTCGCTCAGTCCACGATGTACCGGGGAAGAGAAGTGGCGCCAGGACGGCTCTCCTGGACGGGTGTCGCTTACGTCATCTCGCCACGCTGCGTCGACTTTGACTATGATATCACGATTCGCGAGGCAATATGACGCGCGTTCTCCTCATTTATCCGTATTTCAAACCAAAGAACAGTCGGTCGATATTTCGTTTCCCCCCACTGGGGATCTGTTACGTTGCCGCAAGTCTGCAGCAAGCTGGACACGATGTGGATATTCTGGATTGCACCTTCAAGACGCAGAAAGCAGCGCTTGAACAGGCGGCTCGCGCCGACGCCGAAGTTGTAGGGATTTACAGTATGATCACGATGCGAGAAGAGAGCATTTTGTTCGCACAGCATCTGCGCTCCCGCACAAAGCTGCTCGTGGCAGGTGGTCCTCTCCCGTCGTGTGATCCTACAGCGTTTTTGGATGATTTCGACGTGGTCGTTATAGGGGAGGGAGAGCGCACCATGGTTGAGCTCGTGCGTGCGTGTGCTGCGGGCGACGCCCTTACTGAAGTCGCCGGGATTGCATATCGTGACGACCTGAGTGGGGAAGAAAACGCTCGCAGTCACCATGGCCGCGTCGTAGTCACCTCACCGCGCCCACTCGCAGCCAATCTTGATCATCTGCCCTTCCCAGCGCGTGACCTACTCCCCAACGAGCAGTACATCCAGTATGGACGCCAGAAGTTCGGATATAGCAAGACGACGGTGATTACCACGCGCGGGTGCCCTTTTCGGTGCGAATTCTGTAGTAACGCCGTCTTCGGAGTCTCGTATCGGGAGCGGTCAGCGGCGAACGTCGTTGACGAAGTAGAACAAGTTCTTTCGTTGGGCTACGATTACATCCACTTCGCTGACGACGTGTTTACGTTCAACAGAGAGCGTTTGCTCGACATTTGCGCCGAAATCAAAGAGCGGGGGTTATCTTTCGCCTGGGAGTGCCTGGGCAGGGTAGATTCGATGAGCGACGAGATCGCTTCGGCGATGAAGAGAGCAGGCTGCCGCCGCGTTTTCTTTGGTATAGAATCGGGCAATGACGATATTTTAAAGCTGATGAACAAACGTATTACCGTTAGGCAAGCGCGGTCTGCGGTAACTTCTGCGCGCGAGGCGGGACTCAATGTCGGCGCATTCTTTATTGTGTGTTATCCGGGAGAGACGAACGAAACAGTGCTTGACACGCTTCGATTTGCTTCCTCGCTCCCGCTCGATTACCTCTCTTTCACTATGCCGTATCCACTGCCGAATACGCCGCTCCACGAAAGAATAAAAGAGCGAATCAACAAATCGTGGAGGCCTCCCGAAAGCGGTTTCCTGGAGCACGTGTGCATCTTTGATGCGGATTTCTCGGAGACCAAGATGAAGTTCGCTATCGTTAAGGGCCAGATCGCCTTCGTGCTGAAAGGGAGGCTCGGAAAACACGCATACGTAGTGGTAAGACCATTCGAGGCAATAACAGACTTCTTGTTCCAGCGCATGAAGTGACCTCAAGCGCAGTGCCGCCACTGCGTCCCGACTCTGCTCCTGATCTCAAAGTTTTGCGGATCGTTCATCGTACCGCGGGCATTGGCATGGTGATCTCAGGTAATGACTTTGTTTTCATCAGACAGAATATCTGCTGTGGCTGCGTAATATTCCCCGTCCCCGCCGGCAGCCGGGATCATCGGCAGCGGCTGTCCCTGTCCGCGCATTTCGTAGTACAGTTCATCGCGCGTCCAGATCTTCAACTTTCTTCTATATATGAAGGTCTTTACAGATTGGCCGCCTCACTAGGCAAATCGCACGTGGGGCGCATATGGAGCGAAAACAACCTAGGCACTTCACGTGCTGATTTGTGCTTATTCGCCGACAGCTCGTAAGGCTCTTTTGGCCTCGGAGGTGCGATCCGCCTGTTCATCTTTCGTCTATTGTGGAACAGAGCCTCTGCTGTCAAACCTTCAGAGAACTCGCACAGCTGTAGCTAGACAGAAGTGATATCGCAGTCTCAAGATGGAGAACAGCGGCAGTTATGGTCAAGCCGCGTGAAGTGCTATGTCGCGCTACCTGTCGTAAAAACAAGGGGAAAAAAGGGGCGCGCCATTTCAGCGCTTTAGCCCCGTAAGTCGCTTGTTAACCTTTTCGAGATGAGTATTGAGGGCGTCTCTATACTCTTCCAGCATTTTGATTTCTTCATCGACATCCATCAATGGCACCGGCGGTTCCATGCTCATTCCCATGCCCATCCCGTGCCCGTGGTGCCCGTGATGGTGATGCGAGCCGCAGTTGCAGCCACAGCTGCAGCCACAACCACAACCCTCAAATGAACAACTATCTTGTCTGCACATGTATCGTTCACCTCCTTTGCACTATGGCCTAAAACGCCGTTCGTAGAACCCGATTAGATCATCAAAGAGTTGTTTTCTGCGTACAATCGTACTCAGCCCCGCCTTTAGGAAAGCAGCGCCCTTCTCGGTCACGGTATACACTCTCCTGTCAGGGCCGGAATTTCCTTTCTGCCACGTCGATGCCAGCAACCCCTTCTCCTCCATTCGTCGCAACACGGTGTAGACGCTTCCTGGCTCGAGCTTGTGACAGCCGCAGCTTCGTTCGTCGATCTCGTTGAGGAGTTGATAGCCGTACGTCGGCGTTTCATAGAGGATTCGTAGGATGAGAAACGATATCCAGCTCCGTTCCGGATATCGCCAACAGTTGCAGCTGCTTTGATTGTACATTGGGCGTATAAACTCCAAACATATGCAACATTGTTATATACGGCAATGTTATGTAAACATTCTCAGACTTGTTAAGCGCATAGAGTTAGAGGGATGAAACGAGAACTGTCGAAGTTATTACAGTTAACAGATTAAGAAAACGATTCGAACTCCGTCCTTTTTCGACGTATCAAACGCGCGCAGCTCTCCAGCTCTCCAGCTTAAGCCTTTATAAATCAACAGAGAAAGGGGAAGCGTATGGTTGAACCGCGGGACACTATCAAAATTGTGAATGTGGTTGCATCCACCGGCATTGGACAAGAAATAGACCTCAAGCAAGTAACGCATGGGTTAGAAGGCGCAGATTATGATCCTAAACGGTTTCCGGGCGTCGTTTACCGCACAAAGGACCCGAAGACCGCTGCGTTACTCTTTCGGTCAGGAAAAATTGTCTGTACGGGTGCAAAAAGCATCGATGAGGCTCATGAAGGCATTGAAAACGTATTTCAAAGTCTACGAAATATCGGAATCGACGTGAAGGGAACGCCGGAGATCACGGTTCAAAACATCGTCGCGTCAGCAGATCTGCACTCAGCTTTGAATTTGAACGCAATTGCCAACGGTCTGGGGCTTGAGAACATTGAGTACGAACCCGAACAGTTTCCAGGCCTCGTCTACCGGGTATCGGATCCTAAAGTGGTGATTCTTCTCTTTGGTTCCGGCAAACTTGTTATCACCGGCGGGAAAAAACCCGAAGATATGGTCAGCGCGGTCGATCGAATCGTTACGGAGCTTAAAAGCTTAAGCTTTCTTCGCTGAATGATTCTCCCTCAATCAGAGCGCTCAAAGGCACCGATTGTATCTGCGCGAGCTTGGCAGTGGTATTGTTCAGCATGTGCGCTCCTAGTCAACTGATGTTTCTAGCTCTATTTTGAGCCGCCTTTTTAGTCAAAGCGGGTCGTGCAGTGTTCCTTTTGCTGCCCGCTTAAAGTACCCACCCATTCAGTTATGGCCGCAGCCCTTGAACAATATCCTTCAGTGCGGCCAGCATCTCTGCTAAGGCGTTTTCACCACTCACGCTTCCATTCGTCAAATTCTTTTTGTTTTCGGTGCTTCAGAAGTTGCTTTTGCCGTTCTTCGGCCCGCTTTCGCTCTTGCTCTGAAGCGTACTCACGATAATGTAGGTTTGTGCCATCAACAAGCTTGGCCACCTTGTTCCAGCATTCTCCTGGCTTTTTTATTACCGCTTTGTCTTTGGGGCATTTATAGAGGGCTCTGTCGCCCTCAACCCTTGCGTCGGCGTCTCTAGAAGCTTTTCTGCTGAAGAGATGTCGCCATTCTTCCGGCGGAGCCTCAGACAAAGCAAACGGAACCATCACCATACTGTCTACGCCTGGAATCATCTTGATGTTCCGGTTATCAACACCTAGAAGTTTTATGGCTCTAAACACTATGCTGATTGCCTCCCTCGTTCTTCATCAGTCGAATTTCGTCCACTAGGTTTCTTTACTCGTTCTAGTGTGCGGGCCCACTCAACATATTTGCCTCTTTCTTTGATCCGGCGCATTCGAGCAGCTCGAATGCGGACGCAGCGAGGGATAGACACAGCGTGTGTCTTTTGGTACTTCCTTAGCTCGTGGCTCATCATTTTTTTTTGATTTCGGCTCCATCCGTTCTTCTTTTTTGAACATATCCAGACGCGAGCAACGAAACGATAACCCTTAAGCTATTGCGCCGCCGTTTTGCCTTTTATTAGTGCAAAATGAAACAAAAACTCGTAGCATTGTATCTGATTATAACAAGGGCACGGTGGACGAATTGAGAACGGATCAACCAGACTACGGCAATTGGATCTTGGTGAGAATACTCTACGCTTTAGGAGCGCTCGCGATTCTTCTGCTGGCCCTCTCCTTCGTCTTTGCTCTAGCTATCATCGGTGCGATCGCGTTCATCGCGGCGTTCGGATATGTCACCTACGCGCGATACCGGCTTTCCCCTCGAGGCGGAGACCTGCAGGCGCACATCCGCGAACTCGTGCTACAGCATGTAGAGTGGGACGGCGAAGGCCGCGCCCTCGACATTGGGTGTGGAAATGCCGCTCTCACCATTGGCATGGCCAAACACTTCCCCGCCGCGCGCGTAACGGGCATTGATCATTGGGGTCCAAAATGGGAGTATTCGCGAGCCGTTTGTGAGCGCAACGCAATGATTGAGGGGGTTGCAAACCGCGTGAATTTCCAAAAAGCAAGCGCTTCGGCCTTACCTTTTGAAGCGGGATCATTCGATGCCGTGGTAAGCAATCTGGTCTTTCATGAGGTGAGTGACACCAATGACAAGCGAAAGGTGATCAAAGAGGCATTGCGGGTCGTCAGGGAGGGCGGCGCGTTCGCCTTTCAAGATCTGTTCCGGAAGCGTGTGTACGGCGACATCGAAGAGTTGCTCGAAGTAGTCAGGAGTTGGGGTATCGAACGCGTCGAGTTTTTCGAGACCGCTCATTCGGGCATTGTTCCCAAGGCGCTGAGGCTTCCCCTTATGCTCGGTACTATTGGCATTCTCTACGGGACAAAATAATACGGCGCGCACCCGACTACTTCCGCATCTACTACCCCCGCAGCGCAGGCGCCCCTTGACGTCTTTAATGCGCAGCAATTGGCGAACGACGTTCTCTAACGCGTCTCGCAACCGTATAAAGTGTGAATATGACGGGCACAAGTACGAATACTAAAAAACTTCCTGCTGGACTTATGAAAGAAACCATAATTGCTATTAAAGCCAGAATTGGCAATGAAAGGTTCGATCGCCTGATTTGATCTGCGTAAGGCATCACCTTCTCAGCTACAAACCCCTTTTTCCAGGCATAATACCAGTTAGCGTACCATAGAAGACCTATAATGAGCATGTTGAAATCAAATATGAGTTGTGCAAGCTGGAATTCGCCATATTTACCAATAATTGACGTAGAAAATGGCACAATGGCAATTGACATGAGCCAGAGGATATTTATCCAGAGAAGCGTGGTGTTGCTGTGTTTTATTATGTAGAATATGTGGTGATTCATCCAAAAAACAGCCAGAAGGATGAAGCTGATCACGTAAATGAATATCTGAGGCAGAATGCTTGTTACGTACGCGCTGAACACACTGGGAGTGACTGTGCCCGTTAGCGTAGGTACCTCAATACTTAAAACCAGCAAAGTCATGGCTATGGCAAATATCCCATCTGTCAGCGTTTCAATTCTGCCAGTAGGAATTTTCAGCGCGGGAATTTCGTGCTCGTGCGTCGGCATCTTCATGTAAATCCGATTGGCTTAACCTTGCGGATTTGATGCGACGCGCAGAGGAGACCAACTATGGAAAAAATATTCACCACGCGAAGATGTCACTTTAACAATCTGACCCAGCTTCATCAAGAATATTGTCTCCCTGCTCAATACTTTGCGTACGTCGGAGACGCAAATCGGCCCACGACTTGGAAACTGCCTTATCTATTAAAGGATGGTGGAATAGATACAAGACGTCTGCCAAAGGCCATGCAAGCTATCTTGATCTGCTGTCGCGGAGCACGCGTTTCTTCCGTTCCAGAGAAAGCTATTCCCGATGTGGCAAGACTACTTGCAGAAGCTGCAGCAGCTGAGCACGATGCCCCATCAGGGTGAGACGACAGAAGTGTATGAAATGCTCGCGTTAAAGCAAGTGGAAAGTTCATAGCGTGATAGAATGAGTGTTAGAGAGACCATTAGCGATTTTGTGTTTATAGCGCTTCTCTTCGCAGACGGGTTGTATCGGAAGTTGCGGGGGCTGCCGCCGCGGATCGACTAATTATAAAAAAAGATAGTTATCCAAGCTATCGAAAAAAACGGGGGATAAAAATCACGCGATGCGGACTAGGATCGCGAGAGATCGTTGACCGATATATCGACCGCAAAATCCAAAGATATATCGACCATTAAACCCGTTCGAATGAACCGAAGCAGGAAAAAAGGAGGTGAGCGTAAGATGACAGTACCTAAATCCATAATGTTTGTCAAAAATTGTGGCAGTTATAAGACTGGCGACGGCTTGAAACTCGATAGCGCGGACGCGGCGACATTCGTAGCCGCAGGGTACGCTGTATATCGTGAAGATGATCATGAAGGTCAATAATGACTAGTGGATGAGGGCGTCTTTTAAGGAATTGGAGGGCGCTCAAAGCTTCTTTTTCCCCATTCTCCTTCTAATTACTGAGAAGTCGGCAAACGGCAACTTTTAAGTTGTTCGTAAGTGTCATACCATTGGACTTTCGAACGAACGACCTTTACTCCATTTCTTGAGCCGCTCGTATGGGGGTAGTTCGTCGCCGATGGCGTAAGGTAATAAGTATGGCATTTACAGAGATCACTATCCTAGGCGTTGATTGTGCTCACGCCGAGGAGTCGTTGCGCTCGAGGAATGATGTGATAGTCCCCTATATTTTGTCTAACACACCGCCTGAAGAATGGAAGGGTTACTTCGAAGAACAAGCCCTTCCAAGTGCCAACGCAAAGATTGTCGGCAATACAGTCCGCTATAAATGCCCCAAAGACAAAGTGGCGATACAACGGGACGGAGCATGCTGGACGATGGTAGCTGGCTTGGTCGAGGACGCAAACCGATACTATCTCGAGAGCGAACTGAGGCGAGAGCAAGATCGACAAAAAAAAGAACGTGAAGAAGAACAACAACCAAGGGAATTCGAGATAGAATGGGATCGCTATATGAGCCGAGACTGAATTCCGGGCACGGTATCAAAGAGCCGTATGACGAGACGCCGTCATTGTGAGGTTGTTCCTGAATATAGGTAATTTCGTTAGGCACGTCTGACGCTTCTACTATTGTTTCTACTAAAGCGAGTTCCATCTGGGGAAATAATCGTTTGCGACGTGCTTAGTTACAAACTGAATCATAACGATGAAGAGCATAGCGCTGACAGTGCACGTTATGGACCGCTGAATGCTACCCTAACATTCCTGCTGACTTAGCACTGCCAAACACGAGCTGCTGGAAGTGCATCGCGGCAAGATTTCCCTCCACCACTCAAAAGCACGCTACAGCAACGATTCCCGCCGAATTAAGTCGAAACGAGGCTGCTGGAAAACTCCGCGTTAAGGCGCTGCAACGATTTGCCGCGACCATCGAGCATAGCTTTTTATCGCGTGCAACGAAATTGACTCCAATAATTGCTGCCCCCGTGATCGTGATGCTCGAGAATCGGGCAAGGAGGATGACTGATGATCAGCAAGGAAGTAATGCTAAAGGACCACCACACGATCGTCGACCTGAACTGTCCAGTGGCGCGGTTCCCGGATAACCCCGTGCTTACGGCCAAAGACGTGAACCACGTGTGGCAGGAACCGGGCCGCCAGGTAACGACCGTCCACAACGCCGGCATCGCACTGCACGGTGGCGACACGGTCATGCTGTTCCGGTCTCATCTTCGTTGCGGCACGAGCGTGCTCGGGGTCGCCCGCAGCAGCAACGGCGTCGACGGCTGGCGTGTCGAGCCGCGACCGGCCATGGCGCCGGCCACGGAGGGGGACGCCTTCGCCCCCGGCACTGATGCCAAGGCCCTCATCGAAAACGAGTCGGGCGGCGTCGAGGACCCGCGGATCACCCAGATCGGCGACACCTACTACATCACTTACAGTGCCTATCACGCGACGGTGAAGAACCGCGTGCGCTTCTCGCTGGCCACGACCCGCGATTTCGCCCACTTCATACGCCACGGCCCGGTGCTCGAGCGTGATATGCGAAACGTGGTGATTTTCCCCGAGCCCATCGGCGGCCGCTACGCGGGTCTGTTCCGACCCAATGACACCACGGCCGGCGAGGTCGGAGGTATTTACACGCAGATCAAGCTCGGCTGGACGAGCTCGGTCCAGTCCAATCAGTGGGAGATCCAGCCTGAGCCTGTCATGAGGACCGGCGCGGGCCCGAGCGCCTTCTCGGACAAGATCGGTCCTGGCGCGCCGCCTTTCAGGACAGCCAAGGGCTGGCTCAGCGTGTTCCACGGAGTGCGCACCACCATGAACGGCAACCCCTACGTGCTCGGCGTGGCGCTACACGACCTAGCGGACCCTGCGCGGGTCAAGATGTCGAGCATCCCCGTCCTGTTCCCATCCAGGGCTGACTGCTGCGTCGAGGAGGCAGACTACATTCACGTGCCACAGGTCGTGTTCACCTGCGGGGCTGTGCACCGCGACGATGGCAGCATCCTCATCTACTACGGCGGCAATGATACAGTCATGAACGTGGGCGTGACCCACGAGGACGTGCTAATCGCGCTCTGCGAGAGCTACGGCCAAGACCCGCTGACCGGGCATCTCAAGTACGACATACGAGCCACCGAAGCTAAGGAGCTCGGAACCAGCGGCCACAAGGGCACCTGGAAGTAGACCGTTCGGTGCCTCGGGGGCAAGGTCGGTGTCAACACGATGATCCAGGTGGCGGTGGCTCAAAAAACAGTGCTGAGCGATCGCAAAATGGAGAAATAAGCGCCAAATCCCCTGTGTTCACACGGCGGAGGTCGCCGGTTCGAATCCGGCTGAGCCTATCGTTCTTTTTTTGCAATGCGCATCATTTCATAAATGGAAGCTGATGTTCAACAAACGTACGTGTGGTGGTGACCCCTTGAATGAGTTTTATGTCATCAACCGCGCGGGTCAATTCAGAAAGGTCTTTCGCTTCGATGATGGCGACATAATCAAACTCTCCAAAAACATGCACAGCTCTTGTCACGCCACTAATCTTCACTAGTTCTTGCCACACGCCGTATTCTGCGCCCCGATTAACGTTCATCATTGTGAAACCAATTACCATTGATCATTCCCCTTTCGTAATCATTGCACAACACCAACATATCTTTTTTCAGCTTTTCACGCGGCAAAGCCGGCAACTAAGTCGTTTGAAATGATTCTTTAGATCTATTTGAATTCTACGTTTTGTATATTCATCAAAACAGGCACCGCGAATCGCGTATTTCCGGCCTAAGTTTCGAAAACGTCTTTTAAGCTGGTGGCGGTAAAGGTTATCGCACTCCCAGCCTAGACGCTAAATCCAAACAATTCTTAGGGCCGTATGCATCGTGGTTCCAGTAGCCGAAAACGTCAGCCTCGCTTGAAAGCTCTCGGATTCGACGCGCCCAGTAGTCTAGTTCTTCTGAAGAGTAAACGTCCAGATTTCTATCACGCGCATGCCACCTAATGTAAGCAAAATTCTTAAAACAGTCGATGTTGTTGTCGAATTGTGCACCGAGCATAACCATAGCCAGATTGCTTTGATCTCTAAAACGGTCAAAAACATCCTCACTAAACCACGAATTGTGACGGAATTCAAAAGCAAAACCATGATCAGGCAAGAGTGAAAGAAACTCGTCTAGACGAGTTATATCTTTTTTAAAGCTCGCAGCGAGCCCTACGATAAACGGACCGAGCTTGTGTCCCAATGCCTCGCAGATCTCAAAGAAGTCGCTGAGAGCTCCACGCGTTTCGTGCAGCCTCTTTGTGTGTGTGATGTACCTGTTCATCTTTACAGAAAAAATAAAGTCGTCAGGAGTAGCGTTGTACCATTTTTTTAGCTGACCTTCCTTCGGAAATTGATAAAACGTCGAATTGACTTCGACTGAGTGGAAAAATTGCGCGTATTGCTCCAGGTAGCGACTACGCGAGTTATAAAGGACGCCTAGCCAATGATCGTAATGCCACCCGCTGCAACCCAGATAAATGCTTGCCGTTTACTCACCTTACCCCTGTCGCGGCTCGCCTAATTCTTCTAGAAACGCGTTCATAAGGTTTATGATTCGTTCGCGCAGTTCGCCCGTATTTACGTGATATAGTAGTTTAGACGGGTCTATTTGGCTCTAGTTGAAATACGACAATCGGACTAGAATAAGAGCAGTTATATGAACAAGCGAGCGGTATTTCCCTTGCGCATGCTCGATGCTCTTTCTGATGATGCAAAACTGATCGCGCCGTGCGGTATGAACTGTTCGGTGTGCAGTCGTTATCTCGCGCGCCAACACGACGTAAGACGCAAAGGGGTGAGGATGGCGTACTGCGCGGGATGTCGCCCTCGTGATAGGAAGTGCGCCTTTCTAAAGAAACGCTGTGATCTCCTTCTGAATCACAGAGTTCGGTTTTGTCATGAATGTGGCACTTTCCCGTGCAGGAACTTGGAGCGAATCGACGCACGATATCAAAGCAATACCGAACGAGTTTCATCGAGAATCTCACCTTTATCAAGCGGCATTCGCTTGCCGCTTTTGTAGAGCGTGAGAATGCAAAGTGGCGGTGTACGCAGTGCGGAGCAGTACTGTGCTGCCACAATGGAACTTGTTTCAATTGCAGCGTTGACCGCTTGCAAACAAAGAAGAATTTGTACAGGTGGCAAGACGAACAGTGAAGTTGACCCTATTTGAACATCAACAAGTCGCCAGCCTATCAGGCCGAGGTCTCCGATTCGAACACATGGTCATAATTTTTTTTTCGAAGCCGCTTGTATACCATTTCTGTTGAGCATTGGGACATCTATCGATTGGCTACAGTTGAACTAATTTAAACAGATCTGCAACTCTACCGCTTCTGTGCACCTTTTACTACGCTAAGTCTACTGGCTTATTATTCAGAAAAAACGAGGGGTTTCGGTGATGGTCAAAAGGAGAAACAAGAAAAGTGCTCCGATCGCGATGAGCATAAACCATTGAGACGCCATTTTCTTTTTCCCCTTTTTTGAACCCTCAGTAAGACATTTTCGTGCCACAACTCTGGGAGACAATCGTCGCAAGTTATGGTGTAACGGTAGGATGAAAAAAGCTTGTAAAGAAACTGTCTCTCCATGCACCTATTTCTGACTGAAGTGCTGAATAAAGGTTGAATTTGTGCTGAAGGCAATAATCTCGCCTCTCGAGATCTGTCATTGGCCTCCACAGAAAAAGCTAAGTGCGCACAAGTCGCTTGCTTCGCGCATGAACAGGCTGAACGTCGCTGGCGCGCTGTTCTTCATCGCAGGAACGCTAATCCTCTTAGGAATCGTTACCGCGGAAGCCACCTATGCCGGCTATAGCGTCTCGCAGAACTTTATAAGCGATTTGGGGGGCCCGAGAAACGGCGTAATTATGCAGCCGGCCGCCGCCATCCTTGATACGACGTTGGTCGTTGGAGGCTTTTTGATAATCGGAGGGGCGTACGCGATTCACCGCGCGCTTGACAAACGCGTTTTTCCCTCAGCACTTCCGTTACTTATCGCTCTTGCTGGCATAGGCTCCGTTGGAGCCGGCGTCTTCAACGAGACCTTTGGCGTTATACACTGGCTGTTGTCAGGGCTAACGTTCATCGCCGGCGGCTTCGCCGCAATCGCGGCCTTCAGCCAACAAAAGGCACCCCTCCGCTATTTCTCGGTGATTCTGGGGATCATCGCGTTGGTTTTTGCCATAGGTCCATACATAACTCCCGCCGTCGCGTTCCTCGGCGTCGGAGGGGCAGAGCGATGGGTCGTATACCCTATCGTGCTTTGGCTTATAGGGTTTGGCGGGTATCTGACGGGGACGTCGTCCAACACGATGTCGTCTCAATGAAAACCTCGTAGCAGAGAAGAAGACCGATCAAGCGTGGTTTCGTTTGCCTTGAAAAAAAGGCGAAGGCACGGGCCGGCGCTCTAAGAAGGGTAGATTCACAGTGAAAGCGAACAATAGTATTACTGTGCACCTACGAACACGCTCTAAGTTTTGGATCGTCTAAACCTAAGTACGTTTAGAATGCCGCGCGTGCTAACAGACTATGTCGAGGGAGACTACCAACAACAATTGGCCCAATACGACACGGTGGGCTTCCCTTATGCAAAAGACGATAACCCAAGCGGCACGTCATAGAACCGGAGTGCTGGCATTTGAAACCGAGGTGATAAAATAAGGGAGTCTTTTGTTCAGGGGCTGTTTCTGGGGCTATTTTTAGTCCTCGGCTTCTGGCTGCTTGTAGTCGCTGTGCTTATCATTGCC
>Ga0187880_1001717_pt1 | contig 17311 bp, 10 predicted proteins | sample June2016WEW_19_4_FD_132998 | JGI IMG/M metagenome (GOLD analysis project Ga0187880, IMG submission 132998) | Peatland microbial communities from SPRUCE experiment site at the Marcell Experimental Forest, Minnesota, USA - June2016WEW_19_40 | ecosystem: Environmental > Terrestrial > Soil >...
ACGCTGCAGGCCTACCAGCAGTCCCTCGGCACCGAGCCCGTGCTGATTCTGACGGCGCTCTTGGCGGTCTACATCGTTCTCGGCATTTTGTATGAAAGCCTGGTCCATCCCCTGACGATCATCTCCACCCTGCCGTCGGCAAGCGTAGGCGCGATGCTCGCATTGCTGCTCTTTAAACAAGATCTGAACGTCATCTCCATCATTGGCATTGTGCTGCTGATCGGAATCGTAAAAAAGAACGCCATCATGATGATCGATTTCGCTCTTCAGGCCGAGCGCCAGGAGGGAAAGAACACAACCGATGCGATTTTTGAAGCGTGCATGTTGCGCTTCCGTCCCATCCTGATGACGACGATGGCTGCGTTGTTGGGCGCTCTGCCATTGGCGCTGGGGACGGGCACGGGGTTTGAGCTCCGCCGGCCCTTGGGCATCACGATTGTGGGAGGGCTGATCTTGAGTCAGTTGCTCACGCTCTACACGACGCCGGTTGTCTATTTGGCGTTCGATCGGCTGCGGCTGCGCATGGAGGGGAAAACAGCGCGATATCCCTTCCCGGCTCCGGAGGCCAGCTAGTATTATGACCACATAAATAGTAATACAGTTTGATATTTGTTGAATACCCTGTCCGAGCTTATAGCTGGGGCATGAAACCGCCATCGCAGGTTCGACTGACCAAACAAGAGCAGCAGGAGTTGCGGGCCTTGTTGCAGAGCGGATTGCAGCCCGTGCGCACGGTGTTACGAGCTTTGGCCTTGCGCCAACTAGCCCAGGGGCAGACCGTACGGCAGGTGGCCAAGAACGTGGCGTTGACCCCGAAGACGGTATGGCTGACCAGCCAACGCTTTCGGCAAGGCGGGCTGGAGCGGGCCTTGTACGAGCGGCCCCGGCCGGGGAAAGCGGCTTTGCTGGGTCCACAACAGCGACAGCGCATCGTCGCCCTGGTCTGTGGCCCGCCGCCCGAAGGCCGTGCGCGTTGGACGGTGCGCCTGCTGACCGAAGAAGTGGTGAAACGCAAACTGGCGCCGCGGGTGGGACGGGAGACGATCCGCGTCCTGCTGGAAAGCCACGACCTGAAGCCGTGGCGGGAAAAAAATGTGGTGCGTGGCAGAACTGGATGAAGAGTATATCCGGCGCATGGAGGATATCTTGGCCGTCTACGAAAAACCGCTGAGCGAGCGGGAACCGGTGGTTTGCATGGACGAGAAGCCGGTGGTCCTGCATCAGGAGATTCGTCCGCCGCAGCCCCTGCGGCCCGGACGAGTGGCACGACGAGACAGCGAATACCGACGCTGTGGCACGGCCAACGTGTTCTGCGGGGTGCAGCCGAAGGCGGGACGGTATTTCTCCAAAGTCACCGCCGACCGCTCTTCGCCCCAGTTTGCTGATTACCGGCTGGACATCGCGATTCACTATCCCGAGGCCGATACCATCCATTTGGTGCTGGACAATCTGAACTCGCATACCCGCAAGGCGGTGGTGGAACGCTTTGGCGAGAAGGTGGGAAGCTGGCTGTGGGAACGGTTCACCGTGCACTACACACCGAAACATGGCAGTTGGCTGAACCAGGCGGAAATCGCCATCAGCCTGCTTTCCCGGCAATGCCTGGGCCAACGCCGGATGGGAGATCGAGCATCTCTCCGGCGGCAAGTCCGGGCATGGAATCGGCGCATGAATCGTGGCCGCATTCCGATCCAGTGGAACTTTACTCGCAAGAAGGCGCGACATACATTTGACTACACAATCACGCGGTCACGGTACTAGCACGGTGGACTGAGATGAACGGTTGGTTAGGCAGAAACGTTATGAAGATCTTCACGCGAAAACCAGTGAACAGCAGGCTGTTTGCGGCTGCGCTCTTGTTAATGTTATCGGGCTGCGTGGTCGGACCGAAATACCACCCACCTTCGCCGCCGGCGCCTCCTGCGGTCTACAAGGAATCACCCGCCCGGTTCAAGGAAACTGAAGGCTGGACGGTTGCGCAGCCTGCGGATGCGAAGCTGCGCGGCAAGTGGTGGGAGATCTTCAACGATCCCGAACTGAACGCCCTCGAAGACCAACTGAATATTGACAATCAGAACATCAAACAATATTTCGAGAACTTCATGGAAGCCCGCGCAGTGGTGCGTGAAGCACGTTCGCAATACTTTCCGACGCTGTCGGTTGTGCCCTCGGTCACGCACTCGCGGGCTTCGGCGAATGTGGGCTCGGCCAACGCTAATTCGGCTGGCACGGGCACCACTTCGAGCCCGCAACTGCAAAGCACGCTCTATTCCCTGCCGCTCGAAGCGTCCTGGGAACCTGATCTTTGGGGCAAGGTCCGCAACACGGTGCGCCAAGCCCAGTACGCTGCCCAAGTCAGCGCGGCCGACCTCGAGAACGAGCGTCTGACCGAGCAGGCCAGCCTCGCGGAGTATTTTTTCGAGATTCGTGGCCAGGACGAACTGCAAAAGATCTATGACGATACCGTTGCGGCGGACCAGAAGGCGTACGAACTGACGCGTGCACTCTATGAAGCCGGCATCGACGACCAGATCTCTGTGGTTGAAGCTGAAACCACGCTACAGAGCGCGCAGGCAGGAGCAACCAACGTCGGAATCGCGCGAGCGCAGTATGAGCACGCGATCGCGGTACTCCTAGGCAAGGCCGCCTCGAATTTCTCCATTCCCGTGAAGCCGATGACCATTGCTCCACCGTCGATTCCGGTCGGCGTGCCCTCGGAACTGCTCGAGCGCCGACCCGACGTTGCCGCCGCCGAGCGCACTATGGCCGAAGCGAATGCCGCGATCGGCATCGCTTACGCGGCCTATTATCCGAACCTGACTTTGAGCGGGGAGGGTGGCTTTGAGAGTTCATCCTTTAGCCATTGGCTGTCCTGGCCGAGCCGCTTCTGGTCTGTCGGTGCGTCGATTCCGGAAACTATCTTCGATGCCGGTTTGCGTCGCGCCACCGTCCAACAATACGTTGCAACCTATAATGCGGATCTGGCCAGCTACCGTCAGACGGTGCTTGCCGCATTTCAACAGGTGGAAGATTCTCTTGCTGAAGTTCGCATCTTATCCAAGGAGATCCAGCAAGAGCAGCAGGCAGTGAATTCCGCTCAAACCTACCTCAAGCTCGAACAGGCGCGGTACGAGACGGGCGTCGATCCCTACGTCGACGTGCTGATTGCCCAGACTACAGTGCTGGCGGACCAGCAGATTCTGAATACTCTTCAGGTGCAACAGATCACCTCCGCCGTGGCGCTGGTGGAAGCCCTGGGTGGTGGGTGGGATCGTTCGCAATTGCCGAATGCGCAGCAAGTGACACAGAAGCCGACCAAGTCGGAGACGACCATCGAACAGTAGGACGGAGGACATCGGGCCCGATTGCTGCCTTGGTTACAAGGCTGGAAGGGGAAGAGTCGCCAATTCTTCTTCCGTGGCTTCCTGACGTCCGTGTTGGGCGCGCGTAAGTTCTTCAGCAGATGCAATGGGGTCTCAGGTATCCTCAAGCCGTGGTGGGGACCTCCCCTCACCGTCTTGCTATTCCCACTCGCTACCTACCGATCAGACGCGTAAACCGTGGCTCCTCACTTAGGATCTACGGCGGAGCCCGGGATATCCACACTTCCAACCTCAGACTCGCGGGGAGGCTTCGCTCGAAGATCTACGCGGCCAGTTAGCAACAGATAATACTCCGGAGGGTGGAAACGTTGTACGATTATTGTACGATTCCAAAATGCGCTACTAACTATTTCATTATAAAGGAGTTACTGGTGCGGAAGGGGGGATTTGAACTACTCCATAACATTGATAACACGTAACTTACTGATTCTGCATCCGGCCTAAAGGCCCAAATGCCCCACAATCCCGCTTCCATTGTACGTTTATTGTACGGCGAACGCACGCAGAAGAGAAAAACCGCGCCCAAGCGCTTTCTCTCAATCCTGCCAGCAACAGTTTGACATCCGCCCCTCCCATCGGTCAAGGCCAGTGTTCGAGAATGCCTGGGATGGTGAGCGTGCTTCGAAGCCCGTTTCCGTAGTTGATTTTGTGCCTCGCGATGTCGACTGCGCGGACAAGTTGCATTTCTCGGAACAGCTTTTCGCATACAATCTCGCAGTATGGCTGTTCACAATGGGGAATCTTCTTGAACCTCGTTTGCCGCAATATTGCCACCGTGGTGATTTTAGTCGCGGTTTCTCTGAGTCATGCACAGTTTGAGCGCAGCAAGCCGGATACGCAGCCGATTCATCATCCCGTCCCCTCCATTCAGGACACCGAGAGCCTCGCCCAGCGCGATGCCCGGATGCAATGGTGGCGCGAAGGCCGCTTCGGTATGTTCATCCACTGGGGTCTTTACTCCATCCCGGCGGGCACCTGGGACGGCAAGCAGATTCCAGGCATCGGCGAGTGGATTATGAATAACGCTTCCATCCCAGTTGCGGAATATAAGGCCCTCGCGCCCCGGTTCAATCCCACCAGTTTCAGCGCTCGGGAAATTGTGGCCCTCGCCAAAGCTGCCGGGATGAAGTATATGGTCATCACCGCCAAGCACCACGACGGCTTTGCCATGTTCGATTCTAAGGCAAACTCTTTCAACATCGTTGCCGCAACTCCTTTTAAGCGCGACCCACTCCGCGAACTCGCTGAAGAGTGCAGGAAGCAGGGTATGAAGCTCGGCTTTTACTACTCCCAGGACCAGGATTGGACCGCGCCGGGCGGGTCCGCCTACAAGACCGGCAATCATGATTCCGCAAGCCACCACTGGGATTCGGCCCAGGACGGTGATTTCGACAGCTATCTCCACACCAAGGCCATTCCACAAATCAAAGAACTCCTGACCCAATATGCGGAGTTTCCAGTCGTTGTCTGGTTCGACACGCCCACTGCCAACATGACCCCGGACCGCGCAGCGGAGATCGTCACCCTGCTGAACCAGCACCCAAATCTCATCTGGAACAACCGTCTCGGCGGAAGCTACCAGGGTGACACTGAAACTCCGGAGCAGTACATCCCTCCCCAAGGTTTTCCGGGCCGCGACTGGGAGTCCTGCATGACCATCAACGCCACTTGGGGTTACAAGTCCTACGACACCAACTTCAAGTCCGTCGAGACCCTGCTGCGCAATCTCATCGATATCGCCAGCAAGGGCGGCAACTATCTTCTCAACGTCGGCCCAGACTCAAAGGGCGTCATTCCGGCTGCTGAGGCCGAACGCCTCCAGCAAATAGGCAAGTGGTTGGCCGTCAACGGCGAAGCTATCTATGACAGCAAGCCAACGCTTTTCGGCCCTGAGGCTGGCGCGTTAAGCCCCATTGAGGAAGAGAAGATGGGCAACCCCAAGTTCATCCCTTCATGGAACTGGCGTTCCACCACCAAGGCCGACAAGATTTATATCGAGATCTTTACCTGGCCTGGCAGCGGCTCCTTCCATCTCGTCAAACCACCCCGCAAGGTCACCAGCGCTTACTTACTCGCCGACCCCACTCACACGCCTCTGAAGCTGATGCAGACCGGCGACAGCGTGAACGTGCACCTGCCCGCTAAGGCACTCGACCCCATTGCCACGGTCCTGGTCCTCAATACATCGAATTAACCCGAAGCTATACGGAGCTCCCGACTGGGCGGCCGAACGGATTTTGGACGTGATAAGGAATTGAACGCCGATTATTGTTGCCCGGTTCATGCCCTATTCGGTCTCACGATTTGTGATCGACACTCGAAAGAGCGGCTTGGATTTCTCCGACATTTCTATCTCATAGATCTGCGCGGTTTTGCTAGAGTCGTAATCTCGCCAGAGCCACACCATCTCCTCTGGAAATTCCACTGCTCCTTGGCTCGAATTATGGGTGCCGTTGCCAAAACTTAAGTGAAAGTCATAGTTCTTCAACTTCAGCGCATTGGCAAGCCGAAGGTTGGCCAACGGCCAGCTGCCGTACTTCTCCAACTCCATATCCTCGGCCCCGTCCTGCAGCCATACGCGAAGATTGCGCCGAGATTCGTGCAGAACCTTCTCCGGATAATCCTGTCCGCCGTCCGCAACCGCAGGATCTTCCTTCCACTGAATGCCGGTGAAACTGCCGATCCAAGAAATCACCCGACTAAACTGATCGGGCATCTGCCACGCCGCATTGAACGAGCAGATGCCGCCCGACGAGAGGCCTGTAATCGCCCGGCTGTATGCATCCTTACGAATGTTGTATCTCGCTCCCACCTCGGCGAGCACTTCATCCCGCAGAAAGCGGGCATAGCGGTCGCTTACGGTGTCATACATCGTGCTGCGCATGGAATCCTTAAGCGTGCGCTGCCATTTTTCTGAATATGCTTTCACGAAATTAAACGTGGGTGTTCCCGGCGAGCTTTGAATGTCGCCGGGGTTGATGAAAACGCAAATCATCACCGGGATCTTCTTTTGCGCAATCAAATTGTCGATGACGTTGAGCGCGGGATTCTTGCCGTCCCGATCCAGGTAGAACTCCCCGTCCTGGAAGACCATGAGCGCGGCGGGCGTCTGCGGGTCATATTGCGCGGGCACGTAAATCCAGTACTCGCTCTTCATGCCATCGTAGATCTTGCTGGTATGCACGATCTTCGGTGATAGCCTCCCGGATGGTATTCCGGGTTGCTGATAGGAGAAAGGGCCGAACGCCGGCAGCTCCAGGCGGCCTCCGAACTTCGTGCTCTGGATGATGTAGTAAAACGAGTGCAACTTTCCCACGGGCTCGATGCGGGCAGGAGTGTACCAAATATCGGAGCCGGACAAATTCTGCATCGGCGGCCCGGAAGCTCCGTCGATGAAAAGCGCTGGTTTCGAAGGCGCTTCGCTGGCAAAGAAAAAGTCTGGCCCCCGAGCCATCCAGGCCGTTCCGTCCTTTAGGTCCTTGGCATCGAAACTGGCGGTGATCGCGTCCCGCAGACTGGGACTGTTCGATCTGGCGAGTTCGATGAGTTGTGTCGCGCTCGACTTTTCGGTCGCGACTGCAGGGGCGATCAGCAACAGGACTAGAATGCCCACGAGTCCGAATCGCGGTAGACGGCACATAGAAAGCGTTCTCTTATCAAGTTCCCGGCGGTTTCTGAGGGGTCTGACAGATTCGTTTCAAAAGCAGGTTCAAGAGGACCGCTCAGGGAGGAATGCTCTAGCGCTTGACCACTTCCACCAATGCGCTGTCCGGTCCCGTCCAGGCTTCCGCCCCCTCGTGAGTAAACTTGCCAGCGGCGTCATCCCAGCGTAAGTGAGTGATGGAGCCCGCACCGTTTTCGTAGGCGTAGGTTGTGCCGTCATCGGAGAACAGCGTGAAGCTCGCATCGGCGCCGGCATAGACGCGAACCCGGTCGATAGCCTGCTTTTGATGCGTGCTCTCGACCGGCACGCCCAGCGGGACGATCGAACCAGCCCGTACGAATAGCGGGAGGCTATCGATGGGCGCGGCCACGACGATGGTCTGGCCGCCCATTATCCGCTCGTTGGTCCAGTAGTTGTACCAGTCGGCGCCGGCCGGCAAGTAGACCTGGCGGCTAGTTGCACCCTGCTCAGTGACCGGAGCCACAAGGAAGGCCGGGCCGAACATGTATTCGTCACGCAGGTCGGCTACCTTGGGGTCGTTGGGGAAATCCAGCGGAAGGGCGCGCATGAACGGCGCGCCGCTGAGCCAGGTCTGGTAGCCGAGCGAGTAAATGTAGGGCATGAGCTGGTAGCGAAGGCGGAGGTACTTTTCCAGAATCGGCTCGGCCTGGCTGCCATAGGACCAGACCTCGTTGGCGGGGCGGCTGCCGTGGGTACGGAAGATGGGCAGGAACGCGGCGTACTCGAACCACCGCGTGTATAGCTCTGGGTAATCGTCGTAGCCGCCCACGTTGGCGCGGGCGTCCGATGGATCCAGCAGCAGCGGATGGGCCGGGTGGTGCTCCTCGGGAAGATACTGCCAGCCGCCCGTGTCATTCGACCAGTAAGTCAGCCCCGATGCCGCAAAATCCAGCCCAGTGGGAATCTGGCGCTTAAACGTGTCCCAGGTGGGATAAATGTCGGAGGACCAGAAGATGGTCCCGTTGCGCTGTGCGCCCAAGTAGGCGTCACGCGACAGGATCAGCGCCCGCCGCCCCAGCTCGTCCTTGCGGAAGCCGTTGTAGAGAGCCGCAGTGTGGAAGAGCGGGTAGACGTTGAAGAACTGCGTGCCTGGGCCAATGTGGAAGTAGGCGCCGTTGGGGGGCAGGTCGGGTTCGGTCTCGTCCGCCCAAAGGGAATCAAAACCCTTGCTGAGGATATTGTCGCGGATGGTCTTCCAATACCATGCGGCGGCCTCGGGATTCGTGGTGTCGATGTCGGATCCCGCACGGTCATAAGGCAGTCCGTCGATCGGCGTGCCGTCAGCGAGATGAATCAACCAGCCTTTCTGACGCAGCTCGGCGTAGTAGCGGTCATCGGGCACAAACCTCGGCCAGACGCTGATCATGGTCTCAAAGCCCATTTCGTGGAGCTGCTTGTTCATGGCCGATGGGTCGGGCCAGAACTTGGGGTCCAGATCCATTTGCCCCATCTTGGTGTAGTAGAACCAGTCCACCACGATCACGTCGGCAGGCAGATGGCGGTCGCGATAGCCCTGAGCAACGTCCAGCACCTCCTTCTGGCTGGCGTAGCGCTGCTTGCACTGAATGTAGCCGTAGGCGGCCTTGGGCAACAAAGGCGTGGGGCCGGTGAGCAAGCGGTAGCCCGCGTAGATCTCATCCGCCGTGGACCCGGCAATCACGAAAAACGAAACCCGGTCGCCCACCTGGGAGGTCCAGGAGGTGCGCTCGTTGAAGCCCGGCTCGATGGTGGTCTTCGACGGGTTGTCCCACAGCAACCCGTAGCCCTTGTTGGTCACCAGGAACGGCACGCAGAAGGTGGGCGCAGCCGGAGCCCGGTAATCTGCCCAGCAACGAACCGGATGGCCGCGATGATCGAGGAATCCCTCGTGATTCTGGCCCAGGCCGTAGTAGTGCTCGTCATCCGGTGAGGCAAACGTCGCGCCCACCTCGTAGAACTCAGGGTCGGTGGAACGGCGGTCGCGGGCCAGGTCCGCCGTTCCGTCCTTGTGGTTGGGCACGGACTGGAACCACCCAGTGAGTTCCAGCAGCATCTTGCCCTCTGGGGTTCGGAGCGTGATGTGCGTGTGCGGAGTGGAGCCATTGAAATACTTGTGGATGTCAGTCTCGGTTTGAACCGGCGGCTTGCTCGAAGAGCGATCGCGATCAACCGCGGCTACAATACGGGCCGACTGGTAGACATCCGCCAGCGCGGTTTGGCTGGCGCTCCAACCTGAGGCTGCGGGCGCGGCAATCAGGCCGTATCCCGGCGGAGCCAGCGCCGACTCGCGCTTCAAACTCAGCGTGACACGCAGAATGTTGGGCGCATAGGGCTCAAGAACAATGGTCTGGCCGTTGCGTGCAAGGGTAACTTGAGACTCTTGAGCGTGCAGAATTACACCTAACATCAGGATCGTGGCCACATGGAGAAGTATGCTGCCCCGGCGGACGGATGAGATCATCCTTGGACCCTCTTAAAGACAGTTCTCGTACCGCAGCACAAGCCGCGGCACAGGGTGAAGAGACGTAGCGGGAACGAACTTCCCGCCACCTTCTCATTTCCAGTTGGCAGAAGAGGAGAAGTGATAGAGCGGTGTGCAGAGGAGCAACACACCACCGTCCCCACTTCTCCCCGAAGTGCAACTACCTCAGAAAATTGCACGCACGTGGATCTGGATGCTGCGCGCTGGCAATTGACTCGTCGCTTTGCCAAAAGTACCCTGGGACAGGTCATTTTGCACGGAGATAAGGTTGGAGCGGTTGAACAGGTTAAAGAACTCGCCTCTTCCCTCGATCCTCATCTTCTCTCCAAAGAACCATGGAACCGAGAAGTACTTCGTAACGGTGAAGTTAACGTTGTTATACCCCTCATTGTCGTAGGTGTTTCGACCGAGGTTCCCTTCCGCTCCCAAAGCGGGTGCCGGGAATGCAGAGGCAGGAAAGAGCCCGTTTATGAAGTCGCTCTTCTTCTTGCCACTGAGGTGGCTCCCGAAAGCGGGTACGTTGGGCACGTCGTAGTTGCTTCCGTCCGCATTGTAGTCGCCTCCGCTATTGCCGACGATTGTGCTGCCGGCTGGGCATCCACCATTTACCGCTGCTACTCCCCCGGAGCAGACCGGCGAAAAACCTGCGGTGGTGTAGACCCAGAAGGGCAGTCCCGTCTGCGCTAACCACACGCCGCTGAACTGCCACCCGCCCAGAACATTTCGCATCGCCGCATTACCGTAGTGGTTGGGAGCTATCCAAGTGCCATCGAAGGCGAATTGCTGTCGTATGTCGAAGTCGGATCGGCCACGCTGTGCTGGTAAATCGCCATTCTGGATGACTGGACCGTTCTGATTAGTTGAGGTGATTGCGCCCCCACTCAACGAAGCCGAACTGCTGGAAGTATCCAGCGACTTCCCCCAGCCGTAGATGCCACGAACTGCCAGCCCGTGGGACATGCGGCGCGTCAGCATCGCGGTGCCACGATTGCCCGTGGCATTGCCGTCGGAAGTGGTGTAGTTAATTCCGCCAAAGTTCGGATTGAGTCGCGTCAAGGTCCCGTTGTTTACGATCAGGTCTCCGGCAAAGCGGTTAATGTCCTGACTGTATATCGGCAGGTGGTGCGACTCTGACCCGGAATAGTTGATTTCAAGAATCAGGTCCTTTTGCAATTCCTGCTGCAGGCTCAAGGTCCACTCCTCGACCTGGGTCAGTTTGTAGTTGGGAGAGTATCCTCCGAGACCTGCTCTCGAGAGAACACCGTTGATGAAGAGCGCGCCAGTCGTCGGGTCAACCGTGACATTGTTCGTGGGCAACACGGGGCAGGCGAGATTGAAGCCGTTTGGAGGTTGACAAAGCTGGAACGTAATCGTATCCCCCGACCGCACGTCTAGGCTGGGCGTGTACTGGTTTGGCAGATTGCCTGCAACCAGGTCTGTTATGTGCAGGTACGGCGGTTGATCTGCGAACATGCCAACGCCGCCTCGCAATGCTGTCTTGCCCTTTCCGAAAATGTCCCAGGCAAACCCTACGCGGGGGGTGAACGCCCATACATTATGGTCCAGCACATGATTATTTGGGCTAAGCCCCACGATCCCGCCCGCGACCTGAGCATCGTACGATGCACCTTGTCCGAGCGTGAAATTAGTCAGTTGCGGATTATTAATGGAAAAGAAATTTGCCATTTGATCGTAGCGGACGCCGGCATTGAGGGTAAATGTCGGCCTGACTTTCCAGTCGTCCTGGACAAAGAATCCCGTGTACAGTTCACGGTATCGCCGATAATAGGGCGCTTCCTGGTGGGACACGAGGTTGACCGGGGTACCCGTTTCCGTGAGCGCCCCGTCCTGGATGAAGTCGAGCAAACTGTCGAAGTTGAACGTGGGGCGATCAAACGCACCGCCTTGTGTATCGTTCTCGCGGATATTGAACTGGTCAAAGCCGAACTTGAGGGTGTGGGCTTTCACAGTTGCGATCATGACATCGCGCCAGGCGACCGTTTGTTGGGTGAAGTTCCCAGGTCCCCAGTTTCCGAATCCCTGCAATCCAGTTACGTTGACATTCGGTATGGCGAAAGCCGGGCTAGCCCCATTTTGACCGTAGGGTCGAATGATATTCGCGCCTGCTTGATTCAGGAGATGCGAGGAGAACGTGTGTGTCCAATCGACGTTTGCAAAATCGGAATGGTTTGTGCTTGGAGCGGCAAACGCAGGGCGCGCATTCGTGCTTGCCGACGTGTCGTAGGTTCGAATCACATCCACGTATAAGCGATCATTCTTGCTGGCATAGTAATCGACCCGGAAACTCCACTGGTATCCGTTCTTGGGCGCGGTGGTGGTGTAATTCACATTGCCCAGCGCATCCAGAGTGCCAGGGATTCCCGCCGGAAGCGGGAAGTAACTGCCGGTTATCTGGCTTACTGTCAGCGCGCCGGGACTGGAAGCGGTGGCGTAGGCCACCGGCGGCGCCATGGTAAGGGCCTGATAGGCCACGGTGTTGGGGAGATTGGTTTTAACCCAGTTATAGAGATCCTGCGTCTCGACCGTGGCCGAGCCGTTGCCGGTTGTAGTGGAGCGGAGCACGTCGATAGCGCCAAACCAAAACAACTTGTTCTTGATAGCCGGCCCGCCCATCGTGCCGCTGAACTCATTGCGCTTGAACGTCGGAACCGAAGATTCAAAATGGTTGAGCGCAGACAAATCATTGTTCGTGAATTCGTAGTCGAAGTTTCCGTGGAAGCTGTTGGAGCCTGAGACAGTAAAGACGTCGACCGTCGCGCCGCCATTTCTTCCTTTTTGGGCATCGAAGTCGTTCGTTCTCACCTCCATGGTCTGCACGATTTCGGGATTGGGAGAGATGGAGGTGCCGCCGCCTCTGGACGGGGTGTTGGTCTGCGCGCCGTCTATCTGGTATCCGTTCTGTTCCTGGCGCAATCCGGGGGCGTTGATGTTGATGGCGTACTCATTGGTAAAGTTGTCTCCGGAGGTCACTCCGGTTCCTGTTATTCCCGGCGTGAGGGCCGATAGGCCGTAGACGTTCTGGCCGGTGAGCGGTGTCTCCTTCAAGGTGGATTCAGGAATGACTGCCTCGGTCCTCGGTGTGACCAGATCGATGGACACCTCCGTAGCGGAGACGCTGACTTCGGTGGAAGTTGCTCCGACCTCCAGTACAGGGGCAATGGTTCGGATTCCCCCGACCTCAAGGGTAAGAGCCTTCTGATCCCAGGTCTTGAAGCCAGTCGCCTGGATCTGCACTGTGTACGTGGACGCGGCGATACTGTCAATGCGGAAATAGCCAGCCTCGCTGGTTACAGCAGCTTTTGTTACCCCAAGCCGGGTATCAGTAACGGTGACCTTGGCTCCGCCGACTGAAGCGCCGGACTGGTCTTTTGCCGTACCCTCAATTCCGCTTAAGAACTGAGCGAATGCCGGCACTCCTCCCAAGCTTAGAAGGATAATGAGGGATACGATTCTTGCAGCTTTCATGCCGGCCATGGAGCCTCCTTGAAAATCGGAGATCGTGATCAGACGCTTGCCTCGGTTCATTCAGCCTTCTCGCCCAAGAGAACGTAGGATCGTAAACGTTTACGGCCTACGTAAGCGTTTACGGCGGTCCCCTTGTAGCCCACCTATGGCCTGATTGTCAAGAACAAAATAATAGAAATCCATTAGCTGATCGATTTACTGGGAAGTCAGGTACCGCGACAATGGCCGTAATCGTTAACGTTTGCGCGAATTCGTAGTATCGTGATCAGGAGCGATTTTCACGAGGTTTTAATCGGGGCAATGCAAACCGGACGGCGCCATTTCCTTCGTCTTTCCTTGGCAGCTCTTGCCGGGATGTTCTCGGCAAGATGCGGTGCCCAGCAGGCAGGTGGCATGGGAGGGCGGCGCACAACCGCTCAGAAGAAGCCCACGGAATCCGGCCGTCCGTTTGACGCTTCTTTTACCGACGTTGCGGCTTCGGCGGGACTGATTGCGCCAGTGATCTACGGCGGCGTCGACCACAAGGAATACATCATCGAAGCCAATGGCTGCGGCTGCGCGTTCTTTGATTACGACAATGACGGATGGATCGATATCTTCCTTCTCAGCGGGACCAGATTGAGCGGCGCTCCTCCCGGAGCATCCAATCGGCTTTACAAGAACAATCGGGACGGAACATTTACCGATGTAACCGGGCCGGCAGGGCTTGAGGCAGCTGGCTGGGCTAACGCGGTCTGTATCGGTGACTACAACAACGACGGCTATGAAGATTTGTTCTGTACCTACTATGGCCAGAATCGGCTTTACCGCAACCTGGGAAACGGTACGTTTAAAGATGTGACCAAAGAAGCTGGCTTAGAAACCTCCGAAGTCAGATGGGGCGCGGGGTGCTCTTTCCTCGATTACAACCGGGATGGTCACCTGGATCTGTTCGTCTCCAATTACGTGCAATTCGACTTCGAGCACGTTCCCAGACCAGGATCTAACGTCAACTGTAATTGGAAGGGTCTTCCCGTCACCTGTGGTCCAAGGGGCCTTCCCTTCGGCCGGCACTCCCTTTACCGAAACAATGGAGATGGAACCTTTACCGATGTCAGCGTTGAGTCTGGCATTGGGAAGCTTTGGCCCAGCTATGGAATGACCGTCGTGGCGGCGGACTTCAACGAGGACGGTTGGCCCGACATCTATGTCGCTTGCGACTCGACTCCCAGCCTCCTGTTCATCAATCAGCACGACGGAACCTTCAAAGAGGAGGGGGTTGAGCGTGGCGTGGCCCTGAGCAATGACGGAGCGGAACAAGCGGGGATGGGAGTCGGTGTCGGAGACTACGATCTGGACGGCCATTTGGATATTTTCAAGACCCACTTTGCCGAAGACACAGAAGTGTTGTACAAGAACGACGGCGCCGGCAATTTTGACGACCGGACTTTGCAGGCGAAACTCGGTGTTGAAATTCGCTTCACCAGTTGGGGAACTGGGATCTTTGATCTCGATAACGATGGCTGGCCTGACATCTTTTTTGTAACTGGAGGCGTGTACCCGGAGGTCGAAAAGAAACTCCCGCAGTATCCGGATAAGTGCCCTCGCATTCTCTTTAGGAACCTGGGGAACGGCACCTTTGAAGAGATCGCCAATGCCGGTCCGGGCGTCACGACGCCGCATTCAAGCCGTGGCTGTGCCTTCGGCGATTTCGACAACGACGGCGATCTGGATATTCTGATCCTGAATATGAACGAGCCGCCTTCACTACTGCGAAATGATTTGAAAGGAATACACCACTGGTTGAAAGTCAAGCTCGTCGGAACTAAATCGAATCGTAGCGCCATCGGCGCCCGTGTGTTGACCCGATACTCGGGCCGGGTCCAGGCTCAGGAAGTCCTGAGCCAATCGAGTTTCTATTCGTGTAACGACTCTCGCCTTCATTTTGGCCTTGGCCAGGCGACCACTGCGGATCTGGTGATTCGCTGGCCAAGTGGCGTCACGGAAAAATACCCTAATGTGAAATGTGATCAACTCATTACCATTCGGGAAGGGCACGCTATCATTCCGAATATGGGTTGGGCGCGCTAATAAGACGCTTGCCACCGAACGTTGACGCTGTTCTTAACGTTTCATGCATAGAGATGACGGTTCTATGTTTCCTGCCAAACGCGTGGCGCTTTTCATTTTAGGAGCAGCTTTAGTTGCTCAAGGGCAAGCCACCAAGGCCTCGATTGCGTCGATACAATCGTTGATTCGTGCTCAGGAGTACGACCAGGCTTTACAACTCACTAGATCCGCCTTGCACGAGACGCCCAACGACTTCCGTCTTTGGACATTGGAAGGGATTGTACTTTCGATCAAGGGCAGCAACCATGACGCGTTGAATGCCTTTGACAGCGCGTTGAGTCTCTCTCCGAACTACACAGCAGCTCTGAAAGGTGAAGTGCAACTCCTCTATCCGACACAGGATAAGCGAGCACTCCCGCTGCTCAAGAGAATATTGAAAGTTGACCCAAGAGATGAAACCGCTCACGAAATGCTCGCGATTCTTGAGGGAAGGCAGGGAAATTGCCTGGCTGCGAATGAGCATTTCCTTCTCAGCACGGAAGTGATCTTGAATCATCCTTACTCACTCGAGGTATATGGCTATTGTCTCGTGCAGACGAGACAATATCAGAAGGCGGTCTCCATATTTGAACGGCTTGCAACGTTAGTTCCTGAGCAGACTTATCCAAAATATGACCTGGCGGTAGTACTGGTCGGAGCGAAGCAGCATGAAGCCGCTCTAAAGGTACTTGAACCGCTGCTCGCGACCGACCAATCCGACTCAGATATCCTGAGCCTGGCCTCCGAGGCCTTTGAGGCTGTGGGAAATACCCCTAAAGCAGTGTCTCTGCTTCGGCAGGCGATTGTCTTGAGCCCGGCGAATGCAAACTACTACATCGCTTTTGCGGCGCTCTGTCTGGATCACGAGTCCTTTCAAGTCGGGATTGATATGATCGATGCCGGCTTGCAGCGCATTTCCGACGACCCATCGCTATATATCTCGCGCGGTTTGCTCTATGCGCAACTTGCGCAGTACGAAGAGGCGGAAGCCGATTTCAATACGGCCGAGCACCTTGATTCCGCACAGAGTCTGAGTTCGTATGCCATGGACCTCACAGAAGTGCAAAAGAATCAACCCGACGAAGCATTGTCAGAAGTACGGTCACAGTTGAAAGCTCACCCAGACAATCCATTACTGCATTATCTGCTCGCCAAGTTACTGATCAGCCAGGGGTCCGACGCGGACACGGACGCCGGCAAGAAAGCATCCGGTGAAGCACTAAACTCTTTACTGCGAGCAGTGAAGCTAAAACCCGATTTGGCAGAGGCAAGGGATCTCCTTGCGAGTATGTACATACGTTCGGGCCGGTACGATCTCGCCGTTGAACAATGTCGGCTCGCGCTGCGGTACTCCGCTTCCGACCAGACCGCTATTTATCATCTGATTGTTGCTTTGCGGCACTCGGGACGTAGTGGACAGCGCGAGGAAATTCCAACACTCGTAAAACGTCTCTCAGATTTACAACAGGCTTCCCGTCAGGCGGAAACCGACAGGAAGCGATTCAAGCTGGTAGAGCAGGAACCTGTGCCTCCGCAGTAACCTGTGCCTCCGCAGTAACCAACTTTCGTTCCAGGCGGATTGCTTCCCGTGTTGCCCGGCATCCGCCAACAACCCTCTAAGCGAGACATACATGGCTCCTGAACGTCTGGAAGCGGCGCTTCGCCCAGGAGACAGCCGAGGGCGGCTATCACCACACGAGCTTGCCTCCGCTCATGGTAGCGTGACTGTAACCTGCTTCCCGGAATACTGCACGACTTTATCAGCAGCTGCGGTAGACTCAATGCCGACGCCGTGTTGTTCGGCCACAAAGACAACATGGAACGTGCGACTGGTGAGCATCCCCGGGAACTCTCCTTGCCGGTCGCCGATGGTTAACACTTGTCTGGCGTCATCCCATCGGAACGAAATGATGGCGTGGATGCCCTTTTCGTAGTTGTAGTTGTCGTTCTCGTCCTCGTAGAGCGTGAACTCCCCATCCGCGCCGCCGTAGATGCGCAGCTCAATCGGATCGGCAGGCTTTTCAGTCGACCACTGGAGATCGGGGCCTAAAGGAACGATCGAGCCCGCTCGAACGTAAAGCGGCAAACGATCGCTCGGAGCTTCGGCGGTGATCTCTCCAGCGCCGCGACTGGATACCCCGCTCCAGAAGTCGTACCACTTCGCATCCGGAAGATAAACCTGGCGACGGATGGCTGCCGGGTCGGTTA
>Ga0187880_1001722_pt1 | contig 17278 bp, 12 predicted proteins | sample June2016WEW_19_4_FD_132998 | JGI IMG/M metagenome (GOLD analysis project Ga0187880, IMG submission 132998) | Peatland microbial communities from SPRUCE experiment site at the Marcell Experimental Forest, Minnesota, USA - June2016WEW_19_40 | ecosystem: Environmental > Terrestrial > Soil >...
CGATCAGGGCTTCGAGGGCGGCCAAACCATAGAAAGGCCCGACATCCAGATTGCCAACACCAAGAGCCCCGACCTCTACCGGGCGGAACGCTACAGCATGGACTCCTTTTCCTGGCCGGTGCCCAACGGGAAGTACGTGGTGAAGCTGCATTTCGCGGAGACCTTTGACGGCATCACCGGACCGGGTGAGCGCGTGTTTTCCTTCAACGTGCAGGGGCAGGAGTTCAAGGACTTCGACGTTTGGGTCAAGGCAGGCGGGCCTTTGAAGGCTTACGTGGAGACGGTCAACGCCGAAGTCACAGACGGCAAGATCAAGATTACCTTCACTCCCAAGGTCGAGAACCCGCAAATCAACGCCATTGAGATTGTTCCGCAGGGAGGAGGTGAGACCAGCACGGGAACCTCTGCGCCTGCTGCAACTACTCCTGCCCCAGCCGCTCCGGCCGCAAAGCCTGCCGCAGCCACGACCCAGACCACCACGGGAAGCTCCCCGGCTGCTGTCGCGGTTCTGAGAATAGACGCGGGCAAGGTCGCCGGCACCGTCAGCCCGATGCTGTACGGTTTGATGACAGAGGAGATCAACTTTTCCTACGAGGGCGGAGTTTACGGCGAATTGATACGTAATCGCTCATTCAAGGCAAACGCGCAAGATCCGCAGTTCTGGAGTGCCGTCGGCGATACGACCATCGCGCTCGACACCAACCAGCCTCTCAACGCCGCGTTGAACCTGAGTTTGAAAGTGGACACGAGCAAGGCGTCGAAAGATTCGCCCGTTGGAATCGCCAACGGCGGCTTCTGGGGAATCCCCGTCCGCCCGAACACCACCTATCGCGCCTCGTTTTACGCACGCGGCGAACAGTTTTCCGGACCGCTAACTCTCTCGCTGGAGAGCGCGGACGGCAAGACGGTTTTCTCCAGCGCTACCGTTCCGAAAGTATCCGACCAATGGAAGAAATACCAAGCCACGTTGAAAACCGGGAACGTTCAGCCCTCGAAAGACAACAGGTTCGTAATCAAAGCGACCAGGCCCGGCACCGTGTGGTTCCAAAACGTTTCGCTCTTTCCGCGGACCTACCACAATCGTCCGAATGGCACACGCCCGGACATCATGCAATTGCTCGCGGACATGCAGCCGAAGTTCTTGCGCTTCCCGGGTGGCAATTATCTCGAAGGCAACGCCATCGCCGAACGTTTCAATTGGAAGGAGACCGTCGGCGACGTTGCGCGACGGCCCGGGCACCGCAGCCCGTGGGGCTATTGGTCCACGGACGGTTTCGGTTTGCTGGAGTTCCTGGAATGGTGCGAGGACTTGCAGATGCAGCCGGTGCTCGCCGTTTATGCGGGGTACTCCCTGCGCGGGCAGCATGTTGACCCGGGTCCGAGCCTCGAACCCTATGTCCAGGAAGCGCTGGAGGAAATCGAGTATGTCATCGGCGACACTAAAACCAAATGGGGGGCGCAGCGCGCGAAGGATGGACATCCCAAGCCATTCAAGCTGACCTATGTGGAGGTCGGAAACGAAGATTGGTTCGACCGCAGCGGCAGTTACGAAGGACGGTTCGCGCAGTTTTTCGACGCCATCAAGGCCAAGTATCCGAACCTGCAAGTCATTTCCACGATGGGTTATGAACATCCGGCGCAGGTAGTTCGCAGCCGCGTGCCGGATTTGGTGGACGAACATTATTACCGCTCACAGGAAGAAATGCAGGCGCACGCGCTCGATTACGACAAATACTCGCGCACGAACAAGACGAAGATCTTCTGTGGCGAATGGGCCACGCGCGTCGGCTCGCCCACGCCCAACATGGCCGGGGCGCTCGGCGATGCCGCGTGGATGACCGGCATGGAGCGCAATTCCGACATTGTGATTATGCACTGCTACGCGCCGCTGCTCGTCAACGTCAGCCAGCTCGACGGACAGGGCCGGTCGATGCAATGGCCCTCCGATCTGATTGGCTACGATGCGCTCACCAGCTACGGCTCGCCTTCGTATTATGCACAAAAGATGTTCAGCACCATGCACGGCGACCAAATTCTCGCGACCGATTCACAGAACATCCCGAGGGGCGAATGGCAGCCGCAGGGGCCTCGCGGAGGCGGCGCCGTTCCTTCACCGCGGCAACTCCAACAGGTTTTCTTTGATGCCACCCGGGACGGCCGGAACGGGATCATTTATCTCAAGGTTGTGAATGAAGGCGGGACGGCGCAGCGCATTAACATTCAAATCAACGGCGCCCCGAAGATTGAACCCGAAGGCGAAGCGGTGGTTTTGGCAGCGACCAGTCCGAATGACACGAATTCCATCGGCGAGCCGAACAAGGTCGCTCCCCACACGGAGAAGGTGAACGGCTTGAGTGCCGATTTTGCCCGCGAGTTTCCGGCCTATTCCGTCACCGTTCTCATACTGAGGGCGAAGTGATGTGGCGGATAGTCGAACGTGAGAAACAGTGCTTTTCATGAAGAGGTCAATCCCGTCTCGTTTCTTCGTTTCGACTTTGCTGGCCGGCAGCGCGCTGTTGAGCCTCGCGGCCAGTTCGGATTCCTCCGGGCTGCCGCTTGCGGCGACCCAACATTGGACTGCCGACAACGGCAACGGCACTTACTCCAATCCGCTGTTCTACGAGGAGTTTGAAGACCCCGACACCATTCGTGTTGGCGAGGACTATTACCTCGCCGGCACCACCATGCACATGAACCCCGCCGTTCAGTTGATGCACTCCAGGGACCTGGTGAACTGGGAGCGCGCCGGCTACTGCATGGATCGGCTGGACCTTGGACCTGCGTTCCGGCTCGAAGGTGGGAACATCTACGGCCGGGGCATTTGGGCGCCCTGCATCCGTCATCACGAAGGCATGTTCTATGTCTTCTCCAACGTCAACGGCGTGGGCCTCCAGGTCTTCCGCTCCAAGTCGATCTACGGTCCGTGGGAGCGCAGCCAACTGCCCGGAAGGCACGACCTCTCAGTCCTCTTCGATGACGACGGTAAGATCTACCTCATCTCCGGCGGTAGCAGCCCGTATCCGATCGAAGAGCTGACACCCGATCTCAAGGCCTTCGTCCCCGGCGTCCGCCATCAACTGGCCGGCAGGATGGGCGAGGGCCACCACCTCTATAAGATCAACGGCAAGTATGTGGATGTGTCCGCGATTCCGGGCGGACCGGTGGACCAGATGGTTGCCATTGCCGATTCGATTGATGGCCCATGGACGATTGAACGCATGGTTCAAGGCGAGTCGCTTGGCGTGACCACGGTGGCACCCCTTCGCGCTCAACCCAATGACCGTGGATTGACTCTGCATCAGGGCGGTATTGTTGACACCCCCTCGGGCGAATGGTGGAGTGTGATCATGTCTGACCACGGCAGCGCTGGCCGCATGGTCGCCTTGGTCCCCGTCACTTGGGACAACGGCTTCCCGCTCATTGGCCTGCCGGGTAACCTCCGCAAAGCGCCCAATACCTGGGTCAAGCCCAACACCGGCTATACCCAGGATCCCAAGCCGGCGTTCATCCACGACGACAATTTCGACGGCCCCAAGCTCAATCCGCACTGGCAGTGGAATCATGTTCCCGATGATTCCAAGTGGTCCATCACCGAGAAGCCCGGCGTGCTGCGTCTCCATTCCCTGCCCGCCAATAACTTCTATTCCGCCCGCAACAGCCTCTGCCAGCGTCCGCCTGGACCTGAGTCGATCATGACCGTCGAGCTGGACACGTCGGGTCTGGTCGCCGGCGACATCGCGGGCCTGGCGTTGCTGAGTTCTCCCTATGCCTGGATCGGCGTGGTGAAGACCGCCGAGGGCACGACGCTGCAGATGCTCGACACCACCGGCAGCGGCGGCGGACGCCAAGGTGCCCCCGCTGCCCCGGCCAATCCCCCGACCATGGGACCGACCAATCCCCCAAGTCATCTGTGGTTGCGCGTCGCGTGCAACTTTGACACCGACGAGGCCATCTTCAGTTGGAGCGGAGATGGCAAGCAATTCACATCTCTGGGCAAACCCTTCACCATGACCTTCCAGCTTCGGACGTTCCAAGGCGTTCGTCCCTCCCTGTTCAACTTCAACGCCTCGGGCCAGCCCGGCGGCTACGCCGACTACGACAATTACACCGTTGAAGAGCCTCGCGCCCGTGGCATTGAACGCATGATTCCCACGGGCAAGACTATCACGCTGACTAGCGGCGTCGATGGCAGCTTCCTGGCCGCCGATACGCAGAACAACGTGCTGGTGAATGTCGCCGCCGATACGGCGGGCGCCGTCCTTCAGAATGCGAAGTTCCAGGTCATCGACCTGGGGAAGGGCCGTGTGGCGCTGAAGGCGGCCGACGGCCGGTTCGCTTCGGCCGCGGGTGAAGCGCTTGTATTGAAAGACCTCACCGGAAAGAACCCCAGCGACGCGGAATCTTTCCAATGGGTCAACCTCATGCGCGGCGACACCATGCTCATGTCGCTGACCAATCATCGCTACCTGGCCACTAAACCGAACGAGCCTGGACCGGTGACGGTTTCGGCCACCGGCCCGCGCCCGGCCCGCAAGGACGGCGCGTGTTTCAAATGGAAGGCAGTCGAATGAGACGGCAATCATAGCCCCCCTGGTAAAATCACGCGATAGACAGCAATCCGTAACCCCGACTATGGCGAAAATGACTGCCCCAAAATCCCGCACGCCGAAAACAGCCATACCACTCTACAAGAGGACTGGCGCTCCGGCCGCCCTTCGTGTCAAAGACCTCCTGGCGCGTATGACGCTGGAGGAGAAGGCGTCCCAAATGCTGTGTATCTGGCAAGAGAAGGCACAAAAGCTCGTGGACGCCAAAGGCAAATTCGATCCCGCCAAGGCCAGAGCCGCTTTCAAGAAAGGGCTCGGCCTTGGCCAGGTGGCCCGCCCGAGCGACGCTGGCGCCTCCCCCGGCGAACCGTGGAAAGGCCAGACTGCCCGGGGCATGGCTGAGCTCACCAATGCAATCCAGACCTTTTTCCTCGAGCACAGCCGGTTGGGCATCCCGGTCGTCTTCCACGAGGAATGCCTGCACGGCCATGCGGCCCGTGACGCCACGAGTTTTCCCCAGCCCATCGGGCTGGGCGCCACGTTCAATCCGGCACTGGTTGAGCAACTTTTCACCATGACCGCCTGCGAGGCGCGCGCGCGCGGCACGCATCAGGCGCTCACACCGGTCGTGGATGTAGCGCGCGATCCTCGCTGGGGTCGCGTCGAGGAGACCTATGGCGAGGATCCCTACCTGAGCACCCGGCTGGGAATCGCGGCGGTGCTTGGATTCCAGGGCGACGCCACCTTCAAGGACAAGAAACGCGTCATGGCCACGTTGAAGCACTTTGCCGCGCACGGACAGCCGGAGTCCGGCCAGAACTGCGCGCCGGCGAATGTTTCGGAGCGGGTGTTGCGGGAGACCTTCCTGCGCCCATTCCGCGACGTGATCCGCGAAGCCGGCGCCGTCAGCGTGATGGCCTCCTACAACGAGATTGACGGTGTGCCGTCTCACGCAAATAAGTGGCTGTTACGCGACGTGCTGCGGAAAGAATGGGGCTTCAGGGGATTCGTGGTTTCGGATTACTACGCAATCTGGGAACTGGGTTACCGTCCGGATACCCACGGGCACTTCGTGGCGAAGGACAAAAGGGAAGCGTGCCGGTTGGCGGTTGAGGCGGGGGTGAACATCGAGCTGCCGGAGCCGGATTGCTACTCGCACCTGGTCGAACTCGTTCGCAAGGGTGTGCTCAAGGAAAAGCAGCTCGACGATCTCGTCGCCCCGATGCTGCATTGGAAGTTCCAGATGGGGCTCTTTGACGATCCTTACGTGGACCCGGACGAGGCGGACCGGGTTGTTGGCTGCGAAGCACACCGCGAACTGGCGGCCCAGGCCGCCCGCGAAACAATCACGCTGCTCAAGAACGAGAACAACCTCGCGCCGCTCGATCCGTCCAAGCTGAAGACCATCGCCGTCATTGGCCCGAACGCCAACCGCATATTGCTGGGAGGCTACAGCGGGCTGCCCAAGCACCATGTTACGGTGCTCGACGGCATCAAGGCAAAGGTCGGTGACCGCGTGAAGGTGCTCTATTCCGAGGGCTGCAAGATCACCCTGGGAGGCTCCTGGCAGCAGGATGAGGTTATCGCCAGTGATCCTGCCGAAGACCGCAAGCAGATTGCCGAGGCGGTTAAGGTAGCGAAGCAGGCGGACTTGATCGTGTTGGCCATAGGAGGCAACGAGCAGACCTCGCGCGAAGCGTGGGGCCTCAAGCATATGGGCGACCGCACGAGCCTGGACCTGGTCGGGCGCCAGGACGAACTGGTGGATGCGATGGTGGCGACCGGCAAGCCGGTTATCGTATTTTTATTCAATGGCCGCCCGCTTTCGATCAACAACGTGGCGAAGAAGGTGCCGGTGATTTTCGAATGCTGGTACCTCGGCCAGGAATGCGGCCGGGCCGTGGCCGATGTGTTGTTCGGCGACGTGAACCCCGGCGGGAAATTGCCCATCTCCATCCCTCGCTCGGTCGGCCACCTTCCTGTATTCTATAATTACAAGCCCTCCGCGCGCCGCGGCTACTTCTGGGACGAGGTCTCACCGCTGTTCCCGTTCGGTTTCGGGCTCAGTTACACGACGTTCAAGCTGGAAAACGTCCGGCTGGCAAAGAAGAGAATCGCCCGCGACGGTTCGACGCGCGTCCTGGTGGACGTGACCAATACCGGTAAACGCGCCGGCTCGGAAGTTGTGCAGATATATATACGCGACTGCGTCAGCTCGGTCACGCGCCCCATTAAAGAGCTGAAGGGCTTCCACAAGGTCTGGATCGAGCCTGGCGAGACAAAGACTGTGAGGTTAGACGTCACTTCCGAATCGCTGGCGTTCTACGACGTGAATATGAAATACGTGGTTGAGCCGGGGGAGTTTGAGATCGTGGTAGGCAACTCCTCCTGCGACGCCGATTTGCAGAAAACTGTGTTGACCGTCCTGGATTGACTACACTCCGGACGAATGGACACCGATAGACACGACCCGGATTCGCCGCGCTTCGTATTCCTTCGTGATCATTCATGGCTCAGATTATGAACCATCCTTCCCCAAAACTACCGTTCTTCGAGAAGGCCGGATACAGTTGCGCCGACGCTGGCGCGAATTTCGTCTTCATGACGATGGTGCTGTTCCAGCTCAATTTTTACACCGACACCTTTGGACTTACCGCCGGCACAGCCGCGGCCATTTTGCTGTGGCCGCGATTGTGGGATGCGGTTGCCGATCCGATCGTCGGCATCCTCGCCGATCGCACCAACACGCGCTGGGGGAAATTCCGCCCGTGGATTCTGTTCACTGCGGTGCCGTGGGCCGTGATCATGGTCCTGGCATACACAACGCCCAAGGGCTGGAGTATGGGCGCGCTGGTCACCTATGCCGCGATCACAAATACGCTGCTGATGACGGTTTATTCGATGAACAACATGCCGTATGCGGCGCTCGGCGGGGTGATGACGGGTGACATCAACGAGCGCGCGAACCTGAATTCCTACCGGTTCATCGCCGTGAACGCGGCGCAGTTCATCGTCGGCGGATTCACCCTGCCGCTGGTGGCCAAATTCGCCCTCGGTCATGACCGGCAGTACGGCTGGCGGATGACCATGACGATCTGGGCGGTGCTTTGTCTCGCGCTTTTCCTGATCACCTTCGCCACAACGCGCGAACGCATTCAGCCCGCCAGAACCGAGAAGTCACCCCCGAAACAGGATTTTCTCGATCTGCTCAAGAACGGTCCGTGGAAGATCATGTTCTTCTGGACACTGGTTCATTTCGCTATCCTCTCGTTTCGCGGTGGCGCGCTCTACAATTACTATCACCACTACACGGACAAGGTGGCGATGTTTGACTTTCTGGAACACTTCGGGCTCGTGGCGCCCGCGGGCGGCGGGCCGCCCGGCGGAATTCTCGAAACGCTTGGCTGCATCGTCCACGGAGACCGCGCGAATCTGGCAAGCTCGAATGTCGCCGACGTGTTCAACAGCATTATCAACATGCTCGGCACCGGCCTGACAATCGTCGTCATTCTGTTGTCACCTCCGCTCGCACGGAAGTTCGGCAAGAAGGCCGTGTCGGCCGGAGGCTTTGCCCTGGCGACGGTCGGCACGTTGGCGTTCTATCTTCTGTCGCCGAAGAACATCTGGGGGATGTTGGGGATCACGTCGTTTGTCGCCATTGTCTATGCACCGACAATTCCGTTAACGTGGGCAATTTTTGCGGACGTGGCGGATTATTCGGAGTGGAAAGTTGGCCGGCGCTTCACGGGAATGGTTTTCGCCACGATTGGGTTCGCCCTGAAGTCGGGCTTGGCGCTCGGCTCCGCATCATTCCTCTGGATCATGCAAGCCTTCTTTGAATACGAGACGAAACTGCCGTCCGCGCCGAACGCCGTCGCGGGCTATCGTTTCACCAGCGGCGTAGCTGTGGGCGTTCTCTTCGCGATTTGCACCGTCTTGCTTATGACCTATCCACTCAACAAGCGCACGACCATTCAGATGGCCGACGAACTCGCCGAGCGACGAAAGAAAGCCGCACTCCAAACCACCTGAATCTAATCTTCACTCCCATGAAGGCTCACAAATGGTTCTGCGTCGTCTGGCTTACCTTCAGCTTCAATCTGTGTGGCGTGGAAATCGCGCAACGTGCGGACGGCAACGGCGCATATAAGACTGGGCGTTACCGGAATGTGTTCGCCGAAGCGGCGTATTCGCAAACAGAGATCCGGCAGAAACTTGATGCGGCGTTTCAGCAGTTGTTCCACGGCAACCTGACGAACGAAGCAGTTTATTACCAAGCCGGCAGCAACTCCAACGGCCTACTCGCGCGTTACCTGCGGCCGCCGCTGCCGTGGGCCATTTGGAGGATTCGCTCGGTGTCATAGACGCAGCCTGCCCATATTCCGCCGCTGGCGGATTGGAGAGCCGCCCAAAGACGCGTGTCCTCCGGCAAGGCGGGATCGGGTGACAGGTCCGGCCTCGGGCTTCTCTGAGACAGGACTTGACTGCCATCCTCTGGTCCGAACCGCCGGTCGCCCTCCCCGACCAGGTCCACGCTGCCTTCGGCCGCGCGGGGGTCTATGACGATCTGGATCAGGTCGCCGTCGCGGACCTTCCCCAGCGGCCCCCCCGCCAGGGCTTCGGGGCTGATATGGCCGACGCACGCGCCGGTGGAGACTCCGGAAAAACGCGCGTCGGTGAGCACGGCCACGCGTTTGCCAATGGGGAGGTATTTCAGCGCGCCGGTGACCTGGTACGTCTCTTCCATGCCGGTGCCCATCGGGCCAACGCCGGCGAGGACAACGATGTCGCCCGCGCGAATCTCCCCGGCCTTGATCGCGGCCATGGCGGCCTTTTCTCTGACAAACACGCGCGCCTTGCCCGTTTTGCGATAAGTGCCGTCGCCATCAATGACCGAAGGATCAATCGCGGTGCTCTTCACCACCGAGCCTTCTGGCGCGAGGTTGCCCGTCAGAAACGCCAATGTCCCCGTTAGACCCCGGTCCTTGGCACGCTCGGGCGGCAGGATCACATCATCGGGTTCGACGCCATCGAGTTGGAGGAGCAGTTCCCGGAACCGGCGGCGGCGTTCGCATTTTTCCCAGGCGTCGAGGTTCTCGCCCAGGGTGCGGCCCGACACGGTGACGACCTGCGTTTCGAGCAAGCCCAGACGGCGCAGGTGAAGCATGACCTCGGGCACGCCGCCGGCGAGGAACACCCGAACGGTCGGGTGCGGCACAGGCCCATTCGGCAGCACACTGACCAGGCGCGGAACGCGCCGGTTGATGGCAATCCAATCCTCCACGGCGGGCCTCTTGATTCCGGCGGCGTGAGCGATGGCCGGGATGTGGAGGAGCAGGTTCGTCGAGCCTCCGAAGGCCGCGTGCACCACCATCGCATTGCGAATGCTCTCGGGGCTGAGAATGTCCCGCACCGCGATGCCGCGGCTTTCGAGTTGATAAAGCGCTCGGGCAGAGGCGCGCGCCAGGTCCAGCCAGACCGGTTGACCGGACGGGGCCAGCGCGGAATGCGGCAAGGATAATCCAAGCGCTTCGCCGACCACTTGGGAGGTGGCAGCAGTCCCGAGGAATTGGCAGCCGCCGCCTGGGGAACCGCAGGCGCGGCAACCGAGGTCGGCCGCCTCTGACAGCGTGACTAAGCCCTGGGCGAACCGTGTGCCGAGGGTTTGCACCGCTCCTGCGTCTTCGCCGGACTCCGGCGGCAGCGTGACCCCGCCGGGAACGAGCACGCCGGCGAGGTCGCGCAAGCCCGCCAGCGCCATCATCATCGCGGGCAGGCCCTTGTCGCACGTGGCGATGCCCAGCACACCGGCGCGAAGGGGCAGCGACCGCGCCAGTCGCCGCAACACGACTGCGGCGTCGTTCCGGTACGGCAGGCTGTCAAACATGCCCGGCGTGCCTTGCGTTCGCCCGTCGCAGGGGTCCGAGCAGAAACCCGCGAAGGGGATGGTTTTCAGCCGGCGAAATTCCTCCGCAGCCGCTTGCACGAGCAGGCCGATTTCCCAATGGCCGGTGTGGTAGCCCAAAGCGATGGGTTTGCCATCCGGCGCCCTCAGCCCGCCCTGGGTGCTCAGAATGAGAAACTGCTTGCCCGCAACCTCGGCGGGAGCCCAGCCCATGCCGGCGTTTTGTGTCAGCCCAAACAGATCACCGCTCGGGCGGTCGCGCAGCATCTCCTCGGTCAGAGGCAGCTTGCCTGCCGGGCCCGGCGCCCGGGTTTTGACCTCGAAGATCTCCGGGGTTGGAGCTTCAAAGGGATCGAATGCCGCGCTCATTGGGCCATTGAACCATCAACCAGCGACCGACTTCAAGCATACTCGCCGCCGCGTGGCGCCCCCCCTTCGCGGCTTCCTCGCGCCCAATCCAACACCACCGTCCGGAGCAATGACCCTCGCCCGTATCATGGCCCGCAGCGTTGACCGGCCCTCCAGCACGCGTGATTTTCACGCATCCACCGCAGTTTCGTCAGGTGTTGGCTAGGTGTTGGCTAGGTGTTGGATAGATGTCGGATAGGTGTTGGATAGGGAGTGGATAGGTGTTGGCTAGGTGTACGCTAGGGATACTATAGCGATTCACTAGGCGCTCCGGGTAGGTAGGGGTGGCTTCAGGGTAGCCTCAGGGTAGCCTCAGGGTAGCCTCAGGGTGCCTACCGGTTGGCTACCAGATAGCCTGAGGGTGGCCTCGGGGTAGCCTCGGGGTGGCCGTAACCCGGGTCCTGCCGTTCAAGGTTCGAGGTTCAAGGTTCGGGGTTGGATGTTCGATGTTGGATGTTGGATGTTATGCATTCTGCATTCAACCTTCTGCGGTCAGCGGACGCGGAGAAGTGGTTTGCCATACAGTATCCTCTGCTGACTACGGCGGGAGAGTATGGCCCGCTGGCGGGAGCGTCAATTTACGTTTTTTGCGCCGGGCTTGGTGTGGATGAGCCAGTGGGTGAGAGGTTTGGCGATGTCGGTGGCCCTTTTGTTGTCGGTGGTTCGGCTGGCGCCGGCACTGCGTGCTCGGCTCTCAATCGTTGCCAAGTCAGCCTGGCAGGGTGGCGATGCCTGTTACCAAGGCGCTGGGTACGGTCGACCGAAACACCGTGCCGCAGTCAACCTTCGGGGTCCGAGATTGAAATCCGGGATGAGGCGCCCTGCTACAGTCATCTTCTCTGTTTCCCCGATTTCCTCCGGTTGTGGTCTATGCACAGCATTTGACAGTTCGCCGTTTCCGGCTTTCAGCCCTGGCTCCACGCGCCGGGCCGTGGCACGCCCATATTATCGATTACCTTTGGCCCGATTGTGGGTAATGCAGAGCATCTGGCAGTTCTTGGCCGAACTGTCGCCGCCCTTGCTCCATGCCGCAACGTGGTCCGCGTCCATTTCCTCGAACTTATAGATTCTGCTCTTGTTCGCGCCGTGCCCAATCGCGCAGAGCGGACAATTGGACTTGCCCTTGCGCTCGGCTGCTTGCGTCTGCTTAGCATATGCGGCCCGCTTTACCGGAGTCTCGAATACCCGGACGTCCAACAACTTGGTATCGACCGAGCCGCCTAATAGAAATTCGAAGATTCCCTTGCGGCTCTTCACGTAGTCATCGGCGGCGAGCCTCTGCACATCATTCGACATCTTCTTTGGATCGTACGACTTGCCGTGGTACAGCTCGTACAGTCTGCCCCACTCCAATCCGCACATTTCCGGGAGAACGTCGACGAACACGGTTGAAACCCAGTCGATCACGGTGTTGAAGTAGGTCTTCAGCTCATTGATGTTGTTGTCATTGCGATGGGCGCTCATGTAGCCGCTGATATCGCCCTTGCTCGCCCAGTCGAGCGCCCGCTCCAAGAAGTCCTGGCGGTTTGCGCTGCCCTTGATGTACGCGCTCCATTTCTGGATGTTCGTGTTCTGGCTATTGCTGAACTCAGCCTTCGCAAGCGTCACGAATCGTCCGGAGAAGATGGCGTTCAATCGCTCCTGGGGTTTTAGTTCCACACCTGCGATGTTGATGGTCTCGAACCAGTCTTTGATCTCCTTTTCGAGCCCTTCGCATTCGTAAACCAGAAGCTTCGAGTTTTGAATGACGGCCCGTTGGTCGGCGGGCAGGCTGTCGAAATACTTCGGATCTCCGCTCTCCATGATCGCGAACTTCCCCATAACGAACCGACCTATACTGGTGATGCGCTGCTGGCCGTCCAACACCTCGAACTTGTCGTTGCCGACTTTGTTGAAGTAGATCAAACCGAGTGGATACTCCTTGAGCAGCGAGTGGATCACGTCCTGCTCTTTTTTGCCGCCGTCAATGTCCTTGTAGATATAGTTCCGTTGGTACTCCGGCTGAATGGTGAGCTTTCCGCCCAGCCCGAACAGCCCTTTGCCCTCCAATTCGTTATAGACAAACCCGTCGCAGATGTCGGCGACGGTGATGTTGGTTCTCAGCGTGGTATTCACTTTTTGGTCTTTCTCGCGGGCCGGGTGTGGCGGCGGTGACGGATTACGATTCTGTCGTACATTCGCCGATAGCTTCCATCGCCATTGCCAATGTAGAACCGGGGCCCGCCTTGCAGGTAGCTTCCCTTTTCGGCGATCTGGGACATCCGGACGCCCAAAGTCATGCTTGATCCAAGAATCTCGAACTGGTCGGGGTTGTACTTGTCGAGGAAGGTAATAGGGACGCCCATAGCGCCGTCGTAGTCACTGGGGATCGCGTCGCTGAACGGGACTTCGATCGCGTCGTAGTTGGCGTACCGGTCGTAAGCCGCCTTGCCCTTGATCTCCTTGTGCTTGCTGAACTTCAAGTGGTCCGCCATGGTCATGAGCGGCACCTTCTCGTGGCGGCGTCCATGATCCAGGTTCGTCCACCAGCGAACGCCCTTGACTCGGATGTACTTGACGCCGTTTTCGTCGACTCGCCAGCCGGCTGCGTTGAGCGGGTAATAGTCGGGAACGCGGAACTCGCGATCGCCGCTATGGATTGTGACGCCCATCCATATCTTGTCAGCCTGAATGAGCGGGAAGATCTCTACGTACGTGATCGCCTGGACATTACCGATGATCAGGAACTTCTTGCCGTGCTCCACGAGCTGGGCGACGTATTCGCGGAAGAGGGAGAAGGGCGGGTTGGTGACCACGATGTCCGATTGCTTGAGCAACTCGACGCACTCGGCGCTGCGGAAGTCGCCGCCTCCCGCGAGGCGGGTGCGGGTGTGGGGGTTCTGCTTCAGGAAGAGCTTGACGTCTTCGATGCCGGTCGCGCCGTCTCCGTTGACATCCTTCACTTCCTCGATCTCGACGGCGATCGCCTTGGGCTTTTGGCGCTTGCCATTGCCCTCGTCGTACTCACCGAACGTGAGTTGTGCTCCGGCGATGGGGGAGCCGTCGTAGCTGGTGTTGACGAGCTTTTTGAGGCCGAGCTTGTTGAAGTTGGCGGCGAAGTACTTGAAGAAGTTGCTCTCGAAGGGGTCGTCGCAGTTGCAGTAGACGACCTTGCCGCGGAACGTGTCGGGGTCGAACTCAAGGTAGGCCTCGACCTCTTTCTGGATGTCGACGTACTGGGTATAGAACTCGTCCTGCTTGGCCGCCCTCGCGGCGCCCAGATTCCGATTTAGCGACTTGGCTTTCATTTTGTTCCGGTGCTTCCGAGTCGGGCCGGATTATGCCACGCCCTGCCTTGCGTGGCTAGACCCATCCTTGAGAACCCGCATTGCTCAGAGCCGGGTTCTCGGAGGTGAGCTGCAAGATGGAGCTGCACCGCACACAACAGGTTATTGCCTCGCTGCGGGCGGCGGCCCTCAGGTGGCGGTCCGCAAGAACCTTCGTTCGGAGGTGTCATGAAGGGGAAGGGCGAGGTTGGGGCTCGCAAGCGGTAGCTGTCAGCCTGTCCACTTCACGCCGGTGGGCGGCTCGTAGATGAAACGTCCGGCGAGGCCGGCGCGGACGCGGGCGTTGCGACCGCCGCGGGAACGGCCAGACGGCTTCCACAGGTGTTTGTCGAGGTGCTGCGCGAAAGCTCGCCAGACTTCATCCTTCGATTGCTCCAGGTTTTCCAGAACGCGGCGGATGGATTGGCGAATGGCCCGGATCTGCTCTTGCTCGCCTGCCTCCGTGCCGCGCATGTGCTTCTGCGCCCAGGCTTCGATGTCGGCTAGCATCCATCGCCAGGAGCCACTCATACGCTGTCTGGGTTGAAGTGTTCTGAGGGGACGCGGGTGGGAGTTGATGCACGCTTGTTTGAGCAGTTCCCGGGCCGTGGCGGCGTCCATGACGAGGGTGCTGAAGACTTTGAGCTGTGGGTTGCCCGAGCGCAGCACCTGCCGACCGAGTACTGGCGCCACATCAGTCTTTGGGAGCGCCACGAAGATCCGGACGACGCGCAGGGCAAACTGCTTCGTTCGCTTTCTCAGATCTTCATTCATACTTCATACTTCATAACTCATAATTCAGCCCGCATCCCTCATCTTTCTCTTCGTTCGGTAGGGCACGGCGTCCTCTTTGACATGGAAGCCGATTTCAGGTTTGGGTGGTGGCGGAGGAGGAGCCATGAGCTGGCGGATGGCGTCGAAGACCGCTTTGAATTGGGAATCGTATTTTCGCTCCAGATCGGCCAGCTTGCGAGCCAGCTCGGCGTTGGTGAGGAGCATTTCCCGGAGGCGCACGAACGCGCGCATGATGGCGATGTTAACATGCACCGCGCGGGGGCTGCGCAGAACGCTGGAGAGCATGGCGACACCCTGTTCGGTGAAAGCGTAAGGCGCGACCCGGCTGCCGCCCCAACTTGAGGTCACAATTTGTGACTTCAAGTTGTCTAATTCCACGCTATCTATCTGAAACATGAAGTCATCAGGAAACCGCTCGCGATTTCGCCTGACCGCTTGATTCAGAACTTTCACCGGCACACCGTAAAGCTCCGCCAGATGCTGGCTCAGCATGACTTTTTGTCCGCGCAAGAGGAAGATTTGCTGCTGGATGCGTTCCAGTGGGATGAGCCCGGGAGAGCTTTTCATGGTTGGAAAGACGTGAATTTCGTCAGGGGAATCACAGTTCTATTTTGGTTGGGGCAGGGAAAAGGAAAAGCGTCTAGGGCGGGTTCCTAAGACCCCGCCTGAGGCGCATAACGCTAATAAGCGCCCGGTCCGATTCTTTGAATGCCCGATTGAGGATCAAGGCGGGACGCGCCTTCTGGACCATGCCCAGGTCCACCAGCCAGACTTCACCGCGACTGGGCACGAGACTCCTCCTCGTCCAGCAAGGAAAAGGTTTGGGCAGCAATGACCGTCAGGTCATCGTCCGACAATGGGCCGTAATCACCGGGAACCACGGAGCGAGCGATCATCTCGTACACGGTATATTGCTCGTCACGCGGCAGGCTTCTGAACCCTTCCAACACTGCCTGTGCCTTTGTGCTCATGCCTTGAAAACTTACCCGCATGGCGTGAAAAGGGCAAGCGCTGGGAGCGAGCGGCATCCCTGGAACCCCACCACGCGACACCGCCCACGCGCTTCAGGATAGGTGCGGACAGCGCAGATGAAAAACCCCTGTCGGGCACCGCTACGCGGTGATCGCCCCATCGGCCCTGTAAGAATTCTGTCCTGCGCCCGTGCCGAGAATTGGCTGACGATTCCCCTTGCTCATGTCCGCCCGCCGGTGATAAATGAACGTTCAACAAGGCCCACGAGCCGCCGACTCGTTTCTTGCCGCCGACGACCCGCGTGCAGCAAGTCCCTGGAGTGGGATTGACATGAACAGTCAGGAACACATGGAGCACGACGAACTGCCGCCCGCGGAAGAACTGCTGCCGCTGGTTTACGAGGAGTTGCGCAGACTCGCCGCGCACAAGATGGCCAACGAAGCGCCGGGCCAGACCCTGCAACCCACCGCGCTGGTGCACGAGGCCTGGCTGCGGCTGGCCGGGTCGGACCGCCAACGATGGCGTGGCCGGGATCATTTCTTCAGTGCCGCCGCCGAGGCGATGCGGCGAATCCTGGTGGAGAATGCGCGGCGCAAACAGCGAATCCGTCACGGAGGCGGGATGCGACCGGTGGACATCGCGACCATCGAGCTGCCCATCGCCACGCAAGACGAGAAATGCCTTCAGATAGACGAATACCTGGACCAATTGGCGGCGGAAGATCCTGAAAAAGCCGAGGTGGTGAAACTCCGTGTGTTTACGGGGCTGAGGGTCTCGGAAATTGCCTCGATCCTGGGCTGCTCTGAAAAGACGGTGCAGCGCCATTGGAACTTCGCGAAGGCCTGGTTGTCCCGGTCGCTGAGGCGTGGGCAGTAAGAAAGTTTCGGATTGGTGTCCGATTCCACCCGGAAACGTCGCCATACTAGATAGACGTGAATACCGCATTGCCGCGATGAACGAGCGCACGAAGAAACTCGAGGCCATCTTTGAGGCCGCGTTAGCCTTGGAATCTGACGCTGAGCGCCAGGATTACCTGGGCCGAGCCTGCCCCGACGTGGAATTAAGGAGGGAAGTGGAATCGCTGCTGGAGGCGCATCGGAACCCAGACAGTCTCTTTGTCGAGGAAGCGCCGGATTCGGAAGGCACGTTGCGCGGCCAGCCGTTCCGGGAAAGTGCCGGCACCGTGATCGGCCGGTACAAACTGCTGCAACAGATTGGCGAGGGCGGCTGCGGGGTGGTCTATCTGGCCGAGCAAGAGGAACCGGTCAAACGGCAGGTGGCCCTCAAGGTCATCCGGCCGGGCATGGACAGCAAGCAAGTGCTGGCTCGCTTCGAAGCCGAGCGCC
>Ga0187880_1001739_pt1 | contig 17159 bp, 14 predicted proteins | sample June2016WEW_19_4_FD_132998 | JGI IMG/M metagenome (GOLD analysis project Ga0187880, IMG submission 132998) | Peatland microbial communities from SPRUCE experiment site at the Marcell Experimental Forest, Minnesota, USA - June2016WEW_19_40 | ecosystem: Environmental > Terrestrial > Soil >...
ACGCAAAGTCCTTGATTTTCAAGGTGCGATGGCGGTGCTAATGAGGGATGAAGCATTCTGGTTCGAGCACGACATGGGTGGGATCCCCGATCATCTATTTGACAAGATCGGGTCGTTACGCGACGCTACACTTATCGCAGGCACCCCCACTGATATTTTTAAAGCTTTGCGCCATTTTGTCGAGCTGTTTCGAGACAGTAAAGTCGTAAAACTGGTTTCCCCGTTCTACATTCAGGAGGTTGGCGAACTAGTGCTTGAGCAGTTTTCTCGCCAACAACACGTGGCGCTCGTGCTCACTGACGAGGTATCGCACCATTTGATTGACGAGATCGGTCGTGAACGTTTGAGCAAGGCACTCAGCGAGAACCTTGAGCTTTATGAGACCAAAGACGATCCCAAACTTGTCTTGGTCGTCGCTGACGCGTTCATGGCGCTTGCGCTCTATCGTTTAGACGGTGCATTTGATTATTCGTATACGTTAACAAGCCAAAATACAGAGGCGATTGCGTGGGGGCAAGAATTGTTTGAGTATCATGTCGCCTCATCCGAGAGCGTGATCTTGTAGGAGCGGACACTCCCGAAACGGGAGCCAGGCAAGGCAAAACGAGGAGGTGAACTCGTGGGAAAACTGACTATATTGGTTGTCGACGACGACCGAGAGATACTCACTGGTTTTATGCACATCTTAAGTGAGCACGGGTACGACGTGGAAACTGCAGAAACGGGTCACGAGGCGATTGAGAAATGCAACAGTGGCCCGCACGATCTTGCGCTTTTGGATATCAAGCTCCCTGATATGGATGGCACGCAACTACTCGAGCAGTTGCAGGAAATCGACCCTAAGATGAGGACGATCATGGTCACTGGCTATGCGAGTCTGGACGGCGCTCTGAGATCTCTGATTTTGCAAGCGAACGCCTACGTTTTAAAACCAGTCGATCCTGATGAGCTTTTGAAGGTTGTGCGGGCAACCCTAAATGAGTGACGAATGTTTCGGCTCACACACCGCCGCCTATCTATTTCATTTCCATCGGATTTTTGGTCGCGCTTGCCGGATCTTTTCTGCTTTTGAGCGTTAGGCTTGGACACACAGAGCGAGGGCGTCTTTCCGGGGACGATCTTGATCAGCGTCGTAGCAAGTCTTATTATTACCTGCGTGGCTCAGTTTACGACGTAGAGGCGTCACGCTCTGCCGCCCCTTTGGCGCAGTTAGGCATCCTAAGACGCAGACGTTCTTGTGAGGAAGCACGTTGCATACCGAGGTTAGCAGAAGCAGAAAAGCGATCTTTTGGGCGATCACGAGGCGTCGCTTGACCGTTGGACAGGAGGTGACGCGTGCTCGCCCTCACCATTAACATCTTTGAGACGCTCAGCAACTTCGTCATAGCCGTCATTGAACAGCTCGGCTATGGAGGTGTTTTCGTCGGAATGACGCTTGAGAGTACCGGCTTGCCGCTGCCGAGCGAGATCATCATGGCCTTCGCCGGGTACGTCGTCTGGGAAGGGCAACTTACCCTTCTCGGCATCACTCTTGCCGGTACGCTCGGCTGCCTAACTGGCTCTCTCATTGTCTACGGAATCGGCGCGTACGGCGGCAGGCCGTTGCTTGAACGCTACGGCAAATACGTGCTCATACGCAAGAGTGAGCTTGACCGTGGTGAGCAATGGTTTGGAAAGCACGGGGAAAGTGCCGTCTTCATCAGTAGGCTGCTTCCCGTCGTCCGCACGTATATCTCATTTCCTGCCGGCATCGTCCGGATGGACCTGAGGAAATTCTCCGTTTATACCTTCCTGGGGTCGCTTCCGTTCTGCTTTGCCTTCGCGTACGCGGGTGTCGCGCTCGGGCCTCACTGGCACAGTATCACGGGACTATTCAGGTACTTCAATATCGTGGTCATCGTGGGCCTTGTGGTGCTTGTCGGGTACCTCATCTTCCGCAGGGCGTGGGTCATGGAACGGTTGGGCGACAGAGGTAACCAATAAGAGATTCGGGTAGGAGCGGCGCTCGCGTGAAAGTGCCGGATCAGCAACGACCTACAACATCATTGCCGACGTCACGCCACGCGCGATAAGGAAGATGCCGACGAGGAAGAACACGACGGCAATCACCTGGCTGCCGTGTTTCTTCAAGAAACGGATGATGGGATCGAAGATGCGGTCGAAATTTCGGGGCGTCACGGCAAAAACGGCGAGTGGCCCCCAACACCAGCACAGCGCTATGGCCATTACCAGGAAAAAAGCGATTGCTTTATCGTGAACGGATAGCACGACGACACCGATATCCTTGCTTGCGGCGAGAGCCGGAAGCGATGAGAAGATGTTGCCGAAGCCGAAGACGATTCCCATAGAGAGCAATGCTCCTGAGCCCATTGCCGTCGCGTCAAAAGTTTTTGATTCCTGTTTCTTGAGGAGCGAACGAGCGCTTGCGTAGAGGAGGAGGAGACCGAGGATGAAGTCGATCGTCACCGTCGTCAACGACGGCTTGCCACCGGTCGTGGTCAGGCTTCCGAGGGCAAGAAAAACAAGGCATATCAGCGAAAACACGATACAGTACGTTGCGACAAAGATCACTCCTTTTTTGAGCCGATGTTCAGCTGAGCTGAGTACCGTCATGACCGTTATGATCGCCAACGGGCTTATCATGGCCGCGATGGCAAGTGGTATTACGACGGTGAGAAGTTGGGGTAAGGTGGCCATTGTGCTCACTTGCGCGTTAGAGCGTAGCCATTTAAGGGCCACAAACTTAATGGTTCCGATTTTACTCGAGACTCTGCGGGCGCGAAGCAGAAGACTTCCTTAGCTCGGTGCAAGTGGCATTTTGTCACTTCCAACCTCAGAACGTTCGGTGGATCATTGATCGTCTCTGGGGGTTGTTCTCATTTTGCTCACGGCATCCTCCGCCCTTGTGGGCTCATTGCATACAGAGCGGGGGCGCCTATCACATGGCACGACGACACCCACGACGGCATAAAGGACTTGACCCTCTTCTTCTAGGCCAAGGATACGAGACTCCTCCCCACGGACACCCATGCGATACTGACCGGTAAAACGGCAGCTGGCACGTCAATACAGGGGTCGGCCAAGGTGCTGGTCACGCTTAGCTCCCACGCAGCCGTCACCCGCCGTCACGGCGTGCGTATCCTGGACGGGGTGGCACTCCCATATATAGGATAAGAGGCCCCGGGGTTCTCCCGATCCCATGGCTTCCTTTTTTATTGCTTCAATCTGACATGGGATCTATGTGCTCAACGCACTTCTGCTAGTGCTGATTGCACTAGATGAACACATATAACAGGGCTTATATGAAGGGACGACTTGCAGAAGTGTCTTTGCGGCGGAGGGACGTCGTGTGCTATCGCCATATCAGACGGTGTTGTCAGAGACCGGGTTTATAGCAAAGAAGAAAAGCAGTCGCCAACTGAAGTTTCTCTGCAGTTTCAATCATATTATGGCTCAGTGGTCGTGAGCAGGTTTCACATAGGCGCTTTCTGAACTCGTGAGTGAGCTGGAGTTATACGGCTATGTCGAGGTAGAACGAAAAGGACGAGGGAGGGGCAAAGGTGTTGCTTTCTACATCTCGCCTACGGAATCGGTTGAACGGAAAGCATTATTGGACGCGCTGACAGATTTGGTACAAGGAAAAAGAAGCATGGCGACTGATGAAGAAAAAAGGAGTCCCGTCTGGCTCCGAATACTTGAGATCAGCGCAGGTCTTATCATCCTTATCCTGGGCATTGCCGCCTTCTACCCAGGGGTGAATTGGGCTTTGACAACATTCATTGCGTTCCTAGCAATCGCGCTAATTATCTTTGAAATTGTATATATCATACGAGTATTTGCAAAAGGCATGGCGGGACGGCGGCGGTTCAACTTGATTCTGTCAGTGCTAGCGTCCCTTATCGCCGTCTTGGCAATCGCTCTGTCTTTCTATGAGCCTTCCTATGTGCCTTTCTATAGATTCTTTTTTTTGCCTCTAATTGAGCCTTTCTATGGATTCTTCTTTATGCCCCTAATCTACCTGTTAGCTTTAGGATTGCTCTTTGCCGGAATCGCGAGCGCGGTACGCGGCACAGTGGGCGGCAAAATCGTGGGCATCTTCGGCATCTTCGTGGGCATCTTCGTGTTAATATTCTTAAAAATCGTGGGCATCCTCGCCATGGGCATCATCGCCATTTTCACAAACCTCGCCCTGTTAGTGGCAGCACTGCTCACACTGTCCTTGATGATCTTCGGATTGGAGCCGATAATTTCTGGGATAATGGGAAGATGGATGTGACCCTCGTGATTCGGCTACTCTAAACCATGTAGTAACGACACCAATTGCGCTAAACGAACGCATATAACGAGGCACACAAGAGGACGATTTAGGAAACATTTTCACTATTTTGAGAAGTGTCCAAGACCATCACGCTCTGCACGATTTTTGAGCCTTTGGTTAGTATCCGGACGAGGTTAAAGTATTACGATTGCCCGCTCCAGGACTATAGAAAAAAGAAGAGTGGATATGCAACCGTTTAGACGGTATTTATCTCAATGTGTAAATGCGCAACGCACGCGCTACGGTAGTTTTGCTATCACCGCTGTTTTTCGATGCATCAAATACGTTCATTCGAGGCTTTGCCTGTCGAGAAGCTGCCCAGGACAAATCGCTTACGTAAGGGGCTAAGATACGCGTGAAGTTCTTCTCTCTTCTTTCCTTCTTTCTCTATAGTTCTGAAACACGAAACAATGGCATCTGGTGTTTGAGTATCATCGTCTCGTCTCAGACTCCCCATAGAATTTTGTCTAGACTTCTGAAAGCGCACGCCTCAACAAGTCTGTATGGTTGCCGGTTAAAATTAGTCCGCCTTCGATCTTTTTTCCCTCCTTTATCGGTCTTCCAGTGCCGCCTTGTGATAGACTCGCCGACATCACACAGCGGTAGCCTGAAGCCCGGTTCTTGCCTGCAAATATCTAAAAAGCGCGTGCCGAAGCAAACGATTAAGTGTGTTTATTTCGTTTGTTCCTCGCTGAAACACATAGCAGGAGTATGAAAATGAAAAAGACTGTAGTAGCGAGTTTGATTGTCATAGTCTCCCTCGCATTTGCGGTCGTTTGCGCGGGGTGTACATCGTCTACGACGCCAAGTCCGAGCCCTGGGTCCACGACAGCAGTCGCTGGTAACGGCACGGCGCTTGGTAACGCGACCGTCATCGACGTCATGCAAGGGCAGAACTTTACGATGCAGCTACAATCGAATCCATCGACAGGCTACCACTGGGAGCCGACCTATGACAACTCAACTATTACGTTAGTCAATCGCGCCTTCATCACCGGCAGCACGCCAGCACCTGGGGCGCCTGGCGCAGACGTGTTTACCTTCCAAGGAACCAAGACGGGAAGCAGTTTCATCACGTTCAACTACATAAGCCCGGCGAATGAAACAACAAACAGCGTGAATTACACGATAACGTGTACAACGCACAAGATCTCAACAGGGAATGCGGTGCTCGTCTCAAAGGCCCAGAACTTTACGATCCAGCAGCTATCGAATCCATCGACAGGCTACCGCTGGGTGCTGGAATACACCAACGCTACCCTTAGGTTGGTCAATGAGACGTTTGCGAGCAACGTTAGTGCCTCGAACGCATCAGTTGTTGGGGCGGGCGGCACCGAACTGTACACTTTCCGAGCAACTGAGACGGGAACCGGCAGCATCGTGTTGAGCGACGTGAGCCCAGCGAACCAAACAGTAAACACCGTTCCTTATTCGGTGCTCATCACATCGTAAGGGCTTAGGCCCTTCTCTTTATTTTTTTAATTCCCCAGGCGCAAATGGACGACAGAAGTTGTAATCAGCCGAACTTTGGTTGGCACGGCACCCTTTTCACCTCATTACCGGGTAGAGCTCCGCTTCGAGAATAGCAGCTGTGTTACTTGCGCTTAGATCTCTCTAAAACGGCATATGACTGCCACGATCGCTGCAAAGTATCTGGATGTTGTTCGAAGTCCTCTTCAGCAGACTTGTGCAACTCTTCGTTATCCCGTTGGCTAGGCTCCGGCAGCGGGGCCTTCTGCTCTGCAAAACTGCCACGTCTTTTCCATGCGACGTCAGAGACTGCAGCGGAAGGCTCGTACGCGGTTTGGAGCGAAGGAATTAAGTAGTGGGCGCGTGATAAGGCGCAAAACGAGGTAGAGGCCGTGACGCGTCATGTTACATCAGGCGAGCCGATGGAGACGGTAGCTGTCGTCATCCCCACGCTAAACGAAGCACGTTCAATCGGTAAGGTAATTGACGGCGTGCCGGTTGCCCGCCTCTTGGAGAACGGGTTTGAAACTACCGTGTACGTGGCCGACGGACGGTCCACCGACGATACCAGGGAGATCGCTGTCGAAAAGGGTGCCCATGTCATACTCGCAGACGGGAGAGGAAAGGGTTCAGCCATTCAAACAGCATTTGAGTCCATTCATGCTGATTACGCCATCATGGTTGACGGAGACAATACATATCCGATCGAGATGGCACCAGAGATGATACGCCTGCTCAAGACACACGGCGTCATCATAGGATCGCGGCTTAAGGGTACCATAGCGCCGGGAGCTATGCCCAGGCTGAATCTCATGGGGAACACCCTTCTCTCGCTCCTCGCGCGGGCGCTGTTTGGTGTGCCCATCAGCGACGTGTGCACGGGCTTATGGGCGTACCGACGCGACGCGATTCGGTGCATGAACCTCACGGCCATAGGCTTTCAAATTGAAGCCGACATGTTCGCCGAATGCGTGAGGAATGACTTGCGCATCGCGGAAATCCCGATCACTTACCGCGCCCGCGTCGATCAACCGAAGCTGTCGTCACTAAAAGACGGCATCAGAATCGGTCTGTTTTTGTGTAAGCGACGTTTGCAATTAGCACAGGGGAACAGCGGCCCCCAAGCGGAAAGAGTCTGAGAGCGCTCATTTGCACTGGTCGCTGGGACCTGCGCGATACTTGATAAAAAAACCGCACCAAAAGCGCACCAAAAGTTAACCACCTGCGTGCCTCGAAGGAGCTCGCATCATGTGCGGTAAGAATCGGTTGAGCGCGAGGCCATAAGCGCGACTCTCGTACTTCGTACCACCGGGAAAGCGAGTCGATGCGGACTCTCCGTTTTTGCGAGGTTCGCTGTCGTAATCGGCATACACGCGTTCGTTGTATCCATGGGCTTTGCGTCTTAATGTCATCAGCACATTCAACCGTCTAACCTTTATCTCGGCTCTGTTAGAACGCTCAAAGAAGTGACATTCGGCAGATTGCGTTCACTTCGCGAAGGTGTGCTCCATCTAAGCGAGGTTGACCACTATCGCTGGGTTTGATGCCGTGTACACAACCTTTGCCGGCGTCACATCATCCGGAATAGAAAACGCGACGTACACGTCGCACGCACCGCCGACCTTGATCTGCTCTGCTCTGATCGAGGCTGTGCAGCTCGCGTTGCCCGCGGCGTAGTTCGCGTAGTACGACCTTCCGTCGTTGCCCACAAGGACGACGTCCGAGTATCTGAACGGTGACGTACCGTTGATAGCGTTCGCCACGGTGGTGTTGACGATCACGTAGTTGCTTCCCGAAATGGGGTTCAGCGGAGCCTGCATGTCGGTATCGTAGGTCGCCCACACCTGGCGCGCATTAGCGTCAGTAGCGTTCATCACGTTTTGAACGCGAAACGTCAGATTGCTCTCCGTTGCGCTTTCGCCCACCTGCACCTGCACGTTCCGCTCGGCCTGCACGTATAGCGGATTCTGCTCGTTGCGTGCTGACTCAGTCGTCAAGGCGGTTTGGAGCGTTGCGAGCAGAACGATGGCCGCGATTATGACCACTATCGCTATTGCAGCGGATGCAGCGAGTGCCTTGAAACGTCGTCTCACGTACCGGTCCTCCCTCCGTTATCGATAAATGACCTCCACTTGGACGTCGCCGTTTGTCACGGTTCCGTTTCCGACATTCGACTCGTGAATGAGTTGCGCTCCGTGAGGCAGTGTCACGGCCGTGTTGAGCGTGTAATCATCGATTCCTGCCTGTTTTTGCACATAGAGACTGTAATGTGAATACACGCCGGCGGAGCCGACCGTTGCTGCGGGAAGGGAGTATGTGTACGTAACGTTTGCGGCGGTGTGTGGCGGGACGACGATCCACGAGGAGATAGCCGTAAGTCCGTCGCTCGCCGTGACCTGCGGCCCGAGTGATTCGGAACTGTATCGCGCACCGAGCAGCTGCGCCCCATTTGGCACGAGCGCCGTCGTGAACACTTTGTAGTCCCACCAGCAGTTGTTTTGGTAGGTTAATGTAAGGTTAGACGTCACGGTGCCGTTGTCCTCGATGTGCGCGCTGTACGTGAGCGTCCTGTTAACGTTGAGGTCTGCTTTGTTGCCAGCGTAGTTCGAGTCCAGCACAGACACGTAATCGCCGGTGGTATTGTGCATCGCCCCATCGTAGCCGCTGAGAGGGGCGCCCGGCGCGTAGATCAGGAGGTGTCGCTGCTGCCCCAGCGTTTGCAGAGTGCTGAGCAGGAGCAGCTTCTCGACAGGACCGGCCGTCTGCACGGTCGCAATGAGGTTGCTCGCAAGCTGGGTCAAGAAGGCGGTGAGGTCGGTTTTCGCTCCTGTGGCCGCGGCTGCTTTATAGTGCAGGAGATCGATGACATTTCTCCACGTAATTACCTCGTTTCCCACCGTTACCGGTCCAGTGGTTTTAAGGAGTTGCTGTAGTGCCGTGAAATCGATCGCAATGACCCCGTCCACCTGCTGTCCGGTCAACCCTTTGTACGCAGCGGCGCACAATGGCGCGAACGTGGCGAAATCATATTGGACGTTCATGTCCCTGAACTGCACGAGCTGCGTGCCGTAAAAATCCGTAAAGCTTTCGGGACCGTCAATCGTTATGATTCCGCCATTCGAGCTGTTGAGGTAGGAGTTGTTGGTGGTGTACTGTAAATTGAAGTTTGTTGGCGCCCCGTTCTGGACGTCTACGGTGCCCACACACGCTAAAAAACCGCCGGTGTTTCTTAGCTCGCTGTTGTCTTGGAGAACGAGAAGGTAGGTTTTTGTGCCGAAGTAGCCAAGAGAGTCGAGCGTGCCAACGGCGGGAACCAAGAGTGCGGCGAGCACTAGAACGATAACCACGACCGCTGCGTACCGCATCGGGCGAGAGGAGTCGAGGGCCATTGCGAGGTATAATTGCGTGTGACGTTATAGTATTTACCGGAATGAGCCCGGTTCAGGAAATCGCTGATAACGTGCCACAATAAGTCTTTGGTAGCAAGATCGGATCAGCGCACCGCTACGTCTCGAGACCTTAATGGTGTTGTCGTCGCTGCCATCGGCGGAACCTGCAACGAACCGTCGAGGACGGGAAATGAGCGCACGCGTTTGCTCCTTATTTCTTGCACGCGCTTCCTCCACTTGCGAAATGAGTCTCGCGAGAGCAGTTGTTCGAAACAGCTGCACTTAGTGAGGCACATCGCAATACGACCTCGTCCTGTTAAGGAGCAAAACTACGGCTGGAGCGCTCTTTCCATTGATCCTACACGCTTACCGTGCTTTCCAAATCGATTGCAACCGGATCCTACCGAGTCCCTGCTACATTAGCTACCGGAAGTGAAACGAGTGAAACGAGTGCTGTAGCCAGTTCCCGAACAAACCGAACCAATGCAGTATCTGCCCGAACCATGTCCAGATAGGCTCGTGAGGTTTGGGCGAGGGGAATGGAGGCGGAGTGGGAGTCGCGGACGGTTGAAAGACTCTTTGAGGCTGCGCTACGCTTTTGGCATCCACTGCTATTGCTGAAGTGCCAAGCACGCTGAAGAGTATTATCGTCACAGCAACGATTGTTGCCAGTCGCATAGTCTTCATTTTCTTCCTCCGTTTGTTTATTTTCAACGCGCCTCGTGCGTTTGTCCTTCGCTTCGCGGACGCTCCGCACAGCACAATGCCGCGGCGGATGTGTCCGTTATATTCAGTGAGCGAGGTTGTCGCATTGAAAGATTATGAGAGGTCTGTGGTTCGCACTTATAAACCTTGCCGTTCAAAAAATATTTTCTTTGCAATATTGCGCTCTAAAAGCAATTTAGTGCTCAAATATTTGTTATTCTTTTGCAATATTGCACTGCAGGAGCAATTTGGGCAAAATAAGGCAATAGCGGCGTCGAAGCGCTTAAATACTTCTGTGGCGAGCTTTATTAGACGGTTAGCTTTACGAAGTATTTGAGGCGACCAGATGGGGGTGATGTTGAAAGTCTGCCGGTAAGATCGCGAAGCCGACGATCGCGGCTGACTGATTGTTGTTGTACTTAAAAGCGGTCAACGTGTGAGGGTGGTCGAATAATGACGCAGCCATGCATCGCTTGGAAGGGCCGGCAGCGAATGGAGCGCGTGGCTTTTGTTATATCAACCTTGAATGAGGCGCCTTCGATCGGGTTGGTGCTAGAGAGTATACCCGTAGCAGAGCTGGCAGACGATGGATATGAAACCGCAGTTTACGTGATCGACGGGCAATCGGTTGACCATACGCTAGACATCGCGCTTGCGAAGGGTGCACAGGTTATTACTGAAAAGCGACCTGGAAAGGGCGCAGCTATTCAGACGGCATTTCGGGCCGTGGACGCCGACTACGTGATTGTCGTTGACGGGGATAACACGTATCCAATCGGCGTGGCTCCTGAGATGCTGCGTCTGCTGCAGACGAATGACGTTGTTGTCGGTTCACGGCTCAAGGGCTCTATCGAGCCCGGCGCTATGACACGGCTGAACGTCGCCGGAAATATACTTCTCACTTTGCTCGCTCGAGCTCTCTTTAGCATCGACCTCAGCGACGTCTGCACTGGATTGTGGGGGTATCGAAGGGACGCAATCCAGTGCTTACAGGTCGAAGAGCACGGATTTGAGCTCGAAGCGGATATGTTTTCTGAGTGTGCGCTCAAGAAGCTCCGCATTGCGGAGATACCTATCAGCTATCGTCCGCGAGTGGACAGGGCCAAGCTGGCTTCGTTCAGAGACGGTTTGAAAATAGGCATCCATCTGATTAGGAAATGGTATCTGAATAAAGCAATACATCAACCGGAAAACAGAGCGGCAGCAGGCAATGCTGGCGTCACAAGAGACCTCGACGCGGGTGAGGCGCGATCATGAAGATCTTAATGCTTAACCTGCGAGATCATAAGCATCCGCGCGCCGGAGGAGCAGAACGCTTCACGCATGAAGTTGCGAAGCGATGGGTTGCTGAAGGTCACGCCGTCACCATCATTGCGTCAAACTTTGAGTCTGGCGCGAAAACGGAAGTTGTCGACGGAGTGAATATAATCCGTTTGGGTAACTATTTCACGGTCCAATGGAAAGCGCGCCAGTATTACAAGCAGCATTTCAAAGGCAACTGCGACGTTGTAGTGGACGAGTATACCAACATCCCTTTTTTGGCTCCGCGCTTTGTTCGAGAGAAGGTAATATTTCTCGTACACGAGGTAATTGGTGAGAAATATGTATCCTGCCTCCCCCCGGGGGTTGGCCACTTCGCTCATTATTGGCTGGAGCCGTACTGGTATCGGTGCTACCGCGCCACTCCGACGGTTACGGTCAGTGCATCAACGGCAAACGACCTCCGGGACTTAGGATTGACCAACGTAGAGGTTGTTCCTGAAGGTCTCAGCCACCACCCAGCGGAACGCGTGCCGCGTAAAGAAGAGGCACCCACCTTCCTCTTTGTCGGTCTGCTGAAAAAGACCAATCTCGTAGAGCACGCCGTACAAGCGTTCCGACTCATTGCGTCTGAAATCCCTGAGGCCACATTATGGATCGTAGGCCGCGGGTCAGAGTTAGAGAGACTGAAACGACTAGCACGCGACTTGCCGGTGCGGTTTTTCGGCTACGTCGATGACAAGCTCAAGTTTGATCTCATGAAAAGAGCGCACGCTGTCCTGGTGCCTGGAATGCGGGAGGGCTGGGGACTAGTCGTTACGGAAGCGAATTCGTGCGGCACACCGGCAATCGGCTATGATATCGTTGGTCATAAGGACTCAATCCGGCACGGTGAGACCGGATTACTGGTTGATCGCACACCACAAGCGATGGCACAAGCAGCACTGCGCGTTGCGATGGACTCTGGTCTCCGCGACCGCTTATCTTACAACGCACTAGAGTGGAGTAAGCAATTTTCTTGGGATAAAACAGCCTCAGAGTTTATGGATATCATCGACGGCAATCGTGGCAGCGAGCCATACACTGTGTTGCAGAAAGATTATTACCCCGTGCCAAGCATAGCGCGATAGGATTCTTGATCATTTACTTGTTTCTGCGATAGTCGCTGTTCGACTAGATTTTTAATCAGGGCACAGACAAGGGAGCCGCACGCCGCTGTGACGACTTACCCGGCATACGACACGCTCGACGGCGCCCGTTGTTCTGTGTAGTGGGTCGGCGCCGTATCCTGGCGCCATTATCCGCGTTGGCATCTCTCGAGCAGACCAGAAGCCGCAAGAGACGGGCTCGCTAAACCCGCAGCTCTGAAATTTTCAACGGGGAAAATGGCAGCAAATTGATAGTGCAGGTCGCCGGCGGCGGAAGCTATGTTGGTTTGTGTACGCTCCCGGCAATAATGGCCTCCGAGGCATTTAGACCTAAAACTTCTTCCAAGCACGCAAGGACTCGCGTGAAGGAAAGCAGCTTGAGATCTTTTTAGTTCTTAGCTTTATGTGCGGCCACATATGCGGCCTAGTTGCCTGCTGTTCGAGTCGCTCAACGACGTTTGATGATGTTCGACAATACTCTAAACGCTATATGATGCGAGAGAGCATAAGCAAGAACTATCATCCTTCTTGCTCTTTTAGGCGCCGTACAAAATCTGCTCCCATCTTCTTACGGCATCCTCATATGAAAATCTGTCTTCAATCACCCTGCGGGCTTGTTCGCGCACTTTCTCTAAGTCCCCGAAATTCAGCGCCCTTATAATACCTTTCGCCACGCATTCGGGCGAGGTATTCTCGATAAGGAATCCGGTGGATTCATCCTTTATAACATCTGGAATCGCCGCAACCGGCGTTGTCAGCACGGGGGTTCCGCACGCCATTGCTTCGATGATAATCGTTGGCAGGCCCTCTTCCGCATAAACCGTGGTGGGAAACACAAGGAGTTTTAGCTCATTTAGATACTGACAAAACTCATCTTCAGGAATCCAGTTCGTGTAATCGATGCTGAGTCCCTCTTTTTTCAATTCACGGACTCTGGCTTCCACGACTGTCCGCAATCGACCGTCCCCTGCTACAACAAAGGGGATGCTCATATGATAGTTTCTGCTGAGAAGGCGCGCCGCCTGCAAAAAGTTCAAAATGCCCTTCTCAGCTTCTAATCTAGAAACAAATCCTACCTTGCTCCTTTGGCCAATATTCTTCGTTATGCAATATTTTTTCGTATCGATGTATCGGTATCCTTCAACCGCCAGCTTTCTGCTATGGTTAGAGAGCTTCAGTTCCGAGACGAGAGAGTTAGATTCGACAGTGATGACATCAGCAGTAGCGCGCATCAGCGCGTCTTGAGCGTCATAAAATCGACTTAGGGGGCCCTTGCCGCGCCTCCCGCTTCTCGTGAGAACGATAATAGTCTTTTTGCTGAGCAGCTTTGCAGTGATAAGTGGTACTATGTCGTACGGATACGACATGTAAAACAAAACGACATCTATATTGGTAGTATTTCGTACTAGCGCAAGCGCTTCAAGGAGCTCACAGGCGACGGCCTTTGCGGCCCACAAGAGCTTTCCAAACCACAGCGGAGAGATATCCACCGAATCATGCATTTTGATGTGAACGTCGATTGCTCGCGCGTTGACGGAATCTTTGAGCTCAAGATAGTTAGTATTGCCGCCTATGATCGTGACAGACGTGGAAAGCGGAGTTAAGATCGAAACAACTTGATTCAAGAACTTGTAAACCGTTTTGGATTTCCAAGGGAGAAAAACCAAGGCGATTCTTCGGACCGTTTTGTGAGATTCAGGATTCTGAGTTCGCTGCACCCAGCACGTCTCCTTGTGTTTATGTTTGTTTGATAGCATCCTTGCGTAGCGAGGTATTTCAAGCTATTCACGCGTCAGCCGACAGTCTAATGGCGGTTCACAAAAAGTTAGTGTCTGGTGGAAAAGTTGTGCGCCGAGTGCGCACAGGGCCCTGAACGCGTGATGAAACAGGTCGGCGCTCTCAAAAAAGCAGAGGGGGGGCTAGGATCAGTGTCTATTCGCTTAACTATTTCAAGTCAGCGGAAACTGGAAACGATGAGTGCAGCGCCCCCTCTATGGGGACATTATAAGCCGAAGTTCCGCGTCGCTTAAGTTGTGCCAGTCGTACGGTTTCATATATTCAACTCCCGCTTTGATGGAACTGCCCATGTCGCCGTACCTGCGAAGGATTTCAAGCGCAGCGGCGGCAAATTCTGCGGTGTCCCCCTTACGAACCCAAGTCACTCTGTCTTTCCAGACCGGCCTTATCTCAGGCAAATCATAACAAACGACGGGCAACCCGCACGCAAGTGCTTCGCCGATCACGATGCCCCAATTCTCTTCGTGCGAGGGGAGAAGGAACACCTTGCTCTTAAGAAGAAGCTGTATCTTCTGCTCAAAATCATAAACTGTCCCAATGATCAAGATATTGTTTCTAAGCCCCTTGTTTTGAATCAGTTGCTCGAGTTTGGATATAATCGACGGCGAACCGCCACCGATCAGGATAAGGCGAGCATCGGGCCGAGAACGAACCACCTCATTCCAAATGCTGATGACGTCAAAAATGCCTTTGGCAGGGTGAAATCTCTTCATATACACGCCATCGTAAGATTTAGGTAAACTCTCGTTTTTTTCAGCGGTGCCCACTATTCCCTGTAGATCAACGCCGCACCCGACGGTGTGAAGCTTATGGCTCGGAAAGCCAAGTCTCAAAAGATCGTTCCTTGTAGAATCAGAAACCGCCAACACGCTGTCCGCATATTTCTTGACGAGTCTGAGGCCCAGTCTTTGCTGGATGTAGAAAAACAGATTGCTGAAGGGGTTCCCGTGCCTCTCGAGTGGGGCGACCCAGTGCACAACAGCAGCCCACGTGGATCCAGTTTTCTTTTTCAAGAATGCGGCGGGCAGTGTGTCATAATAGTGCTCTGTAGCGCTGTAAATAAGGTCCGGTTTGACCATCAGCGCACTACTGGGCAGCGCGAATCTCGCTTTCAGTGTGCGCAAGGCATAGTTGTAGACCATGCTGCCGAGACTTTTCTTGGCAGCACTTCGATCGGATATATGAAACTGGGCGTGGAGATGCAGCTTCTCACACAGCTCCTCCCCGGTTCGCGGCGTTAAAACGTGCACTTCGTTTCCCGCTTCCGTCCATTGCTTGGCGATCTCAATCCAGCGCACCTCACCCCCCGTCACTTCAGCACCCTCTGTGGTCACTGAATGTTCGTTTGACACGATGAGAATTCTCAATATTGTCCCTCACTGTTCTTAGGAACCACAATAAGACATTCAAGCGCTCGAAACCAGCGATTTTATGCACTCGGTATCGCGGCAGCGAGGCAAAATGACCGCTGTGCTAGCACGGGTGTTGCGTTCGACGGGTCTTGAATATCCAAAGGATGCTGTGTTGTACTTACCCATACGCTTCAAATCCTTCTTAAAGACTACGGACAAGCCGCTTGAAATTTTTGACCCCTTGAAAGAAATGGATCAGGCCACCAGACAATACGAGAGTCCGACCTGACGCTGGACAAATTAGGCGTTTTACGTTCGTGGGTGCGTCGTCAGCGCATAACACGTGAATCGGTGCAAGCGATAATCTAGGCGTAATGCGAACGACCGCGCAGGCTTAGTCGCGCCTGTCAGCACTCCATTGAAGGTCGCTGCCATTTCGATACGTGGTCTCTCGCGCTTCTGACACAGTTATAGCAGATGCAAGAGGAGCCTGGTCGGGCGCAGCTTTTTTGTGTCCTCCGGTGGCGCAGCACGGACCGTAATCTTTTTGCAGGGGTGCTAGTCGTCCAATTCCGCTCGCCAGTGTTCGGATGCTTTCCAAACGCTTACTGGCGCACCGGAACCTTTCGCATCAGCCCGGGCAAAATGATGATCGGTGGGCAAGAGCCATCAGCAATGATGGGAGCAAGAAAAAGCTGATCAGGTCGAGCCCATCGAGGTGCATTTTGAGCCATAAAGAGCGAAGTCAGCAGCAATTTACACGCTATTTTGCAGGAAAGCTCTAGGTGAATAAAAATCCCTGAGCAAAAACTCATGGGACTAATGATAATGTGGTGCCTCTAGCACTTGATGAACGATAACCTAAGTCTTTAGCAGCAAGTGCGACTTGATGCAAAATTAATCTTTTTAATATTTCTTTATTTTTTAGTACTAATTAAAATTATTAGTAAATATTAGCAACATTTAAATAATTAGACAATAGTTAGGTTCTAGGGTAGACGGAGAGAAGTCTTCGGTGCTATTGCGTAATTCGAACGTGAATGATGATGAAGAGCTTGATGTTGCTGAACACTGAGCAACCTGCGAGCAAATCGCTTGATTTTACCGCATGCCTTCGTGCTCGGAGCCTTTTCGCCCGAGTCTGAGATTAACGTTCAAGGTGACGAGATATGTCTGCCGAAAAGAGACTAGTGATTGTTGCGGCAGTAGTGCTCGTGATTTGTGCATTGTTGTTCTGTAACGCTACGTCTGCGATTGAGGCAAAACCCCTCAGCACGACCGCCACTCCCGCAAAGATCCCCAGTGCCCTCACCATCTCAGCGCCCTCGGTAGCCCAAGTCAAACAGTCCTTCTCGATCACCGGCAAGCTCACCGCTAACGGTGCCACGCTCTCCAAACAGACAGTCTCGTTGCAGCGCTTCAGCGGCAACATCTGGACCACAGTCGCCTCGCAAGCTGTGACTAGCACCTACTCCTTCAGCCGGACCGAAACCACCGCGAACACCTACCAATACCGCACCACGTACCCTGGCAGCGCCTCCTACGCAAGCTCAACGAGCCCGATCGCTACCGTCTCGGTCAAGTCCACCGTAACCCCCACCCCAACCCCAACCCCAACCCCGACGCCAACCCCAACCCCAACCCCAACCCCGACGCCAACCCCAACCCCGACGGCAACCCCAACCCCAACCCCGACGCCAACCCCAACCCCGACGGCAAC
>Ga0187880_1001740_pt1 | contig 17158 bp, 11 predicted proteins | sample June2016WEW_19_4_FD_132998 | JGI IMG/M metagenome (GOLD analysis project Ga0187880, IMG submission 132998) | Peatland microbial communities from SPRUCE experiment site at the Marcell Experimental Forest, Minnesota, USA - June2016WEW_19_40 | ecosystem: Environmental > Terrestrial > Soil >...
ATGCGACCTTTGCCCACAGCGTGGCGCGGCCGGGAAACGTGGCTTTCATCAGCCAGAGCGGTGCACTCTGCACAGCCGTGCTGGACTGGAGCCTGCGCGAGAATGTGGGCTTCAGCGGGTTCGTGTCCGTCGGCTCCATGCTCGACGTGAACTGGGGCGACCTGGTGGACTACTTCGGCGGCGATCCGCGCACTCATAGCATCGTGATCTATATGGAATCCATTGGCGACGCGGGCTCGTTCCTCTCCGCCGCGCGCGAGGTTTCGCTGACCAAGCCGGTGATTGTGATCAAGGCGGGACGCACGGCGGCGGCGGCCAAAGCGGCGGCTTCCCACACCGGAGCGCTCACTGGCAGCGACGAGGTGTTCGATGCCGCCTTCCGGCGCAGCGGCGTACTGCGCGTGAACAGCATCGCCGACATTTTCTTCATGTCGGATGTTTTGGCCAAGCAGCCCCGGCCTCGGGGCAAGCGGCTGTGCATTCTAACCAATGCCGGTGGTCCCGGCGTGCTGGCCACCGACGCCTTGGTTGCGGGTGGCGGCGAGTTGGCCGAGTTGTCAGCCGAGACGCTAGACGCGTTCGACAAAATTCTTCCGCCGCAGTGGAGCCACAACAACCCGGTGGATATCCTGGGCGACGCCGAACCTGAGCGTTATGCCAGATCGCTGGAGATCGCCGCCAAAGACCCCAGCATTGACGGCATGCTGGTGGTGCTGACTCCGCAGGACATGACCAACCCGACCCAAATTGCCGAGAAGCTGAAACCGTACGCCAAAGGACTTAATAAGCCATTGCTGGCGAGCTGGATGGGTGGCGCTGAGGTGGCGGCGGGCGAGCAGATCCTGAATCAGGCGGGCATTCCGACCTTTCAGTTTCCCGATAGCGCGGTGCGCGCCTTCAACTACATGTGGCGCTATTCCTACAACCTGAAGGGGCTGTATGAAACTCCATCGCTGCCGCAACATGCCGAGGCCGACCTGCAACGCGGGAAAGCCGGGAACATCATCCAGCAGGCCCGTCAGTCGGGCCGCACTATCCTGACGGAGTATGAATCGAAGCAGTTGCTCAAGGCCTACGACATTCCAACGGTTGACACCCGCATAGCCATCACCGAATCGGAAGCGCTGCAAGCTGCCGACGAGATCGGCTATCCCGTCGTGCTGAAGCTGCACTCGCTTACCATCACACACAAGACGGATGTGGGCGGGGTGCAGTTGAACCTGCGCGATGCGGGCGCGGTGAAGACCGCCTTTCAGGCCATCCAGCAGTCGGTCACCGAAAAAGCCGGCGCCGAGCACTTTCAAGGCGTTACGGTGCAGTCCATGGTGAAGCTGGATGGCTACGAGTTGATCGTCGGCAGCAGTCTCGACGAGCAATTCGGTCCCGTTATCCTGTTTGGGACCGGGGGACAGTTGGTCGAGGTCTTTGAAGATCGTGCCCTGGCCCTACCGCCTTTGAATTCCACCCTTGCCCTCCGCTTGATGGAACAGACCAGAATCCTCAAAGCTTTAAAGGGAGTCCGCGGACGCAAGCCGGTTGATCTTTCGGCATTGGAAGATCTGCTGGTGCGCTTCAGTCAGTTGGTTGTCGAGCAGCGGTGGATCAAGGAAATTGACATCAACCCGCTGCTGGCTTCACCGGAGCGCATCCTTGCGTTGGACGCGCGCGTGGTGGTCCATGGTCTGGACATGACCGAAGACCAGCTGCCTACCTCCGCCATTCGTCCTTATCCAATTCACTTGGTCAAAGCCTGGAAAACGAAGGACGGCAGCGACGTGTTGATCCGGCCTATCCGGCCGGAAGACGAGCCGATGATGATCGAGTTCCACAAGAAGTTGTCGGAAAGGAGCGTCTATCTGCGGTACTTCCAGCCGTTGAAGCTGACGCAGCGCACCGCTCACGAGCGCTTGACCCGGGCTTGCTTTATTGACTACAACCGCGAGATGGCGTTGGTTGCGGAACGCAAGAATGAAGCGGGTGAGGGCGAGATCCTGGCAGTCGGCCGGCTTAGCAAACTGCATGGCCAGGACGAAGCCGAACTGGCCGCGGTCGCGACCGACACAGCCCAGCATAAAGGTCTGGGCACCGAGCTTTATCGCCGTCTGATTGAATTTGCTCGCGACGAGCGACTGAAACGGGTCGTCTCCACCATGCTTCCCGAGAACCGCGAAATGCGGGCGGTATGCGTCAAGCACGGGTTCAAGATGTTCTCCAGCATGGAAGACAACACCATCCGAGCCGAGCTGGAACTATGACGGCGAGATCGAGTCGGTCTCCCGAGCAAACAATCATTCGCGGCCCTGTATCATGGCGCTCTTGGCTGTCATGTTATGATCGGGAGCTTGCAGAAGTGCAATCGGCAGCGGTTGCCTTGGTGCGGCAGCCGCGTACAAGGGGCGATTACTAGAACGTGCCAAGCGAAAAACAGGTGAAATGGTCGCAGCTCCGAGTGGGCCTGACCGTGCTTGTCGCCCTCGTGACCCTCGCGGTTCTCATCTTCGTCATGACCGGCCCCACCGGCCTCTTCACCAAGAAAATTATAGTTCGTGCTTACATGGACAACGCGGGTGGCCTGCGGGTTGGGGCCCCGGTGCGACTGGAAGGCGTGGACATCGGCAACGTCACTGGAATTGGCGTGGTTGCCGATCCCAAGCGCCGCTTGGCGCCGGTGGAAGTGACCATGAAGATCACCACCAAGTACGCCGACACCATGCGCAGCGATTGCCAGGTTGAGCTGACGACCGCCGGCGTTTTAGGTGAGGTTTTTGTGGATATGGATTGCCGCCAGGCGCAGGGCGGCCCTATGCGAAATGGCGTTGAGCTGCCCACCAAGGATGTGCCGCAACTGCAGGACGTGGTGCGCGCCAGTCAGGGCACGCTGGAAAATGTCGACACTCTGGTGAAGCGGCTGGACAGCATTCTTACCTACATCCAGAGCGGACAAGGCTCCATCGGCAAGGTCATCTACGACCCCTCGCTGTTCAATCGAGCTAACGACATGCTGAACCAGTTGCAGCAGGTTGTGGCCCAGATCAACTCGCCCAAAGGGACCATCGGACAGCTCATCAACAGCAACGAACTCTATAACAAGGCCAATGCCTCAATCGACAACCTCAACAAAATCGTCGACGAGATCAACAGCGGCCAGGGAACGATCGGCAAGTTCCTCAAAGACCCCACCCTTTACGACAACGCCAACAAAGCTGTTGCACAATCCAACGAGCTTATTTCCGGTATCAACGCCGGAAAGGGCACGCTGGGCAAGTTTGCCAAGGACGAGGAACTGGCACGCAAGCTCGACAACACCATCACTCGTTTGAACAGCATCGCCGACCGGCTGGACAAGGGCGAGGGCAGCGCCGGCAAGTTTCTGAAAGATCCTTCGATGTACGACAATACCAACAAGCTGCTGCTAGAGACGCGCGACCTTATCAAGGCCGTCCGTCAGGATCCCAAGAAGTATTTGACCATCCACCTGAAGCTGTTTTAAAAAGCCGTCACTTTATTCCTGCTCACCCGGCACTAATTTCCCAGTCTAATGGCCGTTGTAGTAGTGTTTCCTGTGGAGACCTTCTTCGTCTCCGCAGGACGCACTTGGCCCTATCTTTTGTCAGCGCGCCTCGCAAGCTGGGTGCCCCATCCTTTCGCCGCTTTTGCGAAAGGGTGGGAGATTAGCGGGGCGAGATTTCATCTTCGAGGCAAATATGCGGATCCGTTCTCTTGCCGTTCTCCCACTGCTGCTGGCTACCGTACTACTTTCCGTGGCCCAGACAGCGCCTTCTGCTGCCTCTTCCCCCGAGCTTCCCCAGCAAATCCCCAACTTCGACCTGACGGCCATCGACAAGACGGTCGATCCCTGCGTGGATTTCTACCAATATTCGTGCGGAAACTGGGTGAAGAACAATCCCATTCCGGCGGACAAGACAAGATGGGGACGTTTCAATGAGCTGGACGAGCACAATCTCTACGTCCTGCACGACTTGCTCGATCAGGCGCAGGCGGGCGAAAAACACAGCGCCATCCAGCAGAAAGTTGGCGACTATTATGCGGCCTGCATGGACGAGAGCACGGTCGAGAAAAAGGGGACCGCACCGCTGCAGCCCGAGATGGAACGCATTGCAGCCATAAAGACCAAGCAGGAGATCATTCCGCAGGTCGCCTACATGCATAGCCATGGCATCCCGGTGCTCTTCAGCTTCTTCCCCATGCCCGACATGCACGATTCCAGTTTGACCATCCCGAACCTCGACCAGGGTGGAATCACGCTGCCCGACCGTGACTACTACATCAAGGACGATGCCAAGTCGGTCGAGACGCGGCAAAAGTACCTGGAGCACGCGCAGAAGATGTTCGAGCTGGCAGGCGATAAACCGGAAGTCGCCGCCGCCGAAGCTAAGACGGTGCTGGCCGTCGAAACCGGGCTGGCGCAGGCCGCCATGGACCGCACCGAACGCCGCGATCCCAAGAAGCGCGACCACATGATGCAGACGGCGGAGGTCGTCGCTCTGGCCCCCAACTTCGCGCTCGCCCAGTATTTCGCCGACAACGGCTCGCCGAAGTTTGCCAGCCTGAACGTCGGCAATCCGGATTTCTTCAAGGCGGTGAACCAGCAGCTCGACGCGGTGGCGCTCGACGATTGGAAGACCTATCTCCGCTGGCATACGCTCGCCACCTACGCACCCTTGCTGTCGAGGGCATTCGTGGACGAAGACTTTCAGTTCAATCGCCAGTACATGGCCGGGCAAAAAGAAATTGAGCCGCGCTGGAAGCGTTGCATCCGTTCCACCGACCACAACCTCGGCATGGCCCTGGGCCAGCTTTATGTGGACAAGGTATTCGGCCCGGACAATAAGGCACGCACCGTCAAAATGGTGCAAGCCATCGAGCAGGCCATGCACAGCGACATCGGCCAGTTGACCTGGATGTCCGACACCACCAAGCAGCAGGCGTACGTAAAGCTGGCTGCGATCGTCAACAACATCGGCTATCCCGACACCTGGCGGGATTACAGCACGGTCATTGTCAACCGCGACGATTACGCTGGCAACGCCAGTCGCGCTGCCGCCTTCGAGACCCATCGCCAGTACAACAAGATGGAGAAGCCCACTGATCGCAAGGACTGGTCGATGACTCCGCCGACGGTAAACGCCTATTACCGTCCGCCAATGAACGACATCAACTTTCCTGCCGGCATCCTGCAACCGCCGTTCTACGGCATGAATATTGACGATGCGGTGAACTATGGCGGTATCGGAGTCGTGATCGGCCACGAGCTGACCCACGGCTTCGACGATCAGGGCCGCAAGTACGATGCTCAGGGGAACCTGAAGGACTGGTGGACTGCGCAGGACGGCAAGGCCTTCGAAGAACGCGCCGGCTGCACCGCCGATGAATATTCCAGCTTCGTCGCCGTGAAAGACGACAAAGGCGAAGTGCACGTCAACGGCAAGCTCACGCTGGGCGAGAACACCGCCGATAATGGTGGCCTTAAGCTGGCCTACATGGCCCTGATGAATATCATTGGCAACACGCCGGTGAAGCCCATTGACGGCTACACACCGCAGCAGCGCTTCTTCCTGGCGTATGGCCAGATCTGGTGCCAGAACGTGACCGACCAGCAGGCCCGAGTGTTGGCCATTACCGACCCGCACTCACCCGGACGCTGGCGGGTGAATGGCGCGGTGCAAAATTCGGCTGCGTTCCAGGAAGCATTCGGTTGCAAGGCGGGCCAGCCCATGGTACGCGAGAACGCCTGCCGGGTTTGGTAAAGCTATAACACGTTCAGATGTTCGGCAGGGCTTTCAGTTCCTGCCGAACCTTTGCGTTGATCAGTACGTATCCAAGGTTGACCATACGGTTGACCCACCACGCACGTCAGGACTGGTTGTTCGTGCTCACGTTATTCGTGGAATACAAACCTTGGCATTTAACTTCAAAATGAGGTCATACATGCGACATCTCTCTCTGATCGCTTGCGTTCTGTTGCTTGCTGGAATCGCAGCGCAGGCGCAAAGCCCGGCCAGCTCCTCCACGGAGCAAGTTAAGAACGTCCCCAGCTTCGATCTGAACGCGATGGACAAGTCCGCCGATCCTTGCGTCGATTTCTACCAGTACGCCTGCGGCAACTGGATCAAGAACAACGCCATCCCGGCCGACCAACCGGAATGGGGCCGGTTCAACGAGCTGCACGAACGCAATCAGATGGTCTTGCGCAACATTCTGGACAAGACCGCGGCCGACAATCCCGGCCGTTCCTCCAACGACCAGAAGATCGGCGACTATTACTACTCCTGCATGGACGAGGCCGGCATCGACGCCAAGGGCACGGCGCCGCTGAAGCCGATGCTGGACCGCATTGCCGCTCTCCAGGCCAAATCGCAACTGCCGGCGCTTATTGGCGAGTTACACAACAAAGGCGTCCGCGCGCTCTTCGATTTCGGCTCCGAGCCTGACGCCAAAGACTCCATGATGGAAATTGCCGGCACCGACCAGGATGGGCTCGGCCTTCCCGATCGCGATTACTACCTGAAGACGGATGCGAAATCAGTCGAACTACGCAACCAGTATGTCCAGCACGTGACCAACATGTTCCAGTTGCTGGGCGAGTCGCCGCAGAAGGCTGCGGCCGATGCCAAGACCGTTCTGACCCTCGAGACTGCGCTGGCCAAGGCCTCCATGGACCGCGTGGAGCGCCGCGATCCCAACAAGATCTATCACAAAATGACCACCGCTCAGCTTCAACAACTGAGTCCCGCTTTTACCTGGAAGGAATATTTCGTTACTATCGCCAGCCCCAGCTTCGATAGCCTCGACGTTTCGGTGCCCGATTTCGTAAAGGGCATGAACCAACTGCTGGCGAGCAGCAGTGTGGACGACATCAAGACTTATCTGCGCTGGCAGACGGTACATCATGCCGCGCCGTTGCTGCCCACGGCCTTTGTGAATGAAAACTTCGCCTTCTACGGAAAAATCCTGACCGGACAAAAGGAACTGCGGCCCCGCTGGAAACGCTGCGTGCAGCTTACCAACGGAGATTTGGGAGAGGCCCTGGGCCAGGCGTACGTGGCCGAAGCATTTCCTCCCGAAAGTAAGGCCGCCACGCTGAAGATGGTCCATGAGCTAGAGACTGCGCTCAAGGCTGACATCACCGAGGTGTCGTGGATGACCGAAGAGACCAAGAAGCAGGCGCTCGACAAGCTGGCGCACATCGAGAACAAGATCGGGTATCCCGACAAATGGCGCGATTACAGCACGCTGACCATCGTCCGCGGCGACGCCCTGGGCAATGGGCTGCGCGCCAATCAATTCGAGTTCAAGCGGCAGTTGAATAAGATTGGCAAGCCGGTGGACCGCAGCGAATGGGGCATGACTCCACCCACGGTCAACGCTTATTACAATCCGCAGGAGAACAACATTAACTTTCCGGCGGGCATTCTACAGCCGCCCTTCTATGATCCCAAAGTTGACGATGCGGTAAACTTCGGCGCCATTGGCGCGGTTATTGGCCACGAACTCACGCACGGCTTCGACGATCAGGGCAGCCAGTTCGATGCCCAGGGAAACCTCCGCAACTGGTGGACTCCCAAAGACCGCGAACAGTTCGACAAGTTGGAGGCGTGCGTCGTCAACGAGTACGACAGCTTCGTTGCGGTGGATGATGTTCACGTTCGCGGGCAACTGACGCTGGGAGAGAACACGGCCGACAACGGCGGGCTGCGCATTGCCGACATGGCCTTGCTGGACGTGCTGGGCAATGCTCCGCAAAAGCCGATCGACGGCTTCACCCCCGAGCAGCGTCTGTTCGTCGGCTGGGGCCAGGTCTGGTGCGAGAATGATCGTCCTGAGTTTGCCCGCATGATGGCCGGAGTCAATGAGCACTCGCCGGGAAAATTCCGGGTCAACGGCGTGGTCGGAAACATGCCCGAGTTCCAGAAGGCGTACAACTGCAAGTCCGACGCGCCCATGATGCGCAAACCCGCTTGCCGGGTTTGGTAGTGACCGATCGCAGGGTAGTTTCACATGGGCTTGCGCCGCACCGTAGGGATGGAGAAAACTCTTTTAGCTGTCATCCTGAGCGACGAGCGTAGCGAGGAGTCGAAGGACCCCTATAGCTGGTAAAAAGCATGCGTGGCCATCGTCCATATCGCTATACGGTTTACATTCTCGGCAGCATCAGCGGCACGCTGTATATTGGCATGACCAGTAATCTGCACTTTCGGGTGCGTCAGCACAAGGAGCACACGTTTCGCGGGTTTACTGCCGATGTATGAGGTTGACCGCTTGCTCTATTACAAAACCTATGGCGATGTTTCGACAGCGATCGCTCGCGAAAAACAGTTGAAGGGTTGGAAACGCGAGAGAAAGATTGCACTGATTGAGGAGAGCAATCCGCAGTGGAAGGACCTGAGCTATGCATGGTATGAGAAGCCAGTGAGAACGACGTTTCAAGGATAGAGTTGAGCGACTATAGGGGTCCTTCGACTCGTCGCTTCGCTCCTCGCTCAGGATGACAGCCGTGCAAAGCGGGCTTCGTGCATAGGAGTTATTCCGGAGACTATAAAAGGCGGCGCGCCCTTCCTCTCACATCCCCAATCTCCTTTTCGCGTAGAATGATGGGTTTCTACATTCATTCCTGACTCCACCGGAGACTTCCTCTTATGCGCAGAACCGCACTGATTGCCCTCATCCTTTCGTTGATGACAGTTCCGCTGCTGGCCCAGGCGCCTCAGAGTTCCACGAAGGCCACGGTCCCACTACCGCACGTCGCTGCGCTTTCTCCGGCGGCCGAACAAGCCATGGCCTCCGTCGATCCCGAGAAGATTCGTGCGCACGTGAAGTTTCTGGCCAGCGATCTGCTGGAGGGCCGCGGCACCGGCGCGCGTGGAGGCGATATCGCCGCCGAGTACATTGCCACCCAGTTTGCGTTGTACGGACTGCAACCGGCGGGCGACCACGGCGGCTATCTGCAAAAGGTGGCGATGCTGGGCATTGCCACGCAGGATGACTCCACCTTTGCGCTCGTTCCCGACAAGGGCGAGCCCATGAACTTGCGCAACCGCGTGGACGTCGTCGCCATGGACGAAACCACCAAGACGGTGGACGACCTGGACGCTCCCATCGTGTGGATGGGCTACGGCATCGACGCTCCCGAGTTCAACTGGAACGATTACAAGGACGTCGATGTGAAGGGCAAGGTGCTGCTCATGATGGTCAACCAGCCGCCTTCCGACGATCCCAAGTTTTTCGGCGGCGGCAAGGCTCTCACCTACTATGGCCGTTGGACCTACAAGTACGAGCAGGCTGCGCGCATGGGAGCGGCCGGAGTCATGCTCATTCATAAGACCGACATGGCCAGCTACGGTTGGAACGTGGTGCGCAACTCGTGGTCGGGTGAGCGCGCGTATTTGCGTGACGACCCCGCTCCCAAGTTGAAGGTCGCCGCATGGATTCAGCTTGACGTTGCCGCTAAACTTGCCGCGGCGTGCGGCATGAACCTGGACGAGATAATGGCAGCAGCGCAGAAGCCGGGCTTCAAGGCGGTCCAATTGCCGGCTAAACTGAAACTCCACATCGTCAGCACGGTACGGCCGTTCGAGTCGAGTAATGTAATTGCCAAGCGCGAGGGTTCCGATCCCAAGCTGAAGGCCGGAGGCGTGATCTACAGCGCGCATTACGATCACCTGGGCATCGTGCCCGGCATGGCGGGCGACAATATCTACAACGGCGCGCAGGACAATGCCACGGGTGTCGGCATTCTTCTGGAGATCGCGCGCGCCTTTGCCGAAGCGCCGCAGTCGCCCAGGCGTTCCGTATACTTCGCTTCGGTCACCGCGGAGGAGCAGGGGCTGCGCGGCTCCCAGTATCTGGGCTTGCATCCGCCGGTCCCAGCGAAGGAGATTTCGCTCGACCTGAACTACGATGACGTGCCGCCCCTCGGGATGCCGGAGCAGGTCAACGTTTCGGGCGCCGAACGCACCACGTTCTATCCCACGGTCGAACGTACCGCCAAAGAGTTTGGCCTGGCGATTGTGCCTGACTCGCAACCCGGAGCAGGGCACTATTTCCGCTCTGATCACTTCAGCTTTGCCCGTGTGGGTGTGCCTGCCTTCGCCATTAACGAAGGCGACAAGTACCAGGGCCATGACGCCGAGTGGGGCAAGCAGCAGGCCCGCGACTACGTTGCCAAGCATTACCACCAGCCCAGCGACGAGTACTATCCGGAGATGGATTTCCGCGGCGACGCGGTGATGGCGCAATTTGGGATCGCCCTGGGATGGCAGGCCGCAAACCAGCCGGCAACGGTAGGCTGGCAGCCCGGCGACGAGTTCGCGAAGAAGCGGCTCGCAGCTAGCAATTAGCAACTCGCTCTTAGCAGGTGGCAATTAGCCGTCAACAGTCAGCCACCAACCGTGCATTGTCGTCCTGAGGTGTATCGCCGTACGCAATAGGCCGAGATTGCACAAGCACACGTCACAGCGGGCCGAGCTCCAGTTTCGAATGGAAAGAAGTTCGTCCCCCTTTCCCAATTGGTGTGAGAGAATCACTCCGAGGAACATCAGTTCTTAGCTCTGAGAGCGCTTAGTAGGTTTAGGTGGAAGGCTTGCTGTATCAAGAGCAGCTAATGACCTCTGGGCAGAGAAATGTCAGGAAACGGAACCCGAAGCGTGTTGCAACCGCTGAAGAGCAACTCACGAGCGTCAACCGTGATCTCGAAGAACTGAGCGGAAAACCCAATAAGACGCCGGCGGACATTTCGGCCCTGGAGAAACTCAGAACCCGCAAGAAGCACCTAAGTAAGAAGCGAACGGAAAAATCAGAACTGCACGCCCGGCGGGGAGAACGACACTGATGCATCTAAAGCTTGACACAAGAAATCTTCCTGTTGCTAAGGCTCATCCCTTGACTTCGTGGCACGGCGGTCACATTATTCCCGGAAAGGGAACACGGGATCTGCGGATAGGTCAATCGATGACGGATGTCGAGTTAATTCTGGGTAATCCCAACGAAAAACGTTCGCTAGTCGATCACTTTTTTTACGTATATAAGAGCCCGGGAATCGACGTTGATTTTGGGTGTTCGCAATGGGTTAAGCGGTTGTTTTTTTACGATGTGAATGTAGAGGGTCATACTAAGAGAGCCCCGGTAGCCCTCGATGGAATCGGTTTTCGCACGCCTAAGACCAAAGTGATCAACGTGCTGGGTAAACCCCAGTGTGAAGGTGGACCGGTACGCGTTGCAAACCGGAAGAAAACCTGGATTTATTATGACTCCGGCCTTCAATTCGATTTTGACAGCCGGGACCGAGTGATCATCATCTCCGTGTGTGATCCGAAGCTGAATCGGCCAGCCGAGGAATGCTGACAAGTTCTGCGCACGTCTCTGCCTACTCGAAGATCAATATCGCCGCCGCGATCACCGTGGTCCAGCGTTCGCGCTTATCACCAACGGCGCTCTGCGTGATGTTGGCGGTGCGCACGATCTTGTTCGACAGGCGATAGACCTCTTTCTTCTCGTCCCATGACTTGTCGGCGTCGAACTCCACATCGAGCGTGGTGGCCAGCATCTCGGCGGCCAGCTCTTCAGCGTAGTCCCCGGCGACATCGTCGGTTTCGCCGAAGGAGTGATGCTCGCTCAAATAGCCATAGGTGCTGCGGTCAGCCGGAATCGCCAGTCCAATCGAGGCCGCCGTCAGGCGGTGCGGCTCGCGGGTAGAGTTCTCCGCCACCACCGCGAACGTGACCTCTCCCGGCGACAGGTACGGCAGTCCGTCCTTGCGCGGAACCAGCTTGCAGTTGGGAGGGAAGATGGACGACACCCGCACCAGGTTTTGGGCGGCAATACCCGCATCGCGCAGCGCCAATTCGAAGGAGGTGAGCCGCTCCCTGTGTTTTCCCACCCCCTTGGTGAGGAAGATGCGCTTGGGAACCATGTCTTTCGCCAATTTAAGTTCTCCAAAACAGACGTGGTTGTAACTGAATCGTTAAAAATAACACACGAGAACGTGACGATTGTGTGAAAACAACAATAAGAATCGAGAAAAATGTCCGGAATGGGTCATCGGGCGGTGCTCGCTGCGGGCAGCGCCATCTTCAGCTTCACCGCAATGTCGATGAATGCAAGCGCGGCGCGGCTGAGCGCCTTGTCTTTGCGGAAGACCAGCGCCAACTCGCGTTGAATGCTCGCGTCCGCCAGGGTGAGCGCATCCAGCGCGTTGGCCTGCAGGTCCTCGGCCACGTGGGAGCGCGGGATGAACCCGATTCCCACGTCGGCTGCCACGAAGCGCTTCAGCAATTCGCTGGAATCGAGTTCCATGGATATCCTTGGCTTCAACTTGCGCTCGTGGAAGAGCATTTCCAGTGCGTCGCGCGTGCGGCCCACCTTGGGCAGCAGCAGCGGATACTCCACAACTTGCGCTACCGTCGCTTTGTTCTGTCCGGCCAGGGGATGATGCGGCGGCGTGATCACGACCAGTTCGTCGCGATGAATGGGCACCACGGTGAGGCGCTTGTCGGGCACCGGCATGGACACGACTCCGAAGTCACACGAGTTCTCGATGATCGCCTCCAGAATCTTGTTGTGCTCCAGCCGCTTCACGCTGACCGCGACGCTCGGGTATTGCCGCTTAAACTCGGCGAAAACTTCCGGCAGGATGTGCAGGCAGGTGCCTTCATTGGCGGAGACGACCAGCTCGCCGCGAGGCACGCGATGCATTTCCGCCAGCGAGACCAGCATGACGCGGCGCTGCTCCAATACGTCCTCCGCATACTTCTGGAAGACTTTGCCCGGCCCGGTCACGGCCACCTTGCCGCCGCTGCGGTCGAGCAGCTTGGCCCCAACTTCTTCTTCCAAGGCGCGAATCTGCGACGAGATCGCCGGCTGGGTGCGAAAGCGCCGCTCGGCCGCTCGCGAGAAGCTGCTGAGCCGTGCGACCTCCAGAAATGTCTCGAGCTGATCGAAGTCCATGAGAAAGACAGCAATTAGCAACTAGTAATTAGTGATTAGCAATTAGGGAAGAGGGTGCAAGTGGACACGTGGAGTTCAAAGAGCGATCCCCTCGTCCGGAACATTGACTGCTAAAACTGATCGTGGACATTCTGATTTTACGGGGCTATCCGGGCTTTCGCCAGCAGAATCATGAGGTTGCCATTCATAAAGCCGGGTTATGCCGGTCATAAAAACATTGTATGAGCTGCCGGTTGCGGCGGCGCGTATGCTGCTTGTGTGCGCTTCAGTGATCACGCAAAGCCACGCCAATTTCCTAACCAATGCAGTTCGCAGTTCCGAATTCCTACTCCGGAAGGCCGCACCGCTCCGCCGGGCAAGCTGGCGTGAGTGCGGGCATGACGTTCCGCAAAATCTTCACTGCAACACAACCGCCGTCCTCGTACCACGTACGCGGGTGCGCCTCCGGGCGAGCGACGGACAAGGAGAATTCCAATGCCTGATACCAAGCCTGATCCGAAAGCAGTCCTGGCATTTGTCAAGGAGAACAACGTGCAAGTGCTCGATCTGCGCTTCACCGATCTCCCCGGACTGTGGCATCACGTCTCTTATCCGATCGCTCAACTGAGCGAAGCGTCGTTTGAAGAAGGCTTTGGCATGGACGGCTCGTCGATCCGCGGCTGGGCTGCCATCCATGAAAGCGACATGCTGCTCATTCCTGATGCCAAGAAGTACATGCTCGATCCCTTCACCGAGGTCCCGACCATGGTGATGGTGTGCGACGTGATCGATCCGGTCACCAAGCAGCGCTACGACCGCGATCCACGCTACATCGCCACCAAGGCCGAGATGTATCTGGTTTCCACCGGCCTCGCCGACACCGCTTATTTCGGCGCCGAAGCGGAGTTCTTCATCTTCGACAACGTGCGCTTCGATCAGAACGAGCACGAGGGCTATTACTTCGTCGATGCCGAAGAAGGCCGCTGGAATTCCGGACGCGTCGAGAACAACCTGGGCTATCGTCCGCGCTACAAGGAAGGCTACTTCCCGGTGCCGCCCACCGATCACTACCAGGACCTGCGCACCGAGATGGCGATGACCATGCTGAACTGCGGCCTCACGGTGGAGTGCCATCATCATGAAGTCGCCACCGGCGGGCAGACCGAAATCGATCTGAAATTCGATTCGCTGATCAAGTCGGCTGACGCTATGATGCTCTACAAGTACATCGTGAAGAACGTCGCCAACCAACACGGCAAGACGGTGACCTTCATGCCCAAGCCGCTCTTTCAGGACAACGGCAGCGGCATGCACACCCACCAGTCGCTGTGGAAGGAAGGGAAGCCGCTGTTTGCCGGCGACGGCTATGCGGGCTTGTCGCAGATGGCGTTGTGGTATATCGGCGGACTGATCAAGCATGGGCCGGCCTTGTCGGCCATCATTGCGCCCACCACCAACTCCTACAAACGCCTGGTGCCGGGCTTTGAGGCCCCGGTGAACCTGGCGTATTCGCGCCGCAATCGCTCGGCGGCGTGTCGTATTCCGATGTATTCGGCTTCGCCCAAAGCCAAGCGCGTGGAGTTCCGTCCGCCCGATCCCAGTTGCAATCCGTACCTCGCTTTCTCGGCGATGCTGATGGCGGGGCTCGACGGCATTGAGAACAAGATCGATCCGGGTCAGCCGCTGGACAAGGACATCTACGATCTGGGTCCGGAGGAACTGGCGAAGGTCCCATCCATGCCGGGATCGCTGGAGAACGCGCTGGACGCGCTGGCGCGCGATTATCAGTTCCTGCTCAAAGGCGACGTTTTCACCGAGGAGATGCTGAACACGTACATCGACTACAAGCGCGAGAAGGAAGTGAACGCCATGCGCCTGCGTCCGCATCCCTACGAGTTTCAGATGTACTACGACATCTAGAGCGGGCCAGAGTTGGTGTATCTGGCATGTACTCGTAGCGCGGGCCTAACATTGAATTGTCATCCTGAGCGGAGCGCCCGCAAAGACTTTCCGACCCGCTGCTGTTGCGGGTCGGGCGGGCGCGCAGTCGAAGGATCTGCGGTTGTTCCCGACAGCGTAACCATATCGGCGAACCGCAGATCCCTCGACTCGGACCGCGCCGCGCATTCAGCCAAACGCGGGCTGGATGCGCTTTTGGCGCGGCCCTCCCTCGGGATGACAGTATTGTCTTTTGGTCCTCACGAATAGTAGTAAAGCGTCACTCTACCCGTGCTCGGAGTAACCCCCTTCTCCATCTCAACCTCGAAGATAATAAAATGCGGTGAACTGGAGAAGCTGAATGAAGCTGGAAGTATTTGAGGATGCCGAGGCGGTGGCACGGGCCGCCGCGGCGATCATTGCAACCGACGCGCGCGCCGCAGTTGCTGCTCGCGGACGTTTCATCATGGCGGTCAGCGGCGGCAAGACGCCATGGATCATGTTGCGCGCACTCGCGGGCGAACAGGTGCCTTGGAAAGATGTGCATGTCTTCCAGGTTGACGAGCGCATTGCACCCGCCGGAAATCCGGACCGCAACCTGACACATCTGCGCGCCAGCTTGCTCGAACACGCGCCCCTACCGCCGCAACGGATCTACGCTATGCCGGTGGATTCGCCCGACTTGCAAGCGGCTGCCAAACAATATGCGCGAACCCTTGTGCAGGTTGCCGGATCGCCGCCGGTGCTGGATCTGGCGCACCTGGGCATGGGACCCGACGGCCACACTGCCTCGCTCGTGCCCGGCGATTCGGTCCTCAAGGTGACTAATGCTGACGTTGGGCTGACCGGCGTGTATGTGGGCAGGCGTCGCATGACGTTAACCTATCCGGTGCTGAATCGCTCGCGGCGCATCTTATGGTTGATGACCGGCAGTGATAAGGTTGCGATGTTGCCGCGTTTGCTCGAAGGCGACACCACCATTCCCGCCGGGCGCATCAGTCGCGACCAGGCTGTGGTGCTCGCCGATCGAGCGGCCGCAGCTAACTTACCGTCGAAACACCAATAGACCAATGGCCGATGAATCAAACGGGCGGGTGACGATCTCTCCACTGGCAGGCAAGCCGGCGCCGAAGGAGATGCTCGTCGATGTCGCCCGGCTCGAACAGGAATACTTCGAGCGTAAGCCCGACGTAAGTGACGCCACGCAGATGGTCAGCTTTGGGACTAGCGGCCACCGGGGGTCTTCGCTCCACGGGACCTTCACCGAGGCGCACATCCTGGCCATCACGCAGGCCATTTGTGACCACCGCCGCAGCGAGGGAATCGATGGTCCGCTCTACATGGGCAAAGACACCCATGCGCTGTCGGCGCCAGCCCAGCGCACCGCGCTTGAAGTCCTGGCCGCCAACAATGTCGAGACCATAATCCAGAAAGACGACGGTGTCACACCGACGCCGGTCATTTCTCGTGCCATTCTGGTTTATAACCGCGGTCGCAAAGAACTTTTGGCCGACGGCATTGTCGTCACACCGTCGCACAATCCGCCGGAAGACGGCGGCTTCAAGTACAACCCGACCAACGGCGGAGCCGCCGATACCGACATTACAAGTTGGGTTGAGGACCGCGCCAACGAGTTCTTGCGAGCTTCGAATGCCGGTGTGAAGCGCGTGTCATACGCAGCGGCGCTGAAAGCTGGCACGACGCACCAGCAAGACTTCGTGCTGCCCTACGTCGAGGATTTGCACAACGTCATCGACATGGAGGCGATTCGCTCGGCTGATCTGAAGTTGGGCGTGGATCCACTCGGCGGCGCCGCTGGGCCTTACTGGGAGCCGATCAACGCGGCGTATGGGCTAAACATTGACGTCGTAAATCCGAAGGTTGATCCGACGTTTTCGTTCATGACCGTAGACCACGACGGCAAGATTCGTATGGACTGCTCCAGTCCATACGCGATGGCGGGGCTCGTTGGCCTCAAAGATCGTTACCAGGTGGCCTTCGCCAATGATCCTGATGCGGACCGGCACGGCATCGTCACGCCCTCGGCGGGATTGATGAATCCGAATCACTATCTGGCCGTTGCGATCCAATACCTGCTCACGCATCGCGAGCGCTGGGCAGCGGATGTCGCGGTCGGCAAAACCCTGGTCAGCAGCAGCATGATTGATCGCGTGGTGAACAAGCTGGGCCGCCGCCTGTGCGAAACGCCGGTAGGCTTCAAGTGGTTCGCGCCGGGATTGTTCGACGGTTCGTTCGGCTTCGGCGGAGAAGAGAGCGC
>Ga0187880_1001743_pt1 | contig 17142 bp, 19 predicted proteins | sample June2016WEW_19_4_FD_132998 | JGI IMG/M metagenome (GOLD analysis project Ga0187880, IMG submission 132998) | Peatland microbial communities from SPRUCE experiment site at the Marcell Experimental Forest, Minnesota, USA - June2016WEW_19_40 | ecosystem: Environmental > Terrestrial > Soil >...
CCCCCGATAAGCTCGCCAACTTCTACGTCGGCGACGTGGTGGCGGTCGATTCGGACTACAACGGCGCCATCGGTTATGTGGGCGCGGGTGCGCCGGCAGCCTATCTCTCGTCACCCTTGAACCCAAGCACCCAATCGGACTTCATCCGTCGCGTCACCTTCAACGTGGCGCGCGTTTCGTCCAAGACCGCAACTGCCTTGCTCCTGGCCCAGTCCTTGATCGGCCCGCCCACCAGCGGCATGGGTGTGCAGAAGGTGTTGGCGTTCGTGGACCGCGAGGGCAGCAGTTTCTTCCAGGAGTGGTCAGGCCTGTTTGTCATCGTAGGCGAAACCGGCGGTCGCGCCTGCTTCTACTATCCTCGCCTCCAGGTGGCGGCCAGCGGCGTGGAAACCCGGCAGCCATTCGCTGCGCCTCTGTTCGGTCACATGTTGCACGCCAGCCTGCGCGCACTGCCTAGCGTCGATCCCAACGACGATGAAACCGTGCTCTGCTACCGCAGCTACTTCCCCACGCCCGACGCAGCACTGTTCTGAATGCAGTTGCCTAACCGATGTGAGATGGACATTCCATGAACCTTCTAATCGACAATAACGATGGTTTGGGGCAACAGGATTACACCGCTTGGGTCGACGCCGACCATCTGCCGAAGATCACGCGGCGTTTGAACCAGGCGGCCGCCATGACGGCTTCGCTCGTAGCGGCCGATCCCAGTTTTCATCCGCCGGTAAGTGGAGCGCGGGTGCTGTTGCAGCGCGCCGACGGATTTCGCCTGTTCACCGGCTACCTGGCCGCGACGCCGGAGCAGCAGTATCTTGGCTACAGCCATCAGGGTGCCGCGTGGCGCTATGGCTTGCAAGCGCTCGACGATTCCTGCCTGCTCGACCACAACGCGCTGCCGGTCAGATCGCCCTTCGCCTTTCGCACCGCGGGCGACGCCGTGCGCACCCTCGCCAATGACGTTCTACCCAACGGGCTCGATCTCTCGGGAGTGCAAGACGTCAGCCCGGTCAATCAGTTCGTTATCGTTCCCCAGAACACCTGGACCGAGCACGTGCAGGAGCTCGCCACCATGACGCGCGCCAGCTATCGCGCCCATGACGGCAAACTCTACTTTGAAGAGGTGGGCCAGCAGAGCTTCACCATCAGCGAGCAGGATGCACACTTCGTTCCCGAAGGATTGTTGCTGCTGCAATCGGACCAGTTGCGTAACGATGTGACCATCATCGGCGAGCTCGAACCGCTGGTTTACGTTCGCGATTATTTCCTGGGCAATGGCATTACGTTGGGGTTCTATCTTTCCGACACCCCCTACAGCAAAACCGCGGTCACGGTCTTTCAGGAGGACTACACGGCGGCCTCGCTGGAGCCGACGTTGTGGAGTGTCACCGATCCCAACGGCATGGTCTCGGTCAGCGGAGGTCAACTGCAGATCAACGGCGGCCCTGCGACCGTCAGTTTCGTGGAACAACTGGAGCTGGCCGGTGGCCTCATGATGCAGCACGGCCAAGTCGTGTTCAATGCCGCGTCCAGCGGCACTTTTGGCGGCATCTACAACGGCGCGGTCGGCGATCCCAACTGCATCGCAGGCTTTTCCATTTCGCCCAATGGTGCCAACTGCAACATTCAGGGACTCATCAATGGCGCATTGGTCGGCTCTGCGCTCGCAACCGTGCCCGGGCATCTGTACGAGTTCGCCACCCAGCTGGTTTCCAACGAAGCCCACCGCATTCATCAGACGTATTTGTCTTCGACCCATCCCGCGGGCAACGGTCGAGGCGGCGATTCTGTATCCGCCCTGTTGCGCGTCGTGCTGTCGGTGCACGATGTTGATCCCAACAATCCCGGCACGCTGGCTGCGCCCGCAACCGTGCTCTACGACGGCGTGCTGCCCGCGCCTCCGGGCTTCGCCACCTACGCGCTGGCAAACGGTCCGAACCTGCACATCGGCGTGTCCTTCACGCGTTTGCAGCGCGTCGTCGACACTGAAGTCCGCAGTTTGGTTCCAGGCGGGCAGTTCCACACTCGGCTGACAGGCAATTTCGCCGATGGCGGCGAGTGTTACGTGACCTCGTCCGCCGAGCTGCGGTTTTATCCGCCGTATCCACCGCAGATCAATGAGCAGGTCGTGGTCGCCTATCGCAGCAGCGCGCGCGCCATGGCGCGGGTGCAGGACACCAACAGCATCGCTGCTCATCACCACGGCAGCGACAACGGACGCCGCAGCTACGTTCGGCGATTGAAGCTGCCACTGGCGCCCACCTCGATCGACTGTGAAAATGCGGCGACAGCTTTGCTCGATGACGCGGTGCAGCCAGCCTGGGCCGGCGAATACCGTGTCATCAGCGACTTCCTCCCGGTTGGCGATGTCATTCCCGCCAATGCTGTCCAAATTTCAGCGCCCTCTCGCGGTGCGGCATTCACGGCCATCGTTCGTGAGGTGGATCTGCAAGTGGTCTCCCTGCGCGACGACCGCTCCGAGTACCTGCTGCGTTTCTCCAATGACGCCGCCGAACTGCTCGCCTTCAAGTTTGAAACTATGATCTTGCCCGAGCCGCTCACGGCAATCTTTACCACCACCGTTCCGTCGTCGTCGTTGTATCTTCCATCGCTCACGGCGGCACAAGTCACCAACGTCATCGCCACGGAAATCACAGTGGACGTGGGCATCGCTCCACCTCCCGGCGGCGGCATCGAAGTGCGCCGCTCCAACGGCGGTTGGGGCGCCGGCAGCGACGGCAACCTGGCCGGCCGCTTCACCACCCAGACCTTCAATCTGCCGCGCCTCTCGCGCGTGCAGGGCTACTACCTGCGACAGTACGATGCCTCGTCGCCGGTCAAGTATTCGCGCAACTCAGCCCTGCTGTATGTGGACTATCCGCTGTGAGATTGAAGGAGCGCGGCTCTAGCCACACCGTCCCCTGTTGACATCCTTGTCTTGAAGGGGCGTGGCTCTAGCCACACCGTCCTCTGTTGACATCCATGTCTTGAAGGGGCGCCGGCTTCAGCCGCGCCGAAAAGCCTTCACATAATTTTGTCATCCCGAAGGAGCGCGAGGGAGCGTTGCGACTGAGCGCGACTGAGGGACCTGCTTTTCGATTTTCTCGCAGCTTCTTCAACTCAATTCTACAAAAGGGGATCCCTATGGGCTTTCTTGCCAAATTATTGCAAGGTATCGCTTCCGTTCCCGCCATCGTGCACGGCGTCGAAGGATTGTTCGGCGCCAAGGCGGGCAATGACAAAAAAGCTGCCGCGCTCTCGTTCGTTCAATCCGCCGTGGGCTCCGCAGACGCCATCGCCAGCAAAAACATCGTTGATGCCAATAAGTTTCAGGAAGGCCTGGGCAAGGTCATCGACGGCGTAGTCGCCTGCCTGAACGCGTCGGTGTGGGCCCACAAGTAAACACGCTCAGCCCCGTGGCGCCGCGCATCAAGCCGTGGCGCCGCGCGGGACCCTCAGGTATCCTCGATAAGCAGCTGAGGTCTGCCCATGAAGTCGTTCCTCTATCTCCTGACGCTGGCGGCGGCCGTGAGCATCCCGGCATTGGCCCAGGAGCCTGCCCCCACGCCACAGAACTCGCCCTCCGCTGGCAACACCAGTGCGGAACAGCAGACGAATGCAGCCAGCGCGACCAAGGACAACAGCGGCATCAGCGGCGACCAGATCACCAAGCCAGCCGGCGCCACAGGTACTACTGTCATCGGGTGTCTCAGCGGACCCGATAAGGACGGCAAATATGAGTTGCGGAGCATGCAGCACCGCACCGGGGTCCAGGTCCTTGGCCCCGATGACTTGAAGAACGATTCCGGCAGCAAGGTCAAACTGACGGGCTCATGGGAAGCCCTCCCTCAGCAGCCGCCGCAGACGAAAGCCAAGGAAACGCGCCGCTTCCAGGCGACAGCAATCATGGTGCTCTCGCCCCACTGCATCCCCCCCAGCGAGAAAACGCCCATCAGCAAAGCGAAGCAGCAGTTGCATCAGGAGCAACTACAGCAGCGGGAAGAGCAGCAACAGCAAAAGCCGTCCCAGTGAGCAGGCTAGTCCGAAACAGTAACGCTCACATATCCGCGCTTCTGGCCACCACCTCAGAACACCTTCTTCGAGTCCAGCAGAATCGTCACCGGCCCGCTATTCACTAGCTCAACTTCCATCATCTCCTGAAAGCGTCCTGTCTCGCAGCGCAGCCCCTGCGCGCGAATATGCTCCACGAAAGCGTTGTACAACTCACGCGCGCGCTCCGGTCGCGCGGCCGCATCGAACGATGGCCGCTTGCCTCGCCGGACATCCCCAAACAGCGTGAATTGCGAAACTGCCAGTACCGCCCCGCCTATATCGCCCGCGCTGAGATTCATCTTCCCGGCTTCATCCTCAAAGATCCGTAGTCCCGCCACTTTTTCCGCAAGATAGTCGGCATCGCCCTCGCTGTCCCCCTGCCCCACCCCCAGCAATACCAGCAGACCTTTCCCGATCTCCCCGGTAATCTCGTCGCCCACCTTGACTCTCGCCCGGCCCACTCTTTGCACCACAGCCCGCATGGCAGCGTTGTATCACAGTCGCCGAGGTGAAGACACGGCGGACCGTCCCCTTGCGCAGAAAAGAATTCCCCCCTCGCGTTGACCTTGCCAAGCCTACCGTTTAGGATGAATCGGGCGTCATCTATCTGAGTGTTCGCGAAGCCGCCCGTGTGCTTCGGCTGTCTCAAGGGCCTCGGCATTCTTTACACGGCATCCTGGCTGCAATTAAACTTATGGGTTTGCCCGCCGCGCCGGATGTCACGGTGCGCGATAGGAGAACGAATCGATGGCTTCGGTTGAAGAACGGGTGAAACAGATCATCGTGGAGCAGTTGGGCGTGGATGAAGCGGAAGTGACGCCCAGCGCTTCGTTTGTGGACGACCTCGGCGCCGACTCGCTCGACACCGTCGAACTGGTCATGGCTTTCGAAGAGGCCTTCGAGATCGAGATTCCTGACGAGGACGCGGAGAAGATCCGCACCGTGCAGGACGCCGTGACCTACACCGACCAGCACGCCAAGGTGAAGAAGTAGTCGCCATTCCGGCCACCATTCCGCTCCGCCCGGCTGGCGGGGAGCGGCCTGGTCCCGGTCAGCCGACATACCCAAAGTTTTTCGCTCGCCCGGCAGGCGGGTCGAAAGGAGATTGCTGACCTCATGGCATCCGTAGACGAACGCGTAAAGCAAATCATCGTGGAACAATTGGGCGTGGATGAGGCCGAGGTGACCCCCAATGCGTCCTTCGTGGACGACCTGGGCGCCGATTCACTCGACACCGTTGAGCTGGTCATGGCCTTTGAGGAAGCCTTCGAAATCGAGATCCCCGACGAAGATGCGGAAAAGATCCGCACCGTGAAGGACGCCGTGGACTACATCAACTCGCACGCGAAGGGATCCAAGTAGATTGAGTCGCCGTGTCGTCGTAACGGGAATCGGGGTTATCTGCGCGGTCGGCCACAACACCGCCGAGGTGTGGCCGGCGCTGCTGGCCGGCAAGAGCGGCGTGGAGCGCATTACCGGCTTCGACGCCACCCAGTTTGCCTGCCAGATCGCGGCCGAGGTCAAGAACTTCGACCCTTTGCAGTTCGTGGAAAAGAAGGAAGCGCGCAAAATGGCGCGCTTTATTCATCTGGCCATCGCGGCCAGCGATGAAGCCCTGCGCATGGCCCATTACAAAGTCGAGAATGAAGCGATGGCCGAGCGGACCGGGGTCAACATCGGCTCCGGCATCGGTGGCTTCGACATCATCGAACGCGAACACTCCAACCTGCTCAACGGCGGCCCGCGCAAGATCTCACCGTTCTTTATTCCTGCGGCCATCGTGAACCTGGCTGCCGGGCAAGTCAGCATTCGCAATAACGCCAAAGGTCCGAACGAAGCCACCTGTACCGCCTGCACCACCAGCGCGCACTCCATTGGCGATGCCGCCCGGGTCATCAAGTATGGCGATGCCGACGTGATGATTGCCGGTGGCACCGAAGCCGCCATCACGCCCATGGGCGTCGGCGGATTCGCAGCCATGCGCGCGCTCTCCACGCGCAACGACGATCCTCACCGTGCCAGCCGTCCCTGGGACAAAGACCGCGACGGCTTCATCATCGGCGAAGGCTCCGGCATCCTGATCCTGGAAGAGCTTGAGTCCGCCAGGAAGCGCGGCGCGAAAATCATCGCTGAGGTGGTCGGTTACGGCATGAGCGCTGACGCCAACCACATCACCCAGCCGGCGGAGAACGGCGAAGGCGGATTTCGCGTGATGCGTAATGCTATGCGCGATGCCGGGATCGCCCCCGAGCAGATCGGCTACGTCAACGCCCACGGCACCTCCACTCCGCTGGGCGACGAGTTGGAGGCTACCGCCATCAAGCGCGCCTTCGGCGATCACGCCTACAAGATGCTGGTCAGCTCCACCAAGTCGATGACCGGGCATCTGCTGGGCGGCGCGGGAGGATTGGAAGCTGCGATCACCGTGCTGGCGCTGCGCGATCAGGTCGTCCCGCCGACCATCAATCTCGACAACCCGGACGAGGGTTGCGATCTCGACTTTGTGCCCCACACTTCCCGCCAGGTCAGCATGGATTACGCCATGTCGAATTCCTTCGGCTTCGGCGGCACCAACGGTTGCCTGGTCTTCAAGCGCTGGACGGAGTAGAAGCAACTGGCAACTGGCAACTGGCAACTGGCAACTGGCAGTTAGCAGCCAGCAATTAGCAGCTAGCCGTCAACCCCGATCAGCCTTTCCTGCTGCCATTCTATCCACTAACCACTGCCTTTGGCGCTTCCCACAGTTCCACGCGGTTCCCTTCCAGGTCCATGATCCACGCGAACTTCCCGTACTCGGCCTCTTCCACCTTGGGATCCACCTGCACGCCCTCCTCGCGCAGCGCCTTCAGCAGTTCGTCCAGGTTCTCTACGCGGAAATTAATCATGAAACTCGACAGGCTGGGCGCGAAGTACTTCGTCTCCTGGGGAAAGATCGCCCACACATTGCAGCCCGGGATTTCCGGGTGGTCAGCGTCACGCCACATCGCCCCTGAACCGTCGGCCGCGCTCTCAATGCCGAGGTGTTGGCGATACCACTCGTAAAGCGCCTTCGGGTCTTTCGCTTTGAAGAAAATCCCACCCAGTCCAATCACTCTTTTCATGCAGTTTCCCTCGTGTCACTCGCGCTTCATCTGGTGTCCGCGACGACATACACATACCGCAGCACGCTATCGCCGGTGTTCACAACGTTGTGCTCGGTTTCCGGCGGACAGTAGAGCGCAGAATTCGCTTTGACCTCCAACTTATTTCCCTCCGCCAGCACCATCTGCCCATGACCTTCCAACACAACCAGCAGTTCCTCGTGATGTCCTGTGCTGTGTTTGCCGACCGCTTGGTTGGGATTGAGAACAACGTACCCGGACTTCATCCTGACGCTCTCTGGCGGTCCGCCCAGAATCTCTTTGTAGCTTTGCGAGTCGAGCGAGACGACTTTCAGCCGTGGTTTGGAGGTATCCCCTGCGCATGCATAAGTCGGCACAAGAAGAAGAGAGACCGTTCCTATTGCCGCGAGCAGAACAAAGCTACCGATGAGCCGTCGGACTTTCATGTAGGTAATCCTCGGGAAATCTTAAGTCCAAAAAGAAAGCACGGAGAAATCTCCGTACCTTTGTGTCGCAGCCTGCCCTGAGCGAAGCCGAAGGGTGGCGAACCGCCTCCTACGCCTTCTTGCCCTGGTTCTTCAGCACCTCGATGGCGCGATTCAACTGATCGTCTGGCTGATTGGCTTTCTGTTGCTTCTCCTGCTGCGCGTCTTCCGGTGCATTCTCGTCCTCGTCGGGAGCGATGAAGTCGTCGTTGTTATCGGCAACCAGGATGTTCGGCGTAACTGCCGCGTCCTGCACCGCCTTGCCCGATGGCGAGTAGTACTTGGCAACCGACAGCACCAGCGCCGAGCCGTCCGGCATGTCGATCACTTTCTGGATCGACCCCGAACCGAAGGTCTTGTCGCCGACCACGTCGCCGCGCGCGTTCTCCATCACGGCGGCGGCCACGATCTCAGCCGCTCCGGCCGTGCCGCGGTTCACCAGCACCACCAGCGGCAGGCTGGTCACCGCCTTCTCCGGATCGGCGTTGAAGATTTGCTTGGGATATTTCTGGCCTTGCAGGTAGGTGATGGTGCCGTGGTTCAGAAAAAGGTTCGCGGTAGCGATGCCTTCGTTCTCCTCGCCGTCGCCCGAATTGCGCAGGTCGAGAATGATCTTCTTGGCGCCTTCCTTCTGCACCGCTTTCAGCTTGTTGGCAATCTCCTGCGAACGCCCCTTAGGGAAGTCATCCACCTTGATGTAGGCGATGCCGTCTTCCATCATCTTGTCGCTGATCGGCGGGTCAACAACAATGGCGCGCGTCAGTTCCGACTTCACCGGCTGCGCCCGCCGCGGACGCACCACGGAAACATTGACCACCGACCCCGGAGTCCCGGTCAGCAGGCCGTCAATCTCCGCCAGCGACATGTCGCGCGTGGTCTTGCCTTCGATGGCCTCGATGATGTCGCCGCTCTCGATGTCCGCCTTGTCGGCCGGCCCGCCCGGAATCACCGAGATCACCGCCGCATAGCCGTAGCGCTTGGAAACCGCGGCGCCGATACCGGCCTTGCCTTCCTTGCGCTGCTTGTAATCCTTGTACTCGGTGGGATCGAGATAGCTGGAGTTGGCGTCCAGCGATTCCAGCAACCCGTGCAGGGCGCCGCTCGTAACGCTGGGAATGTTCGGTTCCTCGACGTACTCGGTGCGAATGCGCGACAGCACTTCGCTGTAAACGCCCAATTGGCGATACGAACCGTCGTCATTGGTGTTGGCCCGAACTCCCAGTCCGCCAACCACGGCAAACGTGGCCAGCACAAAAGAGAGGGTGAGAACGATAAGCTTGGTGGTCTTTGACATGTGTAATTCGCTGGGAGGGACACTCTCGCTCCCATTCTACCTCAGTTTCGATGCCAGACTGACGGGAAGGTGGCAGGAAAAATTGCCTAACTTCCCGCAAATTGCCCACTTCCGGCTATCGGTTGGACGTAGGCTGAAGGCGAATCGTAAGCGCCTCCCGTGGAGGTCTTCCTTGATGCTGGGCCTCCGGGAGCTACGAAAAGGGGTCCTCGATTCGCAGATCGCCAAATTCTTGGCCATGCTGCATGTCTTCGCTATAGAGAATGCTACACCGCGCTTCGATCGCTCCCGTGAGGATCAGGGAGTCGTACCAGGAAAGACGATACCTGTCCTGCAACCGCAGGGTTTCGGCAAAGAATGCCGGTGAAGAATGGACAGCCAGCAGTGGGCGAAATACTGTTCCCAGGTACTGCTCGGCTTCCGCCACCGTCATCGGGGGCGCAAAACGCCGGAGCGCGACGTTGAAAAACTCCTGTACGACCTGGTAGCTCACCACTCCCTTACCCGTCGCAACTGCTTGCCGTATGAGCTGCATGGACCGGCGCAGCTTTGCCGTCGCGCTCGTGTCGAAGGAATAAACGAAGATGTTCGTGTCAAGAAAAAATCTACCGTTCATTCATTTCATCCCGGCTAAAGTGACGGCCCGCTTTGACATGGCGAAGGCGCCGCATGAGCGCATCCACCTCCTGCCCATTTCCCGACTGGGCAGTGAAGTTCAGCAACCATTCCCGAAAGGCTGCGTTGAGGGTTTTGCGTTGAGACCGCGCCACCAGTCGAGCCTGTTCGATCAGGTCTTCGTCGGCGCTTAGAGTTATGTTTTTCATACGATAACAGTGTACACGAAAACAGTGTACCCACTTCGAACATCCAGCCCGTCTGTCTTCCTTTTCGTGTCCCTCACAACCTGCCCTGCGCTTGCCCTGATAAACTCCTCTTTCTTACGTTGAACCCCGGAAAGCGAAGAGCGAAAGGCGAAGAGCGAAGAGAGCGAATCGCAAAAGGCGACCATCGAACCATGGCCCGCAATCTTGACAAGTCCCGCGCATTGCAAACCCGCGCTGAGCGGCTCATCCCCGGCGGAGTCAATTCGCCGGTCCGCGCCTTCCGTTCGGTGGGCGGCACGCCACCGTTTCTGGTCCGCGGCCTGGGCGCGCACGTGTGGGACGCCGACGGCAACCGCTACATCGACTATGTCGGCTCATGGGGGCCGCTGATCCTCGGCCACTCGCCGCCCGAGGTCATCGAGGCCATCGTCCAGGCCGCCCGCAACGGCACCAGCTTTGGCGCCTCCACTCCAACCGAAGCTGACCTGGCCGAACTGGTGATCGAGGCCTTTCCCGCAATCGAGAAGGTCCGCTTCGTCAGTTCGGGAACGGAAGCAACCATGTCGGCGATCCGGCTGGCCCGCGCGCACACCCAGCGCAAGTTCATCGTGAAGTTCGAAGGCTGCTATCACGGGCACAGCGACGCCCTGCTGGTGAAAGCCGGCTCCGGCGTGGCCACGCTCGGCATCCCCGGCTCGGCGGGCGTGCCGGAAGAGTTTGTCGCATTCACCCTGGCGCTGCCCTACAACGATCGCAGCGCCGTGGAGGCCGCCTTCGCCAAATTTCAAGGCCAGATCGCCTGCGTGATCGTCGAGCCGGTGGTCGGCAACATGGGATGCGTTCCGCCCCGGCCGGGCTACCTCGCGGCCCTGCGCGAGATCACCGCACGCGAAGGCGCGCTGCTCATCTTCGACGAGGTCATGACCGGCTTCCGCGTGGCCTTTGGCGGCGCCTCGGAGCTGTACAACATTAAGCCTGACCTCACCACGCTGGGCAAGATCATCGGAGGTGGTCTGCCGGTGGGCGCTTACGGCGGGCCGGGAAAGATCATGAACTTGGTCGCGCCCGTTGGTCCCGTGTATCAGGCGGGCACGCTGAGCGGCAATCCGCTGGCAATGGCGGCAGGTATCGCCACGCTCTGCCAGTTGAAGGCCAACCGGCAGCCGTTCTACAAGCAGCTCGATGACATGGCGGGCAAGCTGGTCACGGGCATTACCGCAGCCGCGAAGGAGGCTGGCGTGACGATGACCGCCAACCGCGTGGGGTCGATGTTCACGTTCTTCTTCACCGACAAGCAAGTCATCGATTGGGAAAGCGCGGCCACCTGCGACACTGCAAAGTTTGGCCGCTTCCACGGTGCCCTGCTCGACGCCGGAGTCTGGCTGCCGCCCTCGCAGTTTGAGACCGCATTCCTCAGCATCGCGCACATCCAGGGCGATATAGACGACACCATCGCCGCGGCAAGAGAAGCGCTGGCACAGATCTAAGAAATGGCCTGGGAGACAGAGCAGTCCTGCACTTCACCTCTCCCGCGCCGGTGTGACTTCCAATTCGAACCGGTGCTGGCTGGCGGGATCGTCAGCCGTAAAGATCACCGTCGGCTTGCCAGCCGCAGCCATGACCGCCGAACGCACTTTCACCTGCCTGATGGGCGGCGCTGTATTCCCGCTTTCCGTTCCCACCGACGAAATCTCGGACGTCACCTCCAATTCAAGCCCGTCGGCAACCTCGAACGCGCGCACGTCAAGGTTGACACCCACATCCACGTAGTTCGTCCCACCTTTCGTATCGGGGATGGGGACGCGCGTACCTGATCGCAAGTTCCACCACGTCGTCTTTTCCGCCTGCGGTGGGTCGGCAGCGATGTTCATGGTGAAAGCGCGCTGGTTGAGCACCTTGCCCTCGTCCCTCTCCCGCAGCACAAAACTCAGCTTGTAATAGTGCTTCGGGGCTGGAGAGGCCAGCTGTGAGACCTTCGCGTTGCCGTCGGTGGCCTGTTTCGCAGGCGTTTCCTGCGAGATCGCCAGCCGCGGAGCCGCCGCCAGCCCTACAGCCATGATTGCGATATGGAACAGTCGGATGCGCATCAGTTTTCTCCTTGTTTGCGGCTGGTTTCATTCACCAGCGGCTGAATGTTGATGGGGACAATGGCGATCTCACGATCATCTTGGTTGCTCTGCAGGTGGCTCAGTGTTTCAGGATGGGTTTGTGCCAGCGCTAACAAGGCGCGCTCCTCCGAATTCAGTGGCGTCGGCGAGGGGAATTGGGGGCGGATCGCTGCCTGTTTCGTGCTTGCTGATGGTGCGGGCCGGACGACATTGGGACTTCGTGAAGGCGCTTTCGCAACCAGGGCCCGCCTTGGCGCAGGTTCCTGGCTGGCATAGGTGTTCACATTCTTCGGCTGAGACTCAACCGGCGGCCTCTGTTGTTGCGTCGTTGTTGGTTGCTTGGCAATGATCGCCTGGCTAGCCCGATCGTGCAATCCGATCCATGCTGCAACCGCGAGCATCGCCGCACATGCGGCAACGGCGCCCCACCACCGCCATAGCTTCCACCGGCGCTCGGCATGCAGTCTCACTCGCTGCAGAACCCGCTGTTCCATCCCGGCGAGCGGTTCGGCGTCGCGGTATTCCGCGAGCGCCTCGTCGAGAACCTGGTCGAATTCGTCGTTATTAGTCATCTCTGTTTTTCCCTAAGTGCCGAGAGTTTCTCCCTGAGCATCTGTCGCGCCCGAAAAATGCGCCCTCGTACCGAGGATTCGGGGATGCCGAGCACGCCGGCAATCTGCCGCGAGTTCAACTCCTGCAACGCCGAGAGCACCAGCGGATATCGCAGCTCTTCGGGAAGCGCCGCGATCAGCTTTTGAACCTGCTCGACGCGCTGGCGGTGCATGGCCAGGTGTTCGGCGTCGGGCTGGTTGCTGGTCATCTCAATATCGGCTATATCAAGTCCGCGCGGCTTGCGTAGCCGATCAAGCGCCAGCCGGTACGCTATTCGCGCCAGCCAGGCCGGCATGTCAGCCACATCTTTCGTCCCCGAACGATGCACGCGCAGGAAAACCTCCTGCACCACGTCCTCGGCATCGTGTGAGTTGCGCAGCAACCCGTATGCGACCTTGAAGACAAGGCGGCCGTGCTCGCGAACCACTGCTTCCAGCGTTGCGAACTCGTCTGTGCCTTCGAGCACTATGCCCGTCTCCTGCCACGAGATTGTGGAGCTTGTTGGCCGCGCTGGCATATCAATCCGAATGCATGTCGCTGTTCTCATTAGCTAAGACGCAGCGTGGCGGGAAGTGTTTGGAAATTTTCGCAGGTGAGGTCTAACCGCTAATGGCTAACTGCTGGTTGCTGCCTTTCCATCATTTCCGGAATCGTGACGAACTCGAACCTCGCGCCCCGGTAGCGGCTAAGGATGCGGTCGCTGGCTTCGACGCTGCGGCTGCGGTTGACGCCCATGCGCACATGTGAGCCGTCGTGCAACAAGATGACATCGCCGCCACGAATCTGGCGCTCGGCCCGGGCAACGATCTCGTCAGCCGACTTCGCTTTCCAGTCGTAACAGGTGACGTTCCACATCACCGTCTGCAAGCCGAAGGCCCGCACCGTGCGCAGCGTCGCCGGACGTCGTCCACCGAACGGAGGGCGGAAGATCTTCGTTTCCACCCCGGTGGCGTCAAGGATGGCTTGCCTGGTTTGTGCAAGCTGGCGACGCAACTTGGCCGCCGGTGCAAAGATCAGGTTGGGATGGCTCCAGGTATGGCTGCCAATGGCATGGCCGGCAGCGACCAGGGCGCGCGCAATCTCGGGCTTCTGCTGAACATATTGCCCAACGAGGAAAAATGTGGCCTTCACGCCATGACGTTCCAGCACCTCCATCATGCGCCAGGTGTAGGGATCGTTGGGCCCGTCGTCGTAGGTGAGCGCCAGCAGGCGAGAGCCGGGCCCCAGGCCGACGAATGTCCGGCCATAGAGCTGCGAGGTGGGCGCCATCGTGTGATAGCCCGCCCAGCAAGCCAGTCCCGCAACGCCGGCGCCGCCAATGAGTCCTGCAATCATGGAATTGGCTTGATTGTAACCGCGGCGGCGTTCCCCGGTGGAAAACTCCGGCCAACATTTACTATCACGACAATTGCGCCCAGGCGGCAGGCAAGATATTCTGCGATTCGTAACGTTTTATTCCCATGGCGAACCTTTTCGAACCACCCCGCTACATCGCAGTCGAAGGCCCGATTCGCGTCGGCAAGAGCACCCTCTGCCAGGTCATCGCGGAAACCCTGCACGCGCAGCGCATCACCGAGCCTGAGCACAACCCGTTTCTGCGATCGTTCTACGACGGCGAGCGCGGGGCAGCCTTCCAGGCGCAGTTCGCGTTCCTGATCGCCCGCTATGAGCAGCTGGGCAGTCTCGACGTCAAACGCAATCCCAACAAGACCTACGTTGCCGATTACATTTTCGAGAAGGACAAGCTGTTTGCCTGCCTCAACCTGGGCGATGCGGAGCTGGAGGTTTACAACCGCTACTACGAGCTGTTCCGGCAAAACGTGCCGACGCCCGATCTCGTCATTTACCTGCAAGCCACGCCCGAGGTGCTGAAGAAGCGGCTGAAGAAAAAGAACGCCCCCGGCGAGAAGGCCATCAGCGACGACTACCTGGAAGAGGTGATCAAGGCCTACGAACACTTTTTCTTTCACTACACTTCGTCGGACCTGCTGATCGTGAACACCTCCGAGATCGACTTCGTGGAGCGCAGTGAAGACTTGCAGGCGCTGCTGCGGCGGGTCAGCGAGCCCATCCGCGGCACGCAGTACTTCCTGCCGCTGGGCCCGGACGAGCAATCCGCCCGGGTGTAGAGCGATTCGAAGACGACCTCGGCCGACGGTTGCGCCGACTTTTGGGCCAGCCCGCGAGGATGGGCAGTCTATGCGCCGCAAGTGTGAGCAGCTGTCAGGGGTTCATGTGCCGCGCTGCGGGAACATGGGGCGGAATTCTTCGAAGCGCGAAATGTCAGCTTCGTGCAGTAACGTCATCCCAATCTCATCCAGTCCATGCAGGAGGCGATGACGGCGGAACGCTTCGACCGCAAAGCTTTCAGAGAGACCAACCTCATCGGCGATCGTTTGCGCTTCAAGATCAATCGTCAATTCATACGCCGGCTGGGTCTGCGCGCTTTCCGCAATGCGGCGAACCAGCGGCTCTACCATTTCGATCAGTAACAGGCCGTTGTTGCCCGCGTTGGTGCGAAAGATATCGGCATACGATGGCGCGATGATGGCGCGAAAGCCAAACTCCCACAGCGCCCAAGCGGCGTGTTCTCGCGAAGAGCCACAGCCAAAATTCTTCCCCGCCACCAGAATGCTTGCGGAACGATAGTGCTCCTGGTTAAGCACGAAATCGTGCCGCGGCGTTCCATCGCCATGGAAGCGCCAGCCCGAAAAGAGGTGGGCGCCGAAGCCGGTGCGCTCGATGCTCTTCAGATGTTGCTTGGGGATGATCTGGTCGGTGTCGATGTTCTCCCGCAGCAGCGGCGCAACGGTCCCGCGATGTTGGCGAAACGGTTCCATCTTTACTCCTTGTAATGCCAGCCGCGCACATCGACGAAGTGTCCCGCGACAGCGGCGGCTGCGGCTGTGGCTGGGCTCACCAGGTGGGTGCGTCCTTCGCGGCCCTGGCGCCCTTCAAAGTTCCGGTTGCTGGTGGAGGCGCAGCGCTGCTTGGGCGCCAGAATGTCAGGATTCATGCCCAGGCACATCGAGCATCCGGGCTCGCGCCACTGCGCACCCGCCTCGATGAAAACGCGATCCAGCCCCTCGCGCTCGGCCTCATGTTTCACGCTTTCCGAGCCCGGCACCACCAGAGCAGTTATGCCGGCATGGATTTTGTGGCCGTGCAGCACTTTCGCCGCAGCTCGCAGGTCCTCCAGCCGCCCGTTGGTACAAGAGCCGATAAACACGCGGTCGAGCGAGATGTCTTCGATCCGCATGCCCGGTTGCAATCCCATGTATTCGAGCGCAGCGAGGATCGCAGCACTTTCGGAAGCATCGCGCGCTTCGTCAGCTCGCGCAACCCTGCCGGTGATCGGCGCGGCCATTCCGGGATTCGTGCCCCAAGTGACGATTGGCTCCAGGCGCGAGCCGTCGATGCTAACCTCGCGGTCGAACTGCGCGCCCTCGTCGGTCGCCAGTTGCTGCCAGCGACTGACCGCTTCGGTCCAGGCATCCCCGCTCGGCGCATACAAACGCCCATAGAGGTAGCTGAACGTCGTCCGGTCAGGCGCCACCATTCCCGCACGCGCGCCGCACTCGATGCTCATATTGCACAACGTCATGCGCTCTTCCATGGTCAGGCTACGGACCGCCTCGCCTGCATACTCGATGACGTAGCCAGTGCCGCCGTCAGTCCCCAGCCGCCGGATGATGTCGAGCACCAGGTCCTTCGATGACGTTCCTGCTGGCAGATTCCCCGACACCGTGAGGCGCATGCTGCGCGGCTTCGTCTGAGCCACGCATTGGGTCGCCAGCACGTGCTCGACTTCCGAGGTGCCAATACCAAACGCCAGCGCGCCAAACGCCCCGTGCGTGCTGGTATGGCTATCGCCGCAGACCACCGTCATGCCCGGCTGGGTCAGCCCCAGTTCCGGCCCGATGACATGCACGATTCCCTGCCGGCCCGATCCCACGTCGAACAACGGAATGCCCGCGCTCTCGCAATTGCGGCGCAGGGTCGCAATCTGTTGCGCCGCGATCTGGTCCTTGATGTGGAAGCGTTCGTCCGACGTGGTGGGAATGTTGTGATCAATGGTTGCGAAGGTGAGATCAGGACGGCGAACTTCCCGCTTGGCCAGGCGAAGCCCGGCGAAGGCCTGCGGAGAAGTCACTTCGTGGACCAGATGAAGATCGATGTAGAGAAGCGTAGGTTCGCCCTCGCGCTGCTTCACGGTGTGCGCGTCCCATACTTTTTCGAACAGCGTCTTCGACTTTCCCATTTGCAACCTCAAACCGCGTGGTAGGCCATCTGGCTTCGCAGTAGGTCTGCCACGGTTTCGACTACCGCCTCGCCAATTGCGTCCGTGCCGGTAGGCAGGCGCTTGCGACGCCCGGCTAGGTCGGGAGTCACCAGCCCGCGGGCGAGCGTCCGCTGCACCGACTCCTGTATCTTCTCCGCCTCCTCGATAAGGCCGGCGGAGTATCGCAGCAGCAATGCGGCAGATTGGATCGCGCCAAAGGGATTCGCCACTCCGCGTCCCGCGATGTCGGGCGCAGATCCATGCACCGGCTCGTACAGCCCGACGGGGCCGCCGATGCTCGCCGACGCCAGCATGCCCAGCGATCCGCAAATTACCGAGGCTTCGTCCGACAGAATGTCTCCAAACAGGTTCTCGGTGAGCACCAC
>Ga0187880_1001744_pt1 | contig 17137 bp, 12 predicted proteins | sample June2016WEW_19_4_FD_132998 | JGI IMG/M metagenome (GOLD analysis project Ga0187880, IMG submission 132998) | Peatland microbial communities from SPRUCE experiment site at the Marcell Experimental Forest, Minnesota, USA - June2016WEW_19_40 | ecosystem: Environmental > Terrestrial > Soil >...
ACGATGGAGCCATCCGCAAGGTGGTCGTCGCGACTCCGGCGGTGGCGCATCACCAGTTCGCCCGGGCCGCCCTGGAGGCTGGCAAAGATGTCTATGTCGAAAAGCCGTTGTGCGTCGTAGTGGTCCACGCCGAAGACCTCGTGAAACTGGCTGAAGCCAACCGACGCATCCTCATGGTGGGCCACTTGCTCCAATACCATCCCTGCATCGAACGCCTCCGGGCCATGCTCGGCCAGGGCGACCTGGGCAAGCTCTGTTATATCTCCTCCAACCGCTTGAACCTGGGCAAGATTCGCCGCGAGGAAAACGCGCTCTGGAGCTTTGCCCCGCATGACATCTCGGTGATTCTGGCTTTGGTGAACCACCAGTTCCCGGAGCAGGTCCGGTGCGTGGGCGGGACGTTTTTGACTTCCGGCGTGGCGGATACCACGATGACCACCCTGCGTTTTGCCGGCGGCGTCCGCGCCCACATTTATGTATCCTGGCTCAACCCCTTCAAGGAGCAGAAGCTGACGGTGGTCGGGTCAGAAGGGATGGCTGTCTTTGATGACACCAAACCCTGGAACGAGAAGTTGGTGGTGTATCGGGATCATCTCCACTGGAAGGACGGCCAGACGCCCACACCGAACAAGATTACCGGCGAATGCGTGGTGGTTCCGGAATGCGAGCCGTTGCGCGAGGAATGCAGGCATTTCCTGGAACGTTGTGAGGACCGGCGTCCGCCACGCACCGACGGCCATGAGGGGTTGCGCGTGCTTCAGGTGCTGCAAGCCGCCCAGAATAGCCTCGAAAAAGACGGTGAGGCGGTTGCGCCCGCGCTCCAGCCGGCCGCTCAGGCGCATGTGCCCTTGGCGGCCCAGGCTGCCGCCCCAGCCACGCCGGATTATTATGTCCACCCTGCTTCCACCGTGGATGAAGGCGCCGTCATCGGTAAAGGGACCAGGATTTGGCACTACAGCCACATCCAAAAGGAAGCGCGCATCGGCGCCCGCTGCAGTCTCGGCCAGAATGTCAACGTGGACGGTGGGGTCATTGGCAACAACGTCAAAATCCAGAACAACGTTTCCATTTACACGGGGACTGTAGTGGAGGACGACGTTTTCCTGGGGCCTTCCTGCGTGCTGACCAATGTCACCAACCCGCGCTCGCAGGTGAATCGGCGCGGCCTATACGAGCCGACCGTTATTCGGCGCGGCGCTACCATCGGGGCTAATGCCACCATTGTGTGCGGCGTCACGATCGGGCGCTATGCGTTCGTGGCCGCCGGTGCAGTGGTGACCCGCGACGTGCCCGACTACGCGCTGGTGCGCGGCAACCCGGCGCGCCAGGCCGGCTGGATGAGCCGCCACGGACAACCCCTGACCAGCGGAAAAGACGGGATTCTCCGGTGTCCGGAATCCGGCCTGCGCTATCAGCTTGACGGCAAGCGTGGACTTCGGTGCCTGGATTTGGACGAGGAGACGCCCCTGCCTGCTGGACTCGCCGTCGGCAAAACCCCTTACGCCAAATTCAAGCAGGAGCGCGCGGACCAGAACGGTCAGCCGGCCACTGCCGGCCGGCTGACGGCCCGTCCCTGAGCCGGGTCGTTCTTACGCGCCTGGCTAGCGGCCATGAAGAGGCAAATTCGAATTGATTTCTGCGACTTCTGGCGCTGGCTGGATAAGCACGACAATTTCTTTTTCAAGCTGCTGAGCGAGCGGTTTGATGTGCGGATTTGTGATCAGCCCGACTTTCTGATCTACATGAACAACGGACATACGCACCGGCTGCACAACTGCATTAAGATCTTCTACACCCACGAACCCATCCTCCCGGACTTCCGCGAATGCGATTATGCCTTCACTTCGTTCCACCTCGATAATCCCCGGCACCTGCGCCTGCCCTATTACGTTGTGGAACATAACTCGCCGACGCCGCTCGTCCGGGGACAGGAATCGCCGCAGGCGCTCCTGGCGCAAAAGACGAAATTCTGCTCATTCATCGTGAGCAATCACCATCCCAAGCGAAACAGGAACCGCTTGGAGGTGTTCCAAAAGCTTTCCGCCTACAAACGGGTCGATTCCGGCGGCCGTTTCCTGAACAATATCGGCGGCCCGCTGCCGGGAGGCTATCCGGGCAAGATCGAGTGGATGCGCCAATATAAGTTCCATATTGCTTTCGAGAACTCCGCCCTGCCCGGATATACCACCGAGAAACTCTGCCAGGCGCTCCTGGCTCGGACCCTGCCGATTTACTGGGGCAACCCGCGGGTCGCCGAGGACTTCAACGCCCGGAGCTTCCTCAATGCGAGCGATTTTCCAGACTTGGACGCCCTGGTGGACCGGGTCATCGAGTTAGACCGCGACGACGCCAAGTACTGTAAATACCTTTCCCAGCCGGCTCTCCCCAACAACCAGCCCACAGAGTGGTTCGACCGCTGCCGATTGCTGGATCAATTCGAGCGCATATTTGACACCGCCGGGCCATCGGTCTCGGCGCAACGCCGACGCAAGCGGCTCTTCTCCTTGGGCCGCTGGATTCTGGTCAAACGCTATCATTTGCGGTGACCAGCGAGTCTAACATCCTCGCCAGCCGCTTGGCCTGGTTGCGGCGTGAGTAATAGGCGATAGCCTCCTCGTTCCGCGGCAGTTGAATCTGTCCGGTCTTTTGCCATTGTCCATGCCAGTCGGCGAGGACTCGCGCAATCTGCTCCGGGGTGTTGGCGGTAAGCCCCGCGCCGGTGCGCCGGAGAAGGCTGGCAACATCCCCGTTGTCATCGGGCACCGCCAATATGGGCCGCCTGGCGCCGAGATAATCAAACAGCTTGCCCGTCAGCACGCCCTTTTGCCCCGTGACGGTCAACAACAGCAGGACCGAACTGGCCTGTTGAACGGCGGCGATTTGCCGGTGGGGAACGAGCGGGTGGAGGCGAATCGGCAAGGAGTTCATCGCGCCGGGCAAGGCGGCGTTGATCTGTTCCTCCGACGGTCCATAGCAAACCAGCTCAATTCCGCCCGGCGGCACGACTCCGCGCCGCAACAGCAGGTCCATTGCCTGCAATACTGGCCTGGGATTCTGGACCGACAACGTGAGATTGCCGGTGTAAGCGAGCGTGAAGATGCCTTGCTGCGCTGGCGGCGCCGCAGCGAACAACTCCGGATCGAAGCCGTTCTCGATCACCTCAACGGGCCGGCCTGTGGCCCGGCTAAGGCCGGCGGCTAGGTACGGCGAGACAGTCACAATCGCTTGCGCTTGCCGGCACAACCGGCGTTCGTGATACGCCCAAATCGGACGCTTGTACCAGGAACCGCGTGGCTGCACGTTGAAGCTGTCGCGGATATCTGCCATCCAGGGCAGCTTCATCTCCGCAGCGGCCTCCTGGGCCAATCCCAAGGTGACCAGCGGATCGCTGGTGGCCCAGATGGCCTCGAAACGCACTTTGCGCGCAAGGTCGCGAATTGACTTGGCTGCTGCCTGCCGCCACAGATAGGGAGCGTGAGCAGGACTCCAGTAGGGCAGCAACTTGCGCAGCAGTAACTTCTGGAGGGGTGTTTTATATTGCGGCGGCGGAAGGCGAATGATCTCCACTTCGGCCGGAATGTTTCCCACAAACTCTGGATCGTAGTCGGGCCGGTCCGCCGGCCAGTCCTCGCAAATCACCGTCGGCAACCAGCCCTGCTCGGGCAGGTATTTGGCGAAACACCCGGTGCGGTAGCCCGCAATGTGGTTCCGGGGCGGAAAGTAAAAGGCGATCAACAGCACCCGTTTCATCGCGCCTCAGGTAGAAACCCCGAACCGGCGCATCCACGTCCCCAGGCTGATTATGCGCCAAACCGCAGAATCATATCCCCGGCGCCCAGCAATGGTATCCTCCAGCAGTTCCATTGCCGCCGGCGTGACGATTCCCTTGCAGGTGACCAGAGCCTCCGCCAGCGCGTGGCGGAATTCCTCCACGCCGGATTCCCTGGCCCAGACCTCCTCGGGCGTCACAAATCCCATCTTGTCCCGGCGCGCCAGCACCTCCGGCGGCACCAGCTCTGACATGCCCGCCCGCAGCACCGCCTTGGTCAGGCCCTGGCGAATCTTGTAAGGGTCGGGCAGCCCGGTTGCAAACTCGACCAGGCGATAATCCAGGAACGGCACTCGTGATTCGATGGACTGCGCCATCGAGTTGCGGTCTTCCCAGTGCAGCAGCATTTGCAGATGCGCCCCGCTCAACAATTCCAACGACAATTCCCGCGCCGAGGTGTGGCGCTGGAACCGTGCCGCCAAAGGCCCGGGAAACGATGCGCCCAGCGCGGCCGGCACTAGCCAGGACGGCGGCCGTTGGTTGCGGCGAAACTGTCGGAAGAGCCGCTGCAAAGCTATCGGGATTGCGGTGTCAACCGACGCCCGCCAGAAGGCGCTGAACGCGCCGCGCCATTGGCCGCGCGCGGCCAGCGTCTCGCGCCAGGCCGTGAGCCCTTGCCCCGAACGCAACAAGCCGCAGAAAAAGGCGCGGCGGAAGTTGGGGTAACCGAAGAGCAATTCATCGGCGCCCTGGCCGTCCAACATGACTTTTACTTTTGCCTCGGCAGCCAGCTTGAAGACGCACCATTGCGCATAGATGCTGGTGCCAGCGAAAGGCTCGTCCTGATGCCAGGTCACCCGGTCGAGGTCGGCAAACAAATCCTTCAGGGAAGGAAACACGTAATGCGGCTCGACGCCGGTGGCCGCCACCACCTTTTCTATAAACTCCCGCTCGTCGAACCGCTTAATATCGGAACAGGCGGAGAAGGTTTTATGGGAGCAAGCTGTAGCCTGTGCGCGCAAGAGCCGGTGCGTGGCGCAGACAATCGACGAAGAATCCAACCCCCCGGAAAGGCAGGAGCCAACCGGCACATCCGAGCGCAAGCGCAGCCGGACCGAATCGGTCAGCAATTCGCGGAACTGTGACGCGGCGTCGGTGAAGCTGCCGTTGAAAGGCTGCGGTTGGAGGTGGTACCAGCGGGTGACCGCCAGGCCGGCCAGAACCGGAGCGCTGGCCCTGGCTTCTCTCCAGTGCCCGCACTTGAGCCGTGCGAAACAGCCTGGCACCAATTGGAACACATCCGCAAACATCGTTTCCCGGCTGTGGTCCTGCAGACCGGAGAGCAGAAAGTCGTGGACCGCCTGGCCGTTGACGCGCGGGCGCCAAGCAGGCAGGCAAGTGAACGCCTTGATCTCAGAGGCAAAGGCGAACGAATCCTTGGTGGCCCAGTAGTAGAGCGGCTTGACCCCGAACCGGTCCCGCGCGAGTACCAGTTCGTCCTGTTGGGCATCATAAATTGCCAAGGCCCACATGCCGTTGAACCGCGGGAAGCACTCCGTCCCCCACTGCGCGTAAGCCGCCAGGATGACCTCCGTATCGCAGTGTGACCGGAACCGGTGCCCGGCAGCCTCTAACTCCGGTCGCAACTCCAGGTAATTGTACACCTCGCCGTTATAGACAATCCAGTAGCGGTCCCGGTAAGACATCGGCTGGTGGCCCAAGGGTGACAAGTCCAGAATGGACAAGCGCCGGTGGCCCAGCGCCAGCCAGGCGTCCGCGACTGCCAATTGTGGCCCAAGCTTCGCGGCGGGCCGGAAGGGTATGGCGGCTCGATAAACCTCGGGAGGCGTATCCTCCCCACCCAGACACACCACCCCGCCAGGGCGCACCAGGGCGTAGCCCTCATCGTCCGGCCCGCGGTGCCGCAGCAAGGCTGTCATGCGCCCCATGGGCAAGCAGGCATCCCCTGCCCGCGTGAGCAATCCGACAATGGCGCACATTATTTGCTCTCCCCCTCAGCCCCTGGCAGCGGACGCCAATGGCGGTTGCGAGAGACCGGCGCCCCAGCGGCAGCCCGCGTCCGGGATTGCAGCTCCTTGTAGATGTCAATGAGCTCGGCGGCAATGTGCCGCGCATCATGGTATTCCTCGACGTATCGGCGGCTGCGCACTCCGAGTTCATGCCGCCGCTGGCCGTCAGCCAGCAAGTCCGCCACTGTTTCCGCCAGCGAGTTCTGATCCGCAATGACAATAGGCAGACTGTCGGGATAACGCGCCCGCAGGGAGGGCTTGATGAAACAGACCACCGGTTTGCCCAGGGCCATGGCTTCGAGGGCGGCCAATCCTTCGGCGCCAATCGTGAATTGATCCAGAAACACGTCACACCCAGCGACGGTTTGCAGCGCCTGGCTCCGGGGCATTTGGTGCAGGAGCTTGAAATCAAATGGGTGCGTCTTCGCGAGCTTGTCGAGGGCGCTCAACACCGCCTCGGTTCCCTTTTTGGACTTGGCGGATGGGGCGTGGACCAGCAAAGGCCGTGGCTTGTGCGGGTTCGGAAAACGTGGCGTGAAGTTCTCCAGCGGCAGGCGCTGGCGGGTTTGGTAATAGCCGGCAAAAACACCAGCTTCCAGGTAGTCGCAGAGTTCAACTCCGGGGAGAAGGCATTCAAACCCGTGCCGCTGGAACAGCCGCTGCGCCGGTTTCGAGCGGCAGCCGGCCAATGCCGGGTTCTGCTTATACATCCGGGCAATGAAGGGGTTGTCGCGGGAAGCCGTTTCAGGGTCGCGGAGATCGTCTCCCCAAAACTCCACCAGGCGCGGCTTCCTGAGCCACGCCGCCAGGCGCAAATCCATCCCACGCCAGGTGGTGTCCCCCCAGTGCCAGTGAAGCACGTCCGCCCACGCCATCGCACGAGTCATCTTCAGGCGCCAGCGGATGCCCCTTAACAATCGGCCGGCCGGGTTCGGCTTCCCGAACCAATCCATCGTCTCAATTCCAGAGTGATCTTGGATGCTGGAGAAATTGCGCACCAAGCCCCGGGCCTCGACACCCAGTGCGCGCTGGGCGCGAACTGTTATCGAGGCCTGGGAGGCGGTGTTGAAGGGAAGGTGCAGGACTTTCATCGTCAGCACGCCGATCGAAGAACCCGCGCCGGGTTGCCGACCACCACCGTCTTTTCGGGCACATCCTCCAGCACCACCGCCCCGATGCCGGCGAGGCTGAAGTCGCCCATCCGCACGCCGTTGGTCACGGCGCAGTTCGCCCCCAGGTAGCAGGCGGTCCCAATCTGGACGTTGCCAGCCAGACATGCGCCGGAAGCTATGCAGGTATAGTCACCAACCACCACATCGTGGCTGATGATGGCGTTGGGCAGGATCATCACGTGCTTGCCAACCTTGGCCCTCGCGCTGATGGTTGTCATCGGCAGCACCACCGTGCCGGGACCGACCGTGACAAACCGCGACACGCTGGCCTGCGGGTGAATGATCGAGGCGAAGCGTTTGTCCGGGATCTTCATGGCGGCAAGGATGGTTGGTTTGCGCCAGTAATTCCAGAAGCTCCCGATGCCGTTGACAAAGAGGCAGTCGGAGTACTTCGGCGCATCGGAAAGCGGCCCCAGTACCTGGCAGCCTTGGACCGTTTGTCCCCACAGCTCTTTATTGTCATCCAGAAAGCCCCGCACACGATATCCAGGCGCCCCGCCGGACTCGTTCAGAGCGAGGATGGCATCCAGAATATCAATGCAATTGCCACCCGTTCCGAGGATGAGGATATCGTTCATCGCGTCCGTGAAACGGTCGAAGTTGTGCTGACGCCTGGCGTCTGCGCTGCGGTTGTCCCTTGGAAGTGCCGACGGAGCGCATCGGCTACCTCCTGGATATGTTCTTCTGTCATGCCGGCGTGTAGTGGCAGGGCCAACCCTCGATCATGGAGTTGTTCTGCTACAGCCAACGGCCCCTGGGGCTGAAAGTGCTTGCCCAGGTGACCGGCTACTGATCCTGCCCCGCACTCAATCCCTTGCGCGGCGAGGCGCTCGACGATGGCAGCGCGGCCCGTACCCTTGGGCAGAACCGGCATGAAGGTTTGCCAGGTGTGTTCAGAAGGGGCTGCCGGGAGCCGCAGGTCCCGACAGGGCTGCAGGAGGCGGAAGTATTCGCGCACCAGTGACCGCCGTCGCTGCAAAATGCCTTCGAATTTGGCCAGTTGCGCCCGCCCGATCGCCGCCTGCATTTCGGTCATGCGGTAGTTCAGCCCCGGCACCACGAAGTCTCGCCGGCCGGCGGTGAGTTGCTGTCCATGGTTCCGCCACTGGCGGCAACGCTCAGCCAACTGCGCGTCATTGGTCACGATGGCGCCACCCTCGCCAGTCGTGATGGATTTGCGCGGGTGGAAGCTGAAGACCCCCAGCTTTCCGAAAGTCGCAACCGGTCTCCCATGGTAAGTTGCGCCCAAGGCACAAGCCGCGTCTTCAATGACCTCCAGCGCATACCTAGCTGCGACCGCAAGGACTTTATACATGTCCGCTGCCAGGCCGAACTCGTGCACCGGCACGCTCGCTCGTGGCTTGAGCCGCCCTTCGTGCAGACAAGCCTCAACCCGGCGTGCCAGATCCTCCGGGTCCAGGTTATAGGTGTCAGGCAGCACATCAACAAAAACGGCGGTAGCGCCAACCAACTTGGCCATGTTGGCCGCAGAAGGCCAGGCGAAGCTCGGGATAAAGACCGCGTCACCAGGACCGATGCCCAGAGCCAGGAAGCAGAGATGCAAGGCGGCAGTGCCAGAAGACACAGCGACACAATGTCGTGCCTGATGCAACTGCGCAATCGCTGCCTCGAACGCTTCCACCTCTGGACCTTGCACCACCCAGCCGCTAGCGAGCACGCGCCGGACAGCCTCGGCCTCCCGCTCGTCGAAGAAGGGACGGGAAAGTGATATTCTCTGCGCCATTAGTCAGGCCGGCTCCGGTAAAACTCCGCCGTGCGGCGAATACCTTCCTCAAGGTCCACCTTAGCCTCGAACCCGATAAGTTCTCTGGCCTTCTTGACGCTGGGCACCCGCAATTCGACATCGGCGTAGGACTTGTTGGTGAACCGGATCGGCGATTGGCTCCCCAAGACCCGCACGACGGCTTCCGCCAGCCCGAAAATGGTCACCACAGCCCGGGAGTTGCCGATGTTCAAGCTCTCGCCTACCGCTCGCGGATGCGTCATTGAAAGCAGCAGGCCTTCGATGAAATCATCCACGTAGCACCACGCCCGGATTTGGTTGCCGTCGCCGTGGACTTGGATTTCCTGGTTCTTCAGCGCGCGGAGAATGAACGTGCGCAGGGCGCCTTCCCCCACCTGTCCGGGACCGTAGATGTTGAAGGGACGCAAGGTGACCGTTGGGAGGCCGAACTCCTGGTGGTAGGCCTTCGCGAGGTGCTCGCCGGCCAGTTTGCTCACCGCGTAGGTCCAGCGGGCCTCACCCACCGCCCCAATCTCGGTGCGGTCGGCCTCATCGGCGCGAAACGCCGAGGTGCCAAACACTTCGCTGGTGGAGAAATCCACGAACCGTTCAAGCTGCGGCAGACCCTTCGCCGCCTCCAGGGCATTGGCGGTGCCGAGCATATTGATGCGCATGGTCTCCGTGGGCCGTTGGATGACCGTATCGATGCCGGCAATGGCGGCGCAATGCACGACGATGTCCGCCCCATCCATCGCCTGGCGGAGCGCCGCCAAATCGAGCACGTCGCCCTTGACCACGCGCAGCCGCGGGTGGCTGGCATAAGGACGCCCACTCAGCGCATCCCGGCGCAAGTTGTCGTACACGACGATGTTGTTGTCCTCGATCAGCCGCCCGATGAGCGTCGAGCCGATGAAGCCGGCGCCGCCGGTGATAAAGATGCGTTTGTTAGTTAGGTTTGCTTTCATGCTAGACTGAGCTGCGGCGGGTTTGACTTCGCCCCAGCCCGCTTCCGGGTGTGCCGCCAATGGCGGAGCTTGCGAAAAGGATATCCTAGAAAGACTTTGCGCCACAGACACAGCCGTTCGCCGAACCCGGTCATTTCAAACCGGCTTTCCCGCGGCACATACCAGTTGTTCAACTGGGTTCGCTTGACCAGTTTGTAACCGTGCCGCACCAGGTGCCGGTGTTTGTCAAGGGATTGGCCTTTGTCTTCCAGCAGGACCAGCCCGGGTTGGTGCTTCTCCAAAGTAAATCCGCGCAGCACGTCCAGTTCGGTTCCTTCGGTATCGATTGAAACAAAATCCACCTTTTGCGCATGGCCGGCGCGCTCAATTACTTCGTCCAAGGGCAGGGCTTCGGTCTTTTCCGCCCGTTCGTACTCAATATACAAGTCCTCCAGATTGGGCTCCAGCGTGGCGAAGCCATCCAGGTTGCCAGCAGGTATGTGGAGATCCATTTGACCTCGCTTTTCGGGCGCGGTGCAGGCGGCACAAACCACCTGCGATGCTGGGCGGCGGCTCTTGAGGATCTCATAAAGCCGCCGTTGCGGCTCGACCAGGATGCCCCGCCAGCCGTTCTGTTCCAGCAGCCAGGTCAGCGACCCGTCAACCGGATCATTAGCGCCGACTTCGATGAAGAAACCCTCATGCCGGCAGCCAAAAAACTGCCACACGAGGTTATCTTGAAAAGCGGCGAAACTCACGCTTCACCCTAGGCTGCGAGCAAAAAAAATGGCAAGCGCATAGTGAAAGTGAGCCCGTTCAAATGAGATACAGCCGCGCTACCGCCGCTGCCATAGTCTGAAACGAAAAGCGTTCTGCCACCAGTCGATGAAGCTCTTCCCGCCGAGGGGCGGCAGCAGGGAGCTGGCGGACCTGATCGCTCATCGCTGTGGCTAGGGCGTCCACATCCTCAGGGGGGATTAGCCGGCCGTAGTTTCCGGCGGCGAAGGCTTCGGGAATCCCGTCCAGCGCCGAGGCAATCACTGGTTTTCCGCAAGCAAAGGCCTCCAGCACTACCCCCGGAAATGCCTCCGTTCCCACTTGTGGATGGACCAGACAATCCAGCGCATTCATCGCCGCAGGCATGTCCCGGCAATAAGGCGTCAGCCAGGCCTTGCCGGTCAAGCCAAGGCGGGCGATGTCCGCTTCCAGCATCTGCTTCATGTTGCCGCGCCCCACGATCAGGAAGCGCGCCTTGGGACTTACTTCACACACGCGCGCTGCCGCCTGCAAAAACTCGCGTTGCCCTTTGCCCCTCGGCAGATCATAGCCGCCGATGGTCGCGAAGGCAAAGTGCTCAGGCGCCAGCCCCCACTCCGTGCGCTGAGCGGCCGCCGCGATGGGGCGGAACCGCTCCGTGTCGATCCCGCCGTGGATGACATGAATCTTTGAGTGGTCGCCTTTGAGGGGCGGGCGGGAGCGACGCTCAGGTGTGGGCGAGTTCGGCTCGTAAACTCCTTCACGCAGCACTTTGGCCACGAAGTGTGATACCGCGATAAGCGCGTCGCACTCCCCTAATAGGAACCGGCGGCTGAACCACGAGCTGGGGCTTTTCGCTAGATGCCGGGTCAGCACGATTTTGGGGCGCCGCCCGGAAAGCCGCGCGGCCAGGATAGTCGGCCACAAGTCGCGGCCGTGGTGGCCGTGGACGAGTTGGATGCTCTCGCGTCGGATCAGGTTTGCCGCGCTGAGGATGAATCGCAGCTTGAGCGGCCCCTCGGGCGGCGTCGCGTGGAACGGCACCCGGAGGTCGCGCGCAACCCGGGAGAATTCGCTCCCATCGGGCCCGGCGAGGCACACGCTCTGGCCCAGCGAGCACAAGCCGGCCGCCAGCTTCACGCACTGGTCATCCGTGCCGCCGCCGGTAAGCCGCGAATTGAGCTGGAGGATGCGCATCAGCTCTTGCCGCCGGGGTCCTTCTTGCGTGCCGAGACGATGAGCGTTCGTCCGGTGAGAACAGTCCACGAGTTATGCATCTTGGCCAAGTCCTCCACTTGGTCCGGCAGCCAAAAATACCGGCGCCGGCGGCGGCGGCGGTTCCGCCCTTGGGACAGACGCAGGATGGGTCGCAGCAGTCTCGCCCACAAAGCAGAGGATCGTTGTATCCGGTCCGCTCGGACCGCAATCTCCACGAAATCATTATCCAACAGAGCATGGGCGATATAGAAGAAGGGGATCGGAGTGATGTGCCGCTGCCCCGCATAGAACTTCGGTTCATCCTTCAATGGCAGAGGGTCGAAGTAAGTGAACAAACCACGCGTCAAAAACACCCAGCGGGATTTGAGCGAGACGACGTTTGGGGTCGAGACAACAAACAGCCCGCCTGGCTTGAGCACGCGTCCTGCCTCGCGCAGCGCGTGCCGGTAGTTCTCAAGGTGCTCAAATACCTCGGTGCAAGTCACAAGATCAAACGTGCCCTCCTTGTACGGCAGTCGGTCGAGGTTCAGGTTCGCCTGGCCAAACGGGACATCCGTGAGCGTCAGTGCCTCTGGGTTATAATCCACGGCGCAGGACTTAAGCTGAGGGTAACGGGTGCGCAAGCGCCTGATTAGGTCCCCCGGCCCCGCCCCCATGTCGAGGTGTTCCATGGGAGGTCGGTTCGCCGTCAGGCCGAAGACGGCGTCCGCCACGTAATCTACGATCATTAAATCGTTCATAATGTCATGGTTCTGTCACCGCCGCATTCGTGCGCGGAGGAGGGGGCTTCAAGTGTTGCTGCAGCCCGTTTGCGCATCGAATGGCGCACTCCTTGATCGCGGCCGCCAGCAAGTCATCGTTGGACGGCAAAGCCGCCCGGCTCGCAGGCGGATGCCACAGGTGGTAACAGAGCGCCCAGCCGCGCACGTCGAATCGGCGCACTCCTGTGTTCATCAACCTGACCGCTAGCTCTGAATCCTCCCTGCCCCAGCCGACGAAGGCCTCGTTATAGCCATTCACCCGCATCAGGTCATCGCGCCAGATCCCGAGATTGCAGCCGCGGATGCCCCGAAGGCTGGAGCCGGCGTGCAGCAGCGGGAAAGGCCAGCGAAAGGCATGCTTCAGTCCCCCGAACTGCCATTCCCAAAGGGCGCGGCGGCGATCTTGCTGGAACCCATCGAGGCCAAACCAGGCCGCAGCCCGTTCTTTGACCAACGCGCGATGCCCCTGGATGAAGGCACGCCGCCGACCGAGCCGCCGGTGATCCTTAATGAATTGCGGATGCGGCAGCGTGTCGCCATCCAGGAACACCAGGTAATCGCTCCGCGCCCGGGCAATAGCCTGGTTGAGAATTCGCGAGCGGCGGAATCCCTCGTGGGGCTGCCACACGTGCTCGGCGCGGAGGCTTTGCGCCGCTGACCAACCTGCAAACACGCGCCGGGTCGTTTCGCCCGAGCCGTCATCGGCCAGTAGCACTTCGTCAGGAGGCGAAAGCTGCCGCGAGACGGCAACCAACACCCGCGCCAGGAAATCCGGCTGTTCGTGGGTATTGATAATGAGACCGAGGGGAAACATGCGTTCAGGGCCAAACCGCCTAGGGAGAGTGCGAGAGGCTCAGAACTCCTGAGCCGAAGGGGAATATCCAACATCCAACATCCAACGCCCAACATCCAATGACTGACCAAACCCCGGCCCTTGGAGGTTCGGTGTTGGATGTTGGATGCTGGATGTTCCCCGGGTTCATGGAGCAAGGAGTGGCCGTCATCGCTTCTTGGAGGCCTGTTCCTCCGCCTCGCGCACCAGGGCGTAGCGAGTGAGAGTCGAGAAGGAACTCAGTGCGGCGATGTAGAAGCCTTGCCACCCATCCAAAAAGCCCAGTCGAAGAAAATAGGCCCGCAGGAAGCGCCACCCGGGCCGCACTGCCAGTTCAAAAAGCCCAGCGGAGCCACCGCGCGCCAGGCGCTGCTGCACGAGTTGGGCCTGGTACGGCGTGATCTTGGCAATCTGGCGCGCAATACTCTCGTTGCTCTGGTGCAGCAGATCCGAGCGCAGCCGGCCCACGGTCCCGCTGACCTCCAAATGCGCATGCGGGTCTTGGCCCGTCCATCGCGCCGCGCCGCGCCGCCAGAGGCGCAGCACCCGGTCGGGGTACCAATCGCCATGGTGAATCCATCGGCCGCAGTAGAACGTGCATCGCGGGAACTCGTAAGCCGCATGCGCCGCGGCCGGCGCGCCAACCACGTCCGCAATTTCCTTCGCCAACGCTGCTGGTACTGCCTCGTCAGCGTCCAGGTTCAGCAGCCACGGTTGCGTCGCCTTCTCGGCGGCGGACTGCTTCTGGCTGACAAACCCCTTCCACGGTTCGCGGAACACTCTCGCCCCGTGGCGCCGGGCGACTTCCTCCGTCCCGTCGGCCACCTCCTGATTGAGCACGACGACGATTTCGCCCGCCCAATCAGCCACACTTTGCAGCGCCCGGCCGATCCGGTGAGCTTCCGCGCCGGAAACCATGCAAACGGAGAGAGGCAGTCGCTCTTGCATCGCCTGCTTCATTCGGAATCAGTTAGAGTCATCACCGACTTACCGCCACAGGCTAGTCCAACGAAAAGCGTGACAAAAGCCAATTCTCCGCCACAGTCGACGCGCGCAGGGCGTTTGGCAAAGTAGCGCAGATTTTCAATCTGCCGTATCGCAGAATTGCATTCTTCCGAGCGTGGGCAATCTCGCAGTGGCAGCAACAATGCAGCGTTGAACCGATTACAAATCGGCGACCCAGCAGATTGAAAATCTGCGCTACGCTGTCAGTGGCCTTGTCAACGTGCGGGCGCAAATCAGTCTCTAAACAGGGGGACGATGAGGCTGGGGTGCATGAGGACCTTGAGAATTGCCGCAGAACCCCCATGCACTACGGCGAGCGGACCCTATCTGAGCCCGGGATACGGATTTGGCCCTGCAGCAGCGATTTGGCGCAATCGCCGCGCCGAGAATCGTCGGCTCCGCAAGTGCCTGGCTGCCAATGAGATGCGCTCAAACCTTAGTTGTGCGGCTGCCAGATAACCATAATAAGGCCGCCGGCGACCGCCTCGCTCACCGCCCCCGTACCGCGTGCGGGCCTCACCGGAGCCTCATGGGAGCCTCGCCGTAGTACCTCTTATCCCCGATAAGAGGTACTACGGCGAGGCTCCCATGAGACTACGGAGGGACTGCCGCCCTATCTGCGGGAATGGGCCGGGAGGGTACCTATGGGTGAGGGGCCAGAGGCTGGGCTTTTGGGGGAGCCAACCGGGGCTGGAGGAGTCAATCGAGAGCGTGTGCTGTCGAGAGCTTGTGCTTGCCTTTCGGGCGGCTTGACTCAACCTGCATGGCGATGAAAAAGCTGCGACCCTGGATACAGCAAATAGTGTTCTCGTTATGCGTGTCAGGGGCGTCCCTGGCGGACGCTGCCTCGCAGCCCAACGCCGTAGTGGCGTGGGGCAACAACGCGGATGGCGAGACCAATGTTCCACCGGCATTGGCCAACGTGGCTGCCATCGCCGGAGGCGGCTATCACAGCCTGGCGCTCCAGAGCAATGGCACCGTGGTCGCCTGGGGTCAGAACGGTTCCGGCCAGACGACGGTTCCAGCGGGATTGACCAACGTGGCCGCCATCGCCGGGGGTGGCTATCACAGCCTGGCGCTCCAGAGCAACGGCACCGTGGTCGCCTGGGGTTACAACGGTTACGGCCAGACGACGGTTCCAGCGGGATTGACCAACGTGGCCGCCATCGCCGCAGGTTACTACCACAGCCTGGCGCTCCAGAGCAACGACATCGTGGTCGCCTGGGGCCACAACGCTTACGGCCAGACCTCCGTTCCGCCAGGACTGAGCAACGTGACCGCCATCGCCGGGGGCGGTTATCACAGCTTGGCGCTCCAGAACAACGGCATGGTGGTCGCCTGGGGCCACAACGAGTACGGCCAGTCCACGGTCCCCGCAGGCTTGAGCAACGTGACCGCCATCGCCGCAGGTTACTACCACAGCCTGGCGCTCCAGAGCAACGGCACCGTCGTCGCCTGGGGTTACAACGGATACGGCCAAGCGCTGGTTCCGTCGGGACTGACCAACGTGGCCGCCATCGCCGCGGGCGGCTATCACAACCTGGCGCTCCAGAGCGACGGCACCGTGGTCGCCTGGGGTTACAACGATTACGGCGAGACCGATGTTCCACCGGGATTGAGCAACGTGGTGGCCATCGCCGGCGGCCTCGATCATAGCCTGGCAATTGCGCCATTGCTATTGGAACCGCCACCGGCAGTCTCGCTCGCCTTGGGGACAGGCACCAACCTGAGCGTCACCGCATGGTTTGAGAGCCCCTTTAGCTGCCAGTGGTCGCTCAACGGCATTCCCATAGCCGGGGCAACCGGCACCAGTCTTCTCATCAGCAACTTCGATCTCACAGCGGCCGGGCTTTACTCGGTTGCTATTACAAATCAATTTCGCTCTGCGATCGTGTCCACTGTAGTTCGTCTCACCAACAGCCCCATCGTCCTGCTGGACGGGGTTGACATCGGTGGCGGAGCGGTCGGCCGCACGAACGCGTCCCAGATTGCGATGACCAGCACGTTCGGGCTCGACGCGGAGATCTACTACACGCTCGACGGCAGTGAACCGGATTTTGCCGCCATACCTTACTCCGGCGCGTTCACGCTGACCAACAGCGCGACCATTCGCGCCATTGCCTACAACTTCGCCTACTCGGATTGGGCCGAAGCCGCGCCCATCTCCCTCCAGATCAGCCCGGTGTTTCCGCTCTCGGCCGGCAGCCCCGGCGGCGGCAGCATAATCGTTTCCCCGCTGGGCTACGACGGCGGCATTCTCTACCTCAGCAACACCGTGGTCACCCTCACGGCCATGCCTTCCAATGGCTGGTCGTTTGCCTCCTGGACGGGCGACAGCAGCGGCGCCACCAACATCACAACGGTCGTGATGGATCAGCCCCGGACGGTGCAGGCCCTGTTCGACACCTCCTTGACCCTCTTCACGAATGGGAGCGGCCAGGTGCTGCTGAATCCGGCAGCCGGGCCTTATCTCTATGGCTCGACCGTGCAACTGACGGCGTCCCCGTCGCCGGGTTACTACTTCTTCGGCTGGGCTAATGCCGCCAGCGGCTTCGCCAATCCTTTGCTGTTCACGGTGACCAACGACGCGCCCGGAATCACCGCCTTGTTCGAGGCCTTGAAGCCAAGCCAGGTTTCACTGACGGTATTGCCAAAGGGCAACGGCACGGTCCTCATCAGTCCGGCCAGGAACGTTTATACCAATGGTGACACCGTGACGCTCACCGCCGTGCCCGCAAGCAATTGCCTCTTCACCGGATGGAGTGGAGACGCTGCGGGAAGCTTGAATCCGCTTGTCCTGGCGCTCGACTCAAACAAGTTCATCCTGGCCAACTTTGCTGTGGCGCTGCCGATGTTCCAAACGGTGATGCAAAGCGCTGGGACACTCACGCTTGCCTGGACTGCGG
>Ga0187880_1001746_pt1 | contig 17109 bp, 9 predicted proteins | sample June2016WEW_19_4_FD_132998 | JGI IMG/M metagenome (GOLD analysis project Ga0187880, IMG submission 132998) | Peatland microbial communities from SPRUCE experiment site at the Marcell Experimental Forest, Minnesota, USA - June2016WEW_19_40 | ecosystem: Environmental > Terrestrial > Soil > Wetlands...
CGCGTCCCGCAGGCCTCGCACGACGGCTCCAATGAGCGCGGGCCGATCGGGAAGCCACGGTCGCGACTCGATCTGCCCGATCGCTCGATCAAGCAGTCCAAGGCGGCGGTCGGGGGTGAGCTTCACGTCGCCGACCGCGGCTTCCACCAGTAGGAACTCCAACCTCATTACCTGCGGGTTCGCTTCGGCGAACGCGACAAGTCCGTCGGTGAGCGCGCTCGCAGCCGCCCCGTCGATCAGGAGCAAGAAGGAGCGGAGGCTCTCTTGCCAGGTTGGCTCCTCTGCTCGCGCCAGGACGCGTGCGATGCCCTCTTCCGCCGGCAGCGCGGCCAGCGCCCGCGCGCATAGGTACTCCTGCATCGAGCGGTGGAAGAACGCGAACTCGTCCTCCGCGACTTCGAGCAGCAGTCCGTTCCGCTCGGCGAGCGTGTCGAGCAGCGCACGGCTTAGGTTGCGGCGGCGCTCGGCGCCAATCCCCGTGCCGAAGCGGACCTCCATGGCGGCAGCGAACGCCGCCTCGACCGTGGGGCGCATCGCGGTGACGACCCGCGTGTCTTGCATCTCTAACGCGAGCTGCAGGACAAGTGCAAGACGTTCTCCGTGACTGAGATCGTCTTCACTGAGCTTCGGCGCGCGCTCGGCTGCTTGCTCGCGACGGTTCGTGTGCGATTCGAGCAGGAACTTGAGAACGGCGTCGTGCACTGCCGGTCGCGAGTCCGGAATGGTGCGCGTCGCCCGCCAGAGGTCCGCGAGGTACGACAAGAAGAGCGGCGTCTCGGTGAGGTCCCGGAGCTCTGGGCGAGCGTCCAGCGATTCCAGCATCGCTTCCGCCACTGCGATCTCCTCACCCGCGGCGGCGAGCCGACGGCGGACGAGGTCGTCGCGCTGCGGAATCGTCAAAGGAACAAGGAACGCGGTGCGCCATCTGAACGGGCCGAGCTCCAACGCCTCGACCGACTGCGGCCGACCGGACGCGACAAGGTCGCATCTGCAGTTATCGACATGGACGACGAGCGATTCCAGCGCCACTCCGGCATTCTCTCGATTCGCGAACTCGTCGAGGCCGTCGACCAACAGGAGGAGCCGCTCGTCCTCGAACGCGCGCTCGATTAGACCGCCTACCTCCTGGTGTGCCCGCTGTGTCAGCCAGTGCTTCCCCAGAGCGACGAGCGATCGGTCCTCGAGGCCATTGCCCGTGACCCCTTTCGCTAAGGCGGCAAACGGCATCCACAGCGGAATACGATCGCCAAACCGCTCCGCGATCGCGTCGATCTGGGGCTCTTTTGACAGAAGGTCGAGCGCGACGCGTCGCAATACCGTGCTCTTGCCGGATCCGGCCTCGCCCAGGATCAGGTTCGGAGCTTCAGACGATCCGAGCCATGGCAGCACCCCCCGCCGTCTGAACTCGGGCGCCGTCTGTTGCGGCGGCGGCGGTGCCGTTGGGCTCGAGAGCCCGTCGCGGTCAATCGCTTCCGCGGGGAGGTTCCGATGATCGTCCTCTCGGACGTTGGTAGGCGAAGCCGCTTCGGGCCGAGCGTTCGCCTGTCGCTCTACGACGTCGAGGTCAGTAAATCGGATCGCGAGGGTCGGATCGTCCTGCAGCGTGTCACGTGCCTGCACCCGGAAGACCGTCGCGTAGAGGTTGAGCAGCTCCTCACGAAGTCGGTCGAGCTCCGCCGGCTCGATCCGCCGTCCGAGACTCGCGACAATCTCCTCCCCACAGAAGTCGGCGGCAATATTCCTCCCGAAGAAGTCGAAGACGAGCCGAGGAAGCTCCTTCAGCTCGAGCACGATGTCCTCATGGCCGAGCGTCTCGAACGCAATGTCGTTTTTCGCGAGCAGTTCCCGAGATTCCGTGACCTGGTCCTGAATCTTCGAATCCGTGAGGTCGTGCGTCGTGCAGAAGACGAATCGCTTCGCACTCTTCGCCCATCGGCCCTTTTGGAACTTGGAGACCGCTGACCGGATAGACGATGGTGTGATCGTCTTGACCCGCTTGCACTGGTAGACGGAATACTCGCCGCTGTTGTCGAGCGCGTAGAAGTCAATCCCGGCTTGGTACTGGCCTCGGACGCCGTAGAGAGCGCACTGTCGGACGGTGGATTGTCGCCGGATCAGGCGCAAGCACAGGCGCTCGAAGTTCTCCCACTGCATCTTGTCCAGCGGGAGGGTCTGCGCTCGAGGCATAGGGCTTCCCGCGCCAACAGGCACGGTCGTCGGATTTTGAAACAGCGTCGGTGGAGGGCTGTCCAGAACTTGCTCAGGCATCCAGAGTGCATTCTGCACCGTCGGCGCACTGAGCGTCCGGACCAGCACGATCGTGATCGTCGTCCGCCCGCTCTTGCTTCGGGAACTTCGGCACCGTCCACCTCTCCGGGGGAACTTCCCGCCTCCGGACACGGAACAGATTCGAGGCCGAGGAACTGCGCGCGAAGGCTCAACGGGCGGAGAAGGACTGCGGTGAGCGGCTCGACCACGCCGGGACGCTCGACGCGGAAGCTCCGCCACCGCTCTAGAACTACGGCGAGGTCATCGGTGACGTTGCTGAGGACGAAGAGGGTCCGCCCATCACGCTGGCTCCTAGGGGGTGTCGTCAAGGCGCCGATCGCGTGACGGTGCCGCGAACAGCGGCGGGGCGTGTCCCGTAGCTATCGCGGAAAGCCACCGGACCCTGGGTTCCCGAAGCGCCTGCTTGGTCGCGTGAGTCAGCGGGCCACCGAAGTGCCGTCGTGGGCGGGCGCGATTAGACCGCGCGAACCGAACGCCACCCTCGGATTGCAGGGCACCCACGCAGCTCGACGGCTCGGTGTGCGCACGAGATCCCTGCCGATTAGGGCGCCGGACAGCGTGCCGCCCTAGACGCTATTTGAGGAGCAATCTGTGGCTACCGAAAGTTCGCCCGAGTGCCTGGTCGCAGGACAGTAATGCCGATCTCTATGCCAGGAACTCGTCACCCAGCTCAATCCGCCAGAGCCGCTTGGCTTCGGTGTGATTGCTCTACCCTTCGGCGCTGAGCGCCCGTCCGGCCCGCTCGCGGGCTTCAGCAAAACGAGACCGGATTGCCGCAACGGCCGGGACCGACCGGGTCCCGTCACGTGGTCGTTAGCGTCGAGACCGTGCTGCGCGCACCGACGCCCAACGAGCAGTTCCTCTTCGATGTGCTCGCCGACGTCTACCTCAAATACGGCGAGTGGCCGAGCTGGGCGTACGTCGAGGAGACGCTTGACCGGCGCGGGGTCGATCCCCTCCGCACCCTCTACGGTCTGCCCCATGAGCTTCCAGTTCACTACGGCTACGTGCACCCGGCGCGGCCGGGCGCGCCTGACGCGAACTACCGACTCGGATTGACAGTCGCCGGCCTCTCCTACGTCGACCAGGCGAAGCCGATCGTCGAGGGATTCTTGAACTTCCTCGATCGCCTCGGCGAGGTCCGAGCCGCAGCGACACTCGAGCCCTTCACGGAGACGCGCCCGGTCGTGTCGCGAGCGCAGCTGCTAGAGGGGCGGCTCGACTTCGGAGTGCACGGGCCGCTCGTTTTCCAGCTTCTCAGCCACGAGCCAGCAACGTGGCACAGCATCTTCTCGCCAATGACGGCGGAGTGGGAGAGCGTTCTGCTCGCGCCCGAACTCCGGCGATTCGCCGGAGTGTCATCGGTCGAGGACTACTTCGACCGTATGAGCGCGTGGATCGGGGGACCGGAGCCGGTGGCTCCACGCACGGAGCACTCGCCGTTCACGCTCGGCGCGGCGATCGACTACCTCGACTTGGTTTGGCAGCGCCGGTTTGACTCCTCGCTCGTAGTTCCGCCCGGAGTCGAACGGTCGCAGCGGCTCTCGATGCCGGCGGGCGGACCGGAGGAAGCCGACTCGCGGCTCAGCGCCCTCGCCGAGCTCTTGAAAGGCCTACGGGTGCCGGGCGTGCCTGGGCTCGACGGCCACCCTCTGCAGCGGCTTGCAGCGTTCCTTGAAGGTGAGCTGCCTCCAGAGTCGCACGAGCGCGTTCGCGAGGCGGTCGCCGTGCTCGACGCGGCGCGCCAAGTCCGCACCGCTGCGCAACACACTGGGGCGCGGGCCACCGTCGAGGACGCCTGCGCGGTCCTCGGTCTCGAGTATCCGGTGGTCGATTGGGCTGCCGGGTGGCAACAAGTTCAGATCGTCGTTGCGGACGCCTGCGCGGCGCTCTCGGACGAGCTACGCGCGGCGCCGAACAGCGAGTAGCTGGGGCCGCTCGCAAGTCGCGCTCGCGATGCGGCAGTCCCGCGACAACCGCGCCTACCTTGTTGACTCGCAAGGGCTAGAGGCTCTGAGTTTTGGACGAAGGCCCGGTAGGCGGACGAACGGTCTTCGGCCAGCCCACGAGCGGCGAGCCCTGACGCATGAACACGCTCCGCTTGGCCGCTTCGACCTGCCAGGTGTTGAGACGCTCGACGTACTCCGCCTGAAGCACGTGGTAGCTATCGCTCTGTGCGAGCGCGACGAGCAGCGTCGGGCTGAGCGGCATCGCGACGAGGCTCGCACTGCCGATTGGCGTACCTCCCGCGATTCCCCTGTGGTGGCCGCTCGTGTCGGTCGTGATGACCGGCACGTCGCCGATCAAGAACTCCGAACCCGCGGGCGCCCGATGTAGCTCGAGGCCAGCGTTTGCCACGAGGCTGCTCGCCGTCCTGAAGTAGTAGACGACCCGGTACCGGAACGCGATCCCGGAACGCTGGAGGTTGTCGGCGCCGGCGACGAACTCCTCGATGAGCTCCTCTCGCTCGGCATCGCTCGGCGCGGTGGTGCCGCCTGTCCTTAGACGGTGTAAGTGCTCGAGGCGCCCTGGGTCACCGCGGAGCTCCGCTCGCTTCGCATCGAGGAACACCGGCCACAGGCCCTCGTAGAGATCCTTCACGTCAAAGCTTCGGGCGTAGTGGAGCGCAATAGCGTCTTTGATGGTCGCGACGTGCTCCGGGTGGCTGAACAGGTTGCCGGCCTCGGCGGCAGCGATTGCCGCGGAAAGGTTTGTCTCGACTTTGCCCCACACCTCTTCCGTGCGTTTGCTGTCGATCCTCACAAACTGGTCGAGCTTCGCGACGCTCTGTGGTGACACATCGGGCCGGTCACCGAACTGAATCGAGTAGTGCGCCATGCGCGGACCGTTGGACGTAGGGGTGCAGAACTGTCGCAGGAGCGCCTGTGACACCAGGTGCTGATCGTCCCTTTTCTCCGCCTTTGGGTCACTGCCGAGGTGGGCCTCGTCGGCGAGCTCCCAGAGATCTGCTTCGGACATGCCGGTCGCCTTGGCGAAGTCTGGAATCTCGATCTCGAAGCGGGTGATGCCGTAACTGAGGATGAAGATGACGGCGTTTTCCGGCGGCCCCGGGAGAAGCAGGGCGAGCTGCTGGAAAGCGAGAGGAGTCGTTGTCACAAGCTCCTAGTGTGCCGTTTGCCGCGGCGGAGTCCGCAATGAGTTAGTCGCTGGTCCGTGCAAGCTCACGCTGAACAATGAGATACAGCAAGAGTCAGACGCCAACGCAGCAGCAGAGGGCACAGAACGCCTCACCGAACGACATCCGTGCGAGCGCCGGCCGTAGTACCGATCAGACAGATCCGGTGCATGTTGCCGAGGCCACGCAGGCCCCCTTGGTGAGAACTCGACTGGTGGCCGGCTCCTTACGGTCTATAGGGAACGCTTGAGGACACGCGCTACTTGCGTCGCTTGCCAGCGCTCGCCGCGTTTCGGTCGCAGACCCTCCTCGTTTAGCCGCTCGGCGACCGCACGAAGAGAGCAGCCCTCGGCTTTGAGCTTGAGGATTCGGTCCACCACGGCCTGCTCGCGCTTGTCGCCGACGAGCTCACCAGCGTTCGCCGAGTAACCGAATCTCGGGATGCCGCCCACGTAGCGACCCTCTGCCGCCTTGGCTCGTCGGCCGGCCATCATCCGACCCCGGATCACAGCCCGTTCGTAGGCGGCTATCGAGGCGAGGATGTTGCGGATAAGGTCGCGCAGTTCGTCGGGTCCGTCAACGTCCGGCTCGGAGGTCGAAAGCACTCGAGCTCCGACCTTGTCGAGCCGGTCGGTCACGGTGAGCTGTACCAGGAGTTGCCGCGCCAGACGGTCGAAGCGGTACACGACGAGCACGTTCGCCTCATGACGTTCGATCCGCGCCAGGGCGGTCGCCAAGCCGTCTCGGGTGTCGAGTCCGTTGGCGCCGCTGATCCCCGCGTCGCTCAGAATGTCCACGAGCAAGAGGCCTTGCTTCTTGCAGTAGCTCTCGATCGCTCGACGCTGGATAGCGAGGCCGTGGCCTTTCGTTGCCTGCTCGTCTGTCGAAACTCGCACGTAGCCGAGCGTCCGTTCCTTCGCCACGTCCTGCCTTCCATTACGTTGGCGTCAGCGAATGTAACAGAGCAGGTAGCCGATATGCAATGAATGGCGCATTATTGGGTTGCGAACACACCGCCGACTACGTTCTGTGGAGGTGGGGCGGGTGTATGTGTTCGGTGACGAGGGCGGCGACCTTGCGTTCCGGCGGAAGGTTGGGGTTAGTCGCTACTTCATCATCGGCACGGCGACGGCGGGCGACTGCTCACTGGGCGCCAACCTCCTAGAACTCCGTCGGGAACTGGCATGGAGGGGCACGCAGCTTGAGATGTTCCACGCGAGCAGCGACAAGCAACGGGTTCGGGATCGAGTCTTTGATCTGATAGCCGGGTCCAATATCAGGGTCGACGCGACGATCCTCGAAAAGGTCAAGACTCAGGATCATTTGCGGGCGAATCCCCTCCAGTTCTATAAGGAAGCGTGGTTTCTACACTTCAAGTACGTCGCACCTCGGGTCTGTAGTCCGCTCGACGACCTGTTCGTGGTCGCGTCATCGCTTCAGATCGCCAGCAAGAAGACAGCTGTGAAGCACGCGGTCGCGGACGTTGTTAGCCAGGTTTCGCCTACCGCGGTGTTTCACACGGCCTTCTTTTCGGCCGTGAGTGACCCGTGCCTTCAGATCGCCGACTACGTCACGTGGGCCGTCCAGCGCAAGTGGGAATCGAACGATTCACGCTCGTACGACCTTATCAGGCACCTTGTCCGGTCGAGCTTCGAACCCTTCGCTGTTGGGAAGACGATTTACTACTGAGAGGTGGCGTTACCCCGGGCCAGCTAGCTAGCCGAGCTAGCAGAGTCCCCAGGACCCTTTCGCCAGCCCCAGGGTCGCCAAGGTGATGATAGCCGTGGGCTATTTCACTTTGGTGGATGAGCCAGCGGATCTTGCACGAGTCAGCAAGCGCGCCGAGATCCTCGGGCAGTCAGGTCAACTCCGCCGGTGCTTCACACGACCGGACAGAAGGCCAGCCGCAGGACGTCACTGGCCTTTCGTTGTTGAAATCACCGGAATGCCCACAGCCATCAGGAAGGTGCGGCTGTCGGTCCACTCGACTTCCAGCACCACACATGCGGATGCCAGAGAGATACGAATCGGCCCGTGGTCGATCTTGTCCTCGGTCACTACAACGGACCGCTGGCCGATCGCGTTCAGCTGAAGAGCCAAAGCGACCACGTACGGATCTGCCTCGTCCTTCGTACTGGCCGCATCCACCACATCGCCCGCTTCTCTCATCACACGTTGGATGAACTCAAACTCAACGTCGAGAGGATGTCTCAACCGACTCCGCATCGCGATTGCCCATGCACCCGGCACGTCCGGATGTGCGACCTCCGCCACCTCAATGATCACCTGGCGAGGCACAGCGATACGAGCCAGATCCACGAGGTCGCTCAATTTCGCGAACGCCTGCCACTGATCAGCGATGGCGACGAGCACCTTGAACTCTATGAGTGCCGAGGTGTCAAGCACCCAGACTGGCTCGTCGTCAGCCTGCAGCAGTAGGGACAATTATCCGCAGGTCATCGACCTGCCCGGTCGTGAGATTGAGATAGTCGCAGAGGTCGGCCTGTGTGATTCTGCCGCTCTCTTTGGCCGCGATAAGAATCTCTGGTGCTCGGTACCCAAGCTGCCCGAGCCTTTTCTCTACTCTCGGTTGCCCACCACCTCCACCGCCACTAGCGCTCCAGTCGTATTGCGAGAGTCTCACCTCTAGCGCTTCGTAAAAGCGCTGAGGCGCCAGCCGAAGCTCCTGCAGGCGCAGGCTCGTAGCACGAGTGCTGACCTTGAATCGATTCGCGATTCGGCGCGCCGTCTCGATGTCATCCGTAGGCGTAGCGTCGGTCACACCCATGCGGGCAGCCACTTCTCGCACCGTGTCTGCTGGCAACAACAGCTCTGCAGCAAAGCGCTCACACCAGCGCTCGACCTCCGGCTGCGAGTCGTTCGGCACGACGAACCTCAAGCACGCGGCATCAGTGCGGGTGACCATGTGACCAAGTTCGTGAAAGAGAGTGAAGATGCGAGCGGTGACGTGATATGCCGAGTTCACGGCCACTATCGGTGCCCTGTCGTCCCAAGCAGAAAAACCTCTAATGCCAGACTTTCCAAGCTGAAGCTGGAATACGAGCACCGAGCGACTCTCCACGGCTCTACGCCATGCCCGAAGCGCCTCGCTCGTGTCTCGCCAAGCGAGCTGCCGGGCCACGCTCACGTCAAGAAATCTGCGCACTTCTGCTGCTGCTTGTTCACTGTCGTACGCTATTGAGCTCCGCGGAAGAACGACGGGCGACCTTTCCTCCTCGCGTAGCACCCAGGAGGCCATCTGCTGAATCCGTCTCGCCCATCGGAGTTGGCGAACCTCATCCTGCGAAAGCGTGTGGCCGGCAAGTCCCGGAGCGCTCCTCAATGAGGTTGGAAGCCCGGACAGTCGCGGTGGTGCTGGGAGGAAGAACAGCGCGCTCGGGCGGCGAAGTACGCCGACGAGCTGCGTGAACTGACCGCTGCTCGGCAGGGCGTCACCTGACTCCCATGCGGCGACAGTTGCCGCCTCAACGCCTGTCGCGACAGCGAGGTCGGCAACAGTGAGACCAGCCTCATCGCGCGCCCAGGCAAGGATCGTGCCGGTGATCGGAACTTGCTGACTCGTCATCGCGTCCTCGCCTCCTCCCTAAGACCCCGACCGTACTGAAGAGGTGTATCGCCTCGCTTGTGTGTACAGCTAATCAACCACCGACACAAACTGCCCCCTCACCACTTGGCCGACGACACCCTGACGACCGCAGAAGGGACAGCGAGCCGTGATAGCCGTGACGCCAGGATCCAACGGGCGTGACAGGGTCGCCTCGTGCCTGCAAGACCAGCGGATCATGGCTTCGACCGTGAGCTGGTAGCCAGGTTCCGAAGGCGTCGCCACCGACCAGTGAACCGCTGTCCAGGGCCACGCCAGATATCGTCCAGGCTCTCAAGCGGCAGAGTTGGCTTCCGCTGCGTCGCGACTGGAGGTGACAGCGCACTCTGCCTTACAAAATACGGGCCGTTTTCTGTAGCCACCGAAGTTGATCCAAAGACAGCCACCTCTGCTTTGCTGGTTGCCTCAGACCCTGACGAGGACACCTGTGTCAATGAGCCCCTCGAAATGGGCAGCAAGCAAGCGGGGCACCTCACCCCCTCGGACGAGCAGACCCAGTTCCATATTGCGGTCGAGCGCGTAGCCGGTCAGGTTGGCGCTTGTGACGAAAGCGAGCTGATCATCTGCAATCGATGCTTTGGCATGAAGGCTGGCGTGTTGCGGATCGTGCTCAGGAAGAAGCGTTGGGGGCCAGGTGTAAAGAGCGATCCCGTCGGAGGCGTCGAAGGCTCGGGCAGCCTCAGTGCCCCCGTCGAGCACCACGCGCACCTCCACGCCAGCACGTGCCGCTATTCTCAGCGCCTCGCCAACTTCCTTGACCCGATAAGCGGCGAAGCTCACAAGGGTCAATCGACGCTGTGCCGATCTGATGACCTCGATCAGGACCGCGTAGGTGAGTCGGACGTCTACCTCGCCCTCTGGGCCGGACCAAACCACTTCTACTTGCGATTCCGCCTTGGCGGTTCGGTAGCCGGCACTGGCAGAGCGCAGCGCGAGCGACACTGCCGCTCCATCGAGCTCGGGCACCTTCTTCCAAGCCTTGACGAGTTGGTCCATTTCCGCCCGGAAGGGCTCCGTCGGCACGAGAGCACACAACGCCTCGATGGCTTCAGGACCTGGAACGTGCAATCGACCGAGAGTGTTTGCCGCCAGCTCAAGCTGGTCGACCGGAAGTGATCGGGCGACGCCAGCAAGCGCGATGGCCAACTCCGATCCAGAGCTCATGGCACGAACAGTCCGAGTTCCGCTTTGGCGAACGTCTCGACGACAAGGGCGCGGTCGAGATAGCGGTTGGCGCGCTCGCATGAGGTTTCAGGAGCGAACAGGCAGGCATGACACGCTGCGCCATGCAGGGTGTCCTCGTCTGGGGAAGGGACGTGCTCAGCGCACATCGGGTCCGACGCACACAGGCGGCCCCGCCGAAGCGCCTGGCTGATGAGACGTCCGAGCACCTCTGGCTCGGCCAAGCTGACTAATCCTCCCAGAGTGCCCTCGCTGTCGGGAGCAGCCGTGTAGAGCAGGACCCCCGCCATCGGCTCGGGCTCATTCCTGGCGTAGATGCGCTCGCGGATGCTGGCAGACCCGTACCCACACTCGAGAGCGAGCTCTCGCATGAGTAGATGGCTGAAGCTGTGCAAAGCCAGGTACCGCGCGCCAGGCCAACCAGCACTAGGGTCGAGGTGTCGCCGAGCCCGCCAACGCTGATGACCTTCATGCAGGTTCGCCAGCCGGCCACTCTTGGAGATGCGAGCCTCCCAGGCCGAAATCGCGTCTTCCCGAAGCTGGATGAACAAGCCCTCTCCCCGGACTTCAGTGCACGGCACCCAGGTGGGCCGTCCCCGGCACAGCGGACCGACGTCGGCCTCCTCACCCATCGCATCTGGCTCACCGGGCGGATCGACCCGGGTGAAGCCTATGAGTGCAACTGCTTCCCGTAGTCGTTCGACGGCAACGACTCGCTCGACCAACGAAACGCAGTCCGGGGGTGCCGGACGTTCGCGGATCTTGAAGTCGGGGAAGTTTGCCTCGGACCCCGGCTCGGAGAGCTGCGCCCATTCGGGCGCCAGCAGATCCGCTTCTTCCTCGTTGTTGTCGATCTCGCCGCCACGGTGAGCGAGCATCGCTTCCCATATCGCGTCTGGATCCTCACCGGATAAAGCGGCGAGCGCCGGGACGTTCTGCAGCGCGTACGCGAGCATGGCCGGCGAATCGATCGGAGCGAGCTGGGGCCAGGCATCCTCGAGAAGTTGGCCGAGCGGCGTGGCGGCTTCTGGGATGGCAAGGGCTCGCAGCGCGACGGAGAACCAGGTGTTCGAGGCGCCGAGGAGAAGCGTGCGGTTCTGCTCTTTGCACACCTCGTCGTCGAAGGTGCGCAGATGGGGATGGCGGCCTCGACAATGGGGAAGGCTTTGTTGCGCAGATTCCCCGAACGCGTCGACCATGCTGCGTGTCACGTGGCAATCCCTGCAGGTGAGCAGCACGTCGTCGGCTCGGCTGGATTGGTTGCGCTCGAACATCTCGAGGATCGGCGACGCACATGGTGACCCACGGTGAACGAAGACCGCCCACGGGAACTCGTCGAGGTGTCCTCCCCGACAGGCGAGCACGAAGCGTACCGGCACCGCGGGCGGGGCCTTGCCTCTCGTCTTTAAGCAGTTGCTGTGGCGAAAGCTGGCCATCTCCGGCCGGTAGGGGTAGGTCCGAAGCTCGAACAGAGGGGCTCCTGCGGGCCCGATGCGGTCGCAGGCAGGACAGCGCAGCCAGGAAGGAAAGATCTGAACAGGCACCCCCGTGCGAGCCCAGTCGTCGAAGGGATTGGGAGTCTCGGGCAGATGCGGCGGCAAGCGCAACATCTGCACGTCAGATCCGAGCGCGCGTTGCACCGCGTCCAGTAGGCGCCGTTCTGTGACCTCCGGAGCGGCGATTGGATTGCTCGCCCAGCCGTCGATGCCCGACACGAGTACCGAGAGATGCGGCAAGTCGATCAGGCTGCCAGGGCCGTAGGTGTAGAGGAGTTGGCTGGGCCGCACCTCGCCGATGCGCGTCAGGGTCATGGCGTCACCTCGGAGTCGACGCTCGGGGCGTCTGGCGCCGTCTCCATGCCCGGCCGGCCGTCAGTCTGGTCTGCCGAGAGGGGCAGCGGGAAGTCATAGTCTGGCCCGGCTCCTTGAGGAGCGTCGTCGCCGAGCAAGAGGATGATGCCGGGCTCGACCTCCCGGAGAGACGTGGCACAGGTCCAGATGCTCCAGCGAGCGTCGCCGGGTCGTTGGAGCAATCCGACCGTCTTGCCGTCCTTCCGGTCGCGGTACCCAAGCACGACTGCCTGGCGCCGCTGGAGGGCGACCCAGGAGTCGAGGCGGTAGTTGAGTGCCCGTTCCACATCCTCGCCAACTGCCGGCGTGCTCGTCACCCCTTCGGCTCGGCTTCGCAGTACGGCGATCGCCTCGTTGGCGACAACCTGAGGGTCGAGACGTTGTGGCGCGGCATTAGGGTTCGTCGTCTCGTCCCGGTGACGGATCATCGCGATGGCCACGGCGGTGAGCCCGCGATCAAGGGCGCGGGGTGCGAAGGGCGTCACCGAGAGTGCTTCCACATGCCGAGGGAAGGTGACGTGGAAATGCTCGAATGTCTCGTAGTGCGAAAGGTCGCGTGGACGAGCCCAGTTGAGGACGGTGACGACGAGCCCCGGGCCGCGAGGATCACGCCCGACGCGGCTGGTGGCCTGGATGTACTCGGCCGTAGCCTTCGGTTGCCCCCCGACGACCATGAGCCCAAGACGGGGCACGTCGACGCCGACGGAGATCATGTTCGTGGCCAGTAGCACGTCCACCGGTCTTCGCTCGGCCTTGGACGGACGACTCCTCGAGCGGCTTGTCACTTCGGTTGTTGGATCCGGTCGGAACGTGAGTCCGAGCTGCTCAAGCACTCCAGGGATCTCGCTCGAGCTCATGCGCGAAGTGAGCTCGCGCTTTTCTCGCAGGAACCGGCGCGCCAGACCACGGCCGGACGCCGAGGACTGAGCGAGTCGTGTGGAGACGTCGTCATCGACGAGGCGGCTCATGCCGGCGAGCTCTCGCAACGCGCTGAAGTAGCCGACGAGCGTCATCCATGGATCGGCTGCCTCTCCGTACCGTTCGAAGAGCGCTTGTGCCGCACCGAGGAGCGCGACGTAGACGCGGATCTCCACTGCTTTGATGCGCCGGCCAGGTGCACACACGCCGAGATAGCGCCGTCCTGCGGCGGCTGTAGGGTCCCGTTGGAGGGCGAAGAACGAGTCCCCGGCGTCAAGCCCTGGAGGAGGAAAGATCTCGAGGCGTCGCCAGAACACCTGATGCGCCTGCGACTCAGCCCGACGCACGGTTGCCGTCGATGCAACGACCTTCGGGCGCACGGACCTGCCATCCAACTTCCAGGTCGACAGATCGTCTATCGCCGTCTCGTAGAGACCCATGAGGCTGCCGAGGGGACCGGCTATCAGGTGCAGCTCGTCTTGGATGATGAGATCTGGGGGACGCAGCGGCCCACCATCGACTGTGTGTGCGGCGCCGTAGGTACCTCGCCGCTGGTGGCTGTCACGTTCATCGAGCAGCTCGTCAAGGTCAGGACTACGCCATCCATGACGCTCGCAGCGCCGACTGAGCCGGCCGAACAGCGCCCGGGTCGGTCCCTGCCAAGGCATCTGAGCAAACTTGTCGGCCGTGGCGATCACCATGGAAGGAACGAGGCGGTAGATCTCGTCGTCGACGGTTACGACCGGGAGCCCTTCACCCATTGCTTGCCTGCGGGTGAAGGGACAGCGCCCGAGCGTGTCGCCGCAGTAAAGCAACGTCCGCTTTCGCACAGCGTCGTACTCGGCATCCTTGGACGCGCTGACCGGGGCACCACACCATGGGCAGGAAGTGAGCTGGACCGGGCTCGACCCTCCACCGTAATAGGCGGTGCCTCGGGCCTCCTCGATCGCCTTGGCGGCCTGGGTGCCACGCGTCGGGGTCACTGTCGCTCCGACCCAAAGTCCAAGTCGGAAAGGCACCTCGCCCAGTGAACGATCGCCGGCCGACGCGAGGGCCAGGCGGATGTGCTCGCACGCGCAAAGCAGTGCCGCCGCCCGCTGGAACTGCTGCACGGTCAGCAGTCGCAGCGTGTAGCGCATCAGCACCCCGACGCCGTCGTTTCCGTCGTAAGCGCCGAGGGTTCCCTGGAGACGGCGCACGGCGAGTGTGAAGGCGGTGAGCCCGAGATAGGCCTCGGTCTTGCCACCACCGGTCGGGAACCAGAGCAGGTCGACAAGTCCCTCACTTCCGGGTCCCCGCTCAGAGTGCAGCGGGTCGGCAAGGCTCGGCAGGTTTAGCAGCAAGAAGCCGAGCTGGAACGGATACCAACGGTGGTGCTCGGGACGGTCAGCCTCGTCAAGCGCCTGGTCCAGGCTAAGGGTCGGCTCGGCGCTCCGGCGTGCAGCGGCAAGGGTGTGGACGCGCTGGAGCCACATAGCCTCATTGGCGAAACGGAACGCCTCAGCGGCATGCGGGTCGTAGGTGGGTGTCGTGGGGTCGAGCAGGTCGATCCCGGTGTCGATCCGGTCCGCTGCGTGCTCGCACTGGGAAAGGACGGCCTCCGCTGTGTCCTCGAACCCCTGAAGGCGGCTCGCTGGCATTCCGATGCAATCTCGCTGGCGACCGATCCAGTCGCGGTAGGTGGACACGAGTGGGCGGAGGAGTTGGGGCAGGTCGCCATCGGAGGCCCTCGCAAGCACCGCCATGTCGAGCTCGACCTCGGCCAAGCCTGCGAAGTCGGCGGACATCGGCGGCTCGGTGCGCGGCACATCGGCTGTCGGCACGGGTGTGGTTTCGACGCGCACCGCCTGTCGCGGATCGTCAGGATCGGGCTCGACATGGACCCCCGTGCCGTGGCCGACGGCGAACTCGACCTCGTCGCGATAGGCCATGTCGAGAGCACGAGCCTCCTGCGAACCGCCACCGTCATCCGCGAGCAGAAGCGGTCGACGAAAGACCGGCCGGCCATCAGGATCGGTCGTGGCGAGTGAGGCCTGGAAAAGCCAGGCCTCGTCTTTTCGGGTTCGCTGCTCTTCTTGATCGTTGACCAAGAAGGCGGTGACGACCCATAGGTCGTCCACTCGGCGCACCTCGCCCCGTACGACGACACCTTCTTGCGAATCGTCTGGCACAAGTGGGCCGAAGGTCCCCTCCGCGAGTCGAACCGGGAGCACTCCCCCTGCGGGATTGCGACGCCACGCGCGACGAGGACCATCTCCAGCCTCGGTCTCCAAGGTGACCCGCTCGTAGCGACCCCAGCGGGCATCGATCTGGATCTCGGTCGCTTCTCCAGTGACGCCGAACGTCATACCTAACGACGACGGAAATAGGGAGGGGCCAGGTGGCGTGGCGATGTCTGGCGAAGCCTCCTCGGACTCTGCCGATCCCTCTACGGCCAGCCCGTCCTGCTGTCCGTCGAACTCACCAGGCTCGGGCCCTCCTCTGCGTGGCGCGAGCATGCCAACCAGGTAGTACTCGCGCACCGCTGTGTCGGTGACAAGCTCCTCGTGCTCGCCTGACTCCGGGCCAAGGATGTTGCCGAGTAACATCTGCTCGAGTTCGGCTCGGATGTCGGCTGGCAGGGGCGGCGTGAGCACCGCTGGTCCTGCGGTCTCGTCGCCGGTCACGGATCCAACTCGAAGAGCGCCGACGCACCCGAAGTCGCCCGTTGACGGCCCTTACGTGACGAGGTCTTCTTGGTCTTGTTGACATGCAAGCCCAATCTGACCTCCTCCGCATAGCGAGTCTGGTTCAGCTCGAGAAGCCGGTCGAGCACCTCAACGCGAGCATCTGGACCGATGGTGAAGCGCGTACCTTGGCGAGTCTCCCAAAAGCCATGGTCGAGCACGAGATCCTGCCAGCCGTAGGCGGCGGCAACCGCGTGGTCGAGCTCGACGTGCAGTCGTCGAAGCTCGGCGATGTCGCCCGCCTCTTCTTTCGGGTTGTGTACGCGGTTGTACGTGGCGGTCAGTCCCTCGAATCGATCGAGCATGACTTGTCGTCGATTCCGATCCAGGACTGCGCCCGCCCTCTTTGTCGCGGCGGTCAACAAGGGTTGCGGGAAAGTCTCGAAACAATCACTTGGATTGTAGGTGGGGCGGGTCTCAAAAGTCGCTGAGTGAGTGAGAACCCACCAATAGTGGAAGGCGCTCGTGAGCAGGCCAAAATGGGCATCATCGTCATACGCGAAAACAACGAGACGGTCGGCGTAGACGACCGATGCTGAAGTGAAAGCGAGCGCCAACGCCTTGGTGACACGCGAAACAACCAGAACCCGCTCCATCCCTGCGATAGTGGTGTACAAATCCTGTCGGACGCGCCAGAATTGCCACCACCGCTCAATCCAACCCCCGTAGCTACTGCCCTTGTGTTCCACGTCGGGAAGTACCCGACGACGCAGCAGCTCAATGCAGTCCGGGTACTGTTCCGCTCGCTCAAGCGGCCAGTCGAAAAAGTTGATGACCCATCGACTTGCTGAGCAATCTGGTCGCGAGTTGAGGTCGTCTCCATTCAGGTAGGGCATGACGACCTCAGCGTTGCGAGGGTCTGAACTGAGAAGCGTCTCGGCGTCCTCTAGCGTGAGAATGAACTGATCGCTGTTAAGGGCAGACCCGATGAAAGATCTGTTCTCTGTCGACAAGCGGTAGGGAGTGCCACTCACTCGGCTGCTGGCTTCGAGCGACGAGGTGATCCGCTTCACCGGCCGACCTTCCAGAATCGCGGTTCCATCCCAGGAACCCTGATGCAACCACACCTGAGCGACTTCGAGGCTGGCATCGCCCGGCCATGGACGGCTCTGCACGGCCCGTGGGATCGACCAGCCAGTCGTAGTCAGCCAGTCCAGTCCAACCTCGCGTGTGTCACCTTGGGCGATGGTGTTTGTAGCGAGTAGGGCGATGCTGCCGCGCTCCCGCACCAGTTGGGCGGCTCGCAGGAAGAAGAACGTCACGAGATCTGCGTTGCCTGTACGACCGTCCGCGATGGCATTGACCAGATGTTCGCGGTAGGTAGTCCCGTAGGTCCCCGAGATGCGCTTTCCGCCCTGGAAGGGCGGGTTGCCGACGACGGCA
>Ga0187880_1001751_pt1 | contig 17090 bp, 17 predicted proteins | sample June2016WEW_19_4_FD_132998 | JGI IMG/M metagenome (GOLD analysis project Ga0187880, IMG submission 132998) | Peatland microbial communities from SPRUCE experiment site at the Marcell Experimental Forest, Minnesota, USA - June2016WEW_19_40 | ecosystem: Environmental > Terrestrial > Soil >...
GACGGAGGAGGGAGTAGAACATCCCTTCCGCGATTCCGTCGTCACCAACCTGGTGAAACTCGTCGACATTCTGCCCAAGCTGAACGTCACGGCGGATCTGGAGCTCGAACGGCTGGCCGCACAGGTGCGGGCCTCGCTACTGGTTGATCCCCAAGAACCGAGGAAGTCGGAGTCGGTTCGCACCGAGACCGCCAAAGCGGCGGCCATTATCGCCCAGCGCATGGCCGGGTACATGGCAGGTTACTCGGTTCCTGCCCCGAACGAAGGAATGGCGGCATGAGCCCTCAGATGACCACGGCACAAAAGCTGACCCGAGCACGGACGCAGCTTCTGCTCAATCAGCCATTCTTTGGAACACTGGGTTTGAGGTTGAAGCTGGTGCCGGGTTCGCTGCCGACGATGGCTACCGACGGCTCCCGGATCGTGTACAACTCGGCCTTTGTGGGCGAACTCAAGCCGGCGGAGCTTGAGGGAGTACTGGCCCACGAGGTCTTACACTGCGCGTTGGGACACCACTGCCACCGCGGCGAACGCGATCCAGAACTCTGGAATACAGCCGCTGATCTGGCCATCAACCCTATTGTGCTCGGAAACGGGTTGACGCTTCCGGCCGGGGCGTTGATCGATCCTGCATTTGCGAACGTAAGCGCCGAAGAAATCTACGCCCGGTTACTGCGGAGAAGAAGCGAGGGAGCGAGCGCAGAACAGCAGCCAGCGCCGCCGCAGACAAATGCTGGCGGGGGAATGGGTAACGGTCCAAAGGAAACCCACGGCGCTGTGCCGTCCGATCCTTTGTCTGACTCCTCCAACGGGTCGGACCCTCAGAACCGGTGCGACTTGAACCCAAGGGAGGTGGCGGAACAGACTTCCGCCCGGCGTTCGAGTGGGTCGCTGAGAATGATATCGCGCCGGTCTGCCTTATCTACCTCAGCGACTTGTGCTGCGATTCGTTTCCGGAGACCCCGGAATATCCCGTGCTATGGGTGACCGATTCCCGCAGAACGGCGCCTTTCGGTAAAACGGTGCGGATCGGCCTTGAATGAAGGGTTACCTGTGCTCTTTGAATGCGAAATTCGGTAAGCCTGGTTATTTTCACCAGATCGTGTGAAGCGCTTTCGACCGACGGATTTCACGATCGGCGGTAACCAGAGGTAGGCTTTCAGCCAGCGCGGTAGCCCCGATCATTCGATTTGCCGGATCCTGAGGATAAGCTGCTGGGAGTCCAAGGGCGCGCACGCAGACGCGGCCAGTGATGGGTAGGACAACGAATCGGGTCTCGACTTCCCGCAAGAAGGATTCCAGGCTGATGTCGAGATGGATGCGTCCCTTACTCGCGAGGGTTGTCAATTCCATGAGAGTGATATCGGAAATTGCCAAGCCATCTCCATTCTCACGCGCATTGTCGATTGCGGTTCTTGCCAAAAATAGAGGCCCGCGGGTTTCAAAACTGGAAAAATTTACCCAATATGCCGGGCAACTCGCTCGGCGGCCCCCCCAAAACACTTCCGCCGAGAACGGTGGAAATGTTCTCATCCTAACTTGGCGTCGTCCGATTTTTCTTGTTGACACGGTGTTTACACGAAGCGGATTCCGAAAGAGCCGTTATCACGAAACCCGCATATTTATTGGCTGGGAGGCAGGGATTCGAACCCCGATACGCAGATCCAGAGTCTGCAGTCCTACCGTTAGACGACCTCCCAGTGGGACAATCAGATAGAATTAAACGGGCGGGCACGCGCTTGTCAAGGCTTCTTTTCGAATGACTGTGGTACAGTTCGGTGTTGTAGCGGCGAGTTTACCTCGCCATCTGGCGGCGTAAAGCCGCCTCTAGAAACTGCACCACAAGGCGGGTGGTCAGAATAATCGGAAGCTGACTTCTACCGTGACTTGCACCGGCACCGGGGTGCCGTTTCGCAGGGCAGGTTTGAACTTCCACGTCTTAACGGTTTCCATCGCTTTTTCATCCAAACCGAGGCCGAGGGGCTTGATGACCCGGCATTCCGAGACATTGCCCGCGGTATCGACGATGATAAACAGCACGACGGTGCCTTGATACTTCGCCTTGCGAGCTTCCTCGGAGTATGGGGGTTCGGGCTTGAAAATAGGGATGGGGGCGCTCACGCCGCCGCCCACGCTGTAGACGCCGCCTCCCACGCCGCCACCCTCGCCGGGACCCAGGCCGCCGCCTTTGCCGGAACCAATCCCCCCGCCTGATCCGCTGCCAATGCCGCCGCCAAATCCCGGCCCGTTCGAGGCGGGGCCGACCACTCCATTAGGATCGCCCCAGTTCATGTTGGAGCTCATCTGCGGGAGCTTCAATTCCGGTGGGCCAACCAGTGTAGGCGCTACCTGAAGCTGCGCCGCGGTGTTGGGAATGACCGCCATGGGCGGGGCGAGCTGCGTCTTGGCAAACTTGGGAATCGCGCCCTTCGACGCCGGGGTCGGCGAGCGATCTCCGCCGCCTCCACCGCCTCCCGCCTTCTTGGTCCCCGGAGATATCATCGGCAGGTAGGGGGAGATATCCACGACGTCGGACCTGGTGGCGGCTTTCACCGGCTGCCACATGCGGGTCAGGATGTAAGGCAGCAACAGCAGAGTCAGGGCGATGGTGTGCACCATCACCGAATTGACCCAGGAGGCCTTTTGCATCCGGAAGTCGTGCCAAATGTCGGGAGGGTAGGGCCGAGCCTTAAAAATCAGCGAGCCCGCCAATTCACCCAAGGCAAACCCGGCAATCACGCCCAAAAGTAAAGTGGTCTCTTGCCGCCAAAACCAGCCGGCCGCTCCCAATGCCGCAGCCAACGCGAACGCGCAAAGCGCGCGCTTTTCCTGCTGCCCATGGTTGTAAATTCCGATCGGGTCGCGCGGCTTTTCAAAGGCCACACGGAGCTGCGAGGGGAGCTCCACGAACCACGGGGCCATGTCGGTGGCAGGCAGCCTGGCTTCGCCACGATAGTATTGCGCGGGCACCGTTACCTTGGGCTCGCGAAGCCAGTCGCGGATCTGCCGGAAGGCGGAAACGAAAACCGTCGGGGTCTCGACAAACGTGAATTCGAATTGGTGGTCGGCCGGGGGCGCTTTCTTGGGCGGCACGGTTACCGGGCTGGCTTCAACCTGAAGGTTGCTGGTCGACATGAACCTTTGTTCCCATTCCCTGGGCTAAATTTACGCCCTGGCGCGTAGATTTTAATAACCCTTTACAAGGATGGCGGACAGCGCACCGGGGTTGTATCAGCTTGGGCCCACAATTCGTCCGCTCCGACCTTTTTTTATAGTACCACATCATGCGATTGTGGATAAAGCGAAGATGCCCGCCAATCTCAAATAGTGCCCGATGGGGAAAGTCGCGGTCACAAAAGGTCCAGGGAGGAGCGGCAGGGGGCGGGAGGAGGGGGTGCCAGGCGGCGAAAAAGGACAATTTGTCACTTCACCGCCCAGACGGAATCCCGACTGTCCCCCCAAAGGGCCTCGTGACGGACGTCGTCCCACTTCGGACCGGGGGTCCTCCAAAATTCGAGAAATCCCACTCGCGGTTTTCGAATCAGTTTCCGACCGGCTTGAGATACGCGCGCCGACTTGATACACTCTTCCTTCGACTTCAATTCGTATTGCGGACGGTCAACTTCTTATGCCAGCACGAACCAGTTTCCTTGATCCACTCGAGCCCGCCAACGGTGAACACGGCAAGCTTTACGTCGTCGGCACACCCATTGGAAATCTTGAGGATATCACTCTGCGCGCCATTCGCACTCTCAAGGAAGTGGACTTGATTGCCTGCGAGGACACTCGCCGCACAGCGAAACTTCTGAATGCTTATAAGATTCAGACGCCCATGGTGAGTTACCACGAGCACAATGAGATGACGCGCGCCCCCGAGCTGGTGATTCAGATGGAAGAGGGGAGCACCATTGCTTTGGTCACCGACGCCGGCATGCCAGTGGTTTCCGACCCGGGCTTCCGATTGGTGCACCTCGCCGTTCGCCATACCATTCCGGTGATTCCCGTGCCCGGCGCGTCGGCCTTTGTGGCGGCGCTGGCGGCTTCCGGATTGCCCGTGGATAAGTTCCGCTTCCTGGGATTCCTACCGAGCAAGAAGGGTGAGCGCAGAAAGGCCTTGGAGGAACTCAAGGACGCCACGAAGACACTGATTTTCTACGAGGCGCCGCATCGCCTATTGGAGATGCTGAAGGACGCGCATGAACTCCTTGGTGAGCGGGAGATCGTTGTTGCCAGGGAAGTGACGAAAGTCCATGAACAGTTCATGCGCGGAACCATAGGAAGCACCGTGGAATATCTGAAGAAACGGCCGGTGAAGGGCGAGATCACCGTGCTGATTGGCCTGCCCGCCGTATCAGACACCAGCGAAGGCGACCCGCCCGCGGCGTCCATCATCTCCGAAATCCAATCAGTCATGGCGGAGCGCAAGGTTGATGAGCGAGCCGCTTTGAAAATTGTGGCCCGCGCCCGCGGCGTCCCCAAAAGCGAAGCTTACCGCCAGTTGCAAACGGAAAAAAACCGCAGGGGCTAGTCGCGCGTCCACATTTCCAGACGATTTTCATGGGGCCGTGTCGCCGCCTTTTCCCTACGTTGCATGCCATTTCTGGCGCCCAAGCCCAACCTCCACTGATTTTTTTTCTCAACCTCGCCGTGAGTGGGGGCTCTTACTGCCGTCCTGGAAGGTTTCCAATCCCCCTTGTTGCCAATCGCTTGTGCCCTAACACTGCACTTGCTGAAATGCCCCCGAAGAATTTGTAGTTTGGCGGCCCGATTGCCACCCACAGGCCAAGACGAATCAACAAGGGGGATCCGATGAAGCAGGTATTCTGGTTTTTGACAATGGGGTTGGGGTTGGCCATAGGCTCCGTTTGGGCTGCACAAGAGGCTGTGCAGGCTGATACCGGGCAGGCGGACGCGGACATCATTAACAAAGCTGAGCAATCCATGGTTCTCATCCTCGTCGGGAACGGTGGCGGTCACGTGCTGAGTGTGAATACCGGCGTAATCATTCGCCCGGATGGGATCGTGCTCACGGCTTATCGCCCACTTCGAGGCGCTCAGGAAGTGCAGGTGCGGCTGAGGGACGGAGAAGTCTACGACCAGGTTGACATGATCGGCTTCGATGAGCGCCGGGATGTGGCGGCACTGCACTTCACTGCCAGTGGACTTGCCTCACTCTCCGGCGCCGCCCTGGGAGAAGCGATGCCGGGTGATAAAATCCACGTGTTGAACCCCGACGGGACATGGGCATGGTCGTTTTCTGATGGGGTCCTGGGCCCAGTTCGGCTGGCCGATGAAATTATGGGAGCAGGCCACGGCTTTCGAGTTATTCAGTTTATGGCCGCCCTTCCTTTGGGCGCGCTGGGTGGCGCCTTGGTTAATTCGCGCGGCCAACTTCTGGGAATCATCACCGGCTCGCCGAACACCGGCGGCGTGCAATTTGCTGTTCCCGTGGAGAGCGTCGGAGGGCTGCCAGCTCAGGGGTTGCATCTGACCCTTGGCGCGGGAAGGAATCTTGCGCTGCCCGCCGTTGTTCCCAGTCTGGTGTCCACGCGGGAGGAACAACCAAACTCGATTACGGCTCTGGCCAATGCCCGGACCCTGCGTGTGACCTCGAAAACCACATTTTTCTCGCCCTTTATGCTGGAAAAGGAACTGCTGAGCAATCCGGAGTTCCGCGCCCTCGGAATCAGTGTACTGGATGGTATTCGGGGCGGGGAACTGCTGGTGAACGTAGATCGTCCCCTGCTCACCTATGATTTCACCTACTCTATGAGTGATACCCGTTCCGGGTTAGTCCTGGCCACCGGCAAAGTGATCGCCATCGACGGCCCGCACGCGGCCGAGGCAATCGCCAAAGAGCTCGTGCAGGAGGTGCAGAAGGCGAGGACAGGGCAAGAAGCTCAGGCCAACCAACAGGAAGCGCTCAGCGCTCGACAGTGACGAACGGCAAGCAAATACCTTGTGCTCGCGTGCGAAGCTTTGGAGTGCGGCAGCTTGCTGCCGCTTTCCTTCCCGTGAGCTTGCTCGCGGGATTTCAAACGCCCACACCAATCCCGGCCAGCATGCTGGCTTATGATAGTGGGTACCTCGCAGGCGCTTTCTTTCCCGCGAGCTTGCTCGCGGGATTTCGAACGCGCGCACCAATCCTGGCCAGCATGCCGGCTTAGGATAGAGTTGCAGCCAGCAAGCTGGCTGGCGAAAAAGCAGCAGCAAGCTGCCGCACTCCAAAGCTTCGCGCCGCATATCGGCAGGGAAGCATTGTTGGGATGCATGGCGCGACTTATAAGGTAGGCCCTTCTAAACTCGTGGTGAGAAATGCGGCTAGCTTCCCTCTGAGCTGTAGATCGGAAGTGTGGCGCCCATGAAGCGAACTCCCACGCGGTAGTACTCCTCATCTTCTTTGACGCAGCGCACTACCATGGCCTTAGCGAAAAAATCGGTGGGTCCGTCTGCGGGCCGCATGGGACCGCGCCCGGGGATTACGACGGTGAGGGTGGCAAAGATGGCCAAATCATGGTTGGTGAGAAAGGAGAGGCCGCGCCGGCTGACTTCAATGGCGGTGGTGGATTCGTCGAGCTCCTGGCCGGTGGAGTCCAGCCCTTGTATCCGGATCGCGATGGCCGCTTCGACACGGCGCTGAAATCGTCGATCGTCGTGGGAGGATGCCATTAATTCTACCATGCGCACTCAAGAGGCGATTGCCGGTTCCGTCCTGTCGTGGTCGCCGGCGACCGAGCGAAAGAACGCGTCCACGCGTTCGATCACCTCGCCGGCTTCGCGCGCGCTTTGCACCTGCCGACGTAATTCTGTCCCGTTCCGCACGCCGTGGCTGAACCAACTGGCAAATTGCTTCATCTTGCCGATGGCGCCGGGAATCTCCTCCGCAATGAGCATGGAGTAGTAAGTGCGAATCAATTCGTAACGGCCGGCGTCTGTCGGCTCGCGGTAGACGCCCGTCGAGAAGAATTCCGCAAGTTGGCGAAAGATCCAGGGATTGGAGGCAGCCGCGCGGCCGATCATCACCGCGTCGCAGCCCGTCTGCTCGTGCAGCGTCATGGCGTCCTGGGGTTTGAAAACGTCGCCGTTGCCGATCACGGGGATGCGCACGGCCTGCTTGACCTGTTGGATGATTTCCCAATGCGCACGGCCGCTGAAACCCTGCTCGCGGGTGCGCGGATGGACGGCCAAAGCTTCCACGCCGCAGTCCTCCGCCAGGCGCGCAACTTGTAAGGCCACAATTTCCACGTCGCTCCAGCCGGAGCGGAGTTTGATGGTGAAGGGAATCTTCACGGCGGCGCGAATCGCGCGCAGGATTTTTTCCAGCAACGCGAGGTCGCGCAGCAAGCCTGAGCCGCCACATTTCACCACTTTCTTGGCGGGGCAACCGAGATTCAGATCCACCAGGTCAAATCCCAGGTCTTCGATTTGGCACGCGGCGTCGGCGAGGTGCGCCGGGTCAGCGCCAAAAATCTGCGCACTGATGGGCCGCTCTTCCTCCGTATAATACAAATAGCGTTCGGAGCGGAAGCTCTGGCGAATCATCCCCTCACTCGATACAAACTCCGTCATGATCAGCCCGCACCCGCCCAGGCGCTTGATGAAGCGGCGGAAAACGGTGTCAGTGATGCCCGCCATCGGCGCCAGGATGTGCGCCGGACGGATTGCCACATCGCGAATGTGCAGGTCTTGAAATACCATGCGCTACGGCACCACCAAGCCTTCCGCTTTAGCTAGTTTTCCCTGGTTCACGTCGAACGTGTAAGAAGTGTTGGGATTCAAATCCGCGTACGCAATCAATAACGCCCTCGCTCCCGGGCGACGAGCTCTGCGCCGGCCACCTTGACGGGTTTGTTCCTGTAGATTCCTCTGCTGCATTATAGCATCACATCGGCCCTCCGAGAGGGCCCCCGATGGGCCTTCGCGCCCGTTGGAGGGTCAGTTTGAATCCCAAGCCAGGCATTCGTAAACACAAGGCGGCGGGTAACCTGGGATTTAATGGCGCGGCGACTTTGGGGGATTTAGTCACGTTTCCGATAAGAGCTCACGTTCAGAAAAGCTCTGCCCGTGGCTAACCGCTCTGAAAATAGGCCCTCCCCTTGCCAAACCCCCTATCCCCCCAAAATCGCTTCTCATCTTGTTGAGATTAACCTCCGCAATTCCAATCTTCCGAAGCGGCTGGCAAACGTGATGGAGGGTGTGCGACATAAAAGTGAAAGCGGAGACCCACTGGATGTAGCGCGGGCTTCTCGCCCGCTGGGGCGTGGGCATCCTGCCCGCGCATTCATGGCGGGAGCGGGACGCTCCCGCGCCAGCGGGCGAGACGTCCGCGCTACATCCGCTATTTCACTTTAATCGCGCGCACCCCGTGCTGGACAATTGTTTTCAAAGCCAGCCAGAGGTATCATATCCGTGGGGCTGGAGGCTTGTCAGGGGAGTTCCGGCCAAGTTTCGCCTTCACCGGCCACACGGCCGGAGGGCCCAGCAATATCATTTCCTATCCGCTTCCTTTGCACGACAGGCGCGCCATGGCCACAATGACGCAGATGACCGAGGCACTTCGTCCGCGGCACCCCGCCCTCGTTCGCGTGACGCATTGGCTCATCACCTTGTCCTTCCTGGCCCTACTCGTCACGGGAGTGGAAATCCTCATCTCTCACCCGCGTTTTTATTGGGGTGAGACCGGCAACGTCAACACTCCCACCCTGTTCAAAATCCCAATCCCAGCCTCCCGGGATACGGTCCCCAACGGCTACGGTTACGTGCTTCCTGACCAGAACGGCTGGAGCCGCTATCTTCACTTCGAAGCTGCCTGGGTGGCAGTATTGACCGGCTTGCTTTATGGCGCCTTCGGATTCTTCCGCGGGCACTTCCGGCGGAATCTGCTTCCCGCTGCGTCTGACCTCTCCCCAAAGAGGCTCGCGAGCGATATTGCGCGGCATTTGCCCTTCCGACGGCCGAGTGAGGAAGACGCCGGGTCGTACAACGTGTTGCAGCGCTTGACCTATCTGCTGGTCATTTTCGTTCTCTTTCCTCTGGTCATCTGGACGGGCCTGGCGATGTCCCCGACGTTCGCCTCGGTGTTTCCGGGCGCAATCACGATTTTGGGCGGCCGGCAGTCCGCACGCACCATCCACTTCTTCGTGTCCATCTTCCTGGTGCTCTTTCTTTTGGTTCACGTTTTTATGGTTTATCTTGCCGGATTCCGGAAGCGGGTGGGCGCCATGATCACCGGTCGCCTTACCCCACCGAGGGAGGGAGCATGAGCAAGATTTCAAGACGTAAACTCTTGACCACCGGCTTGGTTGCCGCGGCGGGCGCCACCGGGCTCGGAGTGGCGGCGAAACTCGCCGAGCGTTATGGACTGATTCCACCCGATGCGGGCGTCCTTTACGGTGCGGGCGAAACTCTGACCTACGCTGCGCAGCGGTTATTCGCTCGCCACTCTCTGGCGCCCGAGTTTGCTCGCAGCCAGATTTCGAAAGATCCGTTCGCAAACCCCGTCTCTCCCTTGGGCGCAGAGTTCCAGCGCTTGCAAGAGGGAGGGTTTGCGGACTGGCGCCTTGCTGTCGATGGCATGGTCCCGAGGCCGGTATCGTTCTCGCTGGCGGAGCTCAGGAGCTTCCCCCGTAGCACCCAAATCACCATGACCGCGTGCGAAGAGGGCTGGTCTTACACCGCCGAGTGGAGTGGCCCTCCGCTCGCTCACATCCTAAGCCTCGTGGGCGCTCTCCCCCAGGCCCGATACGTTGTCTACCGCTCGTTCCAGCCCGACTGGTGGGACAGCATCGACATGGCCGATGCCTTGCACCCACAAACTCTGCTGGCCGTCGGTATGAACGGCGGTGAGCTTCCCGTCCCATTCGGCGGACCTCTTCGCCTGCGCATTCCCCGTCAACTGGGCTACAAGAACGTCAAGAACATCACCCGGCTCACCCTGACTGATAAACTCAACCAGCTCGGCAAGGGCCTGGGCTCGGCGTCGCCGGAAGGTGGCCACGCGTGGTACGCCGGCATCTGACTCCGTAGGCCCCAGCAACGTAGCGCGGACCTGTTCTGTAGGTCCGCGGCTTTTCGTGGTCATTCGCGGACAAACCGCGGACATCAAAAACAGGTCCGCGCTGCGCTCGCTGTAAATCGTGCGGAGCCACATTCGCTGAGGACCGTCCGAAGCTCCTCGACAATCGCTATGTTGATTTTGACAAGGCAGTTCATGTACTATCGCTGCTACTTGAAGGGATGGGTATTTGCGCAGCATCGCGGATTACTGGAATGCACAACAGGACGATCCTTTCGCTTCTGGTGCCGGCCGGCCGCAAGTGCCAAGCCGTCCTCGATGCCCGTGTTCGGGACATCCGATCAAAGTTTGTTCAAACGGACGAGCTGTGGACGTTCGTTCATACAAAAGAGGATCATCTATACAACGATGATCTCGCCGAATGGGGCGACGCCTGTACGTGGGTTGCGCTCGATGCCGACACCAAGCTGATAATCTCTCACTTGGTAGCTAAGCGCAACGGCCCGAGCGCCTTGGAGTTTTTCACTGATTTGAGTAAGCGGCCAGCGGGCAGGCTTCAAGTTACATCGGATGGTTTCAAGCCTTATATTGGAGCGATGGAAGAATTATTTGGAGCCGATGTTGACTTTGCGCAAGTCATCAAGATTTGCGGCAAGCCGGATAATGCCGGACCGGATTGGTACGGACCGCCCAAAGTTATTGAAACGGTCCCAACCCCAGTTAGCGGCAAGCCTGATTTCGCCCATATCTGCACAAGTCATGTCGAGAGATCGAATCTGAATTTTCGGATGCACCTTCGCCGGTTCACTCGGCTGGTGAATGCCTTCGGTAAGAAACTCGACAACCTAAAGGTTGCCGTGGCGCTTTACGTGGCGCGGTACAACTTGTGTCGCGCCCACCAAACCCTGAGAGTTACGCCAGCAATGGAATCGGAAATCACCAATCATGTTTGGGAGCTTCCCGAACTGCTTACGGCGAACGCCGAAGCGAGAGCCGCATAAGCCTATTGTTGACAACGTTATCAAGGCGTGCTCAAATTAAGAGGTAACAATGGCGGATACGGTCACGTTCCAGGTAAGGTCGGGTGGCAGCTTAGCGGACGCTTTTACTGGTGCCCCTGCTGGGGTCAGAGCCTTTTTTAGGCGCGGGGGTAGTGTTCTCAGTAAAGTTTCCCCGGAAAAGTACGAAGAACTGATAAGAATCGCAGCAGAAAGTCTCAATACGAGCCACCTGCCTTCACGAGTGCCAAGTGAACTTGCGTCTGTGTTGAACATCAGCGAACAAGAAACAACGGCCTTATTGGGCGCCGCCTCGGTTCTCGTAGGGACGATAACGCAACGGCAGGAGCCGCCGGAGGCGGTGGTGAAAGCTGCTGCCGAAGCGCAGTTCCTGGAGCCCGCCGATGTCCCCGCAGCTGTCGCCCTAGCTCAGGTCATACTCCGGGAACGTGACGCCGTGGCGGTGATAGTCGAGCGCGCTCGCATTGGTGTGGAAGTCTTGCCGTCTTTTGAGGACCTTGCGGCCACGACGGATGTCAGGCTTGGTTTCAAGGAAGGCCACGTCAGTCTAGCCGTTCCCGTGGTGGTCGCGCACCTTAGTACGGATTCTAGCAAGGGCCTCTGGCTTCAATTAACAAGGGGACAGATTGAGCGACTCATCAAACAACTAGAAGACGCCAAGCGCAACCTAGAAGCAGCGGAACAATGGATCGAAAAACCTTCGAGAGGCTCTGTTAAAAATGTTTGAGGGCCAACGCTGGATTGTTATTTCGGCCGCCGTTGGTTGCGTGGTGCTTTGGGCGAAGGATGGCCCGGGTAAATTGCGCACGTATGCTCTTTCAAATCTGATTGATCGCTTGCCGTGCTCCGAAAATACACGCTACTTCATTCAGTTTTGCGTTTTTGTCATTGTGGGAACTTTCGCGTCCCTGATCATGGTTGGTCCGAACACTGCACGGCAGGCTTTTGCAGCTGGCTTGGGATGCACGGCAGCGCTCGCCAGGGTTGCAAAGAGCTGAGATTCTAGCGCTGTGGTCTAGTGAGCATAGATTGGATGGAGTATTTATGAACAGCGCCATATACAAGCGAACGACCAATCTCTGTATCGTCGTCGCAGCCGCCTCTGTGATCCTGTTCGATAAATTCCCCGAGTTGCACAGGTTAGCTGGAGCTTTCCTGATCACCTCTGGGGTTGTAGCTACAGCTGTACACCTTTATGTACAATGGCGTCCTTTCCAAAGGGTAGAAGAAATGCCACCAGCTGAGGCGGAATCCAGCAGTCTAGGCAATCCTATCGAAAAGACGCAAGAGCCAGTGCATGTTGCGGAGACACTGGCGTGGACGGGTACAGAGTGGAGAACAGTGCAAGCTGCGGGGTCTTGGGGGAAAGCACCCTTCAAAACCTGGGGGGTGAAGGACCGAAGCAGAGCGGACGAGAGCCAGTTGTTTGCCGATGCCCAGTGGTTCTCAGTGGTAAGCCTCTCTAGACCAAGTATCGACGCCGCCACTGTGGCAGAGGTCTGCGAGAAGCTCGCCGCCACGGAAATGGACTTTGAGGTTACGCTCACCGGTGACGGCAGTTTAATTATTCGCCCAATGAGGCGAAAACAGGTTTTCCAGACTGCTGCCTCGGAGCCCCGCTTCACCAAAGGCGAGCTAGAAACCTCGGGACGCATCCAGTAAGACCAACCCACCGATGGCGTGCGGTCCGATCCAGATTATCCCAGGTAGTCTCCCCGAGAACTTGTGGCGATATTACGTCGGCTGGCTCAGACACCCGTCTTTTGGTGTCTGCGATCCCGAAGGGACGTTCTCTTCAGGCCCCGCGCCGTCGAGAATATACTCTCCTGCGCCTTGCCCCTCTACCACCGCGTTTACAGTCCCGGCGAACTCCAATCCGTCACCACCAGCACCCTCGCCGCACGACACTTTTCCTCCTGGTTTGCTATCGGCCGGATGCGTTGAGTTCAACTTACGAACTCCCTTCGGGATCGCAGACTCCTAGAGGCAGGAGTGTGCGCCAGCCGGCCAATTACTGAAAGTTTTTGACAAAAGTTTGGGGCAGTTTATACTTGTTACTGAGCGACTGGCAGCCGGATGAACCAGTTACCCGGTGAGTCGCTTAGGTTTCGTTAAGGGCCATTCCGCGAGGAGTGGCCCTTTTTCTTTTGTGGTTTGATCAAATCACCTTTAGGGATAACCGCAAGTGCGCCGCATGCTGGGCTTCCAGACGCGCATGGAAGTGGACGGGTTCCTGAAGGACCACGGCGTGAACCTGGAATACACGGTGGAAGATCTGGACCGCGAAGCCGCCAGCAGCCGGCCAGTTTGGGAGCGCCGGGATGAAGTAAGAAGGAAGAAGCACCAATCGTGATTGACCCCCTCCCGCCTGGCGTTGTTACCTAACTCTGCGGCTTGCCGGCCCAACCCACTTGGCCGGCCTAACCACCGAAGTGCGCGCGGCGCGTCAGGGTTTGGCCTGTTTCTGTTCCACTTGGACGTTAAAGACGCGGTAGTCCGAGTAGCGGTGCAGGTTGTGAAAGATATAGTCTCGCAGTTGCCCGTTCACGGTCACCGCACGCGGCAGCCACAACGTCTTGCCACTTTTCTCGAAGCTCACTTCCGAGTAAACGACCTGGGTCGTCTCCTTTTGCATGCCGACGTTCGGTTCTGGTGCCTGAATGTCGGTGCGCAGGCGAAGGATCCGGTAGCCCACCGGATCGATCCAGGCCACGCCTTGCAGGAAAACGACCCCTTTGCGGTCGCCGAACCAGACGACCGCCGGTAGCCGCGCCACTTTGGGAAGCTGGGCAAAGGCGACGACGTAGGTATCCTGGTCTTCGATCACCTCACGCCCCAGGTAGCGGAAGCGGGAGTCGGCTTGGTATTCGGGATGAAAATTAACCGGCAGGGATACGAATCCGAAGGTGACGATCCCGCTTTTGGTGGCGTCGGGTTTCACGATTTCGCCCTTGGTATCGGTTCGGTATTCCTGGAGGGTCCATTTGGCCGAGCCCGCTTGCGAAATTGCCACATAGTTGTACTTGTTATCGTATTGTGAAATGCCTATTCGCGACTTGCTACGCAACGTGCCGGTGACGCGCTCGGCACAAGCGGTGTCGGAGAAGTTGTCGAAAAAGACCCCCACGGCGGCGCCCACGCTCTGAAGGATTTGCGGCAGCATCTCCTGACTCTCCGCAGGCTTCAGGTGTTTCAACTCGGGCACAACCCGGGCGAGCTCCGCAGGTGTCATATCCACGAATGTCTTGGGAACGCTTTCATCTCCGCTCGCCGTCCCCGAGCTGCGAGCGGCGCGAAGCTGATAGAAAGCGTTAACGCGGTAGGTCGGGCCTTCACGGGCATGGGCTTCGGGTGGGTTGGAGTTTTGTGGCGCCGCGCCGGAGCTGGCGGACAGCAAACCAATCGAAAGTGCTACACAGAGAAGAAGGCTTCGACCCACGCCGCGAACGCAGAGCCCCTCGGGAGATTGACGCATCGATCATCCTCCAAGAATTGCCTTTCCCACTATACGGCAAAACCGGGGCGCAGTCTTGCGGTCGCCCTGCGCGGCTTGCGGCGCGGGTTGACCCGCTGGTTGCGCTACGGTCAGAATAGACAAGTGAGCGATTTATTGGCCCAACTGCGGGAGCACGGCGTGGCCCTGTTGCCGGGTGTCTTGGCGCGTGATTCGTTGGCCATTCTGAGCAACGCGGCCGTCGCGTGCTTTGCGGCGATCGAGACCGGGCAGCCGCTCCCCGCGCATTACCGGTTTAACCGCTTCTCTCACTCCGTCCTTTTGCCCGCGCTGCTCGATTTTGGCTGCAATAGTTCGCAGCAACTGCTCGCGCCGCTGAGGGAGGCTGGACTGGACCGTTCTTCTTCCGGGGTCATGGGGTGTGACCTTACCTGTAGCATGGATGAATCGTGGGTGAGAAAGAAGTTCGCGCCGCGGCACGCTCCGAAAGTCCACCATCCCCAGGACTGGCACCAGGACGGAGCATTGGGTGTCCGCTTCCCGCTCGATCCTGGGACCGCTCCCCCCATGACCCGCCTCGTGACCTGCTGGCTTCCGTTGAACGCGTGCGGGACAGATTCTCCGGGTTTGGAGTTCATCCGGCGCCGGCAGGACGCGCTGCTGCACTTTACGGAGCTCAACGACGCCAACCTGCGCCGGTGTTTTGCGCCGGACGAGTTCTGGGCGCCCGCCCTGGAATTAGGCGACGTCCTGGTCTTCCTGAACGGCACTCTTCATCGGACGTACCTTCAGCCGGCAATGGAGCACGATCGGCTGAGCATCGAGTACCGGCTGTTCCCGGAGTAAATTCACCTTTTCCCACGGTGCAGACCTTTAACGGTTAACTCCCGCCTCTGCCGTCTAACCGATGAATTGCTTGCCGGCGAAACGCTTTCCGATCAGCCACTTTATGAATCTGGCCCTGTACGGTATATTAATGGCTTAATTCGAGGAGTAGCGGAATACCATTGCGGGGCTCCTCAAGACTTGCAAGGTTGGCATCATCACATGCCTTTAGCACGCCGCCGACGCGTTAGAAATGTTGCCGCCGCACTCTTCCTATTGGGATTAGCGGCTTGGATCCTTCCTTCCTATTTCAGCGCCGAGCGTTATCGCCGCCGCCTCCAGGCCGGGCTCGAGCGGACCTTGCACCGCCCGGTCAAGTTTGGGGGTTTGTCCTATCGTCTTTTGCCGCGCCCGGGTTTCACCATTGAGAACGCGGAGGTGGGAGAGGATCCCGATTTCGGTTCCGAGCCCTTTGCCCGTGTCGACCAAATCGATTGCGACCTTCGCTGGCATAGCCTGTGGCGTTCGCGCATGGAATTTGCCAACCTCCGCCTGGACCATCCCAGCTTCAACATCGTTTTGAACTCCCGCGGGGAATGGAATGCGGAAAGGTTCTTGCTGCAAAGCGGTGTGACCGCCCCTCCGGGCGCCACAGCGGAGGCGAAATCCACTCTGGCGGCCGAGCCCTTGGACCTGAAAGTGAATGATGCCCGCATCAACTTTCAGGTCGGTCCTAACAAGAAGCCCTATGCCTTGACGGACGTCCAGGCGCGCCTGCAAGTTAATCCCGCGGAGCGGCGGGTGGAGTTTCAAATCACCGCCAGCCCGGTTCGCTCGGACCTCACCCTTCCCACTCCCGGTCCGGTGGAGGCCAATGGCACTTGGACGCCGGGAGCGGATTTGCGCGGCCCCCTTGACGCCCGGCTGCGGACGCGAGGCGCTCTGCTCTACGATTGGATTCCCGTCGTCAGCGGCAAAAATCCCCAGGTCTATGGCGTGATGGATTCTGACGTCCACCTCACCGGATCGTTGCCCGATCTTCTCGTCGAGGGAGAAACGCACCTTTCTCAAATCCATCGATGGGGCGAACTCCCGCCATCTGATCCCCTGCCGTGCGCTGTCCGATTTCGTGCCCGGCTGTTGCGAGGGCGTGAACGAGTGCAGGTGGAGAGTTTGGAAGCTTCTTTCGCAGATTCTCAGGTGCACATTTCGGGCTCGATGGACAGCCTCCCCTCCGTTCCCCGATTGGATCTGGTGATGTCACTCGAGCACTCGCGTCTGGAGGATTTGCTGACGGTTGTCCGGCGCTTTTGGCCCAACACCAGTTCCTGGAACCTCAAGGGCAGGATTGATGCCATGCTCTCGATCCAAGGCCCGTGGAACCAGCGGCGGTATGGCGGATTTGTGGGCGCGCGCGAGGTGAGCTTAGAGACGCCCTCCGGGGCCTTCCCCCTCTCCGAGATTGCCGTGCGCATCAATAACCAAGGGGCGGTCCTCGCGCCGGTGCAAATCGCCATGGCTCCCCATGTGACGCTCGCGGCACAGGGCGCGATTGACCGTACACCTCTTGGTCCCCGGTATGACCTCCAGCTCGCCGCCAAAAGCATTCCGCTCCATGAGGCCGTTTTATTTGGTCGGGGGCTGGGCATACACGCTTTGCAGGAGATTGACGCCACCGGTTCCGCCACCGCCTCCATTCATCTGGCGGGGTCTGCCTGGCCGCCGGCGCGTCCGGTGCTTGCCGCGCGCGGAGAAGTGCGGGCCGCGCGCCTGTTGA
>Ga0187880_1001753_pt1 | contig 17071 bp, 22 predicted proteins | sample June2016WEW_19_4_FD_132998 | JGI IMG/M metagenome (GOLD analysis project Ga0187880, IMG submission 132998) | Peatland microbial communities from SPRUCE experiment site at the Marcell Experimental Forest, Minnesota, USA - June2016WEW_19_40 | ecosystem: Environmental > Terrestrial > Soil >...
AGCTCTTTCTGCATCCCCAAATATGTAGACAGACATATGAAGCCCTCAAACGAATATCTACAGTCGATCAAGTATTTCTCTGCAGCCATTCCCCTCACTTCGTAAGTCTTGAAGACTATAGAAGCATCGTCATCATCAGGAAGACGGATCCAAGCGAAGGTACGAAATCATTCCGCGCAGAAGAAGACCTCTTCCCTGGTGACCTAAAGAAGCAGTTTCACATGATTCAGTTCTTCAACCCAGATCGAAATGAGCTATTCTTTGCTCGAAAAGTTGCTCTTGTAGAAGGCGCATCAGAGAAAGCAGTTCTTCCACTCCTCGGGAAACGGATGGGGATTTACGATTACAGAGTAAGCATTATTGATTGCAGCACGAAATTCAATCTAATTCTTTACATGAAGGTCTTGAATGCTTTCAAGATTCCCCACCTTGTCATCCACGATGAAGACCCTGTTGATCCAGAACTCCAACCGGGAGGGGTAAGATATGACCACCAGAGGCTCCAAGACGCAAATCATGTCTTCAACGAAAATGAGAACATCCGGTCAACATTGGATTCAACCGTTGGATCTAGACACATGGTCTCTCCAGACTTAGAATCGTTGCTAAATGTCTCGAAGAGTAGCGCCGAGAAACTGGGTAAGCCATATGCTTGCGTGGAGAAGTACAACGATGAAAACACTCTGATTCCGGCTGAGCTTCAAGATCTCGTGCGCCTTGTATTTTCTTAGGGCGTAGAATTCCATGGCTCTCTGTGATCATTCAGTTAATCACATAGTCATCTGATAGAGACCACACTCAAGGAGTCGGGCTGAATGGTCGCCGTTACGTTCTATGGTGGTGTAGCCGAGATCGGGGGGAACAAGATTCTACTTGAGGATGATGACTCGCGAATCCTTTTGGATTTCGGTATGAATTTCGTTGAACGCTCCAAATTCTATTCTGAGCCGTGGCTGTCGCCTCGTGATGAGAGGGGGCTTCTTGAGTTTGGGTTACTCCCAAAAGTACCTGGACTTTACAAGTTCGATGAGAAAGAGCCGGAAATAGACGCTGTATTCCTCTCACACTCCCATACCGACCATACCGCTTACATTTCCTTCTTGAATCGGAAGATTCCAGTCTACTGCGGCGAAACCACCGCCCTCATTCTTCGAGCCTTCAGCGAAATCAGTCCTAAGAGCTTCGATAATGATATTGAAGGACTACAATTCAGAACCTTTCGCACCGGTGATAAGGTGAAGGTGGGCTCCATCGAAGTTGAACCGATTCATGTAGACCATTCAGTGCCAGGCTGCTACGGCTTCATCATTCACACATCCGAGGGAACTGTGATTTACTCAGGTGATCTGAGAATGCATGGAACAAAACCTGAGATGACTCAGGACTTCGTTGAGGCGTCGGCAGCTACCAGGCCGATCGCAATGTTATGTGAAGGAACGAATCTGATCGGAGCGGATTATTCCACTGAACAGGAGGTCGATGTAAAGATAGGTAAAGTGGTCAGCAATAGCCAGAACCTAGTCTTAGCAACATTCCGAAATACGGACATCGACCGCACTCGGACAATATTTGACGTGGCGAGGCGAAATCATCGAAAACTAGCAATCTCCCTAAGACAGGCATACGTACTAAACAAGTTGAAAACAGACAAAAACCTCGAATTTCCACCAATCGATTCAGCTGATTTTCTTATCTTCAAACGCGAAAAGAAAACCTACTACAAATGGGAACAAACCATTCTAGGCCTCAGCAATGTTGTAGATGCCCAAGAGGTCAAGAAGATTCAAAACAGAGTAATCCTTACCACCGGTTTCGCCGACTTGAAGGAACTACTTGACATGCGACCGGAGGCAGGCAGCAACTTCATTCTCTCCTCCTCAGAACCATTCAACGAGGAGATGGAGTTAGAGTATGATAAGTTCGTCAACTGGCTAGACCATTTCGGCCTTCCAATGTTCCACATACACTGCTCAGGCCACATCCAGCCAACAGAAATCAAACAAGTCATAACCAGAATCCATCCAAAGACCTTGTTCCCGATCCACACCGAACACCCCGAACTATACTCCAGGTACATCTCTGACATAACAAGAGTCAAAATCCCACAGAAGGCAGTCACTTACCCACTTCAATCGAACGGCGAGTGGAGGCAGAATTGAAGTCAAAGGAGCAAGGTCAGAAAACCTGTCATGAAGGTGTGAATTCCGGACCTACTTTGACACCAGGAACATCTCATCAGGCTGGCTATTTCGGAGCGCTCTTCCTTCTTGAGACCTTGGAGGTCCGCTCTGTGTCTCTTGATTCTCGTTCAGTTGGCCTCTTTCGCAGATGATCAGGCTGTATCTTCAAATCCCTTATGCGTATTTCGAGGGCGACGTGGCGACCGTGGCTGTCCGGGACTGAGAGTTTGGGTCTTGAAGCCACAATATTGGCTTCAACAGTTCCTTTCTCACCCGAGTCCTTATCAAAGTAACGATAGGGGCCAGTCTTCATGATTATGGACTCACCACCGGAAGGGAGGGTTTTGCGTACAATACGCTTGTCGCCTTCTATTTCAGCCCTCATTTTGGCTGTGTCCAATCTGAGTTGATCGATTGGCGACATCCCTCCATGTCGCTTTTTCCAGAGTAGCGCATCAGCTGCTATCGAGAGAGTCATCAAGTATTGTGCGCTCCCTTCCAGCTCCTCAGCCTTTACTTGAAGATTCGGCAAATCTAGTGCATTGGGTTCATCATGAACAGCAGCGAGTTGGGTTTCTCGCATCCTCGCGATACGTTTATCATCGGTGAATCGCTGCTTCGCTTGTCTCAAAAGTTCATTGAATTGAGAGACGAGTGCGTTTACGGAGCCGAACAATTTGTTCGAAGGCCCGTTTCTCAAAGATTTGCTTGCGTCGCGTAAACCAACTAAACCATTTATGAGTTTTTCCGACTCTTTGAACCGTTGTTCTTCGGTGGCAACTTTTTCAGACATCGTGCTCCATCACACGGCCGCTTAGGAACACCTACAACCAGCGTTTTACGTGCGTCGTCTTCTGCCCCATAAAGCCACTGTTCGTTATAGGATACCCAATATAGTATGTTATCCAGGCATACGGAAGAGCAATACGCGCTTGCCTAAGTTTTTGTGTCAGCACGTTGAACCCCCCAACGTTTTCAAGCTCCCGGATAACGAAGGCTATCTAGAGTTCGGTCCTTGTAGTCGTCAAGAGCATCCGACCCTTCAAAAAGTCGCAAAATTGCATTCCAGTCATGAATCTTATCATTCGAACGTAGCCTCCCATCTTTGGTCAATCCTCTGGGTCCAGGTGAAAATCCCCAGAGTGATCTGCGTATCATGTTACAGTCATCTCAAACGTTCTTCAATTTTTTTCATTAACTGACGATGATACCGACGACGAACGAGATGCTTATCCGACTCGTCTCACCGTCTTCTATTGGCCAGTGGCTTGTATGTTCGAAGCTCCTAGTTGGCCTTTTGTCATGATATGGTACTCGACAGGGTAGTAGGTGCGGGAATCGGTGTAACTCCGTATGAAAGACTCAAGATGTGTTGTGTGAGAAAACGTTGAAACTCGATGTAATTTTCGTTGAAGCCGTGATAACCTACTTTATTTGGAAAACCCTCGACGCGATCGTCGCATACTTCAAACCTCAATTCCCACTACAACTTCAACCATACCCGTCATCTATATACAGCTTAATCACATTAGTCATAGCAGCGTTCACCATCTTCGTCGTACTAAGCCGTCTTGTGAAAAAATATCAGAGTCAACATCCGTATCGGACATGGGGACAAGCCAATGGAGTTCCAACCAGGAAACTTTGGAAAGGCGTGTTAATCATCATTGTTTTGCTCCTTGCAGCCTTCTTGTTCCTAGGAACCGCGAACCACCAGAGCCCTCCTTCTGCTGATCTGACCATTACCGTTGTTCCGCAATATGGTTGGGGCATTAACACTGATGGTACTCGCTACACGATAATACCATTCAACAAGTCTGTGACATTTGATCTGTTCTTAAACAATACCGGCAGTTCGAAGCTGATAATGTGGGGAGAGGCAATGACAATTCAGTACTCATTTCCTACTAGCTTCCTTCAAGGCAACCCAGTACTCTCAAGCTACGATTACAACGAGCTACTTCAGGGAAAACAGGTTGACGTCAAGCTCCAGTACGGGACTAACTTAGCCAGAGATGTTGGAAATTCAGCGAACTTGGTGTTCACCATATTTGGAGATAATCAGTCTTGGGAGAACTCAGAGACCATATCAGTGTATTTCCAACCTAACCAATGAGAGGACCCTAGACTAAACGAGAGTTCGTTCGCTCCCTGTGTGTGCGCTGCTTAACCATCTTATCTATACATACCCAAAGAACCGACCGAAAATACAACACCACAATACTATCTCATAACAGTCCGGCGCGATAACCTTGGATTCGGAACTCTGAGGTTGTTTATTCTCGTTTTCTTGTTGTGTGGTGGCGTCGTTTTGTTTCATGCGTCGCCTTCGTGTATTCCTGTTCGATTATTCTAACTGCGGGTGCTCCGTTTGCGTTTGGCTGCCGTAGGGCGGCCAGTTCGGGGGGTAAATGGCTTCGCATCTCACGCTGCCATTCATGATCGCCTATAGGTTCGGGGTTGAATGACTTGAACGATTCCACACACCTCGACATTCCGTCAATTATGCCGAGATAATAGAGCATCCATAAGGTTACTCGTTTCATTGCGGCCTCGTTAACTCGCGGGCCCAAAACACACCGACCGCCCCCGGACCAGCCCCCACAATTTAGGCAATGTCATCCCAACCCCTATCATCCACCAAAAGTGGAGACAAGCAAACTACGGTACTTGTATGCATGGTGGCGTGATTTTGCGCGACTTGTTTCTTAGAGAGCCTTGAGTTCGTCTTCGATTAGTTTCGATATGATCTCGAATTGTCCGACTCCTCTCCATCGGGGCATAGAATCATCCATCTCCATTATGAGTCCTCTAACCTTGCTTGAGAGGGGCAGGTACTTTCTCGCCCATTCCTTGAATCCCAAGGTACTTACATCCTCTTCAAGCCAAGCTAATCGCACCTCTGCGGAGCCACTACGGGCCCTGGTTTGTATTCGTGGCATAGGCAAACACGCCGTAATTCATTGTACGGGACGAGGATTTGAGGCCGTTTGAAGCACAAAGTAAGACACGACGAACTCCGAGCAAAGCACAATTAATCGGAGCAATCCGAGCACGTGAGGTTTTCTACGGTACTTGTCGCATTCCCGCCCGAGGCTCAGACATGTGCCGTTGGTCCTCAACCATGCTCGGTTGCAAACAGAAGTCGTCAGAGTAGGTTGAGCTGGCGAGCGAAATCTATGTTAATCCAAATGCGTCCTGCCGCGTCAGAGGTGTTAAGCGGTGGCTTTTGAAATTCACGAGGCCGATGGGGTCTTACGACAAGTAAGTGATCCAGACGATGGAACCCAAGTGTTTGTCAGATTGGACCTAGGCCAAGTTGAACTTCAATTTGCCCCAAGTAAGCCGAATAATCTGCGTGGGATGTGGTTCAATTGCTGCGAACGGTGACCAAGTTGTGAGGGTTCGGCAATTGGATGAGAAGCAGAGAGCAGGGATAGCGCAATGACAGTTGATCTGGAACACGTAAGTTTAAGGCAGAAACATTGGGTCAATGAACTGCAAGCAGTTTTCGGTGATTCGTTCGACCAGTATAAAGAGCGAGTAAATTGGTTCGCTTATGGCATGGCCTTCATGGAAGAAGTGATATTCGGAATCTTTCCGGAGGCAAAACCACACTGACCTCTTCAGTGCAGTATCTCGGAAAACGAATCGTCGAAATTCTCGATCTCCAACCGGGAGACGAGTTTGAGGTTCTCAGAAGCAAGGAATGCCCTCATGAAATAATGGTCCGCAAACTTGTCGGGGATGGTCGGCGATGCGAATGTAACTTTCAGGCGCAGATCGATAAGATCCTTCAAAGCGTACTCGAATGACTCTGGATGAATTGGACGCGCTCTGTCATAGCAGCTAGTGTCGAGAGGTTTCCTTAGAGATGGATTTTGAGGACCTTTGGCGTGAGATTCAGGGAGCTGCCGACAGATGTGTCAGTTGTCAGGTCAAGGGTCTTGCTGAGATAGCTTGTCCGCGAAAGTCTATTGGAATTCCTCCACCACCGAGGAACATATCTTGTCTGTTTGTATCGTGGAATCCGCCAAGACCGGACTCTAAGAACTTCTGGAACGACGATCACGACAATCTTCGAGGCTCTCTTCTAGATATCCTAAAGGTGGCGGGAATTGAGGAGTTTCTTTCCAAAGGCTTCTTTTTGGTTCACGCACTAAAATGCGCCACCAAACAACCCAGAAAACTTCAATCCGGGAGACAGCTTACCCGTGTTGCGCTCTCATTATGCGTTCCAAACTACCTGAAAGAAGAGGTATCTCTTCTCGCCCCCCCGAGAATCTGTCTGCTTGGCGCCGTCGCAAAACAAGCATTCGGGTTGTTCTGTGACGACGTTAGAGTTTGGAATGCGTCACCGAGGATGAGTGAAACCCGTCGCATTCGGCTTAGTTATGGCGACGTCGAGTGCATGTACACATGCCTACCTGTAAGAGCCTCGCTCATTCCCTACACTAAGGCGCATATCTCAAAATGGATTTAGGAGCCAAGTAAAGACGAAAGTCAAAGACGCAAGGGAAGATGATCGACTCTCTCAACTCAGAAATTTCGAAATATGAAACAGGATCTCCATCGTTGAATGCCGAGGCCAAGGCAGTTTTAGAGAACATAATCAAGGAGGCGCGATCGGCCGAGGTTGATATTCAGTACTCAATAGATGATGCCAAGCTACCGTTTGTGCTAACGGTAGCGCTCGCGATTCTAGCTTTCGTTGGTGCTGGATGGGCACTTTTCAACATAGTAAAGTTGATTCGCGGGGGATAATTTCCGATCAGGCGCTTCATCGACTCTGATCATTCGTGTGGTTGACTTATGCTGAGATCCACGATCTTTTGTACTAAGTTAGAGGGATCACTGTCGAAAATGATTTCACCTCTTTCTTTTCCGGCCGTTTGAACGATATGTTCGACCATCTCGGATATTCCTCCACTGCCGGTAAGTACTCCAATGCTCTTTCCTTCGTCGTAGGCTATTGTGAATTCATTCAGAGTGCCAATTCTGCCAGACACAACGATTAGGCAATCGCAGGTTCTCACAAAGACAACGTTCCTTCCCTTCAATCCGAAACCAGTGTAGATGATTAGATCAAAGTGTTCCAATGGAAATGCGTACTTTGTGACGTGTTCAGCCTCATTTGCCGCTGGAGAAATACCGACAACGTATCCACCTCTGCTACTAGCTCCTCTAGCAGCCTCGTATGGTAAGCCCATACCCGCCCCTGTCACTAGGATACAACCCCGTGACGCTGTCTGTTCACCTATTTCTCTGGCTTTGATGGACAGTCCGTCAGAAATCGGACCTGTTGCTGACCCTATAACCCCGATCTTTGTTCTCATAGATGTAACTGTCCTCTAGTCGAACTTAGCGCTGGCCTCCCTTTAGTGTCCTTGATTGTGATGTATCACACGCTTGCCGACCGGCCTTTAAATAGCCCTCGTAGCAGCGCATGAGATGTTAGATAATTTCGTAGCGCCCTATATGATTTGACGCTTCTCAGAGACGCAGGTGTGTAATGGTGTCTCAAGACGATCCATGGATTCCTTTGGCCCTAACCGTGCCGTGCTAGTTTCTCATGTACCAGAAATGGGTGAGATTGCAAATCCTACTCCAACCGGATCATCCTCAACTCTAACTACAGGGTAAAATTCGACTGAGGATGGGAAAACTAGGTGATCGCTATGTCGTTGTCTAACCATATACTTACTAGATATAAGAAAGACAGAGTCATCTTTAACCACATATCTAGCCATATTGCTAGGCGTTTGCGCATAGAGTTCGAGAGATGAATTAGCATATGTATCCACAAGCGTTATAGAGTACTGTCGCAAGAGACATAGTTAGACGGTTCCCGCACTTGGCTAAGGAAAAAAGGGTTAAGGCTGACGAAGATCGGGTTGTCGAGATTCTCTCATCATTCCATAATGATAAAAGGTGGATTTGCGGGACGCTTCCGGAGATATTGAAAGCAGACAAGACCCTTACCAGAGGTCGTGTGTCTACGGCGCTGGCTTCTTTGGGTGGAAAGGATATTGTGAAAACCGAAACTCACGGAGCGCCTCTTTACTACCTGGTTAATAGAATAAAAATTCAGAAGAAGCGGTGAATCCAAAGTCATATCTATGAGTAGATTGATGGCGCTGGTGAGTTTTGTTGTCTGGAAGCATGAGAGTCGTGCCACGGCTTTCAGACGTGCTCGAGAAGAACGCCCGATTCATAAAGAAGGCGAGGTTTGAGGGCCGTGGAGGTAAGATGTAGTTGTCAGGTATTGAAGAACTCATAACTACGTTGCCTCAAATGCTCAATGATCTAGAGGGCCCCAAATCGCTCGAGGCCTTGGGTACTCTTCGAGGAAAAGTTGTCGATCTGGATCTTGTGGAAGCTTCGCTCCAAGTGGACTCAAGAACACTCAGCGTCCTTTATTTACTGAAACGATTGCTACATGACATCTATGGAAACTTGGGAACTGACGCTTCGTTCGCGTTCCCATTCAAATGCATCGTTCCAGCTGTCCCTTTAAGCATTGGCCGCTTTGCAAAGTCCGCGCTTTACGAAAGTAGAAATGGCGAAGCCTTCAGTCACCTGATTGAGGTCATACAGAGATACTACTATTGCATGAATGAGGTTGAGAAGGAGATAGAAGTAAAATGAGTAAATTCCTGGGACCCATAGATGAAAGTAATCTTCGCGAGGAAGTAAGAGGGTATTTCGAAGCTCCTGGCGTGATCAAGAGAAGTCTCCATCTTTATCGGGCAGGGTTGGAGGGCCCTTATTACGTAGACTTTGACGCAATGGCCAACGACCCCCTCAAATGCAGACACCTAGTCTCTTTGTATGCCCGAGAAATTGAAAAGGTCTCACTTGCGAGACCGATGGACTACCTGGGTTTCATAGAGAAAGGCTCTGGTGGAACGATCGGGGCGTTAAGACTTGCGGCGGCAATATCAATTGCTACCGGCATCCCCAACATCCCAATAAGACTTACCAAAGAAATCAGAACCGAAACAGTAAAAGTTGGCGAGGCGCCCTTCAAGAAAGGAAGGCTCACTGACCGTAATATCGCAATCGTGACAGATCATTGCACGACTGGAAGAGAAATATTGGCAGCTGTGGACTCGGTTCTGTATAACGGTGGAAGTGTAACGGACGTTCTCGCATTCTCGTACGTTCCTGACAGACTTCACGTAGAAGATTTTCAAGCTAGGAATATCGTGTTTCACTCCATTTTCAAGGTGCCGCAGGACCTACCTGAGGTCGTGCAATTTTCATTAGCCAAGGATATCGCTAAATGGCTTGAAGACGAAATCCACAAAAACACCGCTATTATGGGTGACCTGGACCTATTCGGCAATCTAGGTCTTCTCGGTCATAAGGTTGACGAGCTCGACACTTGGCGGAAAGAGATTGATGAATCCTTGGATGAGATGGCGATGGATAAGGTCAAATTGAAACTCGATGAAAAATCCAAGAGAATACTTAGAAATGAAATTGTAATGGCTGCGTTGCTCTCCTCAACGAACAACAAGTGAATTGGGGCTTGGTCCTCATAGCCGCCGATTGGTTGGAAAAACTGCATAACGCAGTGAAGAAGATTCTTTCAATAAACTATCCGGAAACGAAAGCTAAGGCGGACATAACCATAGCAAGCAAGAATGCCTTGGCAGATATATTGGTGGAGCACTTCAGAACCAAACAAATCATTGCAGATGGAAGCCGCGGCAAGCTAACGATGGAAGACGCGAAAACAGAGCCTGATTGGGTTTTGAAAAAAATTAAAGATTTGTAAGGTTTAGTAATCAGGTGGGCGGTTCTATGTCTGTTTGGGTATTCAGCGGTTGCCGATCTATGAACAGTGAATGAAGTGATCAATGTGGGTAGAATAGTGCGAGACGATCGAAGCGTCATTCCAGCTTGTGACGTGAAGACGATTGACGAGTTTAGGAAGTTGGTGGAACAGACACATGACGTAAAAGGCATTGGTGGTTACAAAATCGGTTCCATCTTGACCATACTTTATGGCTTACCCAAGTTAGTTGACATAATTCACGAGTACACGGATCTCCCGGTAATCTATGACCACCAGAAAGCAATGACGGATATCCCAGACCTAGGGAAGGATTTTGCCGTGGTAGTAAAGCAAGCGGGTGTTGATGCGTTGATAGGATTTGCCGAATCGGGACCAGCCACGCAAGAAGCTTGGATCAACGCTTGCAAGGCTGTGAATCTGGAAGTGATTCTTGGGGGAGAGATGACCCATCCCAAATACAAGAGAAGTGACGGAGGATACATTGCAGACGAAGCGTTAGATGAAATATACTTGTATGGCGCAAGACTGGGAGTCAACAATTTCGTGGTCCCGGGAAACAGGCCTGAAAGAGTCGCACATTACAAAGCAATTCTGCAACCATTGCTTGGAGAATCGTTTTCCTTCTATGCACCCGGTTTCATTGCTCAAGGTGGAACTGTAACTGAAGTGGCAAAAGCCGCGGGAAAGTCATGGCATGCCATTGTCGGAAGGGCAATCTATGGAGCTGAAGATATTCATGCGGCTGCAAAGGAAATGACGAGCCAGCTTTTCAAGTAGTTTCAAGCTAGACCAGCCGACTTGACCATTGGTGTCAAAAGCCCGAACTTCACCATAGACTGTAACGCCATCGTCATCGATTGTTAGCATGGTCGTCATTCATAACCTCTAGATTCCCGCGGTCGCTATCCGCAGTGGCATACCTCTAGAGCTTTGGCCTCAAATCAAGCCCTTCGATATAACAGATAACCTACTGCAAGACAGATGATTCCAATGACTATCTGCAATTGTTGAGCCTGTGGTCCGGTTCCCAAGACTCCCGCGCTACTGGGACTTACGAACACGATCCAGGCAAGATCCGGCTGTTGATATTCAAACTGAGTCGTATCCGCCGGTACAAATATGCCGGTAAGAATGAAGAATACACCGAATATCCACAAGATCACGGCCGGAATCAAGTAGTGCAGATTCTTCTCAGCCAATCGACTATTGCTCCGATTCTTGCTACCCAACCTCGCCTCTTTTCAAGATATTTAGCGATAACCGGATAGTCATAGCGACAAGTTCTCTAGAATATTGATGAGGCTTAACCACAAAATGATTGCTGAAACTTGAATTTCAAAGAGACTGAATCCAATCAGAGAGAACTCGAATTGGAAGCGGATAGAATGAACGACTTTCGACGCGGTACTACTTCGTTGTACTGATAGTGGAATTGCGAAAAAGAAAGGTGGAGCTACAGCAATAAACGCGGTCGGTACTTCAGACCAACATGGCATTTTGAAATGAATGCGCGAATAGGAACCAAACCGCTACGATACCAACTTGAGTCTTAAGCTCAAATAACTAGTACACAAAATTGCAGCCAGGAAGGACGTAGGCCTTTCTCGCCCTAATGAAAATAGACTTTAGAATATTGTCCTTAATGGATTCGTTGGCACACTAAAGTCAGAATCCTTCGAACGTATGTCTTGTCAAGGACAACATCGTCGAACCTCAGGAGCGACGAGTAAATTACTTTGAAGTATGAGCTTAGTAGTGTTTCCAATTCGTCTTCATTGTAAAGTTGCTTGCGGATTCCATTCGACGGGTCCGTTATGTAGCTTTCATCTGGTGTCGAACTTTTAGGCATCGTAGCGTAGTAACCATCTTCGGGTGGAAAGACACTTACAATGAAATACGCAGAGCTGGCCGCCACGCGATGTATTTCTGAAAGGTAACGCCGTCGGCTTTCGCCGAAGAAATGGCAAAATGTGTATGAATCAATAATCGCATCGAAAACACCGTTCTGGAACGGTAGAGTCTGGAGTAGCGAGTGCTCGTAGACACGAATTTTCGGGGACAGGTTCGAGGACTGTACTCTGTCTCGGAGGTTACGAAGAGCCGCAGTAGAAAAGTCAACACAATGAACTTCACAGCCTTTTCGAGCTAGATATATAGCATTTCTACCGTTTCCCGCTCCGACGTCGAGAACCCTCCTAAATTTCGAGTAATCCAGAATCTCTGCAAACAGCATGAGCGCTTTTGAAGGTTCATTCCTGGTAGTGCTAGGAATTACGTGCCCGGCTGTGTACTCACGCTCCCACAGTTCTTTGTCTGATATCTGAGCATTTGAAAAGAACACCCACCGCACCTATTTCCACACTTACAATTGAAGCCTATAAACGCGCAACGGTAATCATAACGTTGGACTCACGATGTCCGACAGACGCCAGATTAAGGATTTTGAATCGCTCTACACTGCAGTTCTATTCAGCGTCGGGTTCGCACTGAATCTGGAAGAGATCAAGGACAGGGCGTGGTTCACAAATCCCATTCTTATTTTTCGCTGGCCGGGGTGTTTTCAAGTTGTATCACTTGCGTTTGTGTACTGTACAATCATCTCGAGTGCCTACGGTTTCTATGTTTCGACACGTGATAAACCCATCAGGGCAGCTCCCCGTTTCTATTGCACCAACGCGATAATGATAACGTATTTCCTATTCTTCCTTAAGTTTGACCAAATAGGCTCCGAGCTGGTGCTTTTGTCAGTGATTTTCTTGCTTTTCATCGTTTGGGACAGACTAAAGGAAATTGAATACGCGCAAACCGATCAGATCGAGGGAGTAAAGGCAAGAGACAGAGTTACTGTGTTCTGGTTCATAGTATTCGCATCGATGACGATAAAATACTTCATTATGACACAATCGCCGTGGTTGGATTTATTGTTCGTGACGTGCAGTTTCCTGGGAATCGTTCTCTATAGGATCCACAAAAGCCATCCCGATTTCCTGTTCTCTCAGCTTCTCGTCGGCCTATCATATTTCAGAAATTTGTGGAAGAAATTGGTCCAGAACTTGACCATAAGTTCATCCAGTGTGTGGGTTTTATGGTGCGCAAACACCATATGACGCATTCAAGACGAGCCTGAACGCCACATCGGACGGGTTATCCTCAGGATATTACTAAGGTAGATGTCAGATTGAGTAAATTCCACCCATTCCACTATCACTCGGATATTCGTCCCACGTCCGTCCCTCTAGAGTGCGGCCTCCTGATTTTGGTTTGAACCTGCCATATTGCTTAAGAAAGAAGCCGCAATTTTTGTCTGAGGCATTCGTCTCGGATTTCGAACCCAATCCGCTTCAAATTCACCCGAAAAAGCGCCGTATTCGGATAAACTTCTAAGCGAGTACCTCCGGGTCGCTTAGTGTTAAGCCACGGAGAGTACGAGCGCGGAACTTCATCGCGTCGTTCCCTTGGGTGTGTGTGATGCCGCCTGACACCCCGCTAGAGTTCGCGCCCAGCTAGGTCGACTGTGTACACTAATTGATAACAGTTTAAATACTAATTATCAAAACATATACGAAATATAAGTTGTGGTCGTCTAATGGGATCCATGAAGCTAACGGAAAGTGAACTGAAATGTCTGCGCGCAATAACGACCATGGGGAATGCGCGCGCTTCCGGGATAGCTACGACAATCCATATCGCGCGCCCTAACGTGTCACGAGCTGTAGCCTCACTCGAAGCTAAGGGATTTGTCGAGGCCAAGAGAGACGGTATTTCCTCATTCATTTCGCTCTCCGACGCGAAACATGCGGTATTGTGGAAGAAGTTGGCTATTGAATTCGCCCACATGCCACTCGACAGACTGCTGGCTGGCGCAAGCCTTGAGATTCTCTCCACGATAAACGACCTGAATCCAAAGACCAGAAAGGAAGTTGCAGAAGACTCTCTTGTCTCAGAGACATCGGTCGCAAAGGCCCTAGCTAGATTCAAACAGCTCGGCATAATTCAGAAAGCTACGGAATACCGTGTCTCTCCACGATTCCAGGCGTTCATCGACTTTGTCGTTGAGTTTCGGCATTACCTGAACCAAAAAACCACAGCGGAATTCGCGAGTGATGGAGTGATTGTATGGGAACGCAATCGAGAGTTCATCGTTGAGAGCAAGCGCAGTCAAGAGTTTGATGGTTTCCGACTTACCGGAGTCTCTCTGTTTGCTCAGTTCGGAGTCCGGCTCTTTGGTCGTACTTCGTACTTCTTCTATTCGCCCAGGCCAAGAAGACCTAGGCTGGAAGATGCTATCCTGCATGCGCTTCTTTTGCCAGATAAGAATATGCTGCACATACTGCTTGTGTGGAAAAGAAATCAACGAAACATATCCCTACCGTACATGGAGCGACAGGCTAAAGGATACAGGGCTGACGAGCTGGTCAAAGAAATTCTAAGATATTTTGAGACAAAGGGAGCCGAACGAGCAGCTGGCTTCCCGCCCTGGGATGAGTTCGAGTTGCGGACAAGGGAGTACGGAGTATCATGAGTCAGCCGAAAATGTTTGCTGAAGCGGATCTCTCAAAGGCCCTAAGCGACATAGGATCGACGCTCCCCCGCAAGATAACAGCGTACCTAATCGGTGGGTGCGCAATGACGTTCATGGGCAGAAAGGTTGCGACCAAGGATATCGATGTCGTCCTTGACTCTACTGAGGACGCCAGGGACCTCGTAAGAGCGTTGGAACAGCTACGGTTCAAGCCTGTGATCAGAGTTACCGGGTCGTACTATGCTCTTGGAGCTTTCGCGATAATGCAAAACAGCGAAAGAATGAGGTTTGATATTTACAACCATCAGGTCTGCAGGGCATTAGAGATTAGCAAAGGCATGAAAACGCGTGCAAGTTTCTATCAAAGCTTTGGCAAACTCGATGTCTACCTGATGTCGCCAGAGGACATTTTTCTGTTCAAAGGAATCACGGAAAGGGACGCCGACTTTGATGACATGAGAATTCTGAGTGAGGTAGGGCTCGACTGGTCGGCAATCGAGAAGGAATGTATTTCGCAGACGGCAAGCGGACGATGGGCATACATGCTTGGAACCAAGTTACTGGATCTGCGCGCGAAATTCTCCATAGAATCCCCGATAATCAAGACGCTTTTAGACCACGCCGATGTCGATCTTCTAACCACCGTCTTCGGTCGAATTTTAGGGAACGAAGAGCGGTCGTTCAAGGAAATAGCCGGCTCAATCCGTGAGAGGTATAGGTATTCTGACTCATGGACGCGGAAACACCTTCGTCTGTTGGTTCGGAATCGAACTATCGGCAAGAAGAAAAATGGACGTGCGGATTACTATTCCATGATGAGAGCCAAACGGAATGCTCGGATCGCGAAAATGCGCTAAAACCACGAAAAAGTGCCGTACTCGGATAAACTTCTAAGCGAGTACCTCCGGACCCGCCATCAAATTTGGTGCTGCCAGTCTCACCCAAGAGACGAAGCTCCGGCCGCAGCGACGACTTCGGGAGAACGCGTGAAGAACAGCGAAACTCGCGTTAGGAATATATCTCACGAATGTTACGGCTGGGACAGAATGACCCTAGACGCCAGATCAGTCAACCTTCTAAAGCAGCTCTCAGAGGCTTTCGGCCCCTCAGGGTTTGAACATGAACCTGCTTCAATCATTAAGAAGGTTGGAGAAAAGTACGCGGATGAAGTTTCCTTCGACAAGCTCGGCTCAATAATCTTCATCAAAAATGGAATGAAGAAATCCCCGAAGGTCCTGCTGGCCGGCCATATGGATGAAGTAGGCTTTGTGATAACGGGCATAGACGAGAAGACGGGCTTCCTATCATTCTCTCCCCTCGGAGGATGGTTCGAACAGGCACTGCTTGGGCATAGGGTGACTATCAGAACAAGGAGAGGAGACGTTACTGGAGTCATTGCCTCCAAGCCTCCTCACCTGCTTACCGCAGAGGAGAGGGAGAAGGTAGTCAAGATCGACTCCATGTACATCGATGTGGGGGCGAGTAGCGGGGAAATTGCTGAAAAGGAATTTGGTATTCGAGTTGGAGATCCAGCCGCGCCGTCGGCATCGTTCTCGATTATTGAGAGAAGACATATGGCTATCGGGAAAGCCTTCGACGACAGGGTTGGGGCCTTCGTTGGCCTTGAGGTTCTTAGGCGATTGAAAACAGAGAAAATTAGTCACCCCAACACTGTGTACGTAGCAGCCACGGTCCAGGAAGAGGTAGGACTGCGTGGAGCGGAGACGGTAGCTCACGTCGTTGGCCCCGATGTGGCGTTTGCTCTTGAGACGGACATAGCTGGTGATGTTCCGGGAATAAAGCCGAACGAGGCCCCTGCAAGAACGGGCAAAGGACCGAGCATACTTACGTTCGATGCAAGTATGATTCCGAATCAAGAACTCAAGTCATTTGTAATCGAGACTGCGGAGAAAGAGAAAATTCCATACCAACTGTCGATCGTCGCTAAAGGGGGAACCGATGCAGGCAAATTCCAACTCAGCCGAGCGGGATGTCCATCTATCGTGATTTCAGTACCCACTAGACATATCCATTCCCACTCTGCGATTCTCGACCTGTCAGATATTGACAACGCGATCAGACTCATGTTAGCCATTCTAAAAAGGCTCGACGAAAAAACAGTCCAGAGTTTCGTGAAGATCTAACCACCACTAGGTTTGAACTGACGCCTGACCAGATTCAATTTGACCTACAAGAAAAGCGGCAAGTTCCAACTCTGCGCTTCGAAATCAAGAATGTCCATCGGAGAGGGTTCTCTTTGAAAATCAAGAAAATCTCAGTATGGCGAGTTGATCTCCCCGTACAAGAGGGAGCATACAAATGGTCTGGAGGAAAATTCGTCACAGTATTTGATAGCACCATTGTAGGGGTTGAGACAGAAAGTGGCGAAATTGGCTATGGGGAAGTATGCCCACTCGGGCCGTCCTATTTACCGGCCTACGCCAACGGTGTTCGTGCGGGAATCAGGGAACTGGGACCACACTTACTGGGCGAAGACCCGCTAGAACTCACACGCCTCAACCGCTGCATGGACCACGCACTCAAAGGGCACCCGTATGTCAAATC
>Ga0187880_1001759_pt1 | contig 17050 bp, 22 predicted proteins | sample June2016WEW_19_4_FD_132998 | JGI IMG/M metagenome (GOLD analysis project Ga0187880, IMG submission 132998) | Peatland microbial communities from SPRUCE experiment site at the Marcell Experimental Forest, Minnesota, USA - June2016WEW_19_40 | ecosystem: Environmental > Terrestrial > Soil >...
GACACTGCAAATGGGCATTACAGTGTACGTATGTGAGGCATCGAAGCAGATGCTTGGCTGGGACAAGGTCGAGCTCATCGAGGGTGTAAAAATCGTGGGTGCGGGAACATTAAATGATTTGGTTCTCGAAGCAAAAGGCACCCTGTGGTTTTAAAGTGTACTAATTCTTTTTCTTTATTTTCTGGCGGTGTTTATCGTAGGAAAAGAATAAAATGCACTGGTGTACTATTTTTTTTCTCGGAGGTGATTTCTCGTAGCAAAAGAAATCGTGTACCTCGACTATCAATCTGCTAAGCCGGTTGATCCTGAAGTCATTGCCGCAATGACTCCATATATGGTCGAAAAGTTTGGAAATGCGTCGTCGTTGCACGAGGTGGGTGATTGGTCTACTGAAGCTCTTGATTCGTCACGTAGGATGATCGCACATTTTGTGAATGCTCGCGAACCAGAGGAAATCATCTTCACGTCTGGTGCGACCGAAGCGAACAACCTTGCGATTATCGGGTATGCGTTGCGGAACAAGCAGAAGGGTAAACATGTGATTATTAGCGAGGTTGAACACATTTCAATACTCAACATCGCCAAATATCTCAGAAAGAATGGTTTCGAGGTATCGACTGTCCCGGTTGATTACACGGGCACCGTGCGTCTCGACAAACTCGAAGAGCGTATTAGACCCGATACGATCTTAATCTCAATCCAGCACGCCAATAACGAGATAGGAACAATTCAACCCATAACGTCGATTGGAAAAATCGCCTGTGAAAACAATCTCGTGTTCCATGTCGATGCAGTCGCTCCAGAAGGTCAGATACCAATCGATGTGCAGCGGGACTTCATAGATATGCTCACCTTATCATCAAATGACATTTACGGCCCACGAGGTGTTGGTGCCCTCTACGTTCGGAAGGGAATTCTGTTGAATCCGCTGATCATCGGTGGGGGTCAGGAACGCGGATTACGCTCCGGAACTGAGGATGTGGCTGCTATCGTTGGTTTCGCGAAGGCAGCAGAATTGGCTTTAACGTATTTGCCCGAGGAAAGCAAACGGTTGCGGAAGCTCAGAGACAAAGCCATCAAAACGGTTTTAGAAACCGTACCACGATCGTATCTCAATGGACATCCGACAAACCGGCTTCCGAATAACGCCCATTTCCGGTTTGATTTTGTCGAAGGAGAATCGATGTTACTCTCTTTTAAAGAACGTGGCATCGCCGTTTCAACTGGGTCCGCGTGTTCGTCACAAACACTCGAGCCGAGTCACACCTTGATGTCACTGGGATTGTTGCACGAGGAGGCACACGGGTCGTTGGAAATCACGATGGGACGATTCACGAGAGAAGCAGACGTCGACACTTTCGTTGAAGCGCTGCCGGGTATCGTGAAACGACTCCGTGACATGTCGCCACTTACAAAGACAGAGGTGGGTATGTAATGCCAAAGAGCACACAATATACACTGAAGGTGTTGGATCACTTCAAGAATCCGCGGAATGTCGGCACCCTGGAAGGCAAGGGTGTTGCCGTGGGACGGGTCGGAAACCCCGTATGCGGGGATTTGATGGACATCTACATCAAAGTCGACGATGACGGCAAGATCGAGGATATCAAGTTTAAGACGTTCGGGTGTGGTTCAGCAGTCGCAACGAGCAGTATGATTACCGAAATTGCAAAGGGAAAGACCCTCGATGAAGCAATGAAGATAACCCGACAAGATGTGGCTGACGAGCTCGAAGGGTTGCCCCCTATCAAGATGCACTGCTCCAACCTAGCCGCAGATGCGCTCCACGAGGCGATCAAAAACTTCCGGGAAGGGAAAAAAGGACCTATAGAGCTCGGTGAAACACGCTTCGCCTGCTCTGCCGGTGACGTGAAGAACGTAATAGGCCTTGCGGAATTCGTGGGGAAAGGTGTATTCACTGGTTATGAGCATCCTGAGCAGTTTCGTGAAAAGCGCGTGCTGGTCGTGGAATTTAATCAAAACAGCGTTGAATTTGCGCTCGAATTAACGAAGGTAACAGGTCGGGTGATTTTACTGTCACCCTTGGAACAGCTCGCGGTGAATGATGAATTAAAGACTCAGGTAAAACGATCCGATATTAAACATTTGAAACAGGCAGAGCTTGTGGAAGTATCCGGGGGTTCAGAGGTGGAAAAGGTGCGGATCCACGACCTTGATGAGGATGAAGAATATGACTTGGTTGTGGACGCCGTTGTGGTCCCTTCGTGAACTATCGTTGAACAAGGGCGATTTATTCCTTTTTTTAGCTCTTTGGAACTTCGGGCAGCTTACAAGTGATACGTCCGGCTTTGAGATAGTTAAGAAGAAATCTCGTAGATTTTTTGTTCCTTTTTTCGATTTCCTTTGATTTCTAGCCGGTTTTTCTCGATGCCTCCCCTCCTCGAAAAAATGCCTTAGAAAGTCCTAAATCCTCGGTCTTCACACGGCGGCAATTTAGGCAGTAAAGACTCTTTGGAACTCCCTGCTGACTGAGGGTCACTTCCAGTGGTATTATTCCTCATAGCGATCTACCCCGCGCCTTTCAATCTCCTGAAGCGTTTCAGACCTTCCTTGACAATTTGATTCTAGCTAGTGACTTTTTTATTATACACCTTTCTGTGACGGAAAAATCAATCCGGGTGATAACTAACGCGCCTCTTTTACTGCATGATCGCTCGAAAAACAACAAGGGAGGTATCAAAACTACCTTAACGTGCGTTTAACGTTTACACAATGAGATAAAAACCGTCTAAAAGACCTGTGCTTTCCTAAGGGCGTCGCAAGATATTATTATGGGAAGGCAACTTCCTTTCTGGAGGACGTACATGAGAACGCTCAATGAGAAGGATGTGGAGATCTTAAGGAAGCTTGCCCCGGAGGCGAGTATACCCACCCGTTACCGTTCCATCCTGCCACCGGTCTCCATGCATTTTGCAGCCGACGATGAGGATTTACAGGACCGGCTGAAGAGGCTCTCAACAGAGGGCCTCAAGTATCTGGCCGACCTTATCCTGGACGGCTCAGAGTGCTTGCTGTGCATCTCCCCGGAGGCTGCCGGGACGTTTCTAGACCTGTTGGAGGAGAGAGTGTCTGGCGATACTGCGAAGAGGACAAGAGAACAGCACAATTCGGCCACAGGATATGATATCTGAAGGATCTCTCATGGACAAAATGATTCTGATCGAGTTTCCGTTCCGAAAGACGGGAATCCCCGCAACCCTTCAGATCCAAGAAGAACCCGAACTGTGCCAGGCCCTGTGGGATCTTCTTGGCCAACCCATGAAGATGATATGCCACCACACGCTGTCCACAGGGGACTACTTCCATGGTTGCGGCCGGCCTCCGAAGCATCCTGTTGCCATGGGTTCACAGGCTACTCCCATCGGAAAGAAACGGCTTCTTCTCTGCGAACTGAAGCCCGGTTCCATTGTGTACAGTGGAGGACACGAGATTGCGATTGCCTATGGCCCCAATCTGACCGAGCCCTTAGTGGCGAGAGGGCCTGTTGTGGCACAAGTCCCTAAAGATTTTTTAGGAGAGCTCTATAAGGCAGGTAGGGAGATCTGGAACGCCCAATTCATCACACACCAACTGCAGACGATCACGCTAAAGAGAGGGGATGTGTAACTGTGGCTAAACACTGGCGAGAAGTGAAAAACGAAATCGAGGAGGAAATTGACCGAATATGGTGGCAGGAACCCGAGGAAGTCAAGATGAGCAGGCTCGGAATATTTCCAAGTGGGGCGGGAACAGACGGTCAGGTGTTGGGGAACCTTTTGTTCCTTGTCGCGGACACTCAGGCCATGGGATGGTGGACGACTGAGCCTGCGATCCGATCCGCGATCGCAGATCCCGTCTTCACTCTTGAGCACTGCAAGAGAATGTGGAAGTACCTGACTGTGCACATGGCCAAGCTCTTGGGCGATACCAACCCACCCAAATGCCCTGCTCCATGGCTGAATTTGCCCAAGCTTGTCGAGCTCTGTAACGACATTGTGGACTCTTTGGATACTGTTGAGACGAAGGAGGAGTTTGCCGATCTCATCTGGAGCTGGGAAAACTACGTAAATAGACTGAACAAGTGGTTCTCCCTTGTGTTCCCCTGGCACCTAGGACTTGGTTTCCCAAGGAGGGGACAAGAAGAAACAAATGAGATGAGTCGTCTGTTTCATATTTGGGAATAGTGGCTATTGCCTCTCTAAGCAACAAATCGGCAAATCTGCGTGATAGCAGGGGCTTTAGCCATTATCTTTCTTTTTTTAGACTTTCTTGGTTACCCTGTGGCTACCATCACAGAAAGGTTTGTTCGATGAGAGGCCACATCGGCACAGGGTGACGCGATTGCGGATCTCGTACGTCACGCCATCTGCGGATTCAATAGGGATTCCCCCACGAACCCATAGAGGGCCGTCATATCCTCTCAGTGGCTCTTCGACCACTGCGATTGAGGGCTCCAGTTTGGGTTCAACAGGTCTTCCATTTTTTTTGTTGGACGCCATAAGGCGGCCCGAATTACAGTTTGCCACTTCTTCAAGGGCAATACGTCGCGCCTCGGGATCATCAGAATGCAAAATCAGATTCCGAATACCTCCTTCTCGCAGGCACATGCCCACGTGCGAGCAGAGGTCGCGAACGTCGGTGAGAACAAGTTTGGGCCCTTGCAGCTCTTCGGCGCGAGTTCGATATGAGCTCGGCGTTGCGGTCTCTGTTCCGTTGAAGTGCGCTGCTTCGTGGGTCTTGTCACAAAAAGGTTTGTCCCTGGATTGCCCACAGCGACAGAGCGAGTAATCTTCGTGTAGAGGAAAACGCTTACCCACGTGATAATCGCACGGGCAGTCCTCGGCGTCGTTACTTACTGTGAGTTCTAACAACGGGATAGCGCCCGAAATAGTATAAGGTCCGTCTTTTAGTACTTTGATCTTGGGCTTATTACTGACATTCTTTTTCATGCGTTCATTGCTACTAGTCACAGTCATTGGCGTCGTCTTTAGTCCTATTGTGGCGAGCCGTCAATTTGACGAATCAAATGTGGTAACGGCAAAGAGGCAGATAGATAAATAGTCATCAACGACCATACGTGCAAAGACAATGATCGACTTGGAACACACTGTTTTCGATATCATCGCCGCCGAAATGGATAGGCTGACGGCTGACGAGCTGATCGCTGCCCTGCAGCGCAATACTCTTGATGCTCCGAAAATGGGAGTGATGGTTCCGGGAAGCGGATGCAGGTTCTGCGCGCCGCAGTACGACGACCGGCGCCGCAAGACGGAGTCGCAATTTGAGTGCGATCTCAAGGCGTGTATGATTCATTCACTCGTGTCCCACACACTCGGCATCCTTCAAGACGCTGACCGCATGGTCGACATGGCAAACGTCGCAACAGCCCGCAACCGGCTCACAAGCGTGCTGCAAACGATTTTCAGTGAGCAGAAAAGCAAGGAGATTGCAGCGCGTTTGATAACGGCTTTGGAAACGACAGATCACGTCCCGGTCAATAATGGCTGGGCAGATTGAATGCGGTTCATGCACGACGTCCGGACTTGGCAGCTTATGAAGGCTCAAAAAGAAGCCGCATAGCGTCCTCATTTCGAGCAGCTAACGCGCATATCAATTCCAAAGCGTGCAGCGACGTTCACACAGTTTGGGCTACTACCCAGCGGTAACAGAGAGTACATATAACACGGCGCCAAGTCTTTTCTAACGGCCAACGGAGGGTGAGCTCGTGCCTACGTGCAAAGAATGTAAGTTCTATGAGCCAATCGACGACAGCAAAGGCAGTTGCTTTGGCCACGAAGTGCCAGGCGACCGGGAAACAACTCAGTGTCCTACACGCACATTCATACCTAAATAGTCCACGTCGTTGTTCCCGCGCTTTCTAGAAGCTGCGTCCAGAGGCAACAGCTAAAGTGGTCGACGCGCATCAGAACAGAAGGATTGAGCTGTCCGACGTTAAGTTGTCCAAACAAGCTCGACTGCAATCATGGGAGCATTCGTGGAGACGCGGCGAAAGGCGGCCGGTATGCCCAGTTCTCAAGTGCTATGCTTCCTTTGCACCTGCCGATCGCGTCACAGCAGAATCTAATTTTCAGCGCCTAACGCGCTCGGTGGAATTCAGCTGCGACTACAACAACAAAAAAGACGACACTAGTGTGTCAGCGGCCGGGCTTTCGAGTCGTTCGTTGCTTTTTTGTGAGAAGCCTGTTCCACGCGCCTAGGGCTTAAAGCGCCGTGGCGTGGGCATGTGCATGTGCATTCTTCCGTGCCTTCCCATCTTTCCCATGTGCATTTTTTTCTTCACGAAAAACAGCACGAACATAACGGCCGGCACGACGGTGAGCAGGACGAACGCGACAGCCAAGAACAGCATTACCATCAATTGCGCGAACAGCAACATTACCGTCGCGAAACGCAATGCCATCTTGAACGGCATCATCATCATACGGATCGGCCCCGTTATGGGCATCATCATCATTTTCATAGGCAGACACATCAGCTTAAAAAGACCCATTCTTTTGCCTCGCTTTGATTCCGTTATAGTTCGACGCCTCAAACTCTCTGGTTCTGCGCATACCACGGACGTGCAAACACTGAACCTTGCACGTGCCTAGAGACCACCATAGGCTCTACAGCGGCCTTCGGCTTGTCAGAGCGTTTGATTTGCCTACTACTGTGGTCTTCTTTCGTGTCTTTATAATCCTTTCCCTGCCTAACAAAGCACATTGGCGTCGTGCGCCGTCTTGTTGCAGCCACAAAGATGACGGCTAATAGGAATGGAGAAACTCGACGCTTTCCCTCTATTTGCTTAGCAGCAGGTATACCGCGACTACCAACAGCGCTACACCAAAAACCTTTTGCAAAACAACATTAGGGACGTTTACTGCGATCTTCGCCCCAAGAAAAGCTCCGAAAAAGAAGCCAATGCCGAGAATCGCCGCAATCTTCAAATCCGCGTAGCCGCTTTGGTAGTACGTCAAGGCAGCGAGCAACCCAAAAGGCGCGGCCAGCAAAACCAGCGTGGTGCCTTGCGCCTGTTGCTGGGTGAGCCCGACGAGCAGCACGAGCGCCGGGACCAAGATGAGACCGCCGCCAATTCCTAACAAGCCGCTTAAAACTCCGGCGGACGCCCCAATGAGCACGTACAGAATTATGCTGTCCAAGCTATAGTCACCTCCCGTTTCCGCTCTGCACCTCTTGATTCATCTCGCAGGGTTTAACCGTGTTCGGTCGAATAGGTGCCACCAATGAGCAGTATCCAAAAAAGCGTGGTCGTATTTGAGCGCCTGGACGATAATGCGTTAAGAATCGCGATCGGCGTCGTGCGGATTTGCCGTTACTCGTCGCGCTCTTAGATCTGAATGCCGCTCGGCTATTTCTTCCTCCTTCTTTTCCAAAGCTGCGATCAGGCCGGCAATAACGCTGTCTAAGAACACCATCACATTGATCTCAAACAGCGTTCCGAGTGGCGTGAGTGAGATTGATACGCCAGTGACCTGACGCTCTAAGAAGCTCGTTTCGTCGGCTTCCGTTCGGCCGCGGATGGTCACAGTGTTGGTCGCAATGTTGCCGAGGGATGAGTCCGTATTCGAGGTGACAACGGCAATTCTAGCCCCGTGTTGCTTGGCGATCTTGGCTGTTTCATTAACCGGACCTGTTTCGCCAGTGCCGGAAACGGCGATCACGAGATCGTTTGGTTTGACTGCAGGGGTGACGACCTCGCCAAAAACGTAGACGTCGAAACCCAGATGCATTAAGCGCATAGCAAAGGAGCGGGCGACCAACCCCGACCGCCCCTCGCCAAGAAGGAATATGCGATGGCGATCTTCGTGCGTCGCAATGATCTCAGCGACAAAAGCGTTCACCTCTGAACGATCGAGCGAGCCTGCCTCTTGTCGCACTCGTCCGGAAATAGATTCCATTGTGCGCTTTATGCGCTTGTAGGGTTCGCCGGTTACAGGGTCTGCCGTTACTTCCCCTCCACGTTCGTACTACTCCTTTCAACGCCGCCAACGCCAAGTATCTTTCGGTTAGACGGAGTTAGCGTTCTCACTTCGCGACGAGTCGCGCCCGGCGCCGTGCCACGTTTTGCCAGTCGGGTCATCCTTAGTGCAAAGAAACCATCCGGGCTATCTGGCTTACCGCAGCCAATCACGCACTTACCTATTCATAACCGATAGCATATTATACAGGCGCACGAATCGGGGGTGCAGCAGTGTTGGTCTCTCCAATGAGACGATTAGGAGCACTCGACCATGGCAAAAAAGAAAAAGCTGACCTACACTTCGCTTCTCGATAACAAAGATATTCACAGCGGCTACGAACAGGCGCTGGAAACGGTCCGAAGAGAGCTTGCGCAGCATCATCCCATGTATATAGGCGGTCGGCGCGTCGCAGCTATTGAGGAGTTTGAGACTTACTCCCCCATCGATGCCGATCTTGTGATCGGCACGTTTCAAAAAGGCGGGGAGGCCGAGACTAGGTCCGCGATCGCCGAGGCGACAGAGTCGTTTCCCGCGTGGAGTCAAACTGACTGGGAAGAACGCGTTCGGATCATTCGCGCCATCGCGGACGGCATCGAGAGGCAAAGCTTCCTCCTTGCCGCTCTCATGACCTATGAGGTGGGAAAAAATAGATTTGAAGCTCTCGCTGAGGTATGTGAAACAATCGAAATGCTTCGGTATAACTGCACTATTTATGAAGAGAGGGAGGGCTTTACCGTTCCCATGTCCGAGGTCACTGGAGAGCGAAGCGTCAGTGCGATGAAGCCGTATGGGGCGTGGGCTATTATCTCACCGTTTAATTTCCCACTCGTGCTCGCAGCAGGAATGGTCTCAGCGGCGCTTCTAACCGGAAACACCGTGGTGTTCAAGCCGACAAGCAAAGCGCCTCTGACCGGTCTAAAGCTGTATGCGGCGTGCGCGGGAGTAGGGATTCCCGACGGCGTGCTAAATGCGATCACCGGTCCTGGAGAACCCTTTGGGGCTGTCGCGGTAGCGCATCCGGACGTCGCCGGCATTGCATTTACGGGATCGCGCGATGCGGGGATATGGTTGCAGCGCAACTTTGCCACACGCCAACCTTACCCAAAGCCTTTTGTCGCTGAGATGGGAAGCAAAAATCCCGTTGTCGTCACCGCTCACGCCGACCTTGACAAGGCGGTTGACGGGGTGCTCAAAGGGGCTTTCGGCTATGGCGGGCAGAAGTGCAGCGCCACCTCGCGCGCGTATGTTGATTCAGCTGTGGCACCTAACTTCATCGAAAGGCTGCGCGTCAAGACCGAAGAGGTGATGGTGGGCGACCCTCGCAAGAGCACCGTTCTTGTCGGCCCATTGATCGACCGCACCGCGCTCACAAAATTCAAAGACGCCGTTGAAGACGGTAAGAAGGACGGAGGAACTCTGATAGCAGGCGGAACCGTACTGCGGGACGGTGTGTGCGGCAAGGGGTGCTACGTGCGTCCCACCATAATGACCGGGCTTCCCCGAAGCCACCGTCTCTTCCGGGATGAGCTCTTCGTGCCATTCATACTCATCGACACCGTCACATCACTCGAAGAGGGCTTAAAAGAAGCGAACGCAACCGAATACGGCCTCACCGCAGGCATTTTTTCTGAGGACGAGGACGAGATTCAGCGGTTCTTCGCGTCGATGCAGTTTGGCGTGTGTTACGCGAATCGGCGGGGCGGTGCCACGACGGGTGCCTGGCCCGGTGTTCAACCGTTTGGCGGATGGAAGGCGAGCGGACTAACTGGGAAGGGAGCCGGCGGACCCTACTACCTGCTTTCCTATATGCGCGAGCAGACACAGACGCGAGCGTGAGCGTGAATGGCTAGGCCGACATACGCGGTCGAATGGAAGTATCGCACCAACAATGGGTGCAAAGCCGATCGCTTCGGACCGTACATGTTGCAGGCTCAACTTGTGCTATTATACGCCGGTCTGGAAGGTCGGGCACGAAACGACACAGTCCAGCTCGGCGTGGTGAGCCTCGAGTCCATCAACGAAGTATCACACCGGCATGCATTTTGGGTTATCACCGAAGCTGCACTGCAGGCGCTCGAACTCGACACAGAAACGCACGAACGGATCAGTGCAGAGCTCTCGTGCGTCGTGCCATTGCCAAGCGAAGGCGAGATAACTGACTACAAGAGTACGCTCGACGCACTCTCTCGGGCGTTGCGAAAGCCGTAGTCACAGGTCTGCCTCGTAATGGTTCAAGTCGCGTAGCGGTGTTCAGAACACTGCGCACTTACTACTTTTGCTCTTGAGCTACCGACCAAGTAGTATCACGGCACGTACAATGCGTTTATCGAGGTTTATAAATGAGTCAAAAAAACGAAAGCCTTTTTGGCGCCCACCAGACCTCATAGAAACCTTTACGCGTTCTAACCGCCATAGGTTCGGCCATAAGGAGGTACTACCACAATGACACTAGAAAGAAAAATAACCTACTTCGACGCTCCTGGAGAGGAAAACACCGCTGCCGTACTCAACATCGCGAGAGAGCGTGCTAAGGAACTAGGCGTACGCCAAATCTTGATTCCTTCGGTGCGGGGAGCTTCTGCAGAAAAAGCGCTCGATTTCTTCGCGACTGACCAACTCACGCTCTTTTTCGTCGGTACCGATCCATCGCGTTTTTCGCCCGAAACCAAAAAGCACATTGAGAATGCGGGCTTTAAACTCGTATTTTACAAAGAAGTCAACTACCAATACTCCGATGAGGTGAAGAATGCCTTTCGCAGGTTCGGACAAGGAACCAAAGTGGCTGTCGAACTCACGCTGATCGCTGCGCAGGTAGAGATCGTCGAACCAGGTTCTGAGGTCGTAGCGCTTGGTGGGAGTTCGAAAGGGCTCGACACGGCGCTCGTGACTAAGGCGGCGACAAGTGACGAGTTCTATGAGCTTGAAGTCCGCGAAATCCTCTGCAAGCCACGCAAAACAAAAACCTAAGGTCAAACGCTCACGATAGTGCGCGTCTAAGAGGCCGCGATCGCGACCACGCTTATCTAAACTGTGGACAAGATGCGGCGAGGCGATCGATTAGCTAAACCGACCTAACGCAGTACGAGGCCAAGCGCCGATTAGCCCCTTAGATTGCGGAGCAGGGCAATAGAGGCCACTGAACCGCGGCCGCCGTCGACGTGCCAGGCCTACACTTCCCAAAAGGCTGCAACTTTTCCGACATTGATGAAATCTCGGCGCCCATCGTGCTCGAGCACAACAACGCCATCCGCGCTTCCGACGACCTTACCGGTGAGGGTTTCGTTCGGTCTGCCACCGAAGTACACTTCTATCGTTTTGTCGACAAAATGCTCAGAAATCGTCTTGTCTAACATGCGACCACTCCTTAATTCCTTGTAGTTTGGTCTCATGCATATATTATTGTAGCGTTGTAGCGAAATCATGCACCACCACTGCAAACGCCATTAAGGCAACACAGCGGTCTCACAAATCAGATCTTTCCCACGCACTTGATGTCGATCCCTATTGACCCACAGAACCTGGAAGGCTTTATCACCTAAGGCGGTCTGAGTCAACGTGCAGCGAAAAAGGCACCCAATATCCTTCTTTCAAGCCTAATAGCCGCTGCGCTCGCCTGTTGGAGAGACGTTTCTATCTAAAAGAAGTGAGTAAAAAACGCGGAGCAAAAAAAGTTGTGGGGGGAAACTACCCCCTTACTTCGGCTCCTTTAGGAACTTCTCGAGAGCCTCCTTGTGTCCGTATTCCTGGCTTGTGATATCCTCGATTGACTTCTTCAGGTCTACGTCCCCTAATTCGTCTGCCAGTGCGATAATGGTTTTGTAGCGGTCGATCGCTGCGTTTTCAGCTGCGAGATCTGCCTCAAGCATAGCGCGCCACGTTGCGGGCGTGTTGATGGCAGCAGGCTGCGAAGAGGGCACCCCTCCAAGAGCAACGATCTTCTCCGAAACGTATTCCATGTGGCGCATCTCATCCTTTGCGAAGCTCTCCAGTTCTCCAGTGAGGGCGCCGCGCCAGGGACCCATAATCGTGTACGAGTTGTGCGAGTATTGCACAATCGCGGCGATTTCCATGCTCAGCGCTGCGTTAAGTTCATTAATAACTTTCTTGTTGTCGACCATACGAGTCACCACACCGACTATGGCCCGCTCTCTTAAACCTTTTTTGCGCGGAAAACGCATTATAATTCGCTATTTCACGAAGCTTCCGTTATTCGCGCTTGTTGGCCTGCGTAGGCGCACCCTCATTAGTCTATCGACGAATACCGCTGCACGACATGCACTTTTTTCGCGCGCTAGTCTTCGATCGTGATGCGCGTGCCTGCATTATTAAAGAAGAATTGGTCTCCAAACGCTTCGGAGAGTTTCAAGGCGGCAGGCAAACCGGTGCAGTGAGAGACGCCGATTCGCGCGACGTCGAGAGCTTTTAGCCCTTTGATCGTCGCTTTAAGCTGTTCTTCCGACGCCTTCATCAAGTGCGTCCCGCCGATGACCATGTGAATGCGATCCTCATTCGCCACACTCTGTGCCTGGAGCAACGTGTTGACAATACCGCGATGTGCACAGCCCAATACGACCACAAGACCCAGATCGGTCGTGATGATGAGCGCAAGGTCGTCTGCCATCGGGTCAGGCCGGACGCCTCCTTCATCACGAACGTACAACTCTGGATCGACTCTCTCGTAGGCCGTGTCCATCGGGATTTCGCCCGTTGTAAGTATCCGATTGGTTATTCGCGCCGGCTCGCTCGTGCTTGCAAACGCGGCGCCAAGGCTCTCTAACGCCTCTCGAACGTGCGGCATCCCCGAGTAGATATTCTTATGAACGGGTCCTGAGTACTTTGGCACCCAGATGTCTGGGTGCGCCACAACGTTGACGGCACGCGCCTCTTCGCGAAGTGCGGGGTCTTTTTGCATCGCGCTGAGCACCGACCACAAACCGCCCGTGTGATCGCGGTGTCCGTGGCTGAGCACGACGGTGTGAAGCGCAGATAAGTCTACACCCAAGACCGCTGCGTTGAGGGTAGCAACGGTGCTATGACCCGCGTCGAGCAATATCGCGACTTCGTCAGTTTCGACAAGAATGCTTAGCCCCCATTCGGCGCGTATGCCGACGCGCGCCGCGGTATTCTCACAAAGCGTCGTAAGAGTAATTGTCATGCCTTGGTCGGCGGCCCTCCACTACGGCTAACGCCTTAAGTTGACGACAGTGTTATCGCTGCTCCACGGAAGGGCTGCTCCAAATAAAAACTCTTCCCCCCCATTTCAGGTAGCTGCGTTGGTGTTGCGACCAGCCTTTCCGTTCTACCATCACGCCGAAAATGCGAAGGTACGTTAAGTTCGCGTGACGGTTCCAAACTGGTAACGCAACAAAACCACAGCTTTAAACGCGCACACGACGAGAGAGGTGGCACCGAAACGATGTAGCGAGAGAGAGTCCATGCCTAACCGTGCAGCAGAATACTGGCCCTACGTGCTATTCGCCACGGCGATCGTTGCCGCCGTTCTCCACTTCGCGCTTCGGTGGTGGAATCGTTGAGTCGTTTCTCCTTCGGTTCCTTGTCATTATAGTGGGAATCGGTTCGCTGTGGGCTTTCCCAGGGTACGCGTTTGTTGCTGACGACGTTGCACGAAGTATTGGATGGCCCACTGGAGGCCCTTTTCAATTTGAGGTAGCTCTGCACAACCTCGCCGTAGGGGTCTTAGGCGTGCTCTGCTTTTGGGTGCACGGTGGCTTCTGGAGCGCGACGGTAATCGCGTTTGCGGTGTTTGGCATCGGGGCGGCGTACGGCCACATACGCGAAATGCGGCTCAGTCACAACTACGCGCCTGGTAATGCAGGGGCGATTCTGTATATCAGCGATACCTCTTGCCATTGCTGCTCATCGTTCTCCTGATTACGTACCGCATCTAGTCAAAATAAGCTATAGCTAGCGCTTTTCTGCAATAGAGTAAACGCTGGCATTTAACAGCCGAAAACGCAGCAAACGGAAAGTTTTATTGTATGCAACTCCTAGTTCACGCTGTAACTAGCTTACTGGAGGTGAAACACATGGTGAGTCGAGCGGAGTATCTAAAGGTGACCGCTGCCCTCGTCACGACCGCTTTCGCGTTCGTCGCAGGCCTTGCGTGGAACCAAGCGATACAATCTATTTTTATCTATTATTTGGGAACTCCCAACAGCATTCCAGCAAACCTCTCATACGCAATTATAATAACCATTGTAGCAGTGATTGCCACGGTATGGATCGCTCGCGCCGCCTCGAGAGCGGCGGGCGAAGAGTCCAAGGCGGAAGTGAAGTAGGTGCGCACAAACACCACTTCTTTCTTTTTTTGCCAGTCCGCAGCATCTTTTTTTACCAGCCCGCAGCAATCGCACGCTTGTCCTTTCTTGTCTGCCATCACCAGACGCCTAAATATTCCAAAATCATAAAAACACGGGGTTCATACTGGTAGGCGTCAGGCTGCGCGCGCCGCAGGAGACGATTCATGGCTCAGAAGAAGTATGACATCATGATCCACCTCTGGTGGGAAAAGCAGATACGTAAGATAACGATCGTATCGGAAGATACACGCATAGAGATGTGGTTTCGCAATTTCGGACACATCACCTTAGAAGAGAGACGAACGCGTGACGTCTTCAGCGGAATTATTGAGGGACTCACAGGGGTAAAGGAAGGTGACCTACCTGAGATTTTTGCAAACGTCATTAAAAGCGGCAAGACCAAGACACGCGAGCGCGTGCGAACGCGAGAAGAGCTGCTTGCGTTGGTAAAGCAAGCGGTTCAATGAGTGCGAGCCAATGGTAAATATGCCTTCTACAGCGCTCAAAGCCGCTTTAGCAAGGCATCGAGCTTGCAAGCGAAAGGTGTGGCGTCAGTCTTTCACGATGCAGATGTAATGTGCTTCGCGCCCTGCGCGCGCCGTATCAGTTCTCTCGCTTCGAGGTCGGGTTTCACCGTTTCGGCGTACCAGGCAATTGAACCTTGAACGCGCCACTGACTTTTTGCTCAACGCGCGCATTCAGTTGAGGACGTGTTAATTCACCGCCGTCCAAACACGCAAGCACGGCTTCACGCATCGTTCCATATTTTGTTTTGTCGATGCTCCGCCCCTGCTTTCCTTCCGGGTTCAACGTTTCTATTTTTTCGCCCGTAGCGCCATTTACGCTCGCAAGGATAAATCGCGCTGCTTGTGACGCCTGGCCCCGACCACGTCACAATGGAGTTCAGCTAGTTGCTTTGGCACATCAGCCCGCAAATCGGGTGAGATATTGTTAAAACGTTTGGGGTTCATGCAAGCAGGTACGACCACGAGCTAGCAGGGGGTATTCACTAATTAAGACCCGCGTTATGACGCTAACGTCTCGGCAGTTCAAATTACTGCAACGATCGACCTTTTCAAAGTGGCAGGCACGCGACGAGGGCCGTGCTATGACTATAAAGGAGCTCCTTGCGAAATATTCCGCGTTCGTTATCCGCAGCGATGGGGCCCTTTTCGGCGTCGCAACGGATTCGATCGGCAGGTCTGCGCGACACACGCTTGACGCGCGATTTGTTGACGAAAAGGGTTTTAAGGCGCTGCAGTTTCAGTTTCCGAGCGTTGAAGAAGAGACTTAGAGGCCCGTTGACGCCGTGCTTAATTTACTTTCTACGGACATTCACTGAAAATGGGCGACCTCACACGTCCGCTTAAAAACCTCGTGCATGGGGATGTAGCCAGTTTATCAGCGCCTGCCTACTCAATTGCTGAGTAAACTACCCAATCCAACACCCAGAGTCGGTCTCTTGCGTGTCCTCCACGCGTAACCCCATTCGCTTAGCTCGACCGAGTATCTCGTTCGTCCATAGTCCGAAGCTCGAGTCGACTATGACGTTATATCCGCCTTCATACCCTTGTAGCGATCCATCCTCGTACCAAGCGAGATAGTCAAACAAGTCTAACGTCGGGGTGACTCGCTCGCTCACCCAGCTATCGTAGTCCTTTCCTGTCTCCTCTTTCCACTCAAGAAACGTCGTGCCGTACAGTTGCCAATCTGCCACGTTGGCGTGCGTGAGCTCCATGAAAGACTTTGCGCCGGTGATTCGAATGTACCGCATAGGTCTCACCTGATTTCTTGCGCGGGGATCGTGCCCGTGTGATTGAAAAACCGCAAAGCATGCATTTCTTTCTGCCTGCTAGCGTCATCGCTGTACGAGAAGAGGCTGGAGAGGATTTCTCCTATACTCGCGCCGCGAACGGCGCCTCGTGCAACGACCAGCACACTGGTGATAATCTCGAATATGCTTCCCATCAACCCTAACAAGAGTGTCGGCCTACTAGAGTGTACGACTTCATTCCTTCTGTTTGAGTACACCTCTCAAATCGCCGCTAAGCCCTGTATAACAAGGTAGACCTTTCTTTATGAACATTGCGCCACAAGGATTAATATTGCTCACACGAGCGTAATCCCATAAAAGACGTGCTCGTCGGCACAATTTCTTTGTTAATGGTGTGGCACGGAGCTTTTAGTCAAAGCGTGGTGCAAAACCGACACCTGCACAAAAACCGCTCCTCAATACGAAATAGCACGAACTAGCGCCCATCTGCGAGCCCAAGCGCAGGTCGCCGCTGCGACATTCGCTTGGTACACCGCCATTTATCAACCCTTTTTTCAGCGAATCGCTTGCGCCATAAACTTTAAACAGAGGCCCGCTACTTAATTAGTGTGGCCTCGTACAGAAGCTTCGTTACACTCTTGGCAGCCGCGCGCAATGATGGAGCCGGCCTCGTAAACCCCGGCGTTGTCGGTGGCTTTGCAGGCGGGGCACTCGGCGTAGTCGTAAGCGTCCTTGCCAACATATGGTCTGGGATCACTATCGGCGTTATCGTCGGCGCATTAGTCGGCGCCTGGGCTGGCACGCACCGTGGCGCGGTAATCGAGGGCTTGATTGGCGGGCTGGTTGGTTCTTTCGTCGGGGTTCTGCTCGGTGTCGTCATAGGCATTCCGCTGGGGGGTATATTGACTGCGGCTATCGGCTTGCTGCTTGGCGTCATCGTCGGTGGAGCACTAGGCGCGTTCATCGGCCAGCAA
>Ga0187880_1001764_pt1 | contig 17031 bp, 11 predicted proteins | sample June2016WEW_19_4_FD_132998 | JGI IMG/M metagenome (GOLD analysis project Ga0187880, IMG submission 132998) | Peatland microbial communities from SPRUCE experiment site at the Marcell Experimental Forest, Minnesota, USA - June2016WEW_19_40 | ecosystem: Environmental > Terrestrial > Soil >...
AAGTCCGGGATGCCTCCGCGATGGGTGAGGAAAATATTGGCGGGCTTGATGTCGCGATGCACCAGGCCCTGCGCGTGCGCCTCCGCCAGGGACCCGCATACCTGCCGCAGAATGTGGATCACCCGCTCCTCGGGCTGCCGGCCGAAGCCCTGGACGAGCTTATCCAGGGCCAGGCCCTCCAGATACTCCATGGCATAATAGAACAAACCGTCGGGCGTCCGGCCATAGTCATAGAGGGCGATCGTATTCGGGTGCGTCAGTTGGCACGTCAACTGCACCTCGCGCTCGAAGCGGGCGATGGAATGTTCATTGGCCTGGCGGGGATCGAGCAGCTTCACCGCGACGGGGCGGCGCATGAGGGCATGATGGCCGCGATAGACGGTGCCGAAGCCGCCTGAGCCGATCTCTCCATCGAGGGCATATTGCCCGAGCTGCTTCGCCTTGAGGGTGGCCTTGCGGGCGGACTCGTGCAGGCGCCGCGCCAGGCGCATGAGCAGGAACACGGCGATGGCGGCGAGCATCAGCAGCCCGAAGATAAAGCCGAACCCCAGCCGTAAAATCCGCAGCGGCCCCAGCGCTTGCGCCACGTCCACTTCCGTCACCAGGCCCATGTCGAGGTCCTCCAGCCATGTCCACGCCCCGACGCTCGGCACACCCCGATAGTCGCGATAGCCGGCGACGTCAATGCCGCTCTTCCCAGCCAGCGCCGCCGACACCGAGCGCGTCAGCGACTGCTCCGCCCGCCGCTTCGGAGACTGCTGCCCCCGGGTCAGGTCCACCAGCGGGTCGCGCAGCTCCAGCGTCAGGATGGACTGCGCCTCCGGTGTGTCGGGGATCAACCCCAAACGCTTCAGCTCGTCATCGAAGCGGCTGTCCGAAAGCATCAATCCCTTCCGCCCGAAGGCATACGTTTCGCCGCTCTCGCCCGCGCGCGCGGTGGCGAGGATGCGCGTGAAGTCCTTATCCGGCGGAATGCGCAGGGCCAGCACGGCGATGACCTTGCCATCCGCCGAGCGCACGGGCGCCGCAGCGAACATGGTCGGCACACTGGCGCGAGCAGTACCCTGACCATCCTCGAGCATCGCCATGCTGGGGAACGGTGGGGTGACAATGGCCTGCCCTTGCAGGCACGGGCGCAGGTGTTCCTCATAGCCGGATGGTGACTGCATCCCGATGAGCTGCTCACGCCCGGAAGCGACGACGACCAAGTCCGGGGTGATTACTACATAGCCGTTGAAGCCATAGCGATCGAGCTCCGGCTGCAGCAGCGAGCGGAGGGGAGCAAGCTGGGGAGCCGCCAGCAGGGCGGCTTGCGAAGTCCCCTGCTGCGCGGTCCGCTGCACGAGGCCGGCGATGAGTTCGCGCACGCGGGCATCTTCCGCGACGGCTCCCGCCCGGGACTGCACGGTCGTCGCCCAGGCCCGCAGGGCCTCGACGTTGGCATGGAGGATGGTCTTGAGGTTGCCGACGATCTGGGTCTTCATCGCCCCTTCCATCTGACGGCGGACGAACATACCCACAAAGACCAGGATCACCGCGGCCACGAGCGGCCAGATCCAGTATTGCGAGCGAAGGAAGACCCGCGAGCGCGCCAGGGCGCTGCCGACGCTCGACGCCGGAGAGGAAGCCGGGGCTGCAGGTTTGGTCATAAGCTGTTAGCCGTCGCTTGATTGCCAGGTATGCCCGAATTCAAGCGGGCTTGCGCATCATCCCGGGACGCGCCAGCCGGCGTCAATCTTCTAATCGCTGAGGCGGGGAGGCGTGAACAAACAAACGCAAGGGCGCAAAGAACGCAGAGCCGCAGAGCCGCAACTGAGTCGGCGCGCGGACGTTCTGGTCCGCAGCAAGGTGGAGCAGTCTGCGGAGCACAGACGTTTTCGGAGCCACGGAGCGCTCGCACGCGGCTGCGAATAAGAATGTCCGCGCGCCGATGCCTCCCGGGATTCGCTCCCCGGGGGCGGGAAGGCTGCCGGAGAGACTTGACCTTACTTACGGAAACCCATAGCGTTGTGGAGTCAGGCTTATGCTGTTGGAGACTCAAGTCAACGCGACGTTCGTGCCGTAAGGTCCAATTTGATGAGAAGATTCGCCCAGTCGTCCACGTTTCCCTGGCGGCTTTTGCTGCTGTTGGTGCTCGCGTGCGTAGCGGTGGGTGTCCTTGTCAGCTTGCGGTCACCAAGGCCCGCTCCGTTCATCGTTTTGCGCCAGCCCTTTCACATGCCCCTGCCCTTGCGGGATCGCTTTACCCGATGGATTCCCGCGACTCCGCACTGGGCCTGGGCCTGGCGCGCGGAAGAAGCCGTGTTCGGCAAGCGCAAACCTGTGAATCTCTCCACGGAGGTCGTGTCGCTGGTGGATTCATCCCCCTCCGCACTCTCCAGCCTTTCCCTTGGCCCAGCAAGCTTCTCACATACAAACGGCCTTCAAGTTTGGCTGCTTCGCGCGGACCAGTTGAAAGCACTGCGCGAACATCTCAAACAGGCGCCTGGAACAGATCCGCCTCTCCGCCCCCGGATCAGCACAGCAGATGGCATGGCGTGCCAGTTGTTTCAAGGCCAATCGGTTTCGCTCGCTGGGTCAACCAGCCAGGTAGGGCTGAGTCTCGGCTGCTGCGCACGGATCCACCCCGACTACACCGACCTCATGGCCTGCATTACGCTCTCGGAACTCATCACCAACCAGGCGGCTGCCCCAGGCACATCCTCACCCCTCGTCTCGATCCAAACGAACCTGGATACGGCGCTGCGGCTGCAAATTCCGAAGGGCAGCGGCTTCTTTCTGCTTGATCGAAGCGCTCAAGATTCCGGTCGCAAGACTATCGGTGTCATCATCGATCCGCCGCAACCCAAGACCTAAGACAGGATAGATCCGGCTACCGCCAGCCGCCGCCGATCCACACATAGCCGCGGCCATGTCTCCCCCAATGGCCACCCACCCAGACGGCGGTTGGCCTGGGCCGAATGACATAGCGGCCTCCAACCCATACCCAGCCGCCGTTCCAGGAATAATAGCCTGGCGTCCACACATAGTAGGGGCCCGGAGCGTATGGAATGACCTCGACCGGGGCCGGCGGCGGCGCCGAAGGCGCCACGACGACTGTTTGCGGGGGCGGTTGCGCAGGCACCGGGGCCGGTGGAGCTTGCTGCCAATCCGCCGTCGGCGCCGCCGGAGCGGCCCCTACCCCGCTGTTGGGGGGAGGCTGGGCCGGAGGGGGGTAGGCCGGTTGCCCGGCGTAGGCCGGTTGAACGTGATACACCGGCACGTATTCAACCCGGCGCTCCGCGCAACCGGCGGCCAGCGCCGCGACGCCCGCGAGTGTCAGGCTCGCGGTCCATATGTTAGTATTCATGAGATTAAGATGCTTCATATTCAGTGAGTTGGACGCAGGAGGGGGCCTCCAGGTTCGGTAAAAACGCATACAAATGTGGGGGGATTTTGTAACCGTTTCGCTAAATCTACTGTCATGCGCCTTCCAAGTGCCGGCACGCTGAGGAAAGACTGTCTTAAAACCCAAACCCGGGAGGGCGAGCGTCCTCGCGAGCCCTGATTCCCCAGAATCCCATCAGATGCCTGGGCTCGCGAGGACGCTCGCCCTCCCGAACGGGCAGTCTTGGGACAGCGCGCCCTGCTACGCGTCCTTAGGAAAGTCCTTTAACGCCCCACCCAGCACGGTATTGGCGGCGGACAAAGCCGTTGGCCGCGCTGTCGGCAAAGGCCAGGGCGGCGGCGTTCCATGGCAGCGTGGTTTGCGGGAAACGCTGAGCGACAGTGCCCACCAGGACGGCTTCCGCCAAAGGGCCGGAGTAGTCGAGACCGGCGGTAGTGCGAGTGCCGCCAAGGCAGGCGTCCACATACAGGCCCCAATGGCTCTCCTCCTTGACGTCGGGGAACTTGAGGTCCTTGAACTTCTTGTCCGGGTAGAGCAAAGGCCGGGCAATATGCGGCAGGACCAGCACGCCTTGCGTGCCGACGAAAATGGAGCCGGCACCCGGCAGTTCGTCTCCTTCGAGCAGGGCGCGCACGGCGGGCGGCGGCCTCTGCGAGCCGTCGTACCAAGTCACCGGGAGCGTCTTGTCCGCGGTGTAAGCTGTGCCGGGAAAGACGTATTGGACGTGCGAGTTAAGAGCCCAATTCCACTGGTTAGGGGCCAAGCCTTCGGAGCGCACGGACAAGGGCGCTGTCAATTCAAGGGCGCTGAATACTGGGTCGAAGATGTGGCAAGCCATGTCGCCGAGTGAGCCGGTGCCGAAGTCGAGGCGCTTGCGCCAGTTGACCGGATGATAATACTCCTTGCCAATAAAGGGCCGCTCGGCGCACACTCCGAGCCAAAGGTCCCAGTTGAACCCGCTCGGCACGGGGTCAGAAGCATCAGGCCGCGCAGCCGGATCACCCCAGGCGTTGCCGACCCAGGAGTGGACTTCCTTGACTCGGCCAATGGCGCCGGCCTGCACGAGCAGCACCGCCATGCGATAGAAGCTCGAGGAGTGGATCTGGATGCCCATTTGAGTCACGAGGCCCCGCCAGCGGGCATACTCAGTGAGCTTCCGGGCCTCGTAGAGGTCGTGGGTGAGCGGCTTCTGGCAATACACGTGCTTGCCCAACTGCATCGCGCTCATCGCCATCGGCGCGTGCATGTGATCGGGCGTGGAGACGTTCACCGAGTCAATATTCTTGCCTTGCCGGTCAAGCAACTCGCGCCAGTCCTGGTAAATGAGTGTGTGGGGGAAAAGTTTCCTGAGTTCCGCGGTGCGATTCAAATCCACCTCCGCCACGGCCACCAGGCGCAGCCGCCTGGACCGCGCAAGCTGCCGGATGTCCTCCCACGCCATGCCGGCGGCTCCGAAACTGGCGTGCTGCAGGACGCCGCTGGGCGGCTTGGCTATTAGGTCGCGCGTGACGAATGGCGCCGCCAAAGCAGCGGTGCCGATGGTCTTGAGAAACGAACGACGGCTGAAGGAACAACTGGACGTTTTAGTAGCTAAATCAAAAGGCATCGGGGAGTAACAAAAGCAGAAGCCCCTCGGAGCGTCAACGGAAAAGGAAGGGCCCGCCGGCTTTCGGCTGAGGCTTCAAGCTCGACCGCCAGCGCTGCATCAACCTCCGCCTTCCGGGGCGGGGATAGCTTGTCCCCAGCACTGTAGGCTTGAAAGTGCGCGGACAGGCTTTCTCCGCCCCGTTGAGCAGAGCCTTCGAACTGGATCTTGATTCAGCCCGGCTCGACCGCTAGAGCCCCGGCGCACAATTTGACGGCAGGAATATGGCGCATTATGATTATCGACATCGAAGGTCGTAATACAGTCCGGTAGCATGAACCTGGTGGCCTCATCGTTGCGGCGGCCGATAACGGTCATTGTGCTGGTTATTGCCGTTGTGCTGGGGGCGGGGCTGGCGCTGAAGAAGATGTCGCGCGACATATTCCCCACGCTGGGCATCCCAACGATCTATGTCGCCCAGCCCTACGGGGGCATGGACCCGGCGCAAATGGAGGGCTACCTGACTTATTACTATGAGTATCATTTCCTCTACATCACGGGCATCGAACACGTGGAGTCGCAGTCGATCCAAGGGGCGGCGCTGCTGAAGCTTCAGTTTCACCCCGGCGCGGACATGTCCCAGGCGATGTCCGAGACAGTGGCCTATGTGAACCGGGCGCGCGCGTTCATGCCGCCCGGGACGGTGCCTCCGTTTGTAATGCGCTTTGACGCCGGGAGCGTGCCGGTGGGCGACCTGGTGTTTACCAGCCCGACCCGAACGGTGGGTGAGATGCAGGACCTGGCGCTGAACCGCGTGCGCCCGCTGTTTGCGACGCTGCCGGGCGTATCGGCGCCGCCGCCGTTCGGAGGGAGCGCCCGGAGCATTGTCATCAACGTGAAGCCCGAACGGTTGCGTGCCTTAAACATGGCGCCGGATGAGATCGTTTCCGCCATCACGGCGGCGAACCTCATCAGCCCGTCCGGGAACATGACCATCGGCGGCAAGTATCCCATGGTGCCGTTGAACTCGGTGGTGAAGAATATTCAGGACCTGGCAAACGTGCCGATCCGCACGGGCGTTTATCCGACGGTGTTCGTTCGCGATGTCGGGACGGTCGTGGACGGCTCAGACATTCTGACCAGCTATGCGCTCGTGAATGGCCGGCGCACGGTCTATATTCCAGTGACCAAGCGCGCGGATGCCTCGACCCTCTCGGTGGTCAACCTGGTGAAGCAGAACCTGGGGAAGTTCCAAAGCGTGCTGCCGCCGGATGTCAAGGTCAGCTACGAGTTTGATCAGTCACCTTACGTGACCCGGGCGATCGGGGGCTTGACTCTGGAAGGCGCTTTGGGGGCTCTGCTGACCGGCTTAATGATTCTACTGTTCCTGCGGGATTGGCGCAGCACGTTCATCGTGGTGATCAACATCCCCCTCTCGTTGTTGAGCGCGGTGCTGGCCCTGTGGATCACCAAACAAACCGTGAATATTATGACGCTGGGTGGTCTGGCTTTGGCGGTAGGGATTCTCGTGGACGAGGCGACAGTTTCTATCGAGAACATCCATGTCCACCTCACTCGCGGCAAAACGCTCGGCCGCGCCGCGTTGGATGCCACAACCGAAACGGCGGGACCCCGGCTGTTGGCCATGCTCTGCGTCCTGGCGATGTTCACGCCCGCGCTGTTCATGGTGGGCGCGGCCAAGGCGATGTTTCTTCCGCTCTCGCTGGCGGTTGGCTTCTCCATGGTCGCCTCCTACCTGCTGTCGAGCACGCTGGTGCCGATTCTGTCGGTCTGGGTGCTGCGCGGTCATGAGCCGGCAGTGGATGAGCGAACCAGCGGCGAGGGCAGCTTTGCAGGATTCCAACGGCGTTATGCCGGATTGGTAGGCCGCATTGTGCGGTGGCGCTGGCTGGTGGCGGCTGCGTATCTCGTGGTCACCGGGGTCCTCATTGTGTTTATCGGGCGTGGGCTTGGGACAGAGATCTTCCCGCGGGTCGAGGCAGGCCAGCTTCAAGTGCGGCTGCGCGCGCCGGCGGGCACGCGGATCGATGGCACTGAGGCAGCCGCGCTGCAGGTGCTGGACCTGATTAAGCAGGAGGCAGGTGCACAGAACGTGGAGATCACACTAGGGTTCGTGGGAGTGCATGGGGCAAATTATCCGATTAACCTGATTTACCTCTGGAACGGGGGGCCGGAGGAGGGCGTGGTGCAGGTGCAGTTGAAAAGGAGCGCACCCATCCAGATCGAGGCATTGAAGGAACGCTTGCGCGGGAAGCTCGCGGCGCAGATGCCGGAGGTCAGCTTTTCTTTTGAGCCGAGCGACATCGTCAGCCGGGTGATGAGCCTGGGGTCCCCGACGCCGATCGAGGTAGCGGTCAGCGGCCTGAACCTGGTATCCAACCGTGCCTTCGCGCAAACCATTAAGGACCGACTGCAGCGGATTCCGCACTTACGGGACGTGCAATTCGGCCAATCCCTGGATTATCCAACGGTGGACGTGACCGTGGACCGGCAGAAGGCCGGATTGCTGGGGGTGAAGATGTCGGACGTCTCGCGGTCGCTGGTGACGGCCACGTGGTCGAGCCGATTCGTGGTCCCCAACTATTGGGCTGACCCTAACAGCGGCGTCTCGTACCAGATCCAGGTGCAGGCTCCGCAGGAGCGCATGGATTCTCTCGAGCAGGCGCGGAATGTGCCGGTGATGAATCGCGACGGCCAGGCAACCCTCCTGCGCAATGTGGCCAAGGTCACCGAAGGCACGGCTGTAGGTCAGTATCAGCGCTACAACATGCAACGCATGATCACCGTGACGGCGAACATCGCGGGGGCTGACTTGGGCAGCGTCACGCGGCAGGTGATGGCTGCTCTGAAGGAACTCGGGCCGCCGCTGGCCGGAGTAAACGTCGCCGTGCGCGGCCAGATCGTGCCGCTGGCGCAGATGATGGACGGCTTGCGCGCTGGCCTGCTGCTGGCCGTGGTCGTGATCTTCCTCCTCTTGGCGGCTAACTTCCAGTCATTGAAACTGTCATTCCTTGTGGTGGTGACGACGCCGGCAGTAATCGCCGGGGTGGTCGTCATGCTCTGGGTGACCGGCACGACGCTCAACATTCAATCCTTCATGGGCGCCATCATGGCGATTGGGGTGGCCGTGGCGAACGCAATCCTACTGGTGACCTTTACCGAACGCGCGAGAGTGAGAGTGGGGCAGGCGTCCCGCCTGCCCGCTCCTGATATGGCAGGCGGGACGCCTGCCCCACTTTCGGCGGCGGACGCCGCCGTGGAAGGAGCGCGCAGCCGCTTGCGGCCCATCCTCATGACCAGTCTGGCGATGATCGCAGGCATGGTGCCAATGGCGCTGGGTCTGGGCGAGGGCGGGGAACAGACAGCCCCGCTTGGCCGGGCAGTAATCGGCGGATTGGCGTTGGCCACGGTGGCGACGCTGCTGGTGTTGCCGGCGGCGTTCGCGCTTGTTCAGGGGCGGGCGCACCGACTCTCCGCGTCACTGCACCCAGATGATTTGCCTGCCCTCCCTGAGGAAGCTGAGTGAAAACCATGAATGCAAAAGAACTAACGCAAGAGAGCAGAGATTCGCAGAGCGACGCGGAGAAAGGAAAGATAGAACTCCTCTCCTCTGCGTCCCTCCGCGCTCTTTGCGTCTCTGCGTTGAAGCGGTTATCGATTGGGCTGCCACATTGTTGCGGCTTTTGCGCGCTAACTATGCTCTGCGGCTGTGGACCTTCGTCTCCCGAAAGGGCGCCTCAAACGCTTCCGCCCGTCGCCGTGCAAACCGTCGTGCCCCGGCGCGGCGAGATCGCCCGCAGCATCACCCTGCCCTCTTTCCGTATCCTGGCTTATCAGGAAGCTACCCTTTACGCCAAGGTGTCGGGCTATCTGAGGACTCTCACGGTCGATAAGGGCGACACGGTCAAGGAAGGCCAATTGCTGGCGGAGATTGAAGTGCCCGAACTGCTGGCCGACGAAGCACAATACAAAGCCGAGGCAGCCGTCAGCCGCACCAACTATGAGCGAATGGCCGAGGCGCTCAAGAAAGCGCCAGACCTGGTCATACCGCAGACGGTGGACGACCTGCGCGGTCAATGGGAAGTCGCGCAAGCGAAACTGCAACGGACCCAGACGCTGCTACAATACGCCCGCATCGTCGCCCCTTTCGAGGGGGTGATCACGGCGCGATTCGTGGACCCCGGCGCCTTCATTCCCGCCGCCACTGCCGGCAGCACGCCGCAAAGCGCCGCGTTGCTAACGCTTATGGACTACCGCCGGGTGCGGGTCCAGGTGTTCGTGCCCGAGATAGAAGTGCCCTTCATCAATAACGGCGTGCCGGCGCAGGTGACGGTGGAGGAACTGCCCGGCCGGCCTTTCCCCGGCGCGGTCACCCGTTTCGCCCACGCGCTGGACCAGGCCACCAAGACCATGCTGACGGAGATCGAAATCGCCAACCCGACTGGCGGCCTGCGACCTGGCGCCTATGCAAGCGTGCGGCTGGAGATCGAGCGCAAGCCGGACGCGTTGCTCGTGCCGGTGCAAGCCCTGTTGGTCGAGAAGGCGGGCTCGTCCCTGTTCACCGTGGCCGATGCCAAGGCAAAGAAGACTCCAGTCCAGACCGGCTTCAACGACGGTGTAAACGTTGAGATCCTCAATGTGAAGCTCGACCAACCGGTCATCCTGGTCGGCAAACAGACGCTTACTGACGGCCAGCCGGTCAATCCAGTGGAGGCGAAATGAGGAGGGGGATTTGCCATTTGCCATTTGCCATTCGCGCGGCGGGGGTATTCGCGGTCAGCTTGGGGTGTGTCTGTGCGCAGCCGACCAACGATGCGCCGTACCCCATTGATCTGCCGACCGCGCTGCGTCTGGCAGGCGCACAGAATCTCGACATTCAACTCGCGCGCGAGCGGCTGAGCGAAGTCCAGGCCAACCGCCAAAGCGCCCTGCAGCAGTTCTTCCCGTGGATCACCGCGGGCGCCGCTTATCACCGCAGGGATGGCGTCGCCCAAGCCGTCCCGGCCGGGACGATTTCGGATGCCCACTTTCAGTCCTATAACCCCGGCGCCGCGATCACAGCGCAGATGGACCTCGGCGACGCGATCTACAAGTCACTCGCCGCCAAGCAACTGGTCAGAGCGTCGGATCAGGCACTGGAGGCGCAGCGCCAGGACTCGATCCTAAGCGCGGCGCAGGGCTACTTTGAGCTGGCCAAGGCCGGTGCCCTGGTGGAGGTCACCCGGGAAGCACTGAAGACCTCCCGCGATTATCAGCAACAATTGCATGCAGCGGTGTCGTCCGGCATTGCATTTAAAGGCGACGAATTACGGGTCCAATCCCAAGCGGAACGTTACGAGATTACCCTGCGGCAGGCGCTCGAACGTCAGCGCGTGGCGGCGGCGGAGCTTGCGCTGGTCCTCCATTTGAACTCCACGGTTGAATTGGTCCCGCTGGACACCTTGCTGGCGCCCATCACGCTCTACGAGACCAATGCGGCGATCCATGCACTGGTGGAGCAGGCGTTGCGGAACCGACCGGAACTGAAGCAGAGCCAAGCTCTGGCCTCGGCCGCCCGCGCGGCTAAGAACGGGGCTGTCTATGGTCCGCTCATTCCCTCCGTGGGTGCGCAGGCGTTTGGGGGCGGGCTGGGTGGCGGACCGGACGGCGGTCCCAGCAACTTCGGCGCCGAAGGGAACTACCTTCTGGGGGTGATGTGGCGGATTGGTCCGGGCGGTCTGTTTGACTCCGGGCGCGTCAACGCCGGCAAAGCCCGGCTTGCCGCGGCCCAACTGGGAGAGGCGAAACTCAAAGACGCCATCACCTCGCAAGTCGTGGTCAGCGTGGCCCGAGTGCAATCCTTGTGGGCGCAAATCGTCCTGGCCCAGCAGAACCTGGGGACGGCCAGCGAGACGTTGCGCCTGACGCGCGAGCGCAAGCAATATGGGGTAGGCGTCGTGCTGGAAGACCTCCAGGCCCAGCAGGACCTCACGCAGGCGCGTTCCGAGTATCTTACGGCGCTGGCCGAATACAACAAAGCGCAGTATGGCCTGGCCAAGGCCGTGGGCGGCCCGCCGGAGCCGCCGCCGCTCCAGCACACGCTGCCGCCATCCAAGGCCCACCCGTGAGGGCCTATTGCACAAATCGTCCACGCGTCTGAGCGAAGTCGAACCGCGGTTGCGGTTTCCATGGGGGATGTGTTACTGTTCCGGTGCAAGTTGATAATGGAAGTGTGCGCAATCAGAAGTGTCTTATCATGTTAAACCGCAACTGAGACCTCTTATCTCCAGGGGAACCCATGGAACCGAGTCACTTGCCTCAATCGAATGCCGCCACGCCGCCACCGCCCGGTGTCGCTCTCACGGCAATTCTGGAGTCACCAGACCCGATTTCCACGCACCGCCTGCCCTGCCGTCCCCAGCGCATCGGGGATGTAACCGGCCCGCTCGCTGATCCCGCTATGATCAGGCTCGCATCCCCGCCCAGGTCGGCACGGGTGGCAGTGGGACCCATCCTGGCTGCGGCCTTGGACCGCCGGTGGCAGTCGTATCGCGAGCAACTCCGCCACTGCCAGGAAAAGTTCTCGGAAGAGGCGGTGCATCAACTGCGCGTGGCCACCCGGCGGCTGCTCGCCCAGTTCACTTTGCTGAGTTGGGTTGCGCCCAGCCCCGCGCTCGAAAAGGCGCGTCGCACCCTCAAGCGCCGACTGACGGCCTTGGGCGACTTGCGCGACGCCCAGGTGCAACGCCAGTTCCTCGAGCAGAAGGCCGCCAGCTTTCCGGAAGTCCTGTTGCTGCGCGCCTGGCTTCTGCGCCGCGAGCGCCGGCTCGCCAGGTCGGCCGCCGAAAAGGTAAACCGCTTCAAGACCCGGAAGCTCGAACGATGGATCTCCGCCATGCTCCAAGGTCTCACTGCGAATGCCCGCACGTCCCGCGTGCAAAGCCAATTGGCGTCCGCTGTCCTGCGTGCGGCAGCCCAGGCTTTTGCCGAAGCCGTCGAGCGGCGGCGGGCGATTGACCTGGCTGATCTGCGGACCATTCATCAAACCCGCGTCGCCTTCAAGCGATTCCGCTACATCCTGGAGTCTCTCTCCCCAAGCGTCACCGGGCTGAGTAAGCGGCAACTTCGGGCGCTGGCCTACTATCAGCGCAAGATGGGGATTATCCAGGACCTGGAAGTGATGCGAGCCTGTGTCGCCCAATACACCCGTGGGGAGAAGAATCGCGACGCGCTGCTTCACCGGTTCAGCCGCCACTTGCTTCAGCGTCGCGCCCGCGCGCTGCGGTCCTTCCTGAAGTCGGCGGATCGCCTCTTCGAGTTCTGGCCACCCGCCGCGCTCGCTCCCGGCGACGAGTCCGTCCCGACCCCCGACGCCGCATGACCCCCTCTGCCCCTGGACGGCTGGTGATTCTCTCCGGCCCGTCGTGTGTCGGCAAAAGCCCGCTCGACCGCGCCCTGGCGCGCTTATACCCGGAACTGCACCAACGCTTGCAGAAGCTGGTGCTCTATAACTGCCGCGCCCCCCGTCCCGGCGAAAGGGACGGTGTGGATTATCATTTCCGCCCGCGGGCGCAAATCGAGGCGATGCGCCCGGAGAAGAGGTTCGCAGTGCTCGATGTGCGCGGCGACCTGCAAGCTCTTGACCTGCCGGAATTGGCCGCCCTGCTGGAGCGCGGCGACACGTTCTTCGAAGGCACCCCATTCGTTGGCCGGCTGCTGCAAACCCATCCTCTCCTCGCGCGACTGCGGCGGCTGAGCGTCTTCCTCGCTCCGTTGTCCAAGGATGAGATCATGTTCCTAAAGGACTCTGCCCGAAGCCTCTCACTGCCGGATTTGGTTACAGATTTGATGCGGCGCAAGCTCCTGCGGCGCACCCGCCGTCAGAAGGGCGAGCTTTCGCTAAGGGACCTGGAGAACATCGAGCGCCGCGCGGGCAGCGCGTACCGGGAATTGCAGGAAGCCGTCCACTTCGAGTGGGTCATCCCGAATCACGACGGCGAGGACAGCGACAATTGGGACGCTTTTTACTATCCGCTAGGCGACGCCCGCCGCGCGCTGTTGGCGTTCGTGGACCTCGTCGAAGGCCGGATTCCAGCTTGCGCGGAGAAGTGGGATGCCAGCCTGTTTGCAGGCGAATAGGGTGAATGGAATCCCTCCGCACGAGTGAGATGACTAGCAATGGCCGCAGACAGCCGGAGCAAGGGAGGTCATGGAAAAATATGACTTCATTTGAATAGCGGACAAACGAGTGCGGTCAAAACCATGCACCGGCTCGGTAAAGCCAACGTGGTGGCACGAAGACCCCCACCTGAGTCCAACCGAACAACAAGGGAGATACAAGCGGAATACGAGCGAAACACGAGCAGAACACAAGCGAGCGCCTCGCGACCTCATGGCTTGCCTCACGCTATTACCTGCCTATCTGCACCTTCCTTACAGCAGCGGCTGCTGGAGGGTGCCCGTGCCTTGTGCAAGGGTGAAATAAAAGGTCGTGCCGCGGCCAGGCTCGCTAGTCGCCCAGACTCTGCCGCCATGGCCTTGAACGATGTGTTTGACGATGGCGAGCCCCAGTCCCGTGCCGCCTTGCTCGCGCGAGCGGGCCTTGTCCACGCGATAGAAACGCTCAAAGACTCGTTCGAGGGCTTCCAGCGGTATCCCCGGGCCGTCATCCTGGACGAATACCTCAACCTGGCCGTCGTCCCGTGCGCTTCCACCCACGGTCACGGTTCCTTTGGCGCGGCCGTATTTGACGGCGTTATCAACCAGGTTGCCCAGCACTTGTTCCAGCCGGTCTGCGTCAGCGCGCACGGCCAGGTCAGGGGCCTGGTTGATCAGCCTCATGCTCTTGGCGTCAGCCCTGGCTTTAAAGTCTTCAAAGACCTTGCCAACTACGGGACTGAGCGGCACGGCTTGGAGGTTCAGCTTGACGCGGCCAGACTCCAGCTCTGAAATCGTGAGCAGATCCTCGATGAGAAGCTTGAGACGCTCAGCGTTGCGGTCGATGGTTTGCAGGAATTTAGTTGCGACCTCGGGCTTATCCCTGGCGCCATCGAGCAACGTCTCGACATAGCCTTTTATGAGTGAAAGTGGGGTGCGGAGCTCATGGCTGACGTTGGCGACGAACTCCTGGCGGGCACTTTCGAGCCGCTTCAAGCGCGTCAGCTCGTGGAAGACCAGCACGGTGCCATGCCTCTCGCCGTTGCCATTGAAGATGGCGGCGGCGTTGATCTGCAGCCAGCGCTCGCTCAGCCCGGACAACTTCAGCTCGTATCCCAACACCTGCTTCTGCGAGTCGAGGGATCTGACCAGCTCGGCTAGCTCGTGCAAGCGCACAGCCTCCAGGAGGGTCCGGCCGCGGATGTCAACCGTCACCCCAAACAGGCTGGCGAACGCCCGGTTGGCGAGCTGGATGTGCCCGCGTTCGTCCAACAGGAGCAGGCCCTCCACCATGCTATTGAAAAGAACCTCCTGCTGGGTCTGGATTTGCTGGGCTGCCCGCCGCTGAGCGTCCTGCAAGGCTTCGACTTCACTTCGCGCTGCCTGCCGCGCCCGAGCGAACCTGCCTCGCCACCAAAGGTGCAGGGCTGCGACCGCAGCGAGGGAGAGGGCGGTCAGGATGGGCCAGAGCATCTGGGACAGTTCGCTCTCACGAGGGGGCCTCGACGAAACGGTAGCCGACGCCGCGAACGGTATCGAGGTGTTTGGCCGCCGAGCCAAGCTTTTCGCGCAGGCGGCGCATGTGCGTGTCAACGGTGCGGGTGTCAACCAGGCTGTTGTATTCCCAGACATCGCGTAACAACTGATCCCGCGATTGGACTCGCCCGCGGCGCTGGGCCAGAAGCGCCAGCAGTTTGAATTCGGTCGCCGTCAACTCGACTTGCTTGCCGCGCCACTTGACCAGGTGCCGCGAAGCGTCAATCAGCAGGTCGCCGAACTTGAGCGAATCGGGTTCCGCCGGCGCGGCCCGGCCGCGCTGGAGAACCTTCTTCACGCGTAAGACCAGCTCGCGCGGGCTGAAGGGTTTGGTGATGTAATCTTCCGCGCCCAGCTCCAGGCCGACGATGCGGTCAAGCTCCGCCGCTTTGGCGGTAAGCATAATGATCGGAACACCGGCGGTGGCGGGATCGCGGCGCAGCATCTTGCAGACCTCTAGCCCGTCGATTTCGGGCAGCATCAAGTCGAGTACAATCAGGTTCGGGAGGGCGGAACGGGCCTTCTTGAGCGCCTGGGCGCCATCGGCAGCGGAAATGACATCAAACCCGGCCTGCTTCAAGTTAAACTCGAGCAGTTCGACCGCCTCCGGCTCATCATCCACAACGAGGATTTTCGATCTCACGTTCAACTCTGATACCATGCTGGCGGCCTCTCGACAATGGCCAGTTTGTGACAAACAGGTTACGACCGGGCTGCTCCCGGGTCCGGACGGTTGTGGCGAGGACAAGGCCTGCAGCCCGGAAATCCGAAGGCCGAAATCCGAAATCCGACTAGGCGGTGCTAACCGGCTGGAGTGCCTGCGCATTCGGCCTTCGGGCTTCGGGCTTCGGGTTTCCTTCGGATTTCGGGTTTCGGGTTTCGGGTTTGCACCAACCTCGCGGTTACAACGAGGCGACTTCACCCTCCTGCCCCGCCTTCGTCTCTCCCGTGCCCTTGTGCCGGATGTCCTGGGCTTCGCACAGGTACACGACCTCCTCCGCCACATTCTTCGCGTGGTCGCCGATGCGCTCAAGGCTCTTCGAGATGACCATCAAGTTCAAGCAGCGCGAGATTGTATCCGGGGCCCGAGCCATCTCATTGGCCAGCAGCCCGTGCATCTGCTTGTTCAATAAGTCGATTTGCTTGTCCTGCGGGATCAGCGCGCGAGCGGCCGCGGAGTCTTGATTGACAAAGGCGTCCAGCGCGTTCTTCAGCATCTGGAGGGCGCAAATGGCCATTTGGGGAACATCCACGACCAGCTTCAAGGGCACGTCCCGGCAAAGCTCCTGCACGCGGCGGGCAATGGTGGTGGTCTCATCCCCCACCCGCTCCAGGTTTTGGGCAATCTTCATCGCGACGGTGATGAGCCGGAGGTCGTGGGCGCGTGGGGTCCGAGCCAGCAGACTGATGGCCAACTCGTCCACCTCGATCTCGAAGCGGTCGATAACCGCATCGTCAGCCTGAACGCGCACGGCGAGATCGTAGTCGCGTTTGCCGAGCGCCTCGATGACATTGCGCACCGATGCCTCCGCATGGCTGCTCATGGTCAGGAGCTTCTCTTTCAGGCCGGCCAGTTCCTGTTCAAACGGTTGCATCAACCGAGCGTTAGCAAAAGCGCCGGGCAACGCAATCCTCAGTTTGCTCGAAAGCAAAGAACCCGCGACGGAGCAGATCAGTTCGTTATGCCACGGCATGTCCAGGAGAGCTTGGCTCGGTCTGCATATTGTCTCCGCACCAGCATCAGGTAGTGGGCTGGACCTGGCAGTTTCAACCTGCGCGTCCGGGCGAAGTCGAAGTTTAGTCCAGCCTCTTCGGTCCGAACCGCCGGCTCGACTCCAGGCGCTGGTTTCCAATGCATCTGATGGTTAATTGCAGTCATAATCATCGGTTGCGCGCGCGGGCAGCGCGCTCTAACAACCCCCCAAACATGGCCGCTCTCTGTGGCAGTCGAATGGCAAACAAGTCACAAGTGTGTGACAGGCCGCGACGCGTCGTTCCCCGCCAATTCGCCAATTTATGAGGTTATTCACCGACGAACGTCCTTGACTGAGGCCGGCAAGGGACGGTTCAATTAGCACCATGAATCAACCACTGGTTGCATGTGAACATGAGCAGCGCCTTGAACACTGACCGTAGCGCCCGGATCAGCATTCCGCTGCGAAAACGCTGGCACTTGGTGCAGGTGCGATGGCTCCCGGCGCTGGTCTTGATCGCCGGGTTCGGAGCATTGGCTTTTTTGTGGCGGGGGCACGTAGCATCATTGACGATTATCGGGCAGGCGGAGGCGGTGGTGTCGGATGTGAGCTGTTACAAGCCGGGGGTGCTGGCGGAGTTGAATGTAACGCGGTTTCAACGAGTCAAGGCG
>Ga0187880_1001766_pt1 | contig 17029 bp, 13 predicted proteins | sample June2016WEW_19_4_FD_132998 | JGI IMG/M metagenome (GOLD analysis project Ga0187880, IMG submission 132998) | Peatland microbial communities from SPRUCE experiment site at the Marcell Experimental Forest, Minnesota, USA - June2016WEW_19_40 | ecosystem: Environmental > Terrestrial > Soil >...
TCTCGCCGCAGGTCTGGGCCTCGCGCGAGGGCCGCGCTTTTCAGATGGCGCGTGACTACGACCTAGTGCTGAGTATTTTTCCATTCGAGAAGGAATGGTATGCGAAGCGCGTGCCGGAATTGCGCGTGGAGTTCGTCGGCCATCCCATGGTGGACCGGTATGGGGAAAGGCGAGGGACGCGGGGCGAGGGGCGAAGGAGCGACGGAAAGCTGCGGGTGGTGCTCTTGCCGGGTAGCCGGCCCGATGAGTTGCGCCGACATCTGTCGGTGATGATCGATGCCCTGATCTTGATCCGCGCCAAAGTTCCCAATCTCCGCACGCGTATGGTCCTGCCGAAGGAGAGCCTGGTTTTGCAGGCGAAAGCTCTGAGCCTTCCCGCTGATTTGGAAGTCCAAACCGGCGGCTTGCCCGAATCGCTGGCCAACGCGGACCTGGCGATTGCCAAGACTGGGACGATCACGATGGAGTGCGCTTACTTTGGCGTGCCAACCGTGGCGCTTTACAAGACGTCCTGGAGCACCTGGCAAATCGCCAGGCACATCGTAAAAGTGAAATACGGGGCCATGCCAAACCTGCTGGCCAATGAGGAGGTCTTCCCGGAGTTCATTCAGGGCGCTGCCAGGCCGGAGAACATCGCCCGGGCCGCTCTTGAACTGCTGTGCGATGAGAGTCGGCGCGCTGGAGTTAAGGCCCGGCTTTCTGAAATCGTGGCCTCTCTGGGCGGCCCGGGCGCGGCGCGTCGGGCGGCGAAAGCGGTCGTGGAAATGCTCGCGGCTAAGGCGAATTGACAGGCGCAGACGGCTGGCCCAGGCCCGTTTACCCCAGCGCCCCCGCACGGCCCTTCAGGACGCTCCCCAGGTGATACTGCAGGAACCCGTGCAGGAATTGACTCAGCTCTCTAAGCTGCTCGTTGCTGGGTTTCAGGCGTGCCATTACTGGCCAATCGTTCTCCGTTAGCGCCTTGACGAGCTGGCGGGTGCCGGGATTCAGTTGGCTTTTTGCCATGTCCGGCTTCAGCCCAAGGTCAGCCAGCAGCTTGAGCTCAAAGGAAAAGATGGTCTGAGGCTCAGCCGGGTGGGACAGAAGGTGTCGCAACAGGCCGACCATCAAGTCGAAGACCTGGGGCAGAGGCGTTTCGGTCTGGGTGGCGCGTTCGATCAATGCGACGCAGTAGGAGGCTTGGTGGAGCAGGCCGAGGTCCTTGCGCAAGCCGCTGTGTGTCTCGCGCAGGGTGACCTCGCGCAATGTGTGAAGCTCGGAACGCGAGCTGCGGCTGAAGCTGATGTCCGCCAGGTAGAACAAGTCCAATTTGCCGCGGAACGGTGATTTGGTCCGGCGCGCGCCCTTGGCCACCGTCGCCAGCCGGCCGAGGTTGGGCGTGAGCCACTGCACGATGAGGCTGGTCTCGGTGAGCAACCGGGTGCGGAAGACCAGGCCCGTGGCGGTTTCAATCATTCAGCACCGACTCCCGGGGGCAAGAGCAAACCGCCGCGCGCACCTTTGGGATCCTGGATGGAGGGCATGCTCCCCGGCAGGATGGCGCCGAGGCTGATAACGTACTTGATGGCGTCCGGCACTGACATCCCCAGCTTGATCACTTTCCCTTCGGGAACCATCAGCAGAAAGCCCGAGGTGGGATTGGGTGTGGCCGGAACAAACACGCAGACTACTTTCTGGCCGGTCCTGGCCTCCACCTCCTCCTGCTGGTCGCTGGTGATGAACCCGATGGAGTACACCCCAGCGTGCGGGAACTCCACCAGCACAACGGTGCGAAAGGCGGTCTTGTTGGTGGAGGAGAAGGCGTCATTGACCTGCTTAGTGGCGCCGTAAATCTTATTGAGCAGCGGGATGCGCAGCAGGGCCGAATCCACCCATTCGATGATCTTGCGGCCGAAGTAATTCCGGGCCAGCAATCCCACCGTGCCGATCAGGAATATCGCCAGCACCAGCGCCACCAGGCTCCAGTACCAATACATCGGCCCGTTCCCTGCGTCGTGGTGGGTTAACTTGGTCGGCAGGAAGATCAGCAGCGTGTCGGTGATGTTGGCGATCGTTCCAAACAGCCATCTCAACACCGCGATGGAAATCACGGCCGGCAGGACAATGGCAAGGCCCGCCCAAAAGTTGGCCTGCCAGCGCGCGAAAAGACTCTTCTTCACCCCACCAGGCTAGGCAAGAAAGGGAGTTGGCTCAAGAGAAAGACGAGGCTAAAGCAGATAAAGGTTGGCGGATTGAGGACAGACGCACTCGCCGCCGTAGGGGCATCAGCGCTCGCACAACGAATATTTCCAGGCATGCCCGAACGTTGGTTGCGGCCCAGCGGGAGGTATATGGAGGTGATCGCGTGTTGCAGGCGTGTTGGTCCGTTGCAGTTCGGTTGCACTTCGGTCGCATATCCGTTGCATTTCCGTTACACATCGGTTACACATCCGCTGTATCTCAGTTGCTCATCTCTTTCATGTTCGGCTCAGCGCACTGAAGGCAAATTGGCGGGCCAGCCGGCGGACCAACGCGTCTTCCGCCGCTTTCATCCGCCGACGAGCCCGGTTGTCCTGATCATTGTAGCCGACCAGATGCAGCACTCCGTGAACGACGTAGCGGACCAATTCGCTTTGCCAGGTGGTGTGGAAACGGCGAGCCTGGCACACTGCCTCGTCCAGGCAAACGACGATTTCCCCGTGCAGCAGAGCAGGACAGACGTCTCGCCGGTCCCGAAGGCGGCGGCTCGGCGCGCGGAAGCGTGACCGGCGGGACCCCTTCCCTACCCTTTCTGCGTAGTCAAAGGTGATCACATCGGTCGAGCCTTTGTGTCGCAGGAATGCCTCGTTGAGGCGCGTCACCTCTGGTGTGGCTACGAGGCAAATGGCAAGATCGAAGCTGCCATCGCGCCAGGTTTCCTGTAGTAGCGCTTGCATGATCCGCCGCAAGAGGCCCATGCGCACACCACGAGCCTGGTGCCGGTTGTGCAGGTGGAGTATCCTTTGGCGGTCTGGGCCCGCGTCCTGGCCTCGAATCGCGCGCTCCTGCCCTTCGCGCTTGCAGCATGGTAGCCCGACAGCCATTTAAGCCTCTTAATTCTTGATGCTAGTGTGCGTCCGCAGGCGGACGAGGCCGTGCCTGGCTGCGGTGATCTTCGTAAGCGGCGATGATGCGCTGCACCAGCGGATGCCGCACCACATCCCGCTTGGAGAATTCGACAATAGCGATGCCTTCGATGTGTTTCAGCGCGCGGTGCGCTTCGAGCAAACCGGACTGCTTGTGCATCGGGAGGTCGATCTGGGTTTCGTCTCCGGTAATCACAGCCTTGGAACTGATGCCCAACCGCGTCAGGAACATGAACATCTGCTCAGTGGTCGAGTTCTGCGCCTCGTCGAGAATGATGAACGCATTATTCAGCGTGCGGCCGCGCATATACGCCAGCGGCGCAATCTCGATTACGCCCCGCTCCGTGTGCTTCTGGACCTCCTCGGCTGGAAGCATGTCGTGGAGCGCATCATGCAGCGGACGCAAGTATGGCATGATTTTCTCGTAAAGGTCGCCTGGCAGGAAGCCGAGGGCTTCGCCGGCTTCGACCGCTGGGCGGGTCAAGATGATGCGCGAGACTTGTCCTTCCCGCAAAGACGCGAGCGCCATGGCCACAGCGAGGTAAGTCTTGCCGGTTCCGGCGGGACCGACGCCAATGGTCACGTCGTGACGCCGGATTGCATCAAGGTATTTCTTCTGCACCACCGTCTTGGCGGTCACGCTGGGTTTCTTCTCGGACGTCTGGATGCGGTCGTTCAGGATGTCCTTGAGCATGGGAACGCCCTCGTGCTTGACGATATTGAGGGCGTGGGAGAACTCGCGGTTGCGCACAGGCGTGCCGCCCTTGAGCGAGTGCTCGAGCAGCAGAAACAGATGCTTGGCGCGGTCCATCGCATCGCTCTCGCCTTCCAGCTTGATCCAGCCTTCGCGGGAAGTAGCTTTGACGCCGAGCTGTTGCTCGATCGCCTGGAGGTTATGGGGGTCGTTGTTATAGAGCTGCTGGGCCACCCGGGCGTTTTCGAAGTGGAGGGTTTCAGTGGGCATGGTTCGGAATGTGGTGTGTGAAACGTGAAACGTGAAACGTGAGGCGTGAGGCGCGAGGCGAATGCGGAACGCTCGCAGGGTGGTGTTCTGACGGGGGAGTCGGGACGCCTCTTGACCGTGGGGACGTGGTCGAGGGGTGACTAATCATTGGCCAAGGCAGCGCGGAGTTTGGCGGCCAAGTCCCGCAGTGCCTCCGGCACCACGACGGTGTTAGCCAGAACAGGCATGAAGTTCGTGTCGCCCTGCCAGCGCGGCACGACGTGAATGTGCAAATGCCCCAGCACCCCGGCCCCGGCGATTTGCCCGAGGTTAATCCCGATGTTGAACCCGTGCGGCTGCATGACGCGTGAGAGTGCGTTTTGACAGCGCCGCGTCAGTTTCAGCAGGTCCGCAAGCTCCTCGTCCGTCAAGCCGTTCAGATCGGGGGCTTGCTTGTAGGGCACGACCATGAGATGGCCGCCGGTATAGGGATAGGTATTGAGCAAAGCGTAGCAGGTGCGGTCGCGCGCGATAACGTGATTGGCCTCGTCGTCGCTGGATTGGGCAATGCGCGTGAAAAGGCTCTCGGCGAGCACCGGTTTGGGCGCCAGGATATATTCAATCCGCCATGGGGCGTGCAGTGGTTCCATGGGCACAGCGTAGTGAGAGAAGCGAGGAATGTCAAAAACGTCCGCCGGGAGCGCAAGGGGCCTCCAGGCATGAGGCTGCGCCGGCTTAAGCCGGATTCGCCGGGAGCCGGGCGCACGACCGTCCGACAAACTTCAAAGCGACAGGATGAGGGAATAGCACGCCTGACTCGTGGCGGGCCGGGGATCGGGGCTCCGATCCAGGGAAAGTCGGGGCGCAACGACCCCTACGACAATCAAGAGGGGCCCTGGTTCAGCCGGCGTTTGAGCAGGGCTCGATCAACTCGGCGAGAGCCGGAGGCGATAGAGGCAAGAATCCAGGACAACCCCCCGGCATTTTGACGCGCTTTACGCCCCTAAACCCCGGAGCCAAACCGGACCCCTCTCCCCAACCCTCTCCCCTTCGGAAGAGGAGAGGGGGATTCGTCGGCTGGTCTCTGGCGAACCGAGGTTCAGGGGCACAAACGCGATGGCAGACGACGGTAGCTTCTCCCCCTCCTGCGACGAAGAAGCAGGGGAGGACCGGGGCGGTCCTATTCGGTGGAATATCGTGCCTGCTTCGACCCAAACGTGCCTCCTCTCCCCTGCCCTCTCCTCCATTACATGGAGGAGAGGGGGTACTGCCTCGGGTATCTCGGGGGCACTGTCAAGTTGCGCCAGAGCGGCCGGGCGCATCTCATCATTGTCCTTAATTCGGGCAATATACCGAAATTCCCCAATATTCTGCGGATTCAGCAGTTCAGATAAGGACAGTGTCAAGATGCACCCGAGCGGCCTTAGCCTTCTGTTTAGGCTCGTCATTCTGCCCGCAATGAGGGATTATCACCTGCACGACAATGATAAGCGTCGAGAGCACAACGCTGTTTTTTGTAATGGTGGCTTATCTTCTGGCTGCCGTTGCACTGCTCCTGATCGGCTACCTCGCTTGGAAAAAACTGCGGCGGCGTCACCACCACCGTGGGCATCTCCGGGCTCGGTCTCAGCAAGACCGTGATGTCTGGGGATGGAAGCACCGAAGGCATCGAAGGCACGAGTGAAGGTGTTGGTGCGTGGTTGATTCGGGCCAGAGGCGGGGCTCCGGCAAGCTCAGACGCCGGCCTGGCGGGTGAACGCGGGCCTGCCATTGACCTGCGGCGCCACCCCCGCACGGACGTGTCACGCGATCCGTGGCACGGGCAGATCGGTCATCAACAGTAACCCCGCCGGCGCGTTAAGCAAGCGCGGGGCGGTGTTGACGAGCGCGGCGACCGTGGCCTGATCGCCGGCGACGCCGCCGTTGATGATGACGTCCAGCGGTGGTTCGCCTTCGACCTGGACAGCGTCGTGCGGGTTCTTCGCATCGAGATACATCTTGAGATCCAGGGTCAGGCGGACCTTTCCGTTCACGTTGGCCTGGGCGCGTTGATGGAGGCCGCAAGTCTGGCCTTTCTTGACCTCCAGATACTGCGTGCGGATGTTGTGGTCGGCAACAACGGCGTCGCCGGTCTCGACGATGTTCTTCGCCGTCCAGCCCAGACAGTGCGCGAGGAGGGCGAGGGATTCCTTCAGCCCGGCGTGGCCGGCTTTGCCTTGCTTGAACCGGCGCCGGAATTCTGCGGGCGGCAGGCCGCTGCCGATCTTTTTTTGCAACGGGGCGCGCCGGGTCGAAGCGTTCACGACACGCTGCACGTGAACTGCCCGGACTTCCCGGCTGACGCCGGTGAGGCAGATCGGCAAAAGGTCCATGACAAAGCCGGGATTCACGCCCGTGCCAACCACGCGCGCGCCGGCTCTCTTGCAAACCCGACCGAGCTTGGCAGCCAGTTCAGGCTCGCGGAGCGCGGGAAAGAGCAGTTCCTCGCACGAAGAAACGACGCTGATACCCCAGCGCGCCATCGGCTCAATCTGGGGGAAGGCGTCTTTGAACCTGGACACGGAGGTGTGGAAAATGAGCCGCGGGCGGGCATGGGCGAGCAACTCCTCAAGCGATCCCCAGACCAGGCGGCCGCGCAGTGCTTCTAACCCCGCGAGGGCGCCCAGATCCTTGCCAATCTTCGCCGGGTCGATATCGACGCCGCCAACGATCTCCGCCCACGGCTTCGTGGCGGCGAGTTTCATAGTTTCCAGCCCTATAGGGCCCAGGCCGAATTGTGCAATTCTAATCTTCGCCGCTAATGAATAATGAATGGGTTGACATTTGACAACACAAACTGGCATGTGTTGCCGCGCCGATGATTCGCGCGATCCTCATTATGCTTCTCACGATTTCAACGGCCGGAGCGGCAAGCGCTGAAGCCACCCACGGAATGGTCGCGTCGGTTCATCCGACAGCAACGGAGGCCGGGCTCCGCGTGCTCGAACAAGGCGGCAATGCCGTCGATGCGGCGGTGGCGGTTGCCTTGATGCTTGGAGTGGTGGATGGCGACAACTCGGGCATTGGCGGAGGCTGTTTCATTCTCATCCATCGCGCGGACGGGTCATTAGTGGCGATTGATGGCCGCGAGACGGCGCCGGCCGCCGCCACGCCGGATATGTTCGTCCGCAAGGGCAAAGCCGACACGAAACTCAGCCAAACCGGCCCACTGGCCAGCGGTGTGCCGGGCGCACTCGCGGCTTACGAATTTGCCGTGGAGCATTACGGCAAGCGAAAACTCAGCGAGCTGATCCTGCCCGCCGCCGAAATCGCGGAGAACGGGTTTGCGCTCGACGACGGCTACGCCCGGAACCTGAAGGGAGTGGCCGGCGATATGGCGCGGTTCAGTTCCGCACGCTCGGTGTTTTTCAAGGGCGGGAAGCCGCTGGCCAAGGGGGCCGTTCTCAAACAGCCCGACCTGGCAGCGACTTATCGCAGCATTGCCGGGCAGAAGAGCGATTGGTTCTATCGCGGCCCTTTTGCCCGGGCGGTCGAGCAGTGGATGCAGAGCATCGGCGGCATCATGACGGCAGATGATTTTCGGAATTACCGGATCAGCCTGCGCGAACCGGTTCTCTCCAATTACCGGGGTTACACGATTGTCGGGTTTCCACCGCCGAGCTCGGGCGGAGTGCACGTGGCTCAGATGCTAAATATCCTGGAGACCTTCAATCTGAAAGCCATGGGCGAGACCGAGCGCCTGCACGTGATGGCGGAGACGATGAAGCTGGCGTTCGCAGACCGCGCATATTGGCTGGGCGATCCTGACTTTGCGAAAGTGCCGCACGGCTTGATGGACAGGAGCTACGCGGCGGCGCTGGCCGGAAGCATCAACCGTGAATGCGCAACTCGAGTGGCCGGTCATGGGATACCGCCCGATTGGGAGAACGATGTCTTCAAGAAGCACACCACTCATTTCTCGGTCGCGGATGCTGAAGGCAATTGGGTGGCCTGCACGGCGACCGTCAACACGAGCTTCGGCTCCAAGGTGGTAATCCCCGGAACGGGCGTGGTTATGAATAACGAGATGGACGATTTCTCGGTCCAGCATGGCGTGAAGAACTACTTTGGGCTAATCGGCGACCATGCCAATGCGGTTGCGCCGGGCAAGCGGCCGCTTTCCAGCATGAGCCCCACCATCGTGCTGAAGGACGGCCAGCCCGTCATCGCCCTCGGCGCAGCGGGCGGCCCGAAGATCATCTCGCAAGTGGTGCTCGAATTGGTCTGCCTGCTCGACCTGGGAATGAGCCCGCAGGAAGCGGTAGCCCGGCCTCGCATCCACCACCAGTGGTTTCCGAACGAACTGATGGTCGAGAAGACGTTGCCGCGCGTGCAGCGGGCTGGGCTGGCCAAGCGAGGCCACAAGGTGAAGCAGATGCCGCCGATGGGGGTATCCCAAATCGTGGCGCGGGGCCCTGACGGCAAAGGTTTCGTGGGGGCCGCCGATCCCCGCGCGGGCGGCAATGCGGTCGGGTGGTGAGAAGGCAACGCAGGATGGCTCGAATACCGGGCGCGGCGGATGCGTCCAATTACCAGCGGTATTATGAGCAGGGATTAGGGCTGTGCCCGGAGGGGCTATTGAGGGCTTGACCGCCCGGCCTTTCCCGGCGAACTTGATCTGGAACTGAAAGACAATCGTTTTATGAAAACGCGGACTTCTCGAATGTGCCTGTTGGCAAGCCTCGGCGCAGCTTCCCTCGTGGCCCTAAGCGCCATGGCACAAACTCCGGCGCCAGCCACGACTACAATCTCAACCCCGGCCCAAACCGATGCCGCACCGGCCAAACTGCCTTATGGCGCTGAGGACATCCTCAAGCTCAGTCGCGCACAGGTCAGCGATGACGTTACCGTGAACTTCATCAAGAACTCCGGCACGATCTACAATCTCACTCCGAAGGATATCGTTTATCTGCGGAACGAGGGGGTTTCTGACCATGTGATCAACACGATGCTGGACCAGCGCTCGAGCGTGCCGGCGGGGATGGCCACTCAAACCGCGCCGCCAAGCGCGCCGCAAGCACCGGCCTATCCCGATGCCAATGCCGCTGCGGCCGCGCAGGCATCCGCACAATATGCGCCGACTTATGCTCAACCGGCACCGGTTTACGCTCAACCTGAGCCTGCTTATGCTCCGGCCTCCAGCGTCTATGTGATGCCTTATTCGTCCCCGGGCTATGGATACTCTGGCTACTACCCCTACTACGGAGGGTATTATCCCTATTATGGCCCCTCCGTCGTGTTCGGTTTCGGGTATCGCGGCGGCGGGTATTACGGGGGGTATCACGGCGGATACTACGGGGGCGGGTATCGGGGCGGCGGGTATGGCGGGGGGGGGCATGGCGGGCACCGCTAATTGCTGCCTAGTCTCCCGTAGTAGTCTCGACCTCGGCTCGTCCGGCGGAACTTGATCTTCGTGCCCAACAGCCAGCCATGTCCACGGCACCGGCAGGAGTGGGCTGTTGAGGTTTCCACTCGCGCGCAGGCGGCTTTGGCTGTGACTGGCAAGTCAAAATACGGGCAGTAATGGGCAATTCATGCGTTGTGGCGGGGGGCCTTTCCGTTGAACTTCTAACCCTGACAGATCCGGGAGCATGGCGGGAAGGACATTTGCCCGCTGTTGGCCAATTATAAAGTGGCATGCAACCCGGAGGTGGATACAGTTGGAAAAACCTGATTGCGACCATGGAAACTAAACGAGATCGAAAGGCCTGGCTGAGAGGCGGAACAGCGCAGTGTGAACCGCCGCCCAAGCCGCACGATTTACCGCGGCGGCTGGTCTTGCTGGGCGCGCCGGGGGTCGGCAAAGGCACCCAGGCGGAACTGCTGTGCGCAAACCTAGGCGCCTGCCATCTTTCCACTGGAGACATCTTCCGGGCGGCCAAGGCGCTGGATGCCAGCGAGCGCACACCGGCGCTGACGTCGGCGCTGGACTACATGCGCCGCGGCGACCTGGTGCCGGATGAGACAGTGCTGGCGCTGGTGGCCGAGCGGATGGGTTGCCTCCGTTGCGAGGGCGGCTTTCTGCTGGACGGGTTCCCCCGCACGGTCGCCCAGGCCGAGGCGCTGGACAAACTGTTAGCCGGCGAGAGGCTGAAGCTCGACGCGGTGCTCAGCTACAATCTGCCGCTGGAGCAAGTCGTGTCTCGTTTGAGCGGGCGTCGCACATGCCCGAATTGCAAGGCGGTGTTCCATGTCGAAGCCCGGCCACCGAAGGTCGCGGGCGTTTGCGATCATTGCGGCGGCAAGCTGTACCAGCGCGAAGACGACCGGCCGGAATCAATCCGCGTGCGCATGGAAGCCTATGAAAGGAGCACCGCGCCGCTGGCTGATTTCTATCGGCGACGGAAGCTGCTGCTTTCGATCCCGGCGGACGGTTCACCAGAAGAGATCTTCAAGCGCACTCTGCATGCGCTCAAGGCTGCGAGGTGACTTGGTAGTTCATGCAACGCTTGCTCGTAATGACCGTTATCGGCCAGGACCGGCCTGGGCTCGTGGAATCTGTGGCTGCCTTGGTGGTGGAACATGGCGGCAACTGGCTGGAGAGCCGATTGTCCCGTCTGGGTGGCCATTTTGCCGGGATTCTGCGCGTGGAGGTTCCCGGTGAGAACGAGTCTCCGCTGGTTGCAGCGTTGAAGAAGCTGGAATCGCGGGGGCTGACCGTTGTGGTGCATCCCGACCAGCCCAAGCCGCTCCGCGCCTCAGCCCGGCAGAGCGTATTGAACATCGTCGGCCAGGACCGGCCCGGCATAGTGCGCGAGATTTCGCATGCGCTGGCCAGCTTCGGCATCAACGTCGAGGAGCTCGAAACCGAATGTGCGAGTGCCGCTATGTCGGGCGAAACCCTTTTCAAGGCGCATGCCCGGCTAAGCATTCCTGAGTCGTGCGACACGGCCCAAATCCGGCAGCAGCTTGAGAGAATTGCAGCGGACCTGATCGTGGAAATCTCACTGGCCGAGCTACCCGAGCCGCAGCGGAGTTGAGAGATAGGCAAACGGTCAGGGAGAGCACACACCGACATTTTGAGGCGCTTTGCGCTCCTGGACCGCGCGAACGCCGTAGTGTGGCGGGCGTCTCGCCTGCCGCGCCGGGCGTCTCGCGCGCAGTGGAATGCTGGAGAGCGTGAAGTCTCGTTGACAGGCGAGACGCCCGCCCCACTACTGGGAGGACTGGATCCATTTCGAGTAAGCGCGAGGGCCGAAATATTCGTAGCCTTTGCCTTCATTGGACGTCCCCGAAACCAGGCTGTGGATGAACCCGTTCCGTTCGACTTGGACGGTGTGGAAGATTTCCTTCTCCGGGTTCTCCTTCAGGATGAACTGGACGCGGCCATCGAGAGCGAAGAATCTCTGGAACTGGGTGTTGGTCTGTCTAGTGAACTTAAAGTCCTCGGCCAGATCATGCTGCATCGCGTGGCTCTTGCCCCAGGTGCCGCCCGCGGCGCTGACGAAGGACTTGCCGTTGAGCAAGGCGATCGCGTCGTTGTAGGCGAGCACGCAGAGGCAGTGATGGTCCGGGGCCGCGAGCCATTTCACGAGCTTGTCCTTGTGGCCCAACGCGCGGTCATAGGCATAGTCGCTATCGAGAAAGGCAATGCGGACTACGTCATCAGGAACCTCGTCCACCGCATCGAGATAGCCAAAAATGAAGCTGCCGCCGCCGCTGTGGCCGCTGAGCACGGTTTCTACTCCGCGCTCGACGAAAAGCTTCTTTACCGTGGCCACGATCTCGGGGATTGACTTGTCGCCGTGTTGCTTGCGCCAGGCCGGCCAGCTCTTGGACTGCGCTTCGAGATACACGACGACGACCACGCGGTCTTTGATGAGGTCCCGCAGGAAGCGGGTTTGGGCGCCGATGTGCTGAATGTCGTAATGCCAGTCATCGCCCAGCTGCAACGCTTTGCCTACGGTCTGGTCTATGGTGTTCCCGTTAGGCAAAGCGTAGAAGATGAGCAAGACCTTCTTCCCCGCCGTGAAGGACGACTGCCCCGGGGCGTTAACGCGGATTTTGACTTCGGGGTCGAATGTGAAGGAGGTAATGCGCTCATTGAACTCAGGATTCTCTACGAGGCCGGTCAAGCCGGGGCGGTTGGTGATGGCTTGCGAGGTCGAGCGCGGTGAACTGGCCTTGGCCATGATTTCCGGCATTGCGTCGGTGGGATAGCGCGGGTTGGGGATTGGGCCTTCGTTGCTGAGCAAGCTGGCCAAGGCCGGGTCCGCCAGAACCTCGGCGACGGTCTTCGGGAGGCCGTTGACAGTCATGTTCTGCTGCACGAGACGGGTGCACTGGCTGTAGTCAACCCAGGAGGCGATATGCTTCAGATAGAGGGGCTGGATCGGCACACCGTTCGTCTGGTGCCAGCCGTAGATGGCCACATTTCCCGGAGAGGACGCCAGCTTTGCCGAGATCACCACGTCCTTTTGGTGCCCCGCGACCAGAGCGCCGAGCGGATGCGCCTGCAATTGTTCCGCCCGCTGGGCGCGGACTGTTGCATTGTGGTTGCTGAACACCGGGACCGTAATCATGGCGGGCGTGGGTGTTATCGGCGCCGGCACGAGCTTCACCTCGGCAGCGGCATAGATCTCATCCACCATCTTTGGTGTGGGCAAGGAGCAGTGGAACGCGTCGGCTATGCGCTGGCCGGTGTTGGGCGACAACGGGACGAGGAAGTAGTCGTCATCGGAGCCAATTGCCAGGTAATCCGGCGTGGCGTAAAACGTCGCCATGTTGGTCGTGCCCTCGACCACGCTGACGGCCGGCAAGGGGCACAGCTTGCGCTGGAAGTTTGGAACATTGCCGGAGGTGACCTGGGCTTCGATCTCTTTCTCACGCTCGGTCAAGTTGAGCGGCGTGATTCGCGTTGCGAACTCATTGCCGGTCAGGGCGTTTGCGGAACGGGGAGGGAGGTCGAGGAGTTGAGCGTGGAGAGAGGCGCAGAGCAGCACAGCCGCCAGTGCGCCGGCAACCAAGACTCGACACTTTGGCAGCCAGAATCGGTCGGACGTCGTCATTGCCCACACGTTCAAGCTGATGCGGTTGAGGGAAGATCTTAAGGGTCCTTCCGCGGGAACAGCGGGGTCGGTGTGCCGATGGTATGGCCAGGCGCCAGTCCGCCCCAATGTGCTCCGGAGAACTTGTCAGGGGCACCGGGCAGGCCAAGTTGCGCATTGATCCTGGCGGCGGTCCCAGGCAGGAAAGGCCACAGCAGCACCGCCAGTATCCGACACACTTCCGTCAGGTTATAGAGGACTTCGTCCAGGCGCTCGGCCTTGGCCGGGTCTTTGGCCAGCTTGAAAGGGGCCATTTGGTCCACGTATTGATTGCCAACGGTCACCAAGGCCCAGATGCTTTGCAGCGCGTCCTGCAGCCGGTTTTCGACGAGCTGTCCCCTGACCTGCTCGGAAAGGAAAACTGCCCGACTACTGAGCTCATCATGCTGCGCCGGAACAATGCCGTTCCGATAGCGTTTGAGCATTGAGAGGGAGCGGTTCACCAAGTTGCCCAAGCCATTGGCCAATTCCGCCGAGTAGCGCGCCTTGAAGCCGGCTTCGGTCCAGTTTCCATCCGGGCCGATATCCAGCTCGCGGAGCACATAGAAGCGGAACGCGTCCACGCCCCATTCGTCAATCACCTTGATGGGGTCCACGACGTTGCCGGTGCTCTTGCTCATCCGCTGGCCGTCCTTCTGCCACCAGCCGTGGGCCAGGACCTGCTTGGGCAGCGGCGCTCCCATTGCCTTCAGCATGATAGGCCAATAGACGGCGTGGAACTTCAGGATGTCCTTGCCGACGAGATGAATATCGGCGGGCCACAGCGCGAGTTGAGGGTTGAGGGTTGAGGGTTGAGGGCGAAGGGAGCCGGGGACACCGGGGTCGCCCTGAGCGGCGGGGATGGTGATGTAGTTGGACAGGGCGTCGAACCAGACGTAGGTGACGAAGTCGGGATCGAACGGCAACGGAATACCCCAGTTCAGGCGTGCGGCAGGCCGGCTGATGCACAGATCCTCCAGCACATTGTTCTTCAGGAAGCCAAGCACCTCGTTGCGCCTATAGGCGGGGGCCACGAAGGTCGGGTTCTGCTCAATGTAATCAATCAACCATTGCTGGTGGTCTTTGAGCCGGAAGTAATAGTTCTCCTCGTCGAGTTCAACGACCTCCCCGTAAGCCGGGTCAAACGTGCCGTCTGGGCGGCGGTCTTTGTGGGTGAGGAAGGTCTCCTCCCGCGTAGAATAGAAACCGCGATAGACTTCTTTGTAAAAGTGCCCCTCGGCATGGAGCTTGGACAGAATGGCTTGCACCACTTGCTTATGCCGCGCTTCGGTAGTGCGGACGAAATCATCGTTGGTCAACTCCAGCTTGGCGGCAAACGCCTTCCAGATGGCCGCCAGCTCATCGCAATACGCCTGCGGACTCTTTCCTTCCGCCACTGCCGCTTGCTGGACCTTCTGGCCATGTTCGTCCAGGCCGGTCAGGAAGAACGTCTCCTGCCCCAGGCTGCGGCGCGCCCGTGCAATCACGTCGGCAATGACCTTCTCGTAGGCATGACCGAGATGGGGCTGGCCGTTGACGTAGTCAATGGCGGTCGTGACGTAAAAGCGCTTGCTCATCTGGCCCCTACTTTGACGAACAGAAGCTGCCTTGGCAACTGCTTCATTTGCCAACGTTTGATGTTGATCAAGCGACAGCGGCGCCGGCGCGAGCGATCTCTTGGCCGGCCTGCAGGCACAAAAAGGCGGCGCGGACCCCCATCCGCGCCGCCGTCTTACTAACCCCCGAGCGTCCTCTTGCTACACGTCGTAGTAGAGGAAAAACTCATACGGATGCGGCCGAAGGCGCAACGCATCGTGCTCCTTGCGCTTGGTCGTTACCCACATGTCGATGAAGTCCAGCGTGAACACGTCGCCCTTGAGCAGGAACTCGTGGTCCTTCTCCAGCGCGGTAATTGCCTCGTCCAGACTGCCGAGAATCTGCGGCACTTTGGCCATCTCTTCGGGCGGCAATTCGTAGAGGTTCTTGTCCATCGGCTCGCCCGGATCCAGCTTGTTCTGAATCCCGTCCAACCCCGCCAGCAGCATCGCCGCAAACGCCAGATACGGATTGGCCGCCGGGTCGGGTGGCCGATACTCCAGGCGCTTGGCCTTAGGATTGTCGCTGTATGTAGGGATGCGGATGGCCGCGCTGCGATTGCGCGAGCTGTAGGCCAGGTTCACCGGCGCTTCATAGCCCGGCACCAGCCGCTTGTAGCTGTTGGTCGTCGGGCTGCAAAAGGCGCACAAGGCATGGGCGTGCTTCAAGAGCCCGCCGATGTAATGCAGGGCCATCTTGCTCAAGCCCGCATACTCGTTGCCAGCAAAGAGCGGTTTGCCTTTCTTCCACAGGCTCTGATGGGTGTGCATCCCGCTACCGTTGTCCCCAAAGAGCGGCTTGGGCATTAACGTCACCGTCTTGCCGTGCTTGCGGGCCACGTTCTTCAACACATACTTATAGACCATCATGTTGTCGGCCATCTTGAGCAGCGTGTCGAAACGGATGTCTATCTCGGCCTGACCCGCCGTAGCGACCTCATGGTGCTGCTTCTCAATCTGCAGCCCCAGCTCCTCCATCACCAGGCACATCTCAGTCCGAATGTCCTGCTGCGTGTCGGCCGGCGCGACCGGGAAGTACCCTTCCTTGTGCCGAATCTTGTAGCCGGTGTTCGGCATCTCGTCCTTGCCCGTGTTCCAGATGCCTTCTTCGCTGTCCACGCTGTAAAAGGTGCCGTTGGACTTGGCGTCAAACTGCACGTTGTCAAAGATGAAGAACTCGGCCTCCGGCCCGAAGAAAGCCTGGTCGCCAATCCCGGTGGAGACCAGATACCTCTCGGCTCGCTGGGCGATGCCCCGCGGGTCGCGGGTGTAGGCCTCCTTGGTGCCGGTTTCGGCGATGGTGCAGGTCAGGCTCAGGGTCGGCACGGCGCAGAACGGATCAATAAACGCCGTTGCCGGGTCGGGCATGGCCAGCATGTCCGAGGCCTCGATGCTCTTCCAGCCCCGGATGCTGGAGCCGTCGAATCCCAGCCCTTCGCTGAAGATTTCCTCCGTCAGCTCCCGGATGGGACAACTGAAATGCTGCCAGGTGCCAAAGGTATCGACAAACTTGATGTCAATCATTTTGGCCCCGGTCTTCTTTGCTAACTCAATTACGCTCTTGGGTGTGTTCATGTCTTCGTATCAATTTGGTTTTAGTTTTGCTCGTGATCGAGGCAACACACCAGCCGCCGCCCCCTGCGGTGAACCGGCGTGGCGCCTGCGAAATTATAATTGCCCGGCTGCGTGGTATCCCTCTTCCCCGTGCTCGGCCAAATCCAGGCCCGAGACCTCGATTTCCGGCGCAACCCGCAACCCAAGGATGGCCTTAACGAGGTAGGCAATAATGGTTGTTCCCACGATAGCCAAGCACAAAGTAACGCCGATGGCTTTGAGTTGTTCGACGCAAAGGCCGCCTTCGGCGACCAGTTTGGCCAGGCCGTTCTGCGTGGCAGCATTGGCGGCGTCCAGCTTGTTGCCGACATCCGCCAGGTTGTCGACGAGGTTGGGATTGGCCTTGCCGCTGGCGAGCACTCCGGTGAGGAAGGCCCCAAGGGTGCCCCCCACAGCATGCACGCCAAAGGTGTCCAGCGCGTCGTCATAGCCTGCGGCCGACTTCAGCTTCCAACAAGCCAAGTACGGAATCAGACCCGCAGCCACGCCGATAATGACCGCCCCAGTAGTAGTCACGAAGCCGCACGCCGGGGTGATGACGACCAGGCCCGCCACCGCGCCCGAGCAGAAGCCGAGGATGCTCGGCTTGCCGCGGAAGACGTACTCCGCCATGGCCCAGGTGAAGGAAGCAACTGCGGTCGCAATGGTAGTGGTGGTGAACGCGTTAGCTGCAATGATGTCCGCGGCCACGGCGCTGCCGGCGTTGAA
>Ga0187880_1001767_pt1 | contig 17021 bp, 17 predicted proteins | sample June2016WEW_19_4_FD_132998 | JGI IMG/M metagenome (GOLD analysis project Ga0187880, IMG submission 132998) | Peatland microbial communities from SPRUCE experiment site at the Marcell Experimental Forest, Minnesota, USA - June2016WEW_19_40 | ecosystem: Environmental > Terrestrial > Soil >...
AACCACTGCGCAACCTCCCACGCGCCCGAGGGGTTCTTGGCTCCGGCGGGGATCACGAAGTCGTCGCCACCGTCGAAGGTGCTCCCGTGGCCGCCGTTTTCACTCGGGAGCGGCACATCGGCGAACGAGCTGGCGGGCAGGCCCTCCTTGAGGTACGTGTTGAAGAACCCGTAGTCACCCGGCAGCATGCCGATGTTGCCCTTGCCGAAGTCCTGGCCCCAAGTTGGGCCGTTCTGGGTCTGGGAATCGGCGGGGGCTTCTTTGCTGGCCCAGATCTGCGCGTAAAGGCTTAGCAACGCCTTGAGTGGCTGGTTGTGCAAAATGTTCGCGGTCTGGTGGCCGAGTGGCCCCTCGATCAGGTGCTGGCCGCTCGCCCAGATGTCCGGGAGCATCACAAAACCAAGGCAACCCTGGCAGTCGCCCGCGAACGATAGGCCGTAGACGGGCTTGGAGGGCGTGCTGAGTGCGGTGATCAACTTGGCGTCTTTTGCGATAGCCGCGAACGTCGTTGGGGGATTGTTAATGTGGGCCTGCTTGAACAGCGCCTTGTTGTACCAAAGCACCGACAGGTCGGAGAGATAAGGCACCCCGTAGTACTGGTTCCCAATCGTCGCGAGCGCCAAGTGGCCGGGGCTGAGCGCGGACTTGTACGGCAGGGCATTCACGTACTTTGTGATGTTGAGAAGCGCGTTCTCGTGCGCGAACTCCGGGACGTCGATGTCGTTCAGCCCGACGAGGTCCGGTGGGTCCCCGGCGCGGATCGACGTCGCGAGCTGGCTCGTGTCGTCGTTGGGCGAGGTCAGGTGCAGCACGATCTTCAGGTTCTTGTGGGTCTTGTTGAACTCCGGCACCAACACGGCCGCGGCGGAGCTGGTGGCGTCCCTGGCCCAAAACTCTACGGTCCCCATCGCGTTCACGCCGAAGGTCGGGCTGGTTCTCACCGCCCTCGCGCTCGCGCCCGCCGACATGGCCGAAACTCCCGTTATGGACAGCACGGTCACCGTCGCGGCCGCCGCCACAAGGGCGTTCCAATACTTCTTCCGCATAACGAACCCTCCTGTATTGGTAGAGAAGGACTATTCAGGTTTTCGCAATGTTACGAAAACCTTTTCGTCAAGTTCAAGGTACCCCCGTGGTCATCGTTAGTCAATGGGCGCCCCCTTGTCCGCCGATTGGTAGGACTCCTGTCTCGTGGAACTCGGTTCTCTTGGGATCCAGACGCGCATGGACGTGGGACCGCGGTTTCCCCATGCGTAGTAAGGGACGGCGCGCATCTCGATGGCGCGCTCTCCTGACTCGGGCTTGTTGGCAATCGATGTGCCGCCGGTGCCGTCCGGACTGAGCTCACCGTAGGGCCAGCCCGGCTGAGAGCGCACGCTCCTGCCCCGCAATCGGAGAGCTACGACGCTCTCACTGCCGATGGCAAAGCCCCGCTCCTCTGCTGGGGGTAACGACGCGTCCACCGAGACGGTCTGCAGACTCAAACCTTTGGGGAGATCTGTTCCCTCGAGACAGTAGACAAGAGGTCCGCGCTCGAACGCCACGCAGCCACGCACGGCGTCGATCTCGCTCGCAGCGCCGACACCACGAGCTCGCATGGGCAGCTCGAGAATGATCTCGTCCGCCGCCGACCACTCCTGGCGGATCCGAAGGTAGCCCTTCTCGCACGGCTCTACCGTTACAGGATGTCCGTTGAGGGTGCAGCGCGCTTCACGCGCCCAGGTAGGCACGCGCAGCGCTATCTCTTGGGAGTCAGTTGGGGCGGCCACCACACGTATCACAACGGTGCCGTCAAAGGGATATCCGGTGGTGACCACGAGCTCGAGCGCACCGCTGCTGCCTCGCTCGTTCCGGATCCTGCAGGGTAGGTACTGGTGCACCTGCAGACCGCCGACCGTTTGAGTCGCCACGTAATGCTCAAGGCTCGCGAGCAGGCGCATGATGTTCGGCGGACAACACGCGCAGTCGTACCAGGCCTGTCGGGTGGCCGGCTCCCTGTATTGCAAGGGGTTGACGTAGAAGAAGCTCGTGCCGTCGAAGCCAGTACTGGAAAGAAAGCCGTTGTAGAGCGTGCGCTCCATGAGCTCCGCGTAGACCGCCTCCCCAGTCAGCAACAACAAGCGCCAGTTCCACATGATCGACGCGATCGCGGCACATGTCTCGCAGTAGGCGCGGTCCGGTGGGAGCTCGTAGGCGTCGCCGAAGGCTTCGTCCTTGTGTCTCGAGCCGATCCCACCGGTGAGGTAGGTCTTAGTCGATATCATGTCGCGCCACTGGGCAAGGATCGACGTGAAGAGCGTCGATCGACCAGTCTCGGTGTAGAGATCAGTCGCCCCGGCAAGCAGGTAGAGCGCCCGGACGGCGTGACCTCTTATCGTCAGGGCTTCATCAAATGGGACGTCATCCTGGAAGTACGAGGGCCCGAAGGCGTGCCAAGTCAACGAGGCACGTCCACGGCGTTTGATGAGATCGGCTGCAAGCTCGACAAGCCGGGCGTCACCATTTGTCCTGTACAGCTCGACGAGTGCCATTTCGATCTCCGGATGGCCCGGCACGTAGTCAGCCTGCTCTGAGGGCAACACCTTGACGAGCAGGGCCGCGAAGCGGTCCGCGACACCCGCGAGCCTGTCGGGGACGCTGCCGGTGCGAGTATCGGCCACAGAGGCCTGTATGAGGTGGCCTGCGCAGTAGAGCTCGTGACCCATCGCAGGATCGGCGAAACGGTGACCGTTTTCGACTACCTGGACGTAGGAGTTCACATAGCCATCGCGCTCCTGGGCTGCCTCGATGACTTCGACGCTCGATGCGAAGAACCTTTCCTGTTCGGCGTCGCGGCCATGGGCTCGTTCCCAGGCAATCGCTTCAAGAACCTTGTAGAGGTCCGAGTCACGAAACAGCGGCAATCGGTACTTGGCACGCGACCTCTTGGCCGCGATGCGGAGGTTCTCGACTGCGCCGGTCTCCTCGAGCATCTTCATCCCGTAGGGGATCGTCGCCTCGCGATTGAGACGCTGCCTGGCTCCCCAGAACCCGTCGGCAATCTCGACGACGCCGTCGAGAATGGGCTGCAGCGCAAGTGACTTGCGTGCGACTGGTTTGACGGGTCCCGCGCTCACCCAACAATCCTCCCGGCTCGACCAGTACTGTGAGCACTCTGATAGAAAACCTTTTCGTCTTGCTAAAAAACATGCTAACGAGGTGCCCTGATCGGGTCAAGGGCGCAACATCTCCATGGCTGGCACAGAGTCGGACGACGAACGTGGCTCGGTCAACAAGAGCTAATCGTTAACGGCGACTAGCGCGCCAAGAGCCCTCCACGTCGATACCTGCGGCGTCCGCTTCCCGCGCCGGTAATTGGACGCGGACGCCTTCGAACACCCGGACGCGGCGATGATCTTGGAGAGCTTCACAAGCCCGGAGTCGTCAATGGTGACGCGCCACCCACTTGAGTTCGAAGTAACGGTCGATGGTCATCGGAGCCAACAAGCCCGGCCAGCGCCAACCAGTGTCGCGGCGCCGGCACCCGCAACCCCCTCCGGAACTTGCTCGCCGACGACGTAGAGACGCCAAGCGCTCCGGCGATCTCCGTGACGGACAGGGCCGCAAGCTTGGGTGCGATCTGCTCCGAGTACCACCCGACATCGGGCGACGATCCACCGTGACCGGCCTCCCAGGCGAGGCGAGCGAGCTGGCGACGTCTGTTCGTGTCCCGCCGACGGTCCTGGGCTTCGTCGGTGTGGGACGGGAGCACACCTGTCTCGGCGCGATGCTGCTCGGCCACGATGCTCGCTGCCCTTCGCATCCGATCGTCAAGCTCGGCCCGACGCTCGGGCCTGCAGACGTCGCACCACCAGCGTCTCGTCGCCGCGTGGTCCTGTTCCAGGGCCGGTAGGACCTATCCGCATCCACGACAGGTGCGACGCAGCAGACGCGGTTGTGCCGACACGCTGGGTCGTTGGCGCTGCTTGGCGCGTGGAGAGAGACCTCCAGGATTCGGACCTGGGGAAAGCGCGCCGCTCCGAGTCGGAAGGGCCGGCACAGCGACTCGCCGCGCCGCTGCCGCCTTGTGCTTGTCGCGGGTCAGCACGGATGGCACGGAGATGTCGTAAGGACTGCTCACCGAGAGGATCCTCGCGACGTGTTCCACGACCGGACCGAACGCCTGCGCCCAGGTCGGCATCGCCTCGGCGATTCGGTGCGTGAGAGGCGGGAGCACCCGGAGCACGCCACGGCCATCCTCAGCGAAGTCGGTCTTCGTGAGCAGGCGAACTTTGAACAAGTCGAGCACATAGCCGTCGACGACCGGTCGTACCGCTTCCATGACGTCGAGCACCATCGAGTCACGGCCCTTGAGGTCCGAGTGGAGAATGCCGAGCCCAGGATCGAGACCGACGGCGAGACAGGCGAGTCGTCCCTCCGCTTCCAGCAACCGGTACCCGTAGTTCAAGAGAGCGTTGGCTGGGTCAGTCGCCGACCGAGAGGTTCCGAGGTTCACGGCTGAGCGCCGCCCCTCAAAGGTCCGCCAGTGATCGGCGACGCGGGGCACGTCCTTTCGGACGAACGGCACCTCGATCTCGGACCAGGCGTTCCGGTAGACGTTGGCGGTGATCGCCTCGACGTGGCGAAGCTCCTCCAGCGTCTGGGCGTCTCCCAACTCGTCGCGCAGCCGGACGATCGTTTTGGCTGCTGTGCGGTTCGAGGGGCGGCTCTTAGCGACCGACGCCTGGCGGGCCAGTTTGGAAGCGATCAGGTACCGCGTCGCCTCGAAGCCTGCCGGAGTCGCCATGGCCCATGCCTGCGCCCGCCTGAGCCTCGGGTCGTTGTTGCCGGCACCTCCTGAAGTGAGGTGAAGCTCACCACCGAACGGGTCCAGCACGACGACACCCACCCCAGCGCCGGCGCACCATCGCAGCGCGTCAAGCCCGACCGTCCCAGCTGACGAGAGGACGACGAGCCGTGCGAGGCCGTGGGTCGCCCGCGAATAGCGGCGCTCTCTGCGATGGGTACCGAGTCCGTCGGCGACCACGAGCCTTCCTCGGTCGACGCCAACTCGGACGCCGAAGCCGTCGGCCACGCAGACGGCCGGGTTCGGAGTGTCGTGGGCGAACGTCTCGGCGATCCGGGAACGCAGCTCAGAGTGATCGTCTGCCGGGGTGGGTGGTGCCGGAAGTAGGTTCTTGTCTCGCATGGGGAGTCATGCCTCCTTGTGTCAGCCCCGGGGGTGTTCGAGCACCGCCCGGGGCACCGTGTTTGATTACGTTCGTTCTTCGAGTTCCCTGGCTAGTCCGTGGAGTTCCCTCGCTGCTGCGTCGGACGCGACGATGGCCGCACGCTCCCCGGGATGCGCATCCCACCAAGCGCGCATGTCGGCGAAGAACTCCTCGCGTTCGGCCTCCGGCAGCCCCGCGATGACCGAGCTGAAGTTCATGGAGAAACAGCGCCGCCAGCGTTCGGGTACGGACTCGGCAGCGTGGCGGACCGCCTCCAGAGGCAGCCGCGCAACGACAGACCGGCGGTCAAGAGTCCCGGCGGCCTGGATCACCATTGCTTTACACCCAAGAGGCGCTGGGAAATGATGACTGCCACTTGCTGGTCGGCGTCGAAGGCGAGCTTCGCGGCCGAAGCGACGGTCGCTAAGAGCTCCCGGGGAGCATCAGCGCGCATGGTCCGCACGCCGACGGCGGCCAATGCGGGCTCGGTCCCGAGTCCCATCGGCATTTGCCACGGATTGAACTCCGCCCACTCTCCGCGCATCGTGACCAGCATTAGCAGCGGAAAGCGCCCGATTTTCGCCAGTGACAGCATGTTGAGGCAGTTTCCGACCCCGCTCGATTGCATCAGGAGCACGCTGCGTTGGCCGCCTAGCCAGGCGCCAGCCGCGATGGCTACGCCTTCTTCCTCGGTCGTCAGCACATTGGTGACGACCGCCGGATCTTGAAGGAACAGCTCGATCAGCCTCGCGTGCCCGGCGTCCGGAACGTAGGACACTTGGCCGACGGCCGCGGCCCTCAAAAGGCGGTACAAGTCCTGCGGCCAGTCCACGACCTCGGTCTTCTCGCTCAGGCCTGCACCAGCTGCAAGGATGTCCTCCGCACCTGTCGTCATGGCGCTGAAGCCTACGCAATTGGGGCCAGATCACCTTCTCGCCGCGTGACCCGGCTGGAAACCCAACATCGACGGCAGCCGGAACTGGCGCCTCGGCGGCCCCAGGCTTGCCTGACTTCGGATGCGCCTGCCGGCAGACGCTAGAGATGGGCAACTGACCTCGCCGTGGTGGCTCGGCAGGCCGCTGGGAAAGCGCTTAGCGCATACCATCCTGGCACGGGTATGGCGCGGCAACGTGGCGCGCCTCAAGGCAGCGATCGAAAGTCGGCCCAACCGGAACACCCCCGAACCTCGGCTAGCTCGGTAGCCACTCTGGACCACTTACAACTGCGATACTCCTAGGCGTGGCGCGCAAACTTCGAGAGATCGAGCGAGTGGAGTTCACTGTCGACAATCCGGCGCAAGTAGTCGCGCATATGACCCGGCTGGCCAGGGCCGAGGACGGCTGGATAAACGCGATACCCAAGGTCAACGACAATGACGAGAGGCCAACCTCGCTCGGCTTCTTCACGTTGTTCAATGGAAGCGGCAGCGGTGTCACGATGTGCACCTGGGCCCCCGGAAGCCACAGTCGCCGTGGACTCATGCGACCGAGCGTCGGGATTGCTCACGGAACTGGCCATCGCGTCTTCGCCGAACTGCATTCGCTTGCGGTTCCGATTCCGGAGAACTGGTTCGTCGAACAAGATCACCCTCGCAGAGGGCTCGTCTTGCGTGTTCCTTCGGACGAAGCCCATGCGCAAGTGCTCCTGTGGGCACTGCGGGCAGTCATTGCTCTGAAGGCTCCCCGACCGATCAGAGGATGGCGAGCCGACGTCTACCTTCCAGCGGCACTGTGAGACACGACGCGCATGAGGGCCCGCTCCGCGCGAGGGTCAACTCCCTAGTCCGTTCGTTTCCGGAAGGCCTCAAGAGCAGCTGAGTGCCACAGATCGGCGACGGCGGGGAACACTGCACAAGGCGCAAGTAGCCGGCAGGCTGGATCCGCCCAACACGCAGGTGTGCCGCTTCATCCCGAGACGGGCCGTCACCTTGCAAGAAGGCTCCGCTCCAACCTGCCATGCGGGGGCAAAACTCCCGACCAACTGATCGAGTACGTCAACATCCAGGGAACCAGTTACGTGGGGTTGCCGGAGGAGGACCTGTTCGGGTGGAAGTTCCCCCGCTCTCTTGCGCAAAAGGATGTCGACCACGACGGCACCGACCCCAATTATCCCAACCTCGAGGGGTGCTGGGCGGCGCGCTTGTACCACCGTCCCGAACCCTGGTCACACCACTGACGTCGTTCGCATGGTTTCCGTCCAGTCGCGTTGAGATCCGAACTGGTCGATGTTCTGGCGCTACTCGTCTTGCCTCACGACCCTGGAAGATCTCTGGTCGGGTGCCGCACCTCCGAATGGCCACGCGCCGGTCGCGATTCCTTCGATGACGTGGCTCGCCAACTCCCCAACCGTCAGTTCGAGAGCGGGAGCCAGTTGGCCCGAGATCCTCCAGATGTCTGACGAGCCCGGCTCAGGCCATCCGAAGGTCCACGTGTAGTCATCCAGCCAGAACCCGACTACCGAGCCCGGCGTGTGCACCTGCAAGAGATGCGAATAGGAAGTACCTCGAGACACGGTCAGCTCGATGGGAACGCCGGTCAACTCGCGAAGCAACTGAACGCCCCGATCGCCAACCTTCGCTTCACTGTCATCGCCCTCCCATGTCTCCTCGCCGACCAACAGATCGGCGTTGAGGTACCAAGCGACTTGTCGAGCTCGACCAACCCAGTCGCCGGTCGTAGCAGCGAGATCTGCCTCGAGCTCGTTCCGCAAAGCTTCTTTTTCCTGCCCAGAAAGGCGGTGACGCCATTCGGTCCACAGGAGCGGTTCCGGGTTCGCAAGGGGTCTCCGGTCGGCAAAGAGCCAGGCATGTGGATCCACTGGAACAGGCCGATCCTCCTGATCAGGCATCAACGCCTCGATGCGCTCCCTCAGGTATTGGCTCATCGGCGAATCTCCAAGAACCACGTCCGTCGCCAGTCGCGGCAGCCACCCCGGCTCCTCAAGCCCCCGGCGGAACCCGGACACCGGCCCCGGGAACGCTGACCACGAGAAGTTGACAATGGGATCAGGCCCGGCCCTGGCCTCTGTGAAGACACCCTCGTCCCACAGCTGGAGCATGCGATGCCATCTGTAGCGGGACGCCGCTTCGAGAACACTCTGTGCCGTCATCGCCGTCTCGGCGCTCGCAAAAGCCCCGACAGTCGCAGAACCGTGAATCGGAAGGTCTGGCCATGATGCGATAAGAGCGCGACCATCCCCAGGGTCAATCCGGTAGATCGTCACGGCATCGCGCCCTTACGAAGGCGCACCGTCCTTGTGGACCGCGAAGCCACGCCGCCACGAATCGAGAAGACGGCCCTCTCGAGCCACACCGCAACCTTGCAGCCTGGCCAGCCGGCAGAAGCGATCCCGCCCGGCGTCCTTATCGGCACGAGTTGGTCGATCACCTCTTCTAATCCTCGTGGATCGGGAACCACACCGGTCGTCCGCAAGCCCCCAAGTTGGTCTGGCGTTGCACAAGCCTTGCGGTGGGCGCTGAACAGTCCTGCGCAACCGACAAGGCGGTTTGCGCAGTGTAGCGGCCGCGCTTAGGACACGGGCAAGAACATCGTTGACTCCCTGCGCCCACAAGCCGGGCGTGTCGCCAAATCAGGTGTGACCTTGGACCCCGGAAGCACTGACCGGGCCAGCGCCGGAACGAGCCGGCGAACCGACCTTGCGCGTGGTGGCAGAATCTCAGCTATGCCTGTAACTGCTTATCCGCCGGGGTTGGTCCTGACAGAGCTTGAGTTCGCCGTCCCGCTTCGCTACTCAGATCCGGACAGCGAGCGGATCACGGTGTTCGCTCGGGAGGTCGCGGCACCTGACGGGCGCGACAAACCGTTTCTCCTGTACTTGCAGGGTGGTCCGGGCATGGAGGCTCCGCGACCGAAGGCCCACCCGTCGGCGCCCAGCTGGTTGGAGCGTGCCTTAAAGGACTTTCGTGTGCTCATGCTCGACCAGAGGGGAACGGGCCGGTCAACACCGGTTGCGACTCTCGGCGGGATGACCCCCGAAGAACAGGTTCGCTACCTGGCGTGTTTCCGTGCCGACTCGATCGTAAACGACGCTGAGTTCATCCGAAATGCGCTGGGCGTGGAGCGCTGGAGCGTGCTCGGTCAGTCCTTCGGTGGTTTCTGCGTGCTCCACTACCTGTCGGCAGCACCGGCAGGGCTGGCCGAAGCCTTCCTTACCGGCGGGTTGCCCCCGGTCGGTCGCCATCCCGACGAGGTCTACCGCGCCACGTATGCCCGGATGCTGCAACGCTGTCACCGCTACTACGAACGCTATCCGGCCGACCGGGAACGGGTGCGCAGACTGCAGTCCTGGCTGGCCGAAGAAGAGGTCATGCTGCCTGGAGGCGACCGCCTGACACAACGGATGTTCCGCCAGCTCGGTTTGATGCTCGGCATGAGCGACGGAGCGGAGCACCTGCACTACGTCATAGAACTGCCCGAGGGCTCTCCGGGGTTCCTGCACGACGTCCAGGACGGCCTTCCGGGGTTTGCTCGCAATCCGCTCTACGCAGTGATTCATGAGTCCAGCTACTCCGACGGTGCGGTCACCAACTGGTCGGCGGCCCGAGTACAGCCAGAGGAGTACGAGAAGGAGCCTGAACTCTTCACCGGTGAACACGTGTTCCCATGGATGTTCGATGACTACGGGGCGCTGCGGCCCCTACGCGGAGCAGCAAACTTGCTGGCAGGCTACGAGTGGCCGAGCCTGTACGACGCCCAGCGCCTACGGAGCTGTGAAGTTCCCGCGGCGGCAGCAATCTACGCCTATGACTTGTACGTGGAGCGAGCGTTCTCCGAGGAGACGGCGGAGATGATTCCAAACATGCGCACCTGGCTGACCAACGAATTCGAGCACAACGGACTGCGCGCAGACGGTGGGCGAATACTTGACCGGCTGATCAGCTTGGCGCGGGGTTACTGAGACCGGACTCGACGGGTTGATCTTGGCGCACAGGACTCGGACCGAGGAGCGGTTGGTGACGGCATTTCGAAAGGGCAGTTCCTAAGGCCTACTCGTCAGATCAGAACTGTTGGGTGCGTGCCGCATGGCAAGCGACCAACCGACAGGAGCCTCGGTGCCCGAGCCCTCAGCGCTTCGCGACGCTACGACGATCACGGTGCTTCAACTCGCTACCCAGCCTCATGCTTCGCAATCACGTGCCTGCCACCCTCGACCGCCGATTCCGCCATCTGAGGGAGGTCCGCCCGCTGCGGCGTATCGAAGGCGGCCTCTAGACCATCGTTACACGGACTTGCGGACCCCGTAGCTCAGAGTTTTTCTGCCAATTTCACGAGGGCGGCAAGCTTCGACAAGGAAGGGGTCTTGATGTAGATGCCGGCCGAGTAGTTGGTCGAGCCGGCTATGGCAATCATCCCTTGTGTGGTGATCCCCGACTCCGTGAACGTGTAGTAATAGGCGACCATGCCGAGACCGGAGTAAGGCGTGAACTTCATCTTGAGCTTCTCCGCCTGGCTCAGTGAATACTCCAAGTCGGCTCCGGTGAGGGGCCGAGAGGTAACTTCAAGGGAAAGGACTACGTCCTTGGCAAGTGCGGCGACGCTCGTCACCGCTCCGTAGGTGCACGACGACACGACCGCGGAGATCTCGTGGTTTGCCTTGGTCGCCTTCACCTTGTCAGTAAAGGGCGACCCGGCAGGAACGGCATGTCCGACTATTGCTGAGACGGACGCAGCGCTCACCTTGCTGCAGTACGACGAAGCGGACTGCTGACGAGACGCGGCCTGGGCTGCGATCGGCAGGGCGACAACGCCCGATACGACCACCGTGATGAGGAGGACGGCGCGGCGCCGCAAAGACGTACTGTTCGTCATGGGGTTCCCTTCTGACGTGGCCCTTGTCACGCGAAGGGAAGACCGTCGCGCAGGCGCTCGATGTGAGACGCAATTCGAAGTCTAACTGCTGACACCCTGCCTTTGACCTCGGCTGAGGTGCTGCCCCACCGCGAAGCGAAACCGCCGTCGGCTTGGTGAGATCATGAGCGCGGTGCGCAGTTTCGGAGTCGTTTCTGTGGTCGCCGTCGTGCTGCTTTCCGCGGCCTGCACCACACCAGGGTCACGACATGCGACTCGCCCCGGTACCACCGCCTATCCCGCGATTCCTCGTCAGAGCTGCGCAGGCCGTGAGCGCACTGGTCTTACCGCTGCCGAAGCTGGGCGGATCATCAACCGCGTCATGGTCGCGGCCCCTACCCAGCTTCAGTCGACCGACGCTTGCCCTGGCGGTCCGGTGCTCATCGGATTGACCCCGGGCAACGAGCACCTGGCTCATCAGCTGTTGGCTGAATACGGCAAGAAGATTGCCGTCACCGTGGGCCTCACGACCTACGACGGATCTCCCGGCCGCAGCCCACGTTGCGGCAGATTGCCGCCGTCCGCACCCCTGCCGATCGGCGTCGATCTCGCACTCCTGCTGAAGCACAACACAGTCCGCTCGGGCACCACCTTCTACGGCGAAGTCCTCGTCGACGATCACGGCCCAGGCAGCTTCATCATGGACACCGGGCAGCCCCTCGTTGCCGCCGTGGTGCGATCCGGGACGCTGCAGGTGGTGGCCATATACAGCGGTCTGATTGCTGGAGGGGGTGGTGGCCCACACCTCACTGCGGGAGAGTCTTCGACGATCCCGGTCGTCGGGGGCACGGCTCGCTGCGACGGTGGCATCGGCTCTGCGCTACCGCCGGGAACCTACCAAGTGGTCGTCCGGGTTGCGCCCGAAGGACCGCCTCATTCTCCCGTTTACCTGACGCCACCCGTGGCAATTCGGGTCACCGCTTAGTCCTTCGTCGCGAGCCACCGGACGGGCATCGCAACAAGTCCCTTGAGCGCTGGGATTGCTTCAATCAGCTCTCCGACCAGCCAGAACAAGGAGCAGAAAGCCGGGTTCCTGAAATCCTCGGTCAAGGTCCGCGCGGTAGTCATTTGGCAGCCCGGGGGAACGTATCGTGGGGCATGACCTCAGGGGACGTCGCTCGGTGGTTCGATGACAACAAGTCATTCTTCGAAGACATGGACAAGGCGTCGGAGAGACTCCTCAGGCCGACGGGCAACCAGAGCCGGAGGGCTTTCGAGCTGGCAGCAACTTGGCTTCTGGCTGTGTTGGTGAGAGGCGAACAGTTGCCGCCGATACCAGACGAGGAGGCTCAACGGCACTTCGCCGCCGGACTGGCCAGTTACAAGATGGGTGCCGAGACCCTCGCCAGGACGAACGATGAAACTGAAGTCAATCGAGCGATTCAGGCCATAAAGGCATCCAACGGAGAGTTCGCACGCATGTACGAGGCGCTCGGCCGGACGAGAGGATCCGGTTGAGTGCTCGACCGACGACCGGCGCGATGACCACCGGCTGGTTGCTTCTACGTGATCATCTTCACGACCACTTCGGGGTTGCCCGATTCGTTCACGTAGATGACCTTGGGCTCAGCGTCCCAAAACTGGACTGAGCCGGTGCCGTTTCGGTGCTCGAGCTCTTACGCCGGGATCTTCGCCAGATAGGGTCCGGACGGCGCGAAGAAGACCTTTGCTAGCTCGACGGGCCGGTAATCATGCTTGTACAGCGACCAAGGCGAGTAGACCATCCACCAACCTTGAGAGTTGTGGAACAACGACTCCTCCCCAGGCCCGCCGCCTTGAGAGTTCGCGGCAAGCCATGGCCTCGCGGAGCTGGGCCTGCACGGGCCCTCCGGGCCTGAGCACTTCGCCACTCCGATCGAGTAACCGGGCCCGTTGAACCACGACCCCGAGTAGAAAAGCCAATACGTGTGCACGGCGTAAACCATGTCGGGCGCCTCTACCAACCCGCCGTCCCAGACGCGCCGGCTGCCACTCATGAGCAAGTGTCTGGCTCCCATGGGCCGTTCACCGTTCTTCGACAACTCTTGCGCCCACAGATGCGTAGGGGGCGAGCCCGGGTCCGCGTTGTCGTCCGATTTCCAGTCGAGGTAGAGGCGGCCGTCCGGAGCGAGGAACGTCCGCGGGTCGATCGCGCCGTGATGGTTGAACTGACATACAAGCGGTGGGCCAGCCACGGGTGTGAACGGGCCAGCAGGCCCTCCTGCCGTGGCGACGCCGATGCACTGGGCACGCTGGGAGAACCCGGACTCGTCGGCCCGGAAGTACATGGACTTCTCGGCCCAGGCGTCAAAGTACATCACGTAGCGCCCATCGATCATGCGGACGTCCGGTGCCCAGGTGAAGCCGGTCTCGGCCCATGAAGGCACTGTCGCCAGGGCCGTGGCTGTCTTCTCCCAGCGCAACAGAGTCGGGCCGTCGCTTGTCGTCAGCGATACCGGGGGCGTGTCGAAACCGGTTTGACTCGAGTACAGGTAGTAGCGGCCGCGCTGCTCCACGACCACGGGGTCCGGCAAGTTGCGGTCGAGGACGAGGACTCCCGGAGACGACATGTCTGCATGCGGTGGGAAAAGCCTGGTCACCGGATGGGCCGCGGGACGGCGGGCACCCGAGCTCGCGAGTGGAGCTGCTGCTGCTGCTTCGCCGGGGACGCGCCCCGTCGACCCGTGACCCGCACCCGGAGCAAATGCGAACACGCCGCCGATGCCAAGCATGACGGCGCCTATCAGCGCCGCCTTCCAAGAGGCCCTCGCGCGCCCGGACGTCGGACGCGAGGACACGAGCTGCCCTCTCATACCATCGACGATGCTAAGTGCTGCCACTCCTGCGGCGTGACACCGACCGAGCAAAGGGTGGAGGACGAGGACACAGGCAACAGGTGGTCCGACGCACTGACGACCGAGGATCATCCGCCGCAGAATTTTCTCGGCCGCAAAGGTCTCGGCAGGTCATACTGGTGGTGGAACAGATGCGTCAATCCAAGGGGGCGCGATGCGTGCTCTGGACGCGAAGCGGCGACCTGCCGTGTGCGGACGCCTTGCGTTCCTGAGCGCGGCGGGAATCCTCGTGCTCGGCCTCGCGTGGAACGTCGTCCTTCCGGCTTCGGCCGCTGTGAGCTGGCCGGCCCTGTCAAGCTCACCTGTTGGCAGTGAAAGCACGCTCAGCGGCGTGTCTTGTCTCTCGACCGGCTCGTGCACCGCCGTTGGCTACGTCGGCGGCAGAACTCTGATCGAGTCCTGGAACGGCACCGCCTGGTCAATCGTGCGTAGCCCTGACCGTGGGACGAACAGCACCCTCAACGGTGTGTCCTGCGTATCCGCCATCTCGTGTGAGGCAGTCGGTGATTACTACCACAGCGGGCTCACGCAGACCTTGACCGAGTCGTGGAACGGCTTCGCCTGGTCGATCGTTCCCAGTCCCGATCGCGGATTTGGCAGCACCCTCAATGCAGTGTCTTGCGCGTCGGGCAAGTGGTGTGTCGCCGTGGGCGAGTACGACAACAACAACAGCCTCAGTCAGACCTTGATCGAGTCCTGGAACGGCACCGCCTGGTCGATCGTGCCGAACCCGACCCTCGTCCCCAACCAAAGCGCCTTCAACGGTGTGTTCTGCGTGTCGGCCAGTTCGTGTTTCGCGGTGGGCGACTACGCCAGCAACACCCTGGTCGAGTCCTGGAACGGCACCGCATGGTCGGTCGTGCCGAGCCCGACCCCGGGGTCGTACGGTGGCCTCTCCGGCGTGGAATGCTCGTCGGCCAGGTCGTGTGTCGCCGTGGGCAATTACAGCAACGGCACAGGCAGCGGAAGCAGCATCCTGCCGCGGACCCTGGTCGAGTCCTGGAACGGCACCGCCTGGTCGATCGTGCCGAGCCCGAGCCCTTCCGTCGCCTATCTCTACGGTGTCTCGTGCGCCTCGGCGCGATCGTGCACGGCGGTCGGCGACTACGCCACCAAGAGCCACGTCCGTCAGGTCCTGGTGGAGTCCTGGAAAGGCACCTCCTGGTCGACGGTGCCAAGCCCGAGTCCCTTCGCGGCATATCTCTACGGCGTGTCCTGCGCCTCGGCACGGGCGTGCAAGGCAGTCGGCGAGTACTCCGCTAATGGTGGTGCCGGCCCCACCGATGCCCTCATCGAGTCCTGGAACGGCACCGCCTGGTCCATCTGAGCTTGCCTGCACCTCGTGCGGCGACTCGTAGTGGTCTCCGCCTCGCGCAGTCGGGTTCTCGAGAACCGGCACGAGCCCTGTCTGGCGCGCCAGAAGAGCCGATCGGGCACGAACGAACAAGACTGAGCTCATGCAAAGGCGCGCCAGGGCATGGATGAGCTGGAGCAGTGGAAAGGACAGCGTCATGGCGCTGGAAGTCGCACGCTCCGAAGGCACCGTCGAGGTCACCACGCTCTTGTCCACGGTGAACGCCGACGCGGGTCGAGTGGCAATGCACGCCGTCCGGCGCACCTTGCTCGAAGCCCAAGCGGATCGCCTCGGTCTCAGGCTTGTCACCGTCGAGATACCTTCGCCGTGCTCGAAAGAGACATACGAGGCCCGCATGGCAGAGGCAATGGCTCTCGCACGCGCCGACGGCATCACCCAGGTCATCTTCGGAGACCTGTTCCTCCGAGACGTGCGCGCCTACCGGGAAGACCGTCTCGACGGAACAGGCATCTCACCGGTCTTCCCTCTCTGGGACAGGCCGACGGACGTTCTCGCGAGGGAAATGCTCGCGACCGGCCTGAAGGCCGTGATCACCTGCGTCGACCCGAGACAACTGCCAGGTGAATTCGCCGGTCGGGCGTTCGACGCCGAACTGCTCGCCAAGCTTCCAACAGGAGTCGATCCCTGCGGCGAACGCGGCGAGTTCCACACCTTCGTTTGGGACGGCCCGGGATTCCGTTCGCCCATAAGCATCGAGATCGGCCCGATCGTCGAGCGAAACGGCTTCGTCTTCTGTGACGTGACCGAACCCGGACAAGCGACCCCTTCGGCTGCGGGCGGTGGATGAGAACTGCTCGAGATGCCAGGTGACCTGCGCGACCTCACCGCGTCCGGCAGCACGGATTCAGCGGCGGGCGGCGTCACGGCGCTGGAACACCGAACCCGCTGATCTGCGCCAACGACTGCGACCGGTCTCTTGGACCCGCGCCGGGGACGTGGCGCGGCGCTCGGCGCGGGTCAGTACACGGCCTAAGGAACAGTCGTCTCGGCCGCTTCGTGACTCAGCGTTTGCGCGCCTGGAGGGTGTAACTCGCTGCCAAGCGCCAGGGCCTGTCCTCAAGACGCCACTCACCTGAGGCGTCCAGGCTCATCCGACCTGGAATCGCGTTCCACGGGACGCTGTCGTGCTCGGCCAGCCCAGTGAGGTCCATGCCCGCCTCCAGGACTGCGCTGATGGTCTCGCCGAGGCCGTGGCTCCATTCATGGGTGACCGTAGAGGAGAATTCCGCGTCGGTCTCGACATAGGTGCCCCCGTCTTCGAAAATGAGCGGGTCGTCCAGCTGGAAGTACGGGTAGTCGACGACAAGACGGTCGAGATGCGTCTCGTCGATGGAAAAGAGCATGGGATGGCCTTCTCGGATGAAGAGCCGTCCACCTGGTCTGAGCAGGGCGGAGACAACCGCAGCCCAGCGCGTCACGTCGGGCAGCCAGCACAAGGCCCCGATGCCCGTGTAGACGAGGTCGAAGGAGGCGGCCTCGAGCGCGTCAAGGGCACTGTAAACGTCCGTCTCGACAAACTCGATCGACGTCCCGGTGCGTTGCGCGAGGTTCCTCGCCTCAGCGAGCGACGCAGGCGAGAAATCAAGGCCGGTCATCTCTGCGCCGAGGCGGGCCGGGGGCGGGCTCAAGGGATCCGCGCAACACCTCGGTGAGTCAACGACTGTGAGTTGACTCGACCGGGAGGTTGCCATGGCTCCGCATCTGACGCTTCAACAACGCCAACGCGCGCGGACGC
>Ga0187880_1001770_pt1 | contig 16996 bp, 13 predicted proteins | sample June2016WEW_19_4_FD_132998 | JGI IMG/M metagenome (GOLD analysis project Ga0187880, IMG submission 132998) | Peatland microbial communities from SPRUCE experiment site at the Marcell Experimental Forest, Minnesota, USA - June2016WEW_19_40 | ecosystem: Environmental > Terrestrial > Soil >...
ATGGCGGCCGCCATCGCCGGGTCCGACCCGGTTGCCGGAACAATTACACTGATCGGAGGCCATGACTTCTCCGGGAGTGACAGGTGATCCGCGCCGCGTATCCGCAGATTCCACCTGCCGGATAAAACGAAGAAGGCCACGCCCAGGAACATGGAACACATAGAGAACAGCAGATACTTATTCAAGGCAGATCGATTTCTCTTTCAGGTATAAACTAGGAGTAACTTCACAATGAAAACATGCTGTTTCCCGAAGTTTCAACGCATGCGCAAGATAGCAGACGGCAGGCAGCAAATCAAGGAGAACGCTAAGCAGGTGATAACTCCTTGCCTTCAGCCCATATTTCCCCTATCGTCAAACGAAAACAGGCAAACGCTTCCGATGCCTTCAATATGAAATCTCAGTTTGCTTCTAAACGAATGGCTAAATGTTCCGTTTGGGTAGATCACCATTTCATGCGCGCGTGTGAACCGGTCAATAACTAGTTATCGTTCACGCTGAGAGGGAATGCCTAATGAAAACGATCGTAATAACGGGCGGCACGTCCGGATTAGGTGCAGTCGCCGCACAACAACTGCTGCGGACACCAACCACGCGGGTGCTGATCGGCGCGCGCCGCCAGGGGCCCGCCAAGACCGAGACATTGTCGCTGGAGTTGGCTCGGCTCGCGAGTGTGCGCGAATTCGCCGAGGCGGTGAGCGCCACGTTGGGCGCTACAGAGATCGATGCGCTCGTGCTTAATGCCGGCCTGCAATTCCCGAACACCGACCAGCGAACAGAGGACGGATTCGAGACGACCTTCGCGGTCAATCACCTTGCGCATTACTTGTTACTGCGGCTCTTACTGCCCAAGCTCGCACAGGGCGCGATCGTGGTGGTCACCACCAGCGACACCCACGATCCGCAGATCAATCCCATCGCGCCGCCACGCCATGCCGACGCACGACAATTGGCGCATCCGCGTCGTCAACCGGGTGAGAGGCCAAGGCCCTTGATCGAGGGATTTCGTGCCTACTCGACGTCGAAACTTTGCAATCTCCTGACCGCTCGCGCGCTGGCGGCATCGCCTGACGCAAGTGCGCGTGGCCTGCGAGTGATCGCCTACAATCCCGGTTTTACACCCGGCACTGGGCTCATTCGCACTCAGATTTGGCCAGTGCGTTTTCTGATGGGACCGCTCATGTCGATCCTGCGCCCTATCTTCCGCTTCAACACCATCGCCCAAGCCGGTGGCGTTCTCGCAGAACTAACCCTTGGCAGGATCGAGCCCCCGGCGGGACGGATTTTCGCCTCGCTCATTAATCGCCGTCTTGCCTGGCCCGATCCTTCCGAACTGGCCCGGCGCGACGATGTGATGAAAGCCCTCTGGCGCGACAGCGCCGCGTTGGTCGGGATCTCCGAGTAGGTATGACTGGCTCTTGCTGCTATATAACGCCCACGTTTAAAAAAGGCGGGCTTCAAACCCACCGGGTGCCTCATCCCTGAATGAATCCGTGGTCCCGCCGTTTGGCAGCGTCAATCCCGGCCGGCGGTCCCACCGCCGTCGATTTTTACTACACGAATCCCCTGCATCCGGAACACGGAGGGGAACAGACCGTCATCGAGAAGGGCAAACCCGGACCGGGAGTGGGTGAGCTCGGAAATGAAGGTCCCAAAGGGTTCGAAATACACTTTGCCTTTTTTCAATCTTTCTTCCGAGAAATCCTCATCGCGGACAACGATATATCCGATCCCGTTTCGTTTACAGAAGGCCCGGATTTCCTCCGCATTATCGGAATAGTAAGCCCTGAAAAAGTCGAAGCTTCTCGCCTTGATGACGCTCCAGTAAGGCTCGATCCATGCGTGGGAAAGTTTATAGGTGACAAAGGCCTTACGCCTGGAAAAGGTTACGACATTGTCCATGACTTCGGGGTGTCCCGCAATGGTGGCATCCAACGGAGTGGTGGAAAGGAAGCAATACAGGGGAGCGCCGGCAGAGTAGTCATAAAGCTCCACGTTATGTAGACGCACCGCACCAAGGAACGCGAGCAACAGAAACAGAGCCGGAAAAACGAAGCGGGTCAAATTCAGAGAGTCGATGACGATTCTGAGACACAATGCAAAAGCCAGGCAGTAAAGTATGGTCAGTGACGACTCGATATAGCGGCTTGGCACGAAAAGTTTGAGCGGTAGGCAGAAAGCCAGGACATAGAGTGTAAAGGATGCAGCCATGAGATACCCGAAGACCCGAAATCCTGCCCAGTGAACGCTCTTTTTTGTGGTCTTCGCCATTGCGAAGACGCCAACGGCCAACATTGCGGCGGCGCTGAACCATCCAAAAACGGGACCCCACTCATGAAAAGGCAGAATGAAACTCCAATGTTCGATCAATTCCAGATAGAAAGGGCGTAGGATTTCATACCGCCCGGCGGCGGTGTATTCGACCTTCCCGGCGATCTCCTGTATCCCGACGAGGCTACCGAATGCGGGCGAATTGAGGACCACATATTTGAGGAGCATGATGCACACGCCGGCCGCCAACGGAATAACGGAAAGGATGAGCTTCCCGAAAGAAGGGGCGGCGTCCGCTTCGGGTTTCAAGCCGAGCGCGGCTCGGTCATGAATGCACGACCCAAGAGGCTCCATGCGGGATGGCGCCGGATATTTCCGGCCTGGCTCCTTTTCACACAGTCGCGCCCTATGCTGAAGAACGGATTTTACGCTCAGATGCGCTAAGTACAGTAAGTGGGTTGCCAGGCAAAGCAGAAAAATGTAAGGGAGAAAAAGCGATTGCAGCATAATGATAAGTGAGGCGGCCAGCAGGCGACTCTCGGCAATCAGGCAGAGGTAGCCTAATAAGAGAGGAAAGGCGAAAGCCCGGGGCAGACCGCCTGACATGTTTCCCAGAAAAGATCCGAAAAGGAAATAGACGGCAACAGCCAGCAGAGCCGCTACATCGTCACGAAACACCAGGGCTAAGCGGTAGATCAAAATAGCGGATAGAATAAACAAGAACCCAGTTACGACTTTGGTGAACTGCACCGGGTTCATTAATCCGGAAGCAACCCGGTATATGGCGATCACTCCCCATGAAACGTAATTGCTGGCATACCCGGCCAGATAATCATGAGGGTAGATGCCCGGTTCGCTCCATTTCTGCATCCAGAAGATCTGCTGGCGAACGTCGTCATTGATGACGTAAGGGGATACGAAGGCATGCCAGTGTGCGATGACATAGACTGCTAAAGCGGTTGCCGTTATGTACAGCACGTGTGTGGTATGTTTAGATCTCAACACTTACCCGACGTTTTCAAAAGCGCGTTTTCAGTAAGTTTTACTATTTGCCTGAGAGAATAATGCCGGACGGCCCGCTCGCGTCCTTTAAGGCCCATTTCATTCCTCAGTTCGGCATCGCTAAGTATCCTGACCAGGGCTTCGGCGAGCGCTGCGGGATCGCGGGCGGGGACAACGAGGCCTGTGACTCCGGCCTCGACAGGTTCCGCGGCGCCTCCGGCCATGGGGACAACAACCGGCAGCCCCATCGACATCGCCTCGAGCACTGCATTAGGAAATCCTTCCGACCTGGAAGGGAGCGCGTAAACCCAGGCCCTGCTCAAATAAGGCCTCACATCCCGTGTCCCGGCAATATGGGTGACGTACTCCCCGAGAGAATTGGATTCGATGAACCGAAGGAACCTGCCCCCTAAATAACCGTCACCTACCACAATCAGGCGCGCCTCGGAAATCTTTTCGAGCACCTGCTTAAAAGCGCGAAGAAGGTTCAGGGGGTCCTTTTCCTCAACAAGACGGCCTACATAGACTATTGTTGGGTGCAGGTCCCCGGGCCGGCCGCCAGGAGCGTAATAGTCATTATCCACACCGTTCGGAATGACTGCAATACGATTCGGGTTAACCCCGTGTATTTTAACGATAGATTTCTTCAGGGCTTCAGCGTTCGCTATGATGAGATCGCTCAAGAACCAGAGCAAAGATTCGTATTGCTGGCCTTTGTACCCCCGTTGGCTCGTAACGATGGCCGGGATTCCGATTATTCGTCCGAAGAGCCGTCCCCAGATACCCGGAACCGGAGTAATCGTGTACAGGATTCCGGGTCTTTCCTTCTTTAGCCTTGAGTAAAGCCTGACAAGGGCCCTCGAAGTCACCCTCGAATCTTTGGTAAGGAAGACGACCTTTTGACCAGTTGCAATGGCCATCGGGGCCATATCATCGCCGTTTCGCAGCACCCATAGTTCGAGGTCGAACAATTCTCTGTCGAGATGCTCGAGAAGATGCAACGCATAGCGCTGGGAGCCGCCAAACTCCAGGTCTTGAACAAGCAGGACCGTCTTTATTGGATAGGATTTTTCCAAGGTCACGGGATCGATCCGGTCGCTCCGTTGCCCTGCACAGGCTGATGCGCCGATGAGCCAGGCTGTTGCCCGCATTTAGCACCGGCCGCATTACTATAGAGGTCGATAATCTTACCGGCATTTTTTACCGGATCGAAAAGATCAAGAACGAGGCTTCTTCCTCGCTCGGCCATTGCCAATGAGCCGTCCCGGTCCATCAGCACCTTTCGGACAGCTTCGGCGAGGGCTCGGGGATCGCGCGCCGGAACCAGCAACCCGGTCTTACGGTCGATAATTACTTCGCTTATCGCGGAAACATTTGTCGCAACCACGGGCAGGCGATGAATAAGGGCTTCCATGATAACGTTCGGGATACCGTCCCGGTCTCCAGTCCGATGAACGACGCATGGCGCAACGAAAACGTCAACAGAACAGAAAAGATCGGAAATAGCGTCGTGTGAAACAAAGCCGGGGAAAGATACCCGGCGCTTCAGCCCCAGTGTTCGGGCAAGCATTTTTAATTGAGGGCCTCTGGGACCAGCCCCTGCGATAACCAGTTGAAAATCAAGTCCCTCTTCGTCCAGCCTCTTCGCGGCCCTGAGCAGCACATCAAAGCCTTTTATGGCCACGAACCGGCCGGCCGCAAGTATCCTGCAGGGAGGGGCCATAAGGACTGGGGCTTCCCGGAAGCTTCCCATCGTCAGCCCGTTATATGTTAGCTTGAGTTTGCTGGAATTCGTAGTAAATCCAGCTAGATATCCCAAGTTTTTTCTATTATTGGTCCTGACAAAAACGGCGTTTTCCATCTTTTCCTTCAATGCCCCGTCAGGCGGATAGATGTCCCCGGCCCTGCCGGTAAAGCTGAAAGGTATGCCGGTGAGCCGGGAAGCTATCCAGGCAGCCGTTGCGGGTCCCATGGCCCATGGTGCATGGATGTGATCGAAGTTTTCATTTTCGAACATCCGGGCAAGAGTAAAGGCGCACAGGAAAGCAAAGATGTTTTCGCCCCCGAATTCCAGCGTTTTCCATCTCCTGATCGGGACCGTGCCGAAGAGTTCCCTTACCAGCGCCGGTTTTTTCCGGCACCAGTAGGCAATGTCGCCCGGCAGCCGCCTGATCGCGGGTATCCCCAGGCGCCTGACGTCCCTGTAGGCCTGCATCTCGGAAGATAGTTTCCGGCTCAATCGCCCGTAAAGGGTGAAAACTTCTATTGGCAGGCCAAGTCGCTGCAAATTGACGACTTCCCGGAAGATAAAGGTTTCGGAAGGCTTAGGAAACCACAGTAGAACGTAGGCGGTTTTGGGCAGTTTCAAGTCGGCATGGCCTCGGTCTTGGACTCGATTTCAACTTCTCCAAGCTTTTCTTTTAATTTTGCCGCAATTTGTTCATTCCCGCAGAAATCTCCCTTGCCGATGTTGCCCCGGTATTCAGTGAGCTTTTCCTCAAAACGCGCTAAACATGAAATGCGCGGAACAGTTTCCAGGGTATAGTCGCCGTAATTAAGCTCCCTTAGCATGCGAGCATTGAAAAACTGCTCATATGCCATATGAATCGGATAAGAAAAAACCGGTTTCCCGAGAAAAAGGGCTTCTGAGATCAGGTTATGGCCTCCACTGGATATAACATAACGACAGGTTGCAAGGTCCCTCAAAAGACCGATTCTGGATGGCGGCCTGAAAACTATGTTCCTTGTGCCGGGCTTTTCTCCATAACCGTAGACGGTGTAACGATTCCCGGATTTTTCCAGCTCAGGGATCAGTTTACTGAAAGTCGGAGAGGACTGGTAGACCAAAACGTGCCCTCCGTCTGCAGGCCGGACATCTCTCAGGTCTTTCCGCAAGACCGGGGGAAAAACGTCCGTCGTCTTGGGATCTCGCGGCGGGAATTGGTAAAACGAACTTATGAAATAATGATCGGCCTTGCTAAACATCAATTTCAGCGGCAGAGCATAAAGAAATCGGCTGAGCATCTGTCCCCTTGGAGTTTCAAATCGAAGTTTGGTCAGAAAATGATGATTGTCGAGGCTGATGCACGTAATCCCCAGCTCTTTAGCGATAATGGAGGTAAAGTATTCGTAGGCCGTTATGGCCAGGCACGGCGAAAATCGCTCGATTTGTGTGATAATCCGCCTGACAGAGAGGTTTTTTCCAAGTAGAATTTTAGATCCGTTCCTGAGAGTGGCTGCAATGTCAACTTTGTTATTCGCATAAAAAGTTGCAGGGAGAGGTACCTCCAGGAACGAAAATCCCATTTTGACCACTTCACGGACCGTCCCGGCGCCCAGGAACAGATACTCGTGTTGAGGGGCCAGCTCCGCGAGGGCTAAAGCCTGACTCAAATGCCCGTAGGCATCACCCATTACCCCTACAATGATCCTGGCCAAATAAAAAAAACCTCCGGCCCGCATCAACACCGATGCCGGCTGAATCGATAACGCCCGGCTGAATCATACGCATAATCGCATAATCCCGTGAAGCACGTCAATGTTCCGCAAGAAGTCGACAAACCTTGAAGATTGTGTGCGCAAAATTCTGCAAACTGCGAAAGCTCAAAAGAGCGGGGGAAAGTTCCCCTCGCATCCCCCACGCTTTTCCGGATTGTTCATTTGCAGAACATTCCGTACACGGTCATCTTGAATCATCACGGTCCGCCGGTCCGGTGCCCCTTCTTCGCATAGGGGTTTGCGGCAAGGTACTCCGCCAGGTGTTTCTGCCTGTGGACGAAACTGCACTTTAAACAAGGATGCTGTAAGTCAGAGGCCAACTCGCCTGCCGCCGGTTTGTTGAACATTTTTCTGGCTTCGATATACCTCCGGCTTGTGTTTTCCATGCATGAAATATGGGCAAAATCGTCATCTTTAAAGTATAGAAGACAACATGGCGCAATCCCGCCATCAGAATTTAGCACGATTGTTCTCCATAATTGACAGCACAATCCACCGGTGCCGTGATACAGCAGCTTTTTCTTTTCTTCATCCATTTGGATAATTTCTTCTTCGGGTCCACCGGCTATATGGGATCTGAATATATCAACACCAATTTCACCGGCTAGACGAAGTGCTTCCGGAACCTGATAAGCATTATACTTAAAGGTTAAGTACTTTAGCTCTATGATCGGATTAAAAAGATGCATCTTTTTTCTGTAGTCGATAAGATGTTTCAAGTTTTCTATAACTAAAGAAAGATTTCCTCTCCTATGATATCGCTCATAAATCTCCTGAGTTATACCGGATATACTTACAATAAGCACATCCAAACCAGCATTGCATAACTCTTCAAGAGTGGACCTATTTCTTATATTCAGATTTGACGATATCTGATGAAATATCCTCCTTTCATGAAATAGGTGTACAATGTCGGATATACTTGGGTGCAATAATGATTCGCCCCAATTGAACAGGTCGGCCGCAATCAGGTATTTTCCATAACAATCGAGGAATGTTTTGACCAAACCAACGTCGATTATGCGTTCCGTGCGTCCGCTGGTCTGCCTCCGGCCAGTAGGGCAATAGGGGCATTCCAGATTACATGCGTTGCTGATATCAACTACTGCATGGAAGGGAAATCCTCTTGGCAAACTGACTCTTTTGAGTCTTTCGTACTCTCGAGTCAAAAAGTTCGCAACCTTTGATTGAGTTAGATATTTAACTATGCCAAGCGAATATGAAATTACATCCCTTGCGTCCCCGAACTGTTCCGGAACAACAGATATAGCTTTATAGACAAACTTGTTCAGAAGATCGTTTCTGTTTACCGGCATGGATCAAGCCTGACATTTTGTGGAAAGCGGAGAATTACACCCTGAACAATAGGTAAGCGTGACCACCGGCGAATCCCCGGGAGCCTTTCGGGATCGGATTCCACCCCGGAAAGCACTTGGCTGGATGCGGCTCGTTCGGGAAGTTTCAATCGCTCATCTGCCTTGGAGCATAGTATCAGAGAGTTGAGGCCAATGCAGCGTCGTTTTCATGCGTAGTCACACATATTTCACACTCCCGGGCGAATGCTGTTAAACTTCAGAACAAACTGAATCAGAAGTGGGGGAAACCTTGAGCCACCTTAAGTTAACAGCATTGTCCCGGGCCGATTCAATGAAGCATATAACCCTTTTTTATCACCTTGTTAAGTCAGCCTACTATTAAAGCGCCGGCTTTGGTATACTCTTTTTTAATGCCGGGCGGGGCAGCCAGGACAGAACAGGAAGGGATAGAAGAACAATTGCGATGCGCAAACCCTGAGAAAGGTCAAGCCGGCCACGGCATAGTCACCAGGTTTGCTCATCTGCTGAGCGCATTCTTCGTGCGCGAGGTCCTCCAAGCCATCTTCCTGGTATATCTGGCCCGGAAGAGCACTACATCTTACGGCCAGTTCATGCTCGCCATAAGTCTGGGCCAAATCCTTTTATTCATATCGGAATTCGGCATAAACCAACATCTGGTCTCACTCCTGGTGCGAGATGGAGGCGCCGGCGCCCTGAGTCGAGTCACTACCCTGAAGGCAGGACTCCTTGGACTTGGGGGGCTGGGCATTGCCGGTTTCATTTTTTGGCAGGACTACCCGCCCGTACTTGCCGCCGTGGTGCTCATCCTCGGGGCCGGAGTGGGGTTGGAAGCCCTGGCAAACTCGTTTTTTGTCTCCTTCCAGGTCAAGGGCCGGCAAGACCTTGAAAGCAGGGTCAGGATTGTCTCCGCTGTTCTGGGTTTCGGCTATGGCATTATAGCTGTTCTGCTCGGGGCCGCCCCGGTGACTGTGGCCTTCTATAAGCTCATTGAAACTTTTTCAAACCTGGGCGCGGTCATCTTTCTGGCTGGTAGACAAATGAATGTGCGGCTGCACTGGATCAAGCTCCGGGAGGTTTGGGACACAGGCCGCGAAAGCATGATCTTAACCCTGATGGCCATATCGGGCATACTCTACAATAAAGTCAACGTCTTCTTTCTGCAGCATTCCGCCGGAGCGGAGGGAGTAGCCCAATACAGCGCCACGTGGCAGTTGGTCGACGGCATCTCGTACCTCGTTTCGGGTCTGTTGCTGCGCAATATTCTTTTTCCGCTTTTTTCCGGCCTTTGGGAGAGGGACAGCAAAGAGTTCGGCCGCATAGCCCGAAGCTCGGCAAGCTGGCTGCTTGCGGCTGCTTTGCCCACTATGTTCATCCTCTTTTGCGAGAGCGACCGGCTGATCCCGCTGATCTACGGCCCTAAGTATACCAGCGCGATCTGGACGCAGAAGATCCTTGCGATAACTGTGCTGATTAGCTTTGTACATAATCTGGCCGCCGATATCATGGTCAGCATAAAAAAAGAAAAACTGCTTCTGGCGATCTATATCGTTGGCCTGTTTGCCAATATCGCTTTCTGTGCCGTCCTGATCCCGGCTTCGCCCTTAATGGGGACCGTGCTGGCGATCGTTTTCACCAAGGCGCTGGTCGGTTTAATGACCGTTTCGTATTGCCAGCGCCGACTTAGAATGATTCCGGTGTGGCCGGTGCTGCAGTTATGCCTGGCCGGTGGGGCCGGCTTGGTTCTTTATTTCCCGGCGAAGGTGATTCTGCCGAGGGAGGCTGCGGAGATTATGGCGATAGCTCCCGTTTTGATTTTGGCTTTGTACTGGAGGCGCAACCCGCTCTACAAGCCGGCAGGGAAAGCCGCTCTTCCTTTTCGCAGGAATGACCAGGGTGGCCTCGACCCTTCTTCCCGGGATACTGAGCCCGAGCGTGGACCTCTGCTGCGGGACATATGATTCGGAGATATCTCGACTCCAACCGGGTGCGATAGGAGCGGCATAGATTGCTTCAATTAGATCCGTTAAGACCGGCATGCCCAACGAGTTCTTTTCGCCTTTGAGAAAGTGTTCAAAAATGATACAAATTAACATCGGATCAAATCATCGAACAAGGTTCAACGTCAGAGGCGCATACCACCTGTCATGAAAGCCAAAGGAGCAAACTTGAAAACCTTCGAATTCAGGGGCAAGGTCTACGAGGTCGATGAAGATGAATTCCTGTTGCATCCCGACGCATGGGACAAAGATTTCGCTGAAGGAATGGCGCCCAGAACCGAGATTTCCGGTGAGCTCACTCCGGAGCATTGGGATGTATTGTGGTTCATTCGTGAGATTTATCTGGAAAGCGGCAAGTGCCCTGCTGTTCATAAAGCCTGTAAGGCTCAGAACCTGCGCATGGCAGATCTCCAAAGGCTCTTTCCCACCGGTTATCGTCGAGGCGCGTGCAAGCTTGCCGGGTTGTGCTTCAACCCCGAAAGTGCAATTCTTTCCGGCTCACCCAAGTCTGCGGACTCAGTATCTACTTCTCTCATCTACCGGACAAATGTAAGAGGGTTTCTGGTCGATCCCGCTGAATGGAACGTTGATTTTGCCGAGCACAAGTGGGAGGAAACAAAAATGTCCGGCCCTCTCACTGAAAAACACTGGAAAATAATCTATTATCTGCGCGCGCGATCTGCAAAAACGGGTAAAATCCCCACGATCTATGAGATATGTGGGGACAATGACATTGACATCGAGGAATTCGGCGCACTCTTCCCTGACGGATATCACCGAGGGGCAGTGAAAATTGCGGGACTGAGCGGGTAACAAGAAGAATCAATCGCTGTATCACTTCCGATAAGCCGGCTACTGGCCCCGGGGAACGGTCCCCGGATGATCGTGATCATTTCAACGGGTGAGCATTGGGCTACGCTCGAACCTACCCGCACACCGCTATTTCTGTGAGAAAACCACACCTTACACCCAGGGCTACTTCCTCACGTGGCATTCCCCGCAGGTAACCGGCCCTTTTTTCAGGGTCTCATGGCAGGTTTTGCACTGAAAATGGAAAGCATCCTTGAGTGAAACCAGACCATCATCGGCATTCTTTTTGTGGCAGGAATCGCAGGTCTGCCCCTCTCCGCCCCGGTTATTCATGAATGCGTCAAAATCATGATGGCACCGGATGCAGTCCAGCTTTTCCGCATGGAGCTTGTGATTGAACTCGACCAGGGGTCTCTGGTGCTTTCCAATCTCCGTATGATTTAGCAGGATGGTATCATCTTGGGAAGAGCCAACGGGACAAAAGCGGCAAAAACCAGGACAAGCAGTAAAAGTTTTACGAATGTCACTGAATATTCAATTTTTTCAATCATCCAAGCAATTCATAGAGGATTCCAAAAGTCGTCATCCCGGCTCGATCCATTCAGTTTTCAATAACATCCGGCCGTGCATTTGTTGTATACATCTTGCAATTCGGTCATGCATATCGCCAGATCGCCTGAGTCTAAAGGATCATGGTGGATTGCCTTGCATATTTCAGCTCCTGATTGATACTGATCGCTGCAGCGAGTTGCAGTTGTCGCATCCAATTTACAATCGGCCCGGACAGCAGTAGAGAACGCTAGAACCATTGCAATTATCAAGATAATTATCTTCACAATATCCTCCTTTGTGCGTATCGAGTCTTCACGGGCGCGATTGGCTCCTGGTTGTAAAGGGCATTGACAACTTTCCTTCACAATTGCTTTTGCCGGCCAATGAATTCGAAATGCACAATCCGAGATAGACGTGCTAAAGTCCCGCCCTCTTCGGCGTCAACCTCATCCGAAGCTTCATGGGAGCAGAAGTTCGGAAATCTGAGATCGTAAACCAATGATAATCACTGCTTCTCAACAGAGGGGCACATCCCTGAAACTCTACGGCAGCAATCCCTGGTAGAAACGTTTCATTTTAGAAAGCGCCTCAGCACTCAGATCGGCAAGATAATCCTCACTCGGGATAGTGTAACGCCATCGCGCAAAGGACTACCGCATTTCCGAAAGCGAGCACATACTTTCGAGCCGTCCACCGATCGACGTTTTCTACTGGATCGCCATCAGGTTTTTCAATTTGACCTCGGGCAGATCATCTACAGCTCGCAACCGAGGGAAAAGCCCTCGTCCATTGCGTTGCCAATGCGACCGACTTTGTTTGCGTCGCCTATGACGCGCACGTTCTTGACACCGGCCGCTTCAAGAGCTTTTGCAAGAGAATTTTCCGGTCTGGAGCCCATTGCCAGGATTACCGAATCCGCTGGAATTGTCACGTCATTCCCTTGGAGGTCGGTATACACGACTTTATCCGGCTGAATGTCCTTCATCTTGGCGCCGTTGATGAGGTTGACCGCGCGTATCCCCAGCTCTTTGAGCAGAACCCACCGCGTGGACGGCCCCACGTCCTGGGCCATCCGCGCCAGCATTTCTATGACGGTGACCTTCTTTACGCCCTTCACCATAAGTTCACGAAGGACTTCGGGCGATTCCGCCTCGTGGAGTGCGAGAAAATACAATTGCTCGGGTGATATGGTTCCTTCTGTGGCAAGAGAAAGAGCAGTCTCGAGGCCCACGGAACCGCCGCCCACCACGACCACGTCTGCGCCTGTCCCGACATTGCCTTTGAGCACGTCCCAGGCCTGATGCACGTTGGGCGCTTCAACAGCGGAAATGGGAGGTTTGAATGGCGCTGCGCCGGTAGCCACGACCACCACGTCGGGCTTTTCTTTTTGCACCAGCTCGGCCGTTACCTTGACCCCCGTGCGCAACTCGACCCCATATTTGGGAAGCGCCACTTTGAAGTAGTCGAGCAGATAACGAAAGTCATGTTTCCCGGTAGCCGATGCCGCCCAGTGCACCTGGCCTCCAATGTGATCTTCTTTGTCGCACAAGATGACCTTGTGCCCTCTAAGGGCCGCTGTTACCGACAATTCGCATCCTGCCGGGCCTGCGCCCGCCACGAGGATCTTTTTGGGCTCCTTTGCCGGCTCCAATTCGGTTTGCAGTTCCTTTCCGGCCCTGGGATTCACCACGCACCCCACGGGCAGCGCTTGAAATACGTGATCGAAGCATCGTTGATTGCACGCAACGCAACGCCGGATCTCCTCCGACCTTCCTTCCCGGGCTTTTTTGACGAATTCGGGGTCGGCGATGAGTCCCCTTGCAACTCCCACAAGATCCGCGATGCCTTCCTTGAGGACTTCTTCGGCGACGAAGGGGTCATTGATCCTGTTGCAGCCTATGACCGGAACGTCCACGTTTTCCTTAATCCCTCGAGCCAGATATGCGTATCCGGCTTGCGGCAAATCGAAAGTGATTTGCGGGACCCGGCTCTCGTGCCATCCCCCCGTGACATTGATGCAATCAGCGCCCGCTTCCTGCGCGGCCCTGGCGAAAACTCGGGATTCCTTGTTGGTGTTGCTGCCCGGAACAAAATCATTCCCAGCCACTCGGACTATTAGTGCCATGTCCGTAGCGATTTCCTCACGTACGCGCCGGATAGTTTCCAGCCCAAAGCGCATACGATTCTCAGGAGTGCCTCCGTACTCGTCGTCCCGCTTGTTGGTCTTAGGGGAGAGAAACTGACCAATCAGATACCCTGCGGATGCAAGCACCTCTACGGCATCAAATCCGGCTTTTTTTGCGCGGCGAGCCGCTGCGACGAAATCCTGCTGAACGCGCTCAATGTCCGCAAGGGTCATAGGCGTGGTCTTCTGTCGAGTGAAATAGCTGGTGCACTCTGAGGGCGCCAGAATAGGCAATCCTTTCAAACCGCAATAGGAGTATGCGCCGGCCATGTAGAGCTGCACAGCGATCTTGGACGCCTCTTTGTGAATCACGTCCGTGAAACGCGCAAGTCCCGGGATGTTTCGATCGTCCATTATCGACAGAAATAGATCGGCGCCTGAAGCCTGTTCGTCAATGGCCGCACCGCCGATAATGATCAGGCCGGTTCCCCCTCTGGCCCGTGCTGCGTAAAAATTCACAAATTGATCGGTGACTTCGCCCTTAGGAGTGTAATTGAGATGCATGGCCGTCATGACGACTCGGTTGGCGAGCGTGATCGGTCCTATGGACACGGGTTCAAACAGTCTTGTTATCAACGGGACCTCCTGAGATTGGATGCTTTTTGTGTTTTCACAAACAGATGAGTATCAGGCCCATCTCCACGTTAGGAATCATTCCCGCAAAACCATACGCCCCGCAACGGAAAATGTCAATTTGCAAGCGGGCGCCTGTTGTAAGCAAATGAAATGTCCGCTCTGAAAAGCAAGTGAAATGTCCGCTATTTCGAGACATGCGGACGGCAGGTTAAAAAGTGCCCTTCCACTCCAACGGCCTGTTTCCAGGCATCGTAGAACGGCGCCGTTTAGACCGCCAACCCCGGACTGCCAAATTATTCTGTGGGCCGCTTTTGACTACACACAGTTTATATTTACCGTCGTTGCGACGGTAAAAGCTTCGACCATCGCCTTCAATTTCCCATGATTGGCTGAGTGTGGGCCCGATAGGCAGCCCATCAAGGTTCACAGGTGGACATGGAATGGTTTATCGGCGCCCGTGTGAAGTCGGCTCTTTAACAGGAGAAATGATTATCAACTTCGCTCGGGAATATAAAGCAAGGGGTACACTGCCTCGTTCAGCTCAACTCCACTCGGTGCATAAGACCAGTGGGTGAAATATGCCTGCGTAAAGTCCGGCATATACCTCCGGCATGGATCGAACCACCTGAATCCATTCCAGTATGCCTCCGAGAGGAAGTCTTTAAATTTTACATAGTAATAGCCGGGGGCCGGAGGTAATTTCTCATGCATTCCCCAGAAAGTGAGTGTGAATACCAAGGGCATGATCTTTTCTCCACACTAGCGTTACCCACCAGAACTTATAGATCACTAATGCCTATACTCTTGGTATTGTGTCCCTTAGATTAACAAGAGATCTGGACGCCGGGCGGAATAACACCCAATTGAGGGCATTACCCTGGTTCTCCAAGGATACAGACCAGAATAAACCATCAAGTTGTGTGCTATGCCTCCAAACCACACTTTCTGGTCGGTTCTGCCCGAAAAAACTCATGGAACAACCCTAAAGCCGGCAAAACCATACAATTTATCAATTGAAGATGCAAGTGATAGGTCAATGAGACTGATTTTTGCAATTTCAACGCACCTCCTTCCCTGCATTTGAGCGCCTTGTTTCCCGCCTGCCCGCTGACCTCAGGCGAAAACTCCACGCTCTGCGAGATGAGCAAGGGAAAAAGCCGAGGCAAATGACAGTCCCACACGCCCTGCGAGGTATGGTGGACCACCCTGGTTCTGGCCCTTATCTGGTTGCGGCCCCGACTGCGCTGTGTTCTCTTCCTGTCCGGACCATGTCCCGCCACTGCGTGAACGTCTACTATTTTTGACGGCAACTTGGTTTTTTGTCCATTTTTCATTAAAGACTTTTTGCGGTATGTCCGATTTATCTACAGGCGGCGAACCTGCTCAAGGTAGTTTTTTGTAAAAATTCGGCGAATCCGAAAACCGAGCCGGCCCCATCGCCGTAATGTTTCACTCCAAAACGGGGAGATCGTATTTACATGGATTCTCAAAGCTTTAGGCGATATATTTCCAAACTAAGAAAGATTGAGTCTTCCGTTCCTTTACGGCTGATGGGGGTAATTGCCCTTATCCTGGCGATTTGCAGCGCCGGCGGTTGCATCACTACACAACTGAAGGCCACCTCGAGCCGGCCGGTCGACGCGAAGATGGAAGTGATTGCCCATGCCTCAATCGGACAGCACTCGATGGATAGTGTTTGCCTGCTCCCCTTCATCACACCGCCTGAGTTGGCCGCTGCCTCATCCTCGCTCACGAGTGCTTTTCAGACGAGGCTTGTCCAAAGAGGCCCTTTTCGGGAGATCAGGACCCTGCCCTACGATGTCAAGTCCGATTCGGAAGCATTATGGTACGCTAGAAACGAGGGGTGCACACTCGTGATGCGCCAATCACTCCTCTATATGATGGACGGAACTGGAGCCATGCCCACAGAGCTTTCCGTGCGCACCCGGATACTGGATGCACGAACGGGTCAAGTCCTATGGGACCTCAAACAGAACGCGCGGTCCGAACCGGGCCCCGATGTCGATCTTACCTGGGATACCCGCACGGGCGAACCCGCCCAGAGGTGCCGCGTGATGGCTGATTGTCTCGCTCAACGGTTCGCCGAATACCTGGTTCAGCCGCTCGTGAAAGAGAAGTAGAAAGCAGCAGGGTTTCCGGCAATAGTGCAACAATAAACAATCGGGTTAAGCGGAGGCGGTGATGAGCACGACTACGGGACAAATTCAGCCGGTCGCAAATGGGCAATGGGTTGTCCCGGAGCCCCAGCACCAAGAGGTCCAGTCAATCCCTCCGGTCACAGGGACCGAAGGCGGCACCGCCTCAAAAGTCGGGGATTTTAGAGCAAACAGTGGCTCCAACCCTCCGGAACCTCCACCGGGATTTTCCGAGGAATTCGTAGAGCAGGTACAATCTTTTCTCAAGGAAAACTTGGGCTTCGAGCTCAGCTTCATCGCAGACGCGGATGGCAGGACCGTCGTGCAGGTCCTGGACAGCAAAACCGGCAAGCTGATCCGCAAGATACCGCCTGAAAAGGTTTCCCTCTTTCGCGACAAGATGGCTAAGCTCAGGGGTATTCTATTTGATGGCAAGGCTTAGGACCTTATGGTAGAATAAGATATGACACCAAAATCCGAGACGGCGGTACGGGTCCTTGTGGCCGATGACGATGAGATGTTTCTCGAGATTCTAGCCGAAACGGTCGAGGAAGCCGGAGCGGCAGTTGAGCTTGCTCCCGACGGCCTGGCTGCTCTCGAGCAGTTGTCGGC